>Ga0307517_10010544_pt1 | contig 12925 bp, 12 predicted proteins | sample 23_EM_MG_FD_194515 | JGI IMG/M metagenome (GOLD analysis project Ga0307517, IMG submission 194515) | Populus trichocarpa ectomycorrhiza microbial communities from riparian zone in the Pacific Northwest, United States - 23_EM | ecosystem: Host-associated > Plants > Roots > Unclassified | place...
GGTCGTCGGCGTAATGGCCTGTATATAATCATCTGTTTGATTTTCGTCTTGGGAGTAGTCAGTGTCTACACGGGTATAGGGCTCGAACGATTCATAGACATACCTCGAAGGCGAGGATTAGTGGTGAGGCAGCTTGCCCTAAAGATGCTGACAGGTTTTGTTGCGCTGATACCGGCTTCATACGGTCCCAGACACATTGGAGTGTTGGCGCTCTCGTTACAGTTGCAAGGTGCAGCGATAGCCGTGTGCATGGCCGTTCTGTCCCTACAGGTTCAATATTTGAATGTTCGTCGCACAGGATCGCGTCTTACCGGATCGTTCGGGGACAAACATGATCCCGCGGTCTTAGGCTATCTCGTCCTGAAAACCTTGCAGATGGCAGATATGCTCGGTCTACCACCTCCATACGTCTTGACGCGTTCCCTTTCCCTCCCACTGATACTCGGCGTCCGCTTCTTGAGCCTTGCAGATCTCAAAGTGAAAGACCGGTGAGGTAGCGTCCTCCATCGTTTACGCGGAAAAGGTTTGGTCGGCGGCGATGGGGCGGGCAGTTGCAGTTTGAGGTGCGAAGTCAAAAAGAGATGTCATAAGTGAGCTGTGCGACTGGGCTGGACAACGACGTATTGAGGTGAGTGTGTGAGTTGGACAACGGAAGGACGCACATAGATGTGGGGTGTCCAAACATTCCCGCAAATTTCAGGTACTGAGGGAAAGGGCAGCCTTACCGTCCAGTGAGGTCGTGGGCTGGCCTTTGATGCTACTGCCAGTGAAGGTAAGGGACGCGAGACCGGAGTGATCGACACGACCACAGCTCGGTCGTCGAGTCTGTCATGGCGTTGCATGGGCTAACACGCAGAAACCGTATCTGGCCGGTGTCTTGCCTCTTTCGGGGACACTGGCTTCCGCGTCCCCGGCGGATTGTCTTGACCCACCCGGACCCCGTTCGACTCCGGTCACATCCTCGGCTTCCTGGCACCTGAAAACTGCCATATGATTACTGAAGACGTCATCGAGCCGTAGATCACCCTGCCTCGCCGCAATCTTCCCTCTTTCGTCAATGTTCTCATGACTCCGGCCTCGACGGCCATCGACGCTCTGCTCCCTGTTCAGACCGTCTGGGAAATCGTCGAGAGGGGCGATCCTGCCAAATCCCTCGCGAAGGAAGAAAATGCGCCTATACCAAAGAAATGCCCGAGGGACCACGTGCTTGTCAAGGTTCGGGCTGCCTCCCTGAACCCCGTGTACGTCAAACCACGACCCCTTCCATCGAATCCCTGTGCCTACCTGATGCTGCTTTGCCGATAGGGGATTCGAAATGATGCGACGGTCCCAAAATTCATTCTTCAAAGGTATTGCCGATGCGAACGGAAACCCTAGGTTCAAAGTCTGGGATCAGGCCAATTCCCGTCAAGTCGTCCAGGAACGGTCAAGGATCGCCAGCATGGTATGCGTATGCATCGGCTAGGACTACTACACATTGGCAGGAGGGTATATGCTCGCACTTCAGGCGAGAATGGGGTGTTTGGGCATCGATGAGGTGCACATATACTGACTCAACCCAAACGTTTGGTCACGCTGACCGGAGTCCAGCTCTGCGATTGTACAGAACAACCGATCCATGGAGCATTGATCAAGAGCCCTCGGTGGAACCGGCCTGAGCGAGACCCTAGGCAAGCTCTGGAAATGGGTTCCGAGTGGGCTTGGGATGCCAAGCGTTGATTTGAATGCCCCAGACTACCTTGTCATACTGAAATTGAACTGCTTTCCAACACGATAATCAGGATCGGTCGCTGTGGAGTCGTTGGGCGACATTGCGAAGATGATCCCGGATTGTAAATCATGTCGACCCTCGACGTGTCCCCTCTGAACTGAATCTTTGTGGAGACAAGGCCAAGCATATCATCGATTTCATGTACTCGTCAGTTTGACGACGTGCACAGTGCGTATGTCAAGTTACGCCAGAGGTAAAGTCACTGTAGGAATTACTTGGGCCGTGTTTCTAGTCGATTACATTTTATACGTGGCGCGAATGGTAGTCGTTTCGATGGTGTTGCCCTTGCGTTCTCGTTTTTATGTCGAAAATCTCCGACCGCCCGATCCCTGAACCAATCGCTCGGAGTTACTTCCGCTACCCCAAACTACGTTTTCGTCCAAACCCCCACCCTGCTCGATCTCTCGAGACTGGTCTCGGATCCGTGAGCCCTCCTATCAGAGAAAACGTTTCAGTATTCCTCGTGGCGTCAAGTTCTTCGCGACGCGAACGACCAGGATGCCCCAAAATTCAATCGAGAAGGTCGCAAAGGGGCATGCCGTCGGGCTTCCGGCTGGAAAGGTTGATAAGGCCAGAGATTCGTCCTGAACACGCCGTGACGCATAGTAACGCCGGCCTTGTCATCTCAAAGTGGGCTGTGCACTCAGAGAGCATTGGGATATACATCTCCTGACCGAAGGTTCTACCCACCGCGGTGGAACACCAGGTCCAACGGACCCGGCAGTACCAAATTGTATAGCGCCAGGTAGCCTGTCTTAACTCTAGACCACGACGTCTGAAACAGATCGTTTGTTTGATCCTCGGCTTGTGCGTAGTTAGTGTCTGTACTGGTACAGGACGCAGACAATTTGTAGACATACCTCGAAGGCGAGGATTAGCGCGAGGTAGTTCGCTTTCAAGGTGTTAGGGGGCCGTGCTGGGCTGAGAGCGGGTTCATACGGTCTCAAACATCCTGGAGCATTGGCTCCCTCCTTATAGATGCAGGACGAAGCGGTAACCGTGTATCTGATGGTTCTGTCCCTCCAGGTTCAGCATTTGAACACTCGTCGTACACAATCGCGTCTTACCAGTCCGTTCGGGGACAAACACGACCCCGTGGTTTTGAGTTGTCTCGTCCCGAAAATCCTGCAGAGGACGGGTATTCTCGGTCCACCATCTTCGTACGTCTTGACACAATCTTTTTCCCTCCCCCCAGCGACCACTTCTTGAGCCTTGGGGATCTCAAAGTGTTCTGATCCAATCCATCGAGGCTGGTGAGGTAGCGCCCTCCTTCTCGTTTACGTGGAGCGAGTTTGGGCAGCGGTGATGGGGTGTGTGGTTACGGTTTGAGATACGAAGTGATATCAAAGAGAGATATCACAAGTGAATTGTGCAACTGGACTGTGCAACAACGCACTCAGGTGAGCGTGTGCCAAGATGAACAGCGGAAGGACGCACGAAGAGGTGGGGTGTCCAGACATTCCCGCACTTGGTCTTCGAATTCTTGCCCAGATATCATAACTAGACGGTTTCGAGTTAAAGGGAGGCCTTATCGTTCGACGCGGTCGCAAGTGACTTCTGATGTTACTGGCGGAGTGATCGACGGGATCACAGCTCGGTTACGAAGCCCATAGGGTTCGTTCTTTAACGTTCTTTAACGTTGAACGACGAGAGTATTCTCAATGATTCCGAGACCACGTTCACGCTACGTGGACTCGTCAACCTCGGTTATCTCACTCCTACTAGGAATCGTCGCTCTTGTGCGTCTTTCCCGCTATTTTCCCCCAGTAACCAACCTGACGTGCGCGGCGCTCTAACAGTGCCGGATACCCGGTAATTTCCCACCTCACAGCACCCAAGATATCCTTTAATGATGGCTTCAACCACGGCGCGTCCAACGCGTCCGGCGTCGTACGTCTGTCCAGCTGTTCTCTGAAGCGTCTCTAACCACCATTCAGGTCCCCGAACTTCCAGGCCACCGAGGTCCCATCGACCCAGACATTCCAGGATGGGAGCCGACCAAGACCTCCCTCCACGACGGGTCAGAGCTCAAGCTGGTCTTCTCTGATGAATTCAACAACGACGGTCGAACCTTCTACCTCGGCGACGATCCATATTGGGAAGCCGTCGACCTCCACTACTGGCAAATCGGCAACCTCGAGTGGTATGACCCGTCGACTATCACCACCAAGGACGGGGCCGTCCAGATCACTTTGAGCAGGAAGCAGACTCACGATTTGGACTACGAGGGCGGAATGGTGAGCAGTTGGAATCAGTTCTGTTTCACAGGAGGGTATCTCGAGGTCGCGGTGACATTACCTGGTCTGAACGGCGTTGCTGGCTTGTGGCCTGCCGCCTGGGCGATGGGAAACCTAGGAAGGGCGGGATATAGTGCCAGTTTGGAGGGAATGGTGCGCATTTCGAACCGTTTGGACCGGAAGTTCCGTCTGGCCCTGATCTAAAATTTCCTCCAGTGACCGCACACATACGGCTCATGCGATGTCGGTACCGTTATCAACCAGACCAGGGATGGGATACCAGATGTCTCCCTCTATCCAGGCGACAGGTACCACCAAGACACCTTCTCATACCTTCCAGGCCAACGACTGTCGCGGTGCACCTGTCCCGGTGAGGAACACCCTGGGCCCACGCACGATGACGGGACATTCGTGGGCAGGTCGGCCCCCGAAATCGACGTCTTCGAAGCTACGACCGAGAATGACTCGGGAGCCGTTTCTCAGTCTGGCCAGTGGGGGCCGTTTAATGCGGGTTACCAGTGGTTCAACACGACGGAGAATTTCATCATTCCTAACCCGGAAGTCACGGAACTAAACTCATATGCTGGGGGGTGCGCCTTTTTTGTTTTCAGAACTCGAATACCGTGCGTGGGGTCTGACTTGGTTGGTTTGTCCGTTTAGCGTTTTCCAACAAGCCATTTCTGCGGTTTCCATAACCAGTGAGTCGCCCATGCATTGACCTCTTCCAGTGGCTGATGATGACATCAACCGCAGACGCCGACTGCTATGAGCTCAATGCCGGTTGCTACGCCGTCTACGGATTCGAGTACAAACCTGGATTCGCCCAAGATGATGCGGTACCAACTTTTTCCCCTCTACCTCGGTGTTAGTGAATCATCGGCTGATGCGATATTCCTCCTGTCGTGCAGTATATCACAATAACCAGAGTGCATGGACGATGAACGTCGCAGGGACAGCCGCCGACGACCGGGTGAACATCGGACCGCGGCCGGTTTCGCAAGAACCGATGGTACATATCTCGTCTTGTGTTACACCCTTGTTCCGACTGACGGTGTCCCTCCAATTCCCAGTATGTGATTCTCAACTTGGGAATTTCACCTAGTTTTGGATTCATTGACTTTGAACATCTGACCTTCCCGACGGTCATGTCCGTTGATTACGTGAGGGTGTATCGGCGACCGGATAATATCAAAATTGGCTGCGACCCAGGCGGGTTCCCTACGCAGTGGTACATCAACAAGTAAGCTTTATTGATTGGTTCACTCGTATCTATTGGGTTGCTGATGAGTTCTTTTTCGGATTAGGTTCCCTGATGCATACACTAACCCAAACCTGTGGACAACTTCAAACAGCTGTTCCCCAAGAACAACTTTATGGGTGAATGATGATAGGAACCTGTTGGTGTTTCTGCGATTTTGTTGTGGGAGCTCGTGTTGATTCGGACCTGTAGTCCATTTTTCCCCCTCTGCTTGGATTTATGTTTATACTGTCTCTGACTTTGCTCTATCTACTGTTCGTGTTTGGTTTGCATCTAACTTCCCCCATACTAGCATTCTGATCTTACCTACCATTCTCCCTCCCTGCCTTGATCTACCTGACTGCTTTCTGCCCAAACTGTGCATGTGCTCTTAAGGTTGCTCTTAAGATTTTCTTCTTCTTTGTAGCAGCTTCAGGGAAGGTGCTCTTTTGTCCTATATAGCAATAGATGGAATTCCCCCATTTTGATTTCTCTGTGGCTCATGTGATATACATGATGGCCTGTGAACTTCCTATCCACTGAGAATGGTGGGCCTCTCCATTGGATGGTTCTTCTCGTTGTTTTGTCCGCATTTCCATAGCAAGATATCAATATCATTCATGGTTTGCTCACCTCACTTTTTTGGTTGCGCTGAATGTAAGCTAATGGAACAGTGAGTGACTGCTTTGGTGGGAACCTCCAGAAGCAGAAGCATACACTGGACACTCATGTACTGGGGGGCAGGAACTCGTGGTTGGATGTCAATAATCTCTGGCAAAACTGCTGTGGAGATACAGGAAACACTGATGGAAGACCATGGATGTAGAGGGAAATTTGGCAAGGAGAAATACAGAAAGCAGACAAGGAAATTGACAATGAAGTGGGCTTGGTTTCACTCCAATAATGTTCTTGTTCTCCATCAGGAAAAAGGGTATTGTCTTATTTTGTTTCTCATGTTTATTCATTCTTATGTTTACTGGGCCCCTGCCACCCAGACCCTTTCAAAACATTGAAACCTGGACTCAAATCACATAATGAGTGTCAAATCCTCTGTCTTTTCTGATAACTTGTTACTGGTTGATTCCTGTTGAGAGCAGTTACAGGAAGGTCAGTTTGCCCTTTAGGAATGACAATGGAGGATGGCTTGTCAGACTCAGGGCCAATCCTTTTAATATTTCAATTTATCAGTTTTGTCTTGTGTGTATATTACCTGTCCTACCACTGCAAGTCTGTGTTATCTTGTAGACATTCTTTGTAACAGAAACTGTTGCATAGAAAAAGGGAAAGACTTTATCAGGTGATTCACAACTCTCAGAATCTAGTCAGTGAATAACTTGTTCTTATGTGTCATGTCTGGCTCATAATGGGACACTCAGCAGAAGAGTCAGAATGAGTTATCATTGTCCAAAAAGGTACATATTGTGTAGGCCAGAATACTGTCACAGGATTCTACATGATGTGTACTATATATCCCTATCAAGGAAGCATATTGCTGAAATCCAGAATCCATACCTCTCCTGTGTCATAACCAGCTATCAGATGGCAACCATCCCACTGTACAGCAGTAAGCTTTTTACCAGTCAGCTGGAAAACCATATTTCCAGTAGCTATATCCCCAATCCCAATTTTACCACCTGTTTGTTCACTTGTAATACCAATAAAATCCAGATAGGATCTGTCTGAGGATATTGGAAATATCTCAATGGGGGTTGAGCCTAGAATCCCAAAGTCCCAGCCCAGGGCTAATGATTTCCTAAGGCGAACTATGACTTTTGAACCATATATCCAGAGGGGGTCAAGGTGGCATGGATACCAACCCTTCAGTGATTCCACACCTGTAGGCACCCCTGTCTGTATAGTCCAGGCTTGAATGGCGTAGTCATCCACATAAAAAACTCTGGACCCATCTCCTGACATCCTAAGGCCCCTGGGTTGATTGGTGGTTCCATCCATTGTCTGGAGTTCACCTTTCTCAGCATCCCAGACATGAACCTTCCAGCCCTTGTCAGAATTTCCTTTGCACCCCACAATGATCAGTCTGTCACCAATCAGTTGGATGTCACCTGTCTCAATGTCTTTGGCTTGAGTTTCAAAGGATTCCTTGCAGTGACCAGTCAAGATGCTCCAGGTCCTTACCACCCCTGCTGAATCAACTGAGAAAGCCAACCCATCCTTTGCTTGTAGGCTGACAGCCCTGATTGGGGCTGAGGTGGGTGATGTGGACTTCACATGAGGCACAGCTGGATTTGCTGATAAAGCACCAATCTCCCAAAACTTGACTGATTCATCCTTAGATGCTGAGATGAGGGTGAGGGAGGGAAAGATGAGAGAGGTGATGTCATCTGTATGTCCAACAAGGGTCTTTATGAGGTGAGGGACTGGGTCAGTGATGTTCCAAAGGTAGATAGTATGACCACTAGCACAAGCAATGAGCTTCCCATCAGAGGAGAAACAGCAATATCTGATTTCAGCATGGGCCAGGAAGAACTCTGCTACAGTGTCCCCAGAATCAGTGTTCCAAATGGTAACAGCTGCCCCATTGCATGAAACAAACTGAGTGCCATCTGGGGAGAATGCAACATGGAAGCCAGGAATTGAAGGACCAATCTGATGACCATCTGTGTCCCACTTCCGCACATTACCACCCCTGGATGCAGAGAGGAGGAGTTGAGGATTTGTAGGGGAGAAGCTGATAGTTGTAACATGATAACTATGGCCCTTTATAACATGACACTTCCCTGTCCCAATGTTCCACAAACAAATTGTTCCATCTGCAAATCCTGAAGCAATCATAGTGCTGCCTACTGAGATGGAGACAGAGATGATCCCCTCAGCGCGGCGATAGGTGTGATGATGGAAATCCTTGACAACCCCACCAGTCTGGACATCCCAAAGCTTGACAGTTTTATCTCTACTCCCAGATACAAGCAATGTACCATCTGATGAGAAGACAATGCACATAACATACCCTGTATGGCCAGAAAGAACAGCAGTCTGGCTGCCCGTCAATGCATCAAAGATGGTGATGTCATTGTATAAACCAGTAGCAATGGAGTTGTTCTGGTATGCAAGGGTAGCTGTATAGTCACCATTGCAGGAAACTGTGCGGGTGCATGCTCCCCATTCAGCTGGTCCCACCACCACCTTGACCTTGGGGGGGAACTTTGGTGTATAGCACTTATGGAGTTGGGATGTGGAAGGGGAAAACATGAGAGCATAGTCATATATTTGGGAAGGACAGTCACAGATTGTGTTAAAGTTCTCCAGGATAAAGTGCTTGCTATCACTTGTCCACTTGTCAGGGACTCCTGTCTGAACAGATGTAAGCACAGGCCTCAGCTGAAAGCCCAAAAATACAAAACTCACCAATATGCACCATTGCTGGATATCATTGAGAGCATAAATACCAATGTCAAGCTTTCCCATCAGGACCAAGACCTCAATCCAAAACAGCAATTCAGTCTCAAAGAATGTGTTGATTGCCACACACACTTCCTCAACCCCACTGCTACTACTGGAAACCCTTGCAAGATGCTTTGTCCAGAAACAGCATGCATATTCCAGAGCATCCCCAACATGGGTAGCCCTTTGTGTGGGAAGATCCTTGATCTCACTGAGGACAGCATGATCATCTAGGCTGCAAATATTCCTCTTCAACCTCTTGTTCATCACATGGAGGCATGAAAGCAAGATCTTATTGTGGTAGAGTAGAGGGTCTATGAAGAACCGGTCATCTGTACACCGTCCTGGATCTGTGAGGAAGTCAGGAAATGACTTATGGAAGATTCGGATTGGGTCATCAATGTTGTCTGGGACAAGGAGGAGAGAGTGGAGGGTGCGTAGGGAGCTGGTCATTCTGGTGGGAGTGCCACAGTTCATAAGGAGGTCTGAGAGGGTCTTGATGGAGAGTGGGTGGAAGATGAGAACCACTGCCCCCACCACAGATTTGAGATGGGAGTAGAGCTCATGATCTTGGAAACCCACATCCTGGAAAGCCTGCCCCAGGACTTGTGTGTAGAGGAGATCAATCCCCAGCCTTGCTTCATGAGAAGTGTCCAGTGGGAGTGAGACAATGAGGGCAAGCCTCTCATCAGGTGGGTGATGATTGGAAGAGACGAACTTGACAACTGTTGAAGCAAAGATGAAAAAACCAGCTGCCTTCTTGCAGAGGATATCAATGTTTTGTGGGCCAGGCCAATCCTCTCCAAGGTTACAGTCACTCCGGTGTTTGGCAATATTGACAAACTGGGCTTTCAAGAACAGCTTGATATCACTGTCAACCAAGGTGGATTCAACCTCATGTAGCTTGAACACCTCAGTGTGAGGTTGAAGCGACTCCAAACGGAACCCGGAGCGGATCCGAGGTTCAGGCCTGCCAGTGACAAGGAACTTGACCTGTGGGATGTCATCCACATAATGAGAGAGGACAGACAGGAGTGCGGATGCGGGCTCTTTGTCTTGACACTCATCAAGGGCATCAATGATGATCAGAGTCGGAGCTTTCATGGCTCGGAACGGGCCAACAATGAGTTTCTCCATCTGCGAACAGAGTGATTCCTTCCCAACATCAGGGTTCTTCGTTAGAACCAGAAGTAATTCTTGTCGGAAGCATGGATACCGGAGAGCAAGCTGGAAGGAGAGGGTAGGGAAGATGGATTGAAGGTTGCTCCTTTCTTTGAAATCCCGTAAACAGAAGAAGCTGGCTCCCAGCTTCCAATCCGCAAAACACACCTCTGCAAACGTTTGAGCGATCGTCGACTTCCCCGTCCCGGCAAGACCGTTGAGCCAGAACACCCGTTTGTCTTCCTTGTCCTTCAGCCACAGCTCGAGCTGGAACAGGACATCCCTCCTGGTCCCCTTCATGCACCCTTGTCTATCTCCACATAGGTGTCCGGCGTCTGCGACATGGTACATGTTGTTGAGAAGGGCCAGGTCTGCTCTGTCCTGTTGACCGGTTACGATGCATGGATAGACAGTCGAGGTGAACAACTCACGATCAACTGACGGGCGTCGTTGTGGATGCTTTGTTGTAAGGAAGTCTGAAGCATGTGTTAGGTGCGACAAGAGCGAGTGCTTTCGGAGTGCAAACCTGATATTCCATCACGGCCTCGCTGATATCATCCACCAAATCGTTGAGCCTCTGCGCGTTGTCGGCGTTGCTCAAGAATTGCGCGATATTCTTCTGACTTGCCATTGGGCCCAGAGCTTTGTGGACATCTTCCAATTTCCTACCGATCCCCACCCGTCAGTCTCAGCTTCCGATCCTGGAGATGGCGGACTTACCGTGCCAGCTTCCTCCTCCTCACCTCCTCCTCGAAATCGCCTTTAGAAGCAGGTCTGCAGAGCGATCCAACAAGCGCTTCGACTCGGGATCCCAACGACTCTATCGATTTTTTGTTGACTTTTGTTTTCTGGGAGAACTGTGAGTACCACGGATCGAGCAAATGATCGAGCAGGCGAGGGTGGACCATACCTCGCAACTGTCGAGGATAGCACAGAGCCCTCCAGCAACGGACTTGAGTGGGGGGAAGGCGTCCGAAGCTCTTTCCACCGCGCGGAGCAATAATTTCGCCGCGGAAGATGTGGTGGATATCCATCCGGGTTCATCCTTGGGTGTGGTGGCATTGTCATGGGCATAATCAGGAGCCACCGGGTCGCCTGCAGCATCTGTCAGAGGCAGTGGCCAAAACAACGTGGTATACACACCCTTAGATTCCCCGCCTCGAGAGATGGGGGGAGTGGGGGTTCTATTCTTAACGTCCGATCGAGGAGGGGTATCGGCTTGGTCCCTCCCTTCTCGACCAGACGTACCCTCGACTTCCACGTGTAGGCGCTTCTGGTCGGTTTCCCCTTCGTCGGTGTGGTTGTCGCTCCTTCCCGGGTCACGTCCCCTTGTGATAGACCCAGAATCACCTGGTCGCAGAACTGGATTGTCCTCTCCTCCACCGGCCTCGCTGTCTTCTCCTCTGCCCTCGCCTTCCATGACGGTATTCCACTCTGATCGCAAAGATAAGGACGGGCGGTCCGACCCTTCACCACCGACGCTGGTTGCTCTTCCCTCTCGCCTGTCTCCGATCCTCAGTCTGTCCTTCATCTTCTCCCGAAATCTAGAGAGAGACTTTCGTAAACTCATGCTGTTGCAGGTTCTGTGTGGATCGGTGTGGATGATGGTGCAGTGAAGATGGGCTGACACGTGGCTTTCTTTTCGCTCGAATCTTCAGCAAGCGCCGACGCCCAGCGCTCAGCGTGCATTCTTTGTCCTGCGGACATCCCAGGGAGTATCAGGCAATCCTCACGTCCACGTGTACCCCCGGTCCCCTTCATATTGTCCACGCTCACCTTGACTAGCTCGCAGTACCTTCTCCGTCCTTTTCGCCCAAGCCTTTTCCCACATCACCCTCCACATAGTGTATTCGATACTATCGTTTCCTGCTGTCCCCTCCGATGATCACTCGGCTCGGGAACGTTTAATTTGGTGGCCAACGCTATGGTTATCCTCAAATCGACAATCTGTGCGTCACGGGTGTTTAATAGCAGGCTGCGTTCACCACAATGCAAAGTCGTTTACTTTCCTCACATTCCCGTTCCATCTCTTCCCCACGGCACTGAGACCAGCAGAGGATCGTGGCCCTGAGCGCAGAGAATATCGCTCGTATGTCAGACCACGGGCGACGGGAGAGGTGTCTTTGCGATAAGCCCCGTGTTGAGCAGCCCGTAGAGTCACCAAACCAACGCGAGAATGACCTCCGTGTCCCGCATCGTCACCGCTCGGATTCACCCCCGCCTCTGCCAGTCATCAAGAACGAAAACCTCGGCAATGGGCTTTCCCCACCTTTGCGTATTCCAAAGGTGGACACTCAACGGCGATGTTCAGGTAAAAGTCGTCGAGCATCCCCGGTGTAATTTTCACCATCGTCGACGGCACATCTCAGACTGTATGCTACCCTCAATCACTTTCGCGCCTGACGATCACTGATGATTTCCGTTTGCGATAGCTCACCCCGGAAACCACTGGTCTCTATGTCTACGATACGTATGCTAGAAACTTTTTGGGGGACCGCTGCCCTGAACAGATCCAACGACCATTCGGTTCATTACCGTCGCTGAAGGCAGACTTCAACGTGCGCGAGTGGGGTCACTCGGTGGAAACCCTCCGACTGGTGGTTCCCGCCGACGTGGGAGTACCTCCCCGTCCTGGCGGCCCAATAGAACCAACTTCTCATTCCTCTCAAAGTTTCACCCCATTTGACGAAGACCATCGCCAAGAATGCCTCCATTTGCCCTGATGAGACAATCGAGTCATGGAACGAGGAACTGCCCGACGAGGTGGTGCCGAAGATGCGCTCGGTGATCAAGATGTTCCCCACCTCCTTCCAATTCCTTCACATCCAACCGGGCGGTGGACCGGAAACCACCTTATAGAACGTATTTTTGTGTTTGTTTTGCGGGACGGGAAATTGGTTCGGGAGTTCAGTACCAATGTGTTTTCTACTCAGACAATCGTTCATCCGACAATGCCTTCAACTCGTGCGTGTTCGAGTCAAAGCAGGGGCGTACGGTAGGCGGGATGGCCACGGCTGAATTCCGTGCGAGACCAGCAGCTAAGCGAGTTCCAGGTCACGTGACCCGCCGGGCCGCCGCTACCACCGAAGTCCAACAGGGCTTTTAGCTATGTTTTTG
>Ga0307517_10010545_pt1 | contig 12925 bp, 19 predicted proteins | sample 23_EM_MG_FD_194515 | JGI IMG/M metagenome (GOLD analysis project Ga0307517, IMG submission 194515) | Populus trichocarpa ectomycorrhiza microbial communities from riparian zone in the Pacific Northwest, United States - 23_EM | ecosystem: Host-associated > Plants > Roots > Unclassified | place...
AGAACTATTTGGTATAGTCACAGCTTAGATTGTGCTAGCCGATCAAATAAGTCGTTCAGAGCGGCGAAATCGAGATTTCGGGCTACGTCGGAATCAAGCAAATTATGTAACATTGTGTCTAAGTGTGCTACTGGCGAAAACGCATCATCATCATCCAGCAACTCGTACAGTAATGTAGCGATAGGTGGAATCAAAAGAAGTAAATTCTCCGAGAATGTAACTATAGAATAAAGATAACTAACTAAAAAGCAGTCGTGGAGAGGATCAACACGAATAAGGGAAAATCCAAGGGTGTGGTATCGCAAACGGTCATGGTGAAAGGGAGTGAGGAAAGACCTCGTGGCATAGAAGGTGATGCAGTAGTCCTCGGCATTGGGCAAGACGACTATGGATTGACCTGAGAGCATAATGCATACTTCGCATAAGGGAGAAGGTGAAGAGGATGAACCATGTCAAAAGCCTTTTTCGGCGATTGATCACTGATTACGAACGTGACAATTAGAAAGTGGTAATTGTGAGCAGTAAAGAGGTGAAGGGAAGAACAGGGGACCGGCGATCGTGTAAGAATCGACGAGTGCATCCGCAGGTCGAGGGTGGACAGAGAAGTCGAGTAGAATGTGGAAATAGGGAGGTCTGGATACACGTTGACCGATGGAGGTGAATGGGAGATTAGATGACGGCAAACGTGAAGCAACTAGGCCAATCAAGTCCTGGTCTGTGATTAGGACCTGTAGATCTAGATTGGTTGGTGCACAACGAGTCCTGCAGCACGAGGGAATGAGATATGTAGCATGTGTGTGTGCTAAACGGGTACTCACTCATCGACGAACAAGAGAGGAGTCACGGAAACGACTCAGAGACCATAACCAGCGGAAAAAAAGAAGATCTAAAGCAGTGATAGCAGTCAGATGAAACCGAGGAAAATAGGTGGCAGAGTGCAACTAACTACAGGAAATTATTAGGGTGTAAATGAGGTAATAAATCACAAGATGTGATTAGACTATGTAAGTGGAAGCAACTAGTTCCGAGACGACAATCGGTAGTAGACAGAGAAATATGGATGGATGGAGTCAGGTAGAAGAGAACTGCGGGGAAGGCGACATACGCCCGCAGGGGACAGGGGAGGGACTTGGGCATAGGGCAGTAGGCAAGAAAGCGGAAAGAAAGAAAAGAAGAATGCGAAAACGAGCAACAGCTCAATAAAGACACGCCAAAAAGAATGGCCCAAGGAGGATTATTGATGACGCGGAAGAAAAAGAAAAAGGCCTTGCCAAACATATGCACCTTTTGGAAAGCGGCTTTCCTGGGAGATCGGGGAAGGTTAGGAGTCAAAGGGGAGAAACAGATGGTACAGGAAGCAGTAAGGGGGAAGAAGGAAAAATTAAGTAATAGTAAAGAAATTGGATATGGTATCCAAGAATAGAACGAGCCTGTATCAGCGGCCCGCGGTATCGGTATGAGGGATATGCTGTGGATGCTAATAGATACATGCAGCGGCGTAAGTGATGAATGAATGGTGAACTTGGAAAGGGGTGATTGGAAATAAAGATCCAGTAAGAGGATAGGCAAATACGCGAAACGGAAGAAGTCGAAAAAAAAAACCAAAAACCAAAGCACCGAGCCACACTGATTTAGCTCATCAAACGGCTGATGGAAAACCCGCTGCGACTAGGTGGCCGTGGTGTTGAGCTCTTGTACTTGCTCGGATGATAATCATACTCCTCTGCTGAAGTAGGCGGTATCCACCTCTCGTGAGCATCTGCCTTCTCCTCAGATGTGGAACGGAACATTTTGGGAGGAGAAGGTGGTTGAGAGAGACGCCTGGGCTTGGGAGGAACAAGTGGCACCAGTGTCTGCGCCCTCAAGGTCATGGAGGGAGGCGCAGGTGTGGAAAACCTAGGTACGGGGGGGACAGCAGATGGTGCAGGTGTGTAGGACCTGATGGAAGGAGTATGAGAGCGGGCATAAGCAGAGGCGGAAAGCGAAGGAACAGGAGGCGCAGGCGTATGCGAACGCGGTGGAATAACGGAAGATGCTGACATAGATGCCGACATCGAGCCAGGTCCTGGAGTATGAGAGCGACTCATGGAACCGGGTCCAGGGGTATGCGAACGTGGAAGGACAGGAGCAGGTGTGTGCGAACGGGTTGGACCGGGAGTATGAGAGCGCGTTGGACTGGACACGGATGCTGATCTGGAGTGCATGGAGTTATATCGCGAAAGCGGAGAAACGGCAGCAGCAGCAGCGGAAGCGGAACTGCTCCCAGTAGGAGAATAGGGTGTTGGTGAAGGTGAAGAAGGGGAAGGTGAAAGGGAACGCTGAGTTTGCATTTCTGGAGCCGACACGCCAAGAGTTGTTGCCAGGGCGCGCAACTGACTAACTTCATGTCGCAACTGTTGGCATTCCTGCGATTTTTGACTGTATTGGGTTCGCTAACAAATTAAATTAGCCTCTGATGTAAGTAGAATAAAAATGGACCCACTAGTCTGAGTTCGAGTCACAAGTAGACATCCTACCATCAGAAAAAGAAATTCTCTTGTAATAGAGCAGTGCGCACCTTCGTAACTCTGACTCTACTTTGGCATTACTGTTCTCGATTTCGTCGATTTTGATTTTGAGGTTGCCTTCGGCGGTTTTAGCGGTTTTACTTGCCTCCGAATGGGCCAAGTGGTTCATAAGAATAGCGCGCAGGAGGGCCGCGCTGAGGAAAAGTGATGAGGTCTAGAAAAAAAATTTGTTCAGTGGCAAGATCATCGAGTCAATTAGACTCACCTGTTCATTCTTCTCCGCAAGGAGCCACTCCTCGAGTTCCTTGTACAAGGAGGAGACCTCCTCGACAGAACATTTTTTTGCGGCGACCCGAGCCACCTTATCCTCTAGTCTTCGAACTTCAAAGGTTTTTGAGCCATCGGAATTCAAAACACGTTCGGTTTTTCGTTGGAGAATTTCTGTGTTGAAGTCGTTGAACGTTTCGACAGCAGGAAACCGTCTAGGCGTACTCCAACCGGAAGTTGTAAAGTCCATGCGGATTAATCTTAAGGAATCGTTCGTGAATTGCTCGCGACAGAACGGGCATACGGGGCTGAGTCTGGGGGAGGTTTTTTCTACGATGTTTGTGCAACAACTGGCGCATAGGACATGCCCTATAAAAAATGTATTTAGAAATCCGGAAATTTCGGGTTAAAATTTTCACGCACCACAGGGAATTGAGTGAGGCATCCTGTGGGGGCCATATTCTTCTGCGCAAACATCGCAGGCGCACCCGGGAGCAAGAGTGAGCATTAGGCCTGCCAGTTGGGCACCACGTAGGTGGGGGGACGAGCAAAAAGTGAAATTAGGGCGAAGGGGAAATTCTCGCTTGTGTACGAATGTGGCCTATATATTGCCCACCCAGTTCTAAATCGGGAAGCACGCCGCGCCAAACAAATCGACAACAACAATTGCCATTTTTCATTTTCCATCTGATCAGTGCAAGATCTCGAACCCGATCTATGTCAGAATGCAGCCATGGCCTCGCGGTCAACGGTCAACGGTCAACGGTATGGGCACAGTCGACGAGCAGTGTTTTACTGGCTGGCTGGGTTAGGGCAAATCATAGTGACCCTGAGTTGTCATCACTGACACACTGCCATCAAATCAATCTGATCACTGAAACACGTTCCCATTGCCATTTGATCCGTGTCCGTCTCATATGCACCACCGACGCGCTCAGTAGTCTATATAAGCCCGGCCATGAATCCTCTTCTCCATTACCGGAATCACTGGGATTCTTTTCGCCTTTTGGATTACTCATTCGGTGAACTCAGAAGCTTATTAATTGGTCTGTTCCTATTGCCTAATATCTCATCTTCGATTCGTAATCCTGGTTTGATCTTGAAGCTCGAATGGGTAGAGGCACCACATCTCGGAGACTCGAGAATGTTCCTTGGAGATCAGGGTGCTCTTCAAGGTATGTCAGTGACTCGGAGCTTTCCAGAAACACGCGCTTTGGTCCCGACCGAGCTGGACAGTGGGCGCCGGGCATCATCGGCGATTGAGTTGGCAAGAAAGGAGAACAATGCCAGAGATTCCGTCTCCCGGGCCAATACAATAATAGAAAACGAGTCGATGAGGTCGCAGCACCATGTCGCTTATTCATATTCGGACGCGCGTCAACTGTTGATGGCGCTCTTTCAATAATTTGTTCGCTAAGGGACCGACGGAAGGAAGCGGGATCGATATCAGCGCCAATCAAAATGCCTTGAAGAGCTTATATGTCGCATCAGAGAACATGCCACAGTCCGCGACGTTTACTGAAGGAAGCAATTGCTTGGCGAATATCCCCGAATTGGGATGCCCCGACGGTTGCTTATTGTTACTTCCAATCCGCTACTCGGACTTGGTACAACATTAGTAGTTCATTTGTTGCACTTGTCGCAAGCGCCGATTTTTTTTTGCATTTCTTAATCTTCCAAAAAACATTTGTCTTTGTCAACGGTGGGCATTTTCCGATGGAAATGTTCACACACTTTTTTGATGTCCGCGACTGAGAGTTTTATTTCTTCTTTGTCAACCAGCTCTTCGCACATCACATTGCAGTGCAACACTCATGTCCACCTGCTCCCTATTCGCGGTAGTACCAGCACATCCTGCAAACCAAAGAGATACAGAACTCTGACACGTTGCCACCTATCTCCATGCACCAATATGCCCAAATTCCATGGACTACCATTCCAACTTGATTAAAATGAAAGTCTGAAATTAATAGAAAGATCTCAATGGTGAGCATAATCATTTGTTCTGCACCATAGGTCCCTGAGCAACAGTACTTGAACGGAAAAATTGTGTATGCATATCCACTTATCGCCGAAGAATTGCAATGTCGGCCATATCTCTTAATCGATAATTGTCCTCAGTCAAGGACCGGAACAGCCGATGTCGGTTACGCCAGATCTGAACGGATGTAAAATACGTTCGACTTTGGACTTTTTTGGTTAGTGCAACTTTTGACTGATAGGCGTTCATCCGAATGCCTTGGGAGTCTGGCAGCCGCGAGGCAGATATGCCACAACTGCACGCACATGTTCGACACATCTCTTCTATCTCGTACCCCTTACTTGCTTTGGATTGTGCCGTCTCTCCTTTTACTCTTGTCCGCGTATGATTTACGTCAGCAACAAAAGTGGAAAAGTTTAAAAGAGGATTACTCACAGAGAAGACAGGAAGCTTGGACGAGCGAAATGTTACGCAATGCACTTGATCGGAGAAATCGTCATTGTGATTACAGGAATGCTTTAGGATCCAACTTCATGCACCTACCTTGCTATCGCTGCAGAGAGGCTTCTCCTTATCGTCACCCTAGAATGTCTCTCGGCCCCTCAGGCCTCAGGCTCAGAGATTGCCTTAACTTTCATCTCTAATTTCAAAATCACCCATGCCAGCCCACTTCGCCTTTCATGGCTGCAAGACTTCTGCAAGACCAACACTTAAGCTTAAATCTCTACCATGACTTCACCACCCTGATTCTTATTTCACCTATACGGATAAAGGTACGTCTCCCATCTTCGAATTGCGACATCTTACGGAGACGTTGATACGGTTTCTGACGATATTCCTTAAAGCCAAGCCACTTTTCGGACCGTCTAATCGTGCTCGGAGATCAAGATAACTAGAGAACCACCTCGTGTCCTCTTCTCAAGCCAAAAGCAACAATTTCTCAAGCCATCTCTCAATCACAACCCTCTGCCCAAGTCAAAAAGTCGGGACACCGACACGAAATACTTTGCCTCACCCCAGCCTCGTGGGCCGGCGCGATTAGTATCCGGTGTTTTACCTCTTCAAGCGACGAAATTTCTGCAATTTCCTTTTTTTCGGATGTGGGCCTCTCAACCTACTCTGGGGCCACCAAAGTCATTCGCGTCGGATTGTATTTGATCATGACTTTAATATCCGCGTAACGTCATTTCCCTCCGCTCTGTCAACCACTTACATACCTCACTGTGCAAGCCGTCGATTCTCAAAACAGCCACTATCTAGTCTTCCGTTATCGGTCCGAACTTTAGCCATTCAGTTATCTTTCAGTGACGCTGATTGATACCAAATCGTACCGGAGTCGCGATATTTTTCCTATGATATGTCTACTACCTCTGGTAATCTCCGTAAACCACAGCCGTGTACCGAAATCCGAAATATGGCGCAAAAATACGATTCTCCTTCAACCTCCCTTCCCAACACGATTCACGTAGTGCTTAGCGATTATCTGCCAACAGCACATCAAGACTCCCCGTCCGCTTGCAAATGGCAAACTCGCTGCTTTGCTGCAGATACCTCTGACCAATTACAGCTGGTGGGTATTCTTGTCGTACGCAAAAGCCGAGACCTTTCAGCACACAGTCGATTACCTCCACTCATCCGGGATTGTCCATGCGGTTGAGCCCATCTTCACTTGGGAGTAACTGCAGATACTGACCACCTTAATACACACCCGGGGAACATCCTATTCCGCGTTGCGGAACTGGGCATTATGTCACCTGAAGACTTCCAACCGAAAATTAGTAAATTGTCTCGGAAGGATGGGCGAGCTTCCGAGAAAGGCATGCCAGATTATTTAGTTGTACCTATCGAATTCGGTGCTCGATATACTTTATTGGAGGTATATTTGATTGATTTCGGAGGGTGTAAGTCCTTTGTGCAGGCAGTCATCATTGAAATCAGATACTAATAGTGGCTCCCGTAGCTTTCTTTGTCGGTCAGCCCCCAAAAAACATAACCACTCCAATCCCGTTTCATCCACCAGAACTGGTATTGGAATTAGGACTAACCAAAGCTGTTGATATTTGGAATTTGGGCTGTACAGTCAGTATACAATCCATTTTTCGGACAATTGCTGAGGTTTCAGATAGATATACATATGAGCTCGTTACTGGTCGCCCCCTCTTTGAAGCTTTCAGTGCCCGCCAGTTAATTCCCCAGTTTATCAGCGTGATTGGAAATGATGTCCCCCCGGATTGGATTTCGAATGCTTTGCGGGATAACAAACTTCCTAACTGTTAGTTCTTTGCCTATTTCGAAACAAATTTTAGATCCTAATTGTAACATAGTTGCAGATGTTTTGCCACTTGAGGACGCAATCTTTCGATTCTATTTCGCCAAGCATATTATGGGTGTTCTACCGCTTAGCAAGGAAAATATTAAGATTCTCGCAGCATGTCTTAAAAAATGCTGGTACTCGATCCCAGAAACAGGGCCCACGCACATGAGCTGCTCCTGGACCCGTGGTTTAAGAGCGAACCCGTCGAGTCACAGCTGGCACTGGCCCCACCATAATGCTCTTCTAACATCTTTGACTTTGTTTTTCACCCGCTTGACTCCGTGCTGCCACCCTTCAATCATCAACTTTTCCTCTGGACTCAACAATGCAGCCGATGCAGAGATCGGCATACAGACCTCTGCTGGGAACTCGTCCCGAAACGCAGATATTGCATTTCGTCAAGTCGACGTATGCATTCAAATATCCTGACACTACATTGCTCGACATGTGCTCATTTGACTTCTTTTCAGTTGCGGAACGAGCCTCTGTCAGCCGGCGACCCAGGTGTGCACGACCGAATCTCAACAGTAAATGTAAATGTCTCCATATTTGAGAACGGAGAAATTATTCTACGAGGCACCTAGGGACCAGGATTCAGATAGTTACTATGTTTTATACTACACTATCCTCGAATCACCATAGCAGTCATCGCGAAGCTTCTTTCCATAATAAGTCACACATATACCATATACGGAGGTTTTCAAAAGTGGAGTTGGGCCGCTTCTCACTGGTCCTCTTTCTTTTCCTCCTGGCATAGTATAATTTCCCCCGTCCACCGTCCGTTATTCTTCTTTCTATTGAAGTTTACACGGTGCTCCAATCAAATGTTCCTTGTCTTTGAAACTTTCCTCTGAAAGTAAATCAAACGCGGAAAACTCCCAGCAAGTTCGGTGTGCAAGTGTGACTTGGTGTGCAATTTGAACTGTCAGGCCACGTAAGAACAATACGGGGACTGACCCTCGTTAAGTTGTATCAGTTGGGGACTCATTAAACCTCGGGTCAGTTGGTGGTTCCTATGTTTCCGAAATCTGTGCTAATTAGATTTAATCATGATCATATCAAATTGATCAGAGATAAGATAAGCGGGGTGTGGAATGGGTATATATATAGGGAAAATGTTGCAGCATTCCGAATCTCCCAAAAATTTTGACCACATCAGCAGTTCAACGAAGATGACGATCCTGACCCATCCTTCAATCCAAGGTAAGTAACCACCTCTCCGAATAAGGATAATCATTCGAAGTGTTGTAGATGGCTGGTTTCGGGAGATTTCTGCACAGTGGCCAGGCCAAGCGATGACCCTCAAGGTTAATAAGATCCTTCACGTTGAAAAATCTTTGTTTCAAGATGTCCTCGTTTTCGAATCGGAGACCTACGGGAATGTACTTGTGTTGGATGGTGTTGTACAATGTACAGAGCGGGATGAATTCTCGTTCGTGAAGGTTGAGAAGTTCCGGTTCATAGCTGACTTTCAACAATTGATATAGATACCAAGAGATGATTACCCACTTACCTCTGGCGAGTCACCCTAATCCAAAGAAAGTGCTGGTGATCGGCGGAGGAGACGGTGGAGTTGTTCGTGAAGTTCTTAAGCATAACACGGTGGAGGAAGTCGTTCTTTGCGATATCGATGAGGTATGTTTTCATTTTTCTACATCACATGCGCTGACACAATGCCAAATGCGTAGGCCGTTATTCGTGTCTCGAAGATCTATCTCCCACATATGTCTTCTCTCCTTCAGTCGCCAAAAGTTACTGTCTTCGTGGGTGATGGCTTCAAATTTTTAGAAACACACCAGGACACCTATGATGTTATTATCACCGACTCCTCCGACCCGGTTGGGCCCGCTGAGTCCCTTTTCCAGGACTCCTACTTCAAATTGCTTTATGGTGCGCTTGCTCCTGGCGGCCACATCTCCACCCAGGGTGAATGTCTCTGGTTGCACCTCCCTCTTATTCACAGACTCCGGTCAATGACGAGGGAGATATTCGCCACATCTGAGTATGCATATACCACCATTCCTACTTATCCATCTGGGCAGATTGGGTTCATGGTCTGCTCAAAAGCACCTGGAAGGGATCTGAAAACCCCAGTACGCGAGGTTACGGGTACAAAATATTACAACAAAGACTTGCACAGATCCGCATTCAACCTTCCCGAGTTTGCGAGGGCATTCCTCGATGACGACAAGGATGTACGACCCAAGTTCGGAAGAGAGTCCTTGAAGGCTACTCAAACCAAACCGGAGAAGAAAGTCCTTCTCTTTGGAGCTGGCTTCGTCGCCCGCCCATGCGCGGAATATATTGTTCGAGACCCTTCAAATCATCTCACCATTGCCTCCCGTTTACTGAAGAACGCTGAGGCGCTGGCTGCGGGTCTCCCGAATGCAACCGCAATATCTTTGAATGTCAACAATTCTCAGGAACTCGAAGACACCGTAGCGAAGCACGATCTTGTTATTTCGTTGATTCCTTATGTTTATCATCCCATTATCATCAAAGCAGCCATCAAGGCGAAAGTTCATGTTGTCACAACAAGTTACGTCTCCCCAGCGATGCTTGAACTTGACGCTGCTGCGAAAGAGGCAGGGATCGTTGTTTTCAATGAAATTGGCCTTGATCCTGGAATCGATCATCTCTATGCCATCAAGACTATCGAAGAAATCCATGAGAAAAATGGCAAGGTTAGTCGGAAATTTAAAAAAATCCCCTTTACTCCTTATCTGAGCCCTTCGTAGATTAAAGAATTCCACTCCTACTGTGGCGGTCTTCCTGCACCGGAAAATTCTGACAATCCCCTTGGATACAAATTCTCTTGGTCCTCCCGAGGCGTCCTTCTTGCCTTATTGAACAGCGCGTCGTACTACTCCGCAAATCAAAAGGTTACGATTTCCAACTCTGACCTCATGGGACATGCGAAGCCATACTTTATCACTCCCGCGTTCGCCTTCGTTGCCTACCCAAATCGTGATTCAACTTCTTTCAAAGAATTCTACAATATCCCAGAAGCAGAGACTGTGATAAGAGGTACATTGAGGTATCAGGGATTCCCTGAGTTCATTAAAACCCTTGTGCAGATGGGTTGGTTGGATTTCGAACCGAAGGACTGGTTGAAAGAAGGCATAACTTGGGCGAAAGCGACGCAGACAGCGATAGGGGCACCTGATGCCTCAGAGAGGTAGGTTCGGGGATCTTCTTCATACACGTGGTCACTAATGCCCCCCTTCAAGCACTCTCATTTCACGAGTTAAAGAGGTCTGCAAATTCCCTTCCGAAGCTGAAACTTCGAGGATAATACCTGGCCTTCGTTGGATTGGGCTTTTCTCCTCGGAACCTGCCACCGTGCGTGCTGGTAACCTACTCGATACCCTCTGCACTCAACTAGAGAGTCTCATGGCCTACGCCCCTGGGGAGCGCGATCTAGTAATGCTACAACACAAGTTTATTGTAGAATGGGCCGACGGTAGCAAGGAAATTCGTACGTCTACGCTGGAAGCCTATGGGTCACCAACTGGTCAAGGACATTCCGCCATGGCCAAGACAGTCGGATTGCCATGCGGCATAGCCTCGCAGCTGGTTCTGGATGGCAAGTTGAACAAAGTCGGTGTACATGCTCCATATACGAAGGACGTTTGCGATTTACTTCGCGTTGAGCTCGAGAAGGAAGGGATATGTCTTGTTGAAAAAATATTGTGAAATTGGACAAGAATATCTTGGCTTGTAAAATCTTAAAGGGTTATGCATTAGAAAACGTGAATAAAGATCTAGATTTAGATTTAGAAGGCAAAACAATAACGTTAGATAAGATTAGATATGTATGTGGTCTGATCGTTAAGTTACAACTTGACTGAATACTTCCATCTCAAAGATGACTCCCAGACCACAGCCGGTAGATGGGTATCTGACCCCAACGACTCAGACACAAGCTGAGACGGAGGAGGTTCTTATGATGCATATTCCATCCACAGATGCCTCTGAAACCGTGCTCAACAAGAATCCTCATATGCAATTCCTCATCCGTAACTTCATCCAGGGTTTTCCTCCGAAATACACCAGCCAAGATGCTAGCCAACCATGGTTGATGTTTTGGACCATTCAAGCTTTTTCAACGTTGCAGGTTGCTCTCGACCCTGGAAATAAGCAGAGGTCTGGTAGTAATTCTTTTTTTGTGGTTTGGATGCGTGGCCTGACTTGTGATTATGACGGTACGAAGAGCAATCGAAACGATTATGGCATGGCAACACCCAGAAGGTGGATTTGGAGGAGGGTCTGGCCAGTCGGCTCATCTTCTGCCTACATATGCTGCAATTTGTTCTCTCGCGATTGTCGGGCGTCCTGGTCCTGGTGGGGGATGGGACCAGATAGACAGGTAAATAAGATCTGATTATTTTACTCTTGTTCAACTAGCTGATAATCCATGGTAGGGAAAAAATGTACAAATTTTTCATGTCCCTGAAGCAGAAGGATGGCTCTTTTCTGGTCGCACGACATTCAGAAGTGGACGTTCGGTGCGCCAGTTACTTGATTGCTTTTCTTGTCCTCAACTACTTCCTAGAGGGATATACTGTCTCCTAGTTGTTGCCACTCTTCTCGACGTCCTTACACCAGAGTTGCTCGAGAACACCGCCGAGTTCGTGTCCTCATGCCAGACCTACGAAGGTGGCTTTGCCTCTGCTTCACATCCGTCATATTCGCTTTCTGGTGAACTTCTTCCGTTCGCTCCACGTCCCCCACTCGGAGAAGCGCATGGAGGATATACTTTTTGTTCCTTGGCATCGTGGGTCCTTTTGCAACCTTACCTGGGCTTGCCCCGTGAGGAACCAAAACCCGCTATTGATTTGAAGAATCTCCTTCGGTGGCTTGTGCACATGCAGGGTGTGGAGGTTGAATTGGGAGGGTTCAAGGGGAGAACAAACAAGCTTGTCGATGGATGTTATTCTTGGTGGTGTGGAGGATCGTTTCCGCTTTTAGAAGCTCTTGGAGTGAGCGGGTCGCCGTTGTCCAAGTTGAATGCGACGAATGAGAGTACGACGACTGGCGTATGGAATGATATAGATGGTGAGGCATCATAAGTGCGATCTGGAGAGGGGGTTTTTTTTTTTTTTGTTGACGATATTTGCTAGATGGGCTGTTTAACAGACACGCCCTTCAAGGTTACGTCCTCTATGCGGGACAACACCCTGCTGGTGGCTTGCGTGACAAACCACCAAAGTACGTTATTTTATCTCACTGGGTTCATTGACTAATAGGAACTCCCCAAGGCATCCGGATGCTTATCATACGCATTATAACTTATCAGGATTGTCTATGGCTCAACATCATGTCGTTTCGTCGAATGTGAGAATCCGACAAGTTGAGGACGCCTGGATAGCTTCAGGTATGGATTCTTGGTTCTCCCCTTTTATCGTTGTAAATAAATAAAAAATCTGTTCAGAATCGCCGTTTGATGAACTCCGCAAACGTTCCTTTATTCATCTTTTTTCGTGGACAGAGGAAGAAGGTGGTTCGTATATTCGGGGGAGCCAAGCAAATAAACTGGTAATGCCTTGCATCTTCATCCTTTTGGGAGTATTCATGGAATTCTCTGAAAGAACGCGACGCATCCATTGACCAATCTCACGATCACCCATACCGAGGCCTTTGCTGCCCACTTTTACAAGCAGACGGTGCCCCAGAGGCCGAGAAGATCGATGGGAAAGACAACTACTTCGTGATTTTTTTTTGATATTTCCCCCCCCCCCCTCATCATGTATTAAAAAGACCCTTGTGAATACTGACCAAATGGCACAAGAGAAGGTCGTGATGATTTGCATAGTGATCCCCTTTGAAAGGAAATTAAGTACCCCATTGAAACTG
>Ga0307517_10010546_pt1 | contig 12924 bp, 14 predicted proteins | sample 23_EM_MG_FD_194515 | JGI IMG/M metagenome (GOLD analysis project Ga0307517, IMG submission 194515) | Populus trichocarpa ectomycorrhiza microbial communities from riparian zone in the Pacific Northwest, United States - 23_EM | ecosystem: Host-associated > Plants > Roots > Unclassified | place...
ATTGCCTATCGGTTCGATTGGGCATGGTCGGTGGTCTACGCGCAAGGCCGCAAATGCACCCGTGCTGTTGACGCAAACCTGCGAAACCCGCTGTAAGAATGGGACACGATCGTATTTGAAAGGTTTGTTCGAAGAGCCCTTGGTATTCCTCTCGCGGACATATACGTGTCCCGATTCAGTGCAGAAGATCATGGTGCCATCAGAACCAAGAGCAATATCCTTGACTGTGCTGAATTTCTTCTTCAAAGACCAAACCTTCTGAGGCTTGAAAATGGACGTTTCCGAAACCGCGTCAGAACCAACAAGCGGGTTAGGAGCAAAGGTAAAAACTTCCCCATTCAAGGAAAGGGCTGCGAAGTTGTCGTCGCAGCATGTGATCTTAACAATGTGATCCTTGACACACTGAGAAGGCCTATAAGGATGAATAGCTGTCGGGAATGGATGCATCGGGAAGCTTGCAGCAGAAAACGAGGTGAGAATTCATGATGCAAAAAATATAAGCCAGACGTACAGAATACGAATGTGCCTATCATTCCAGATGCATTCCACCTGTCGGGTGACAAGTAGTGCTGCGAGGACGTTATCCTAGTTTCGGAGAATACGTTCATCAGTGCCAGAACAAGATAGACGGGGTACTGACACTGAGTGCCAACTCAATTACGGGGTTTGTGAACTTTGTCACCTGCCTTGGTACCGCTTGCACAGGTTGTGCAATTTTATCGTAACCTGGGCTCAGCCATTAGTTAAGAAGATGCAAAGCCTGGACGTCGTACCGAGCTGTCCAAGGTTGGTTCCCCATGTAAAGACCGTATCCTTCGTCCAACAAGCAGATGCATTTTTGCTTGCAGAGACCCCAAGCACAATCTCCTTCTTCAACAAACCAACAACCTTTTTAGGAACGTGCTGTATTGGCTCGTCGAAGCGGCTGGAAGTTGTATGCGGTACATCGACCACATAACCCAACTGCGAGAAGCGGTTGAGTCCCCATGAGAAAACCTCACCAGACCTCGTGAGGGCAAGGGTATGGTCTTGACCAACGGCGACAGACAAGATGGGAAGGTTGAATGATGATATTGGCTTGAAAGTAAACTGAGTGTGCTGAGTAGAGCCAAGCCTTGGATGTATGTGTTTCAGCAAATCAGCACTCGATAGATCCCGTGTACCTTACCTTCCACCGCTTCCAAATCCGCACAACCACACGTTGTTGTTATTGGTGACAATAGCAGTATGTAGTCTAGACATTCGTATCTGCCGCACATAAATAGACGAGAACCTGAAGGATATGTTCGTGGTTGGGTCTTCCTTAGGTTTGATGTGCACAAGTTCTGGATACGTTCTGTCATTTCCATCCCCTAGTCCAAGAGCAGCGTTTCTGATATGATGCGTGAGCTAAAGAGTAAATTCGAAGGTGTGGTTGTTACCGGTTAACTCCCCATGTGTATAGTTCTGCATCTCCGATACCGGGCTTTGTTCCATCGAGTGTCGAGTTGTACAGATCGAATGCTGTATAACCCTCTAGATCTTTCAGCGAAGTATCTATATCGGGGCGCTGCAGCAAAAGAACTCTGAAAGAAAGACGTTGGAAACACGGATGGAGGAAAAGGATAAGCACGTACGCAGCAGATAAATTAGCCGAGTAAAGCGCCCTGTGAAATGGTGTCCAAAAGCTCTCCGCGTCTGGAAGGTTAACATCAATGTGCGGGTGCTTTAGAAGTGCTCGAACGTAATCGACACATTCCACCGAGGTGCAAGCGAGGTGCAACACTGTGCGGCCAAGCCGATCCCTTGCATTAACATCGAACGATTTCTGAGTAGACCCTCGATTACAAGAGTTTCCTGTACCACCCGGCACAGAACCTGGCGCACCGACACTAGCATGGAGAGCGAGTTGGAATGCCTGCAGATTCCGCGAGACGAGATGATCATGGAGAAAACTCATGCAGGTATGCAGAGCGTGCGGTCAAAGAGAACGAGCTATAAGGCTCTTTCGTGGATATCCGAGATGTGCAGGAGGAAATGTGGTCGAAATTATGTAAGAAGTTATGTAAATGACTCCGAGTCGTTGGTGATGAATCCGATCAGCTCTACTTATTACTGTCCGCGATATCGGCTATCCAACAAGTTTCCTGTCTCTGCTGGCAGCAAACTGAATTCACTTCCACTTGGACCATTCTCAGCGTTATTAACGTATTGTGTGTCGTTCTCCTCTTCCGATTTGTGGAATTATCCCCATCGTGTTCCTCTGCCTTCCCCAGCCCCAAACCTCGACTGGACGCGAGCAGTGGTAAGCACTTGTCACGATTGATGAGTGTAACAAAACATGCATTTTTTTCATTTCCCAACGCGACCCAGGCGGAATATCCTGGTGCAAATATTTTCGATCTATTTAAATGCGACTCTTTCTTCCGACAACCCCCCATCTTCAAGACGAAAGTTCTCTACTTACTCACTCCTCTCGCTGCATTCTCTCCCTTTAACCAAGAGCCCGAACCTGGTCTAGCTGTGGTGATCAATGAACTTCGTAGTTCCATGCTGATCACCCTTGTTAGGATTTCTGACCAGTCGTTGGGCGACCCACAATATCCTTTGTTGTACCACAAAAGGATCGAGAGAAACTTGAAGGGTAACTTTGTCTGTGGATACGGGAACGAATTCCAACATCTGTTGGCATCCTCTGATCTTCAAATAGGCCGCTACTGGCGAACTTCGGCGTGGAAAACCCGAAAAGGATTGTCCTAAAGCTCGTATTTGCGATTGAAGCCTTCCGTAATATTAGGCCATGCCGGTAAATAATATATTTTCTCAATTTGATTCTGCCTTAGCGCTGATTAATAACTTTCAGAGTGCGGGTACTTATATGATGTAACATATTCCTGTCGTTTTAGCGTGTATTTTGACTGAATACTTTTCTCCGTCGAATCGTTAACCTGCAATGGTGGAGACCCATAGTACCTAACGGCGTTGGTTCAAGAAGGGATGACTTCCAGTTTTCAGTGGATGTGGGTCGAGCTGGAAATTTGTCTCGCGGCTCCGGGCTCCTTCCCCCAGACCTCTACAGACCTTAGCCTGGGTGGCATGCGCAGAAGAGGTAACTCTTCTGTTATCTGACCTTTTGGTGTAGCGGCTTTACGTCAGGGCTCTGGCCTGCTTATCCTCACTCCTGCTAGTGATTTTAATGCTCTTCTGTTTATTAAAATGATCTCAAAAGAAAGCGACTCGGAGGCAAGGAACGTAGGGTTAAGGGATACCGACAGTGCGGCGTAGAAGTTGTCAAAGTTGAAGATGCAGAGACGATGCATCTGTTTGATCTCACAAGACATGCGACTGAGCACCGAGTACAGCTGAGGTCTAGATCATATTAAGTTCTAAATAATACTCCATCCCAATTCCAATTACAGTTTCGTCTAGATCGACGGGTCCTATGCTTCTTCCATTCTTTTTGAAGTAAGCTACAACAACTTACAAGTCTGGACTCCTCCGCCAGACCTATTCAGTTAATTGAGACGATACTGTCAGGGAGTCACAGCGGCTTCGTCACCTTTCCCATCTTGTTCACCTATTTTCCAGTCGAGGATAGTTGTGGGGCTCTATATCCAAGTAGCCTGGTCTTGAAGACATAGCAATCATGAGTGCACCACAGGGCTCATCATAAAGGGTGTGCCGTGCCTCACGAGCACCGTCGTCCAGATGATTGCCATCAGTTGAAGAACGATTGTAGTAACAGCCACTGAGAACTCGAAAACTCGGACACTCGCAAAGGTAGGTGATATAAAAGAGGATGAGGAGGGCGGTCGATAAACAAGCCATGATAGTATGCATGATGACCATTTGATGTGCGTTTGTGTCAGTGTAGATAGCGGATGCGGGGTTCCGTAAGACTTCTGAGCATCCTCGCAAAGTGGTATTGACGATCGAGTACGTGTCGATAGGGATATATTAGCCGAGGCCAAGGCGGTGACTGGGATATCGTATGGAGGGATAGCGCGAAGCCTGCAGGCACTAAAAGGCCGAAGACAATCACAGGAACCAGCAAACCGGTTGTGTGAATAAAGAACAACGCATAAGTAGCGAGCGATACCCAACAAAGTGGACTTATCCAGGTTGCTTCTGGTAAGTTACGAAACCCTTTGATGATAGAGAAAATATCCGCTGAACAAGCCCAAGGAGGGGATATCCTGCTTTCCCGGGATTTGGCTTCTCCTCTCCTGTGAGGAGAACAACTATAAATATCGGGTCGTACAGGGACAAGACCAAGTCAAGAAGTGTTTCGGCCCAGTTGGGGAGGTATGCAGCGGGCGAGGCTTCTGTGGGTATGATGCTCCAAGTAACATTTGGTTTCAAGTGGGCGCAAAATTCCGACTGTGACTTTGCGCATGATCTTCGGATTGTCCAGGACTCTCCGCCAAAGGTTGTCGTTCTCGCTGGACCAGAATTAGCCAAGGAGCCCTCCTGGAGGAAGCAGATGGCGATGAAGCGGGAGGGGGCACCAAGTCGTGCGCATTCGATGGCAGGAACCTGGGGGCAGAAATGTGATCGTTTGAGCGGATGCGACTACAATGTGAAGAATGATCAGGAGGGGCAATAATGTGAACTCATTGGAGTAAACATGTCCTAGCTCTATTTTCCTTCGATTTCGCTAGCGGACTCGGGAAGCAATAGTATTAGGAGACTTTTGCTTAATGAACATTTCCACCTTCAGGTATTGGCATTAGCGTCTATGGGACCGTGTAAGCGTCCAACCTAACGGCATCACACCTCAGCGGCGCTATTTGTTTAAATTCTAATGGACAACACACACTAGTCGTGACGAACGTGATCAACGGATCCATCATACTCGTTCTTGACCACTTTAACATTACGACAGAATCTTCAAGTGGTAGTCAACATATTTCTGCCATTGCCGGATCTGTCGGCGGTGTCATCACATGCATTCTCTTGGTCGGGGTCATTTACTTCTGGGGTTGTAGGAAAAGGAAACTCCGAGTCGGGGACAATCAAAATTCGAACATGGAACTTCCAAGCGGTATGTAGTTCCTGCACTTGCTCGACCTCGATTGAATAGCCAATATTTTAGTCTGGATGCAATCCTAAAAAAAAACCTCAAATTAAATTTTCACTTTTACAAGACGGAAGAAAAAGAAAAAGAAAACTTGCCTCGACCAAACACTTGGCATAAACGGGAGTGTCAACCCAGTCCAAAGGATAATGTCTTTTTTATTGGAATTGAGGAGAGACGTTGGCATTGATTTTGGGGATGGTGTACGAGTATCGAAAGAACGACGGAATGTGCCGATTCGTATACGCAGATCTCCGCGGTTGGACTCGGATAAGTTCGTGAGGCATCTGTTTATTTAATCACTCCAGGTCTAGCTTCATTTTTGGAGAAAGGGAGAACACACTCCAAATGTGGTTGATGATACAGTGAGGGCTTAAGGCAGGTACGAGTTGTTGGAGAGGGAGTGTCGTCACCAAGGAAAGAGAGAATGAGGGTCTCAGTATCAAGTAAGGGTGAGGAGAAAAATTTACCTGTTTCGGGATTGGGACGTATGCTTCCACAATTTCATTTCTGTACTCCTTTTGGCTTTGATCCTCGGGTTGGGAGATGACGAGGGATAGGTGTGTCATCAGCAAAATCGACCAACCGATATATAAGGGGGTATTGACATAAATGGGCCGGAAAGGCCTGCACCGACGGCAAGTCTGTTACTCTCCTACACCGCCCTATCCAGTACAATTGACCAACGGAGTTGCTATAGGTAGCAGAATTACCCCTACATATACTACTATATATTAGACTACATAGGGCTATCTCCATGTACTAGATAGGGCCATTTAAAACCTTTTTTCTACATATACCTTCATATATGAGACTGCATAGGGCTTTGCCATGTATTGGCTAGGCCAATTTTTTTCAATATATTCAAGGTAGCCCAATATATAGGGAATATCAGACCTGTGTCTACTATATATTTCTACATACAAGACTGCTTTTCACCCATGTATTGGAGTGTACCCAGTAGAAGTATCTAGTCATCAATCCATGTATTGATTTGCAGACATTATGGGTCCAAAAAATCGATAGCATTCAATACAGAATTACACGCAATTACATAAATAGCAAGCAATCTCCAGCAAGGAAAAAATTTGAAAATGTACACAGCAAATTAAGACCGAAAGAAAATCTTTACTTTTTCGAACCCTTGGCTCTGGTTCCGTTACTAGCTTTCTTCTTTGTAGTAGCAGTAGCTGCTGCCTTGGATCCACTGGCGGCACCTCGTTGCCGCTTTGTTTTTGCTGGCACCCCATCCTCGTTGGAAACCTGGGAAAATATCAGTATTAATTAAAATGTTACATGATGACGTACACGTTTCTGCGGTACTTTGAGTGTCAGGGTGAGTCGACGTGGGCCCAAAGGGCGCGAAATGGTTTCCGGACGATGTCCCGGTGCCTCATCATCCGGCAAATCTGGTATAGGATGGCGGACCAGTGTCCAATCTTCCTCGTCACCCTCTCCATTCGCCTGGGCCCGTGAAACCAAAGGATTGTCATGGCGACGACGAGATACTTGAGGATCCTCATCCACTTCCTCCAGGTCATAGATGTCGTCGTGTGATGCAGCAGGAGGATAATTTTCTTGGTTTGAGCATATGGAACTGGCTCGTAAGTGGTTCAAGTGTCGGTGGCTTGGATTTCGGTCAGTAGATGCAGGCCCAGGGGAGCTCTGGTGGTGTCTGTTGCTCCCCGGTACAGAAGGGCGAGGCGGGATCAGATCAGAGCGCCGGATAGGAGAGCTTTGGGGTAGCCGCCTGTTCGAAAGGTTCGGCTGCGGAGAGGACTGATGGTGATTAGCGGCTGGCACAGGAGAGCTCTGGTGACATCTGTCACTCCCAGGTACAGAAGGGCAAGGCTGGATAGGATCAGAGTGCCGAATAGGAGAGCTTTGGGGTAGCCGCCTGTTCGAAAGGTTCGGCTGCGGAGAGGACTGATGGTGATTAGCGGCTGGCACAGGAGAGCTACGAGACACTTCGTTTCGACGGGCACGTTGTGCAGCGATCCGGTCTATCAAACTTGGGCGGGTGCGCTCGAAATCATTTGCCGCGACTTTCTTCTTCTTTTTCTTGGACGACAATCGAAGGCCAGGGACTTGCCTATGAAATATCGGTTAGTAATTCCTTGTTTGTGTATCGCAAAAGGATGAAAACATACTCATTCCACCATTCGAGGGTTTCGACTACCCATGGATCATCGGGATTCCTTTCAAATGTCGCCACAATCGTGTTGTAGAAGTCGCAAAGATTGACGAGGTCATGGCACGTGCCCCACTGGCTCATAGACGAAAGGGCAATGTATGCCTGCACAGACAAATTGAATAATACATTTAAATATTGTATGGACATACCTGAACACTTGCGTACGCAATTGTTCGCCCGGTTACTTCTGTAAGCTTGAATATTCTCGCCTTTGTCTTGTTTGCCCCCTTTCCGCTTGGATCCATTGCAGATGATGGTCCAGTGAAGATGGACCGATAAACCTGAAATGAATGTGTCATAATGGAACAAACTCTATAACAAAAACCTACTCGGAGCAAAACATAGCCCCGAAAGAGGCCAACGTCTTCATTCTCTTCATCGTAAACTGTGCCGCTTTCGTAAAGGAATGCAGGGAAATCTTCATCAGTAATGCGAATCTTTTTATCTTCAATACGGTCCATGAATGCGCTGTGTATATGTGGTAGGCAGATTTCAGAACAATATTTTTCGACACTTACGGAGGATCTGCTTCAAATTGGTTCATCAGCCTGAGGGGACAGAGGAGACTTGCGGTGTCAACGTGTAGAAACCCTCGGAAATTCTTTGAGGCAGTTGGAAGAAGAGGTATGTAATCGTCGATCTTGTATCGAAACCTCGAATCTTGTGTAGGGTCTTCATGCATATAGCTTGGAATGAGACCCTTTAAACGCGCTGTATCATCGGAGCGGGCTGCATTTGCAGCCTCAATTATCTATATGCAATGTGTATCTAAGCAGAAAAAAGACGAAAAGATGAATATATGCACTTACTTTGACGATGAATGCCAGCACCAAAGTCGGTTTGCATTTGCAAGCATCGAGAACCATAGCAAAACCAGGACTAAGCTTCATGATTGCACGGTAAACGTATAACAACTCCTCGTTGTCATCTGACTCTGGATTGGGCCTACATTCGATGAGTAACTTGATGCCAGATATGAGATATATCGGTCTTTACCTTGCTTCCTCACTGTCTTCTAATACTTCAGGAACACCAGCGTAGAAAGCTTCGGTTATATCCACAAATGGGTTGATGGATGGACAGATCCACCTAGCTTTGGCTAGGTATGGCTCAAGCGGGCCATCGCCTCTATTGATCAAAAGAACTTATAAAGTTGGTGAATAATAATCAGGATGGAACACGTACTTTGCCTGCGAGTCCAGAAAGTTGACAATATCTTGTTGCGGGCTATCATTGGTGTCATCGACCTCAGAAGACATGATGGTAGGAAGGAAAGAAGGAGTTGAAATCGGTGATTGCAGAAAGGTCAATTCTAAAATTAGATTCAAAATCAGTCTACGAAGTTCAACGACCTTCTCCTTCTTCGTGCTCAGCGCTCATCGACATCCCTCAGCCAATGCGAACTTTTTTGTGGCTTTTGGTCACCCTCTTTCTTATTATGAATCTATCCAAGTGCCCAGGTTGCAAGAAGAGTTTTGAAAAAGGTGGAGCCATCCGGGTTCACCAACGGTCTTGCATTGGACTTCGTTCGGCGGCCAATACGATCTATCTGAGGCGTGAAAAAAATCAACAGGCAGCCAAACTTCCTCGCCATGAGGGTTTAGCACCCGAAGACCTTTCCGATCAGCGTCAGGATATCCGGGATGAGGTCAACGACATTGATGATCTCCCTCATGCAAGTTCCTCAAATGTGAGCATATTTTTTCTTCTTGATTTACCATAAAACTTATTATGTTATAGACAAATCCTTCGTTCCCAGGTCCAGAGATCGAAACTGAGCCTGAGGTACCACACGAGTTGCCGAGATTACGTCCTCGCAAGCCTCCTCGAATCATTCTTGATGAACTTCCCCCATATCCTCCTTTGATCCAAACTCCTGATCTGGACACAGAGGAAGAAACCGAAGACAATCCACCCTCAGAATCACAGCAATCTGACTTGGATGGCGACCATCCTGATGCATCGGAAAAACTTTATGCTCCATTTCGTACGGAATGTGATAGCTATGGAGTTTATCGTGAATACGCACACGGAAAGCCGACTATCACTCCAGATCAGCACTACACTCTCTCAGATGTCTCGGATTCACCTTACCTTTCACTCGATCCCTCGGCATCGACACCAACTTCAATTCTGGGATTGGTTTTTCAGAAAGTGCAACAAACGGTCAAAGTTCTCAAGCCATTTTTTGCACCATTTCGCAACCCGACAGTCTATCGTCTTATGGATTGGTTCTACAACTCCTCCGTCACGAAATCTCTCCACGACCTCAACCAACTTGTCAAGAATGTCTTCCTTGCTTCGGATTTCAAGCAAGAGGACTTAATTGGTTTCAATGCCATAAAAGAGAACGAGATGATGGACACGTACCGTGAGCATAGTACGAGCGAGGCACCCAGCTCCGGAACTCCCTCACCCTTTGAATTCGACGATACCTGGATCAAGGGTTCCATCGAAATCCCACTCCCATGTGATGGTATTAAACAATCCGAGAAAGACGCACCCAAGTTCCGTGTCGAGGTTTATTATCGGAATCTCATGGAAGTTATCAAATCTGCACTTTCGGAATCTGCGGCAGAACAATTTCATACGTTTCCTTTCAAGGCGTTCTGGAAACCAGGCCCGGATGATCCACCAGAACGAATTTACTCAGAGCTCTACACTGGCGACTTTTGGAATGAGGAATATGACAAGCTTCGAAACGAACATGACAATGGACCCAACAAAGCCCTTGAAGCCTTCATTGTTGGTCTAATGATTTGGTCCGATGCAACGTGTCTGGCTCAGTTTGGAACCGCTTCCCTTTGGCCGATATACCTTTATTTTGGTAATCAATCAAAATATTTCCGTGGAAAACCAACTTCGTTCGCAGCGCATCATGTTGCATACATACCCAAGGTGATTTTATTTTTCTTTATTAATATTCTGACTAAAGACTCTTAAGTTGGGTGATAACCTCCATGAATTCTACAAGGAGATGTTTGGAAAGACGGCAACAGCTGCAATGCTTACACATTTGCGCCGAGAACTTGTACATGCAGTCTGGATGTTACTCCTCGATGACGATTTCATGCATGCCTATATCCATGGGCTTGTGTTTCAGCTGGTTGACGGGATTATGCGAATGTTTTATCCTCGATTTTTTACATACTCCGCAGACTATCCAGAAAAGTAAGTGACAGCACTGGCCTTTATGATAATTCTATAAACTTTTTTTAGAATGCTGATGACGTGTCTCCGATACCTTGCGGCGTGTCCGTGCCCACGATGCTTGCTTCTTAAATCCAAGATACCCCGAATTGGTTCAAATACTGACCAGATACAACGACTGAAGCTTGCGCGTGTGGACTCAAATGCTCGTCGTGGAAAGATTGAAATTGCCCGTCGCTTTATGTTTGAGCAGGGTATCAATGTTACAAGTAAGCGCTTAGACGCTCTATTACAGGATCAATCCCTGGTTCCGACTCGTGTGAGTAGTTTATAGACGATAAAGCGGTCAGTTAACTTATAGCATTTTAGAATGCTTTCTCCGAACGCTTCTTTCTAAACGACAATGACTTCAATTTTTACCAAATGTTTGTGCCCGACTTACTCCACGAGTTTGAATTGGGTGTTTGGAAGGCGGTTTTTTCTCACCTGCTTCGTATTCTCTACGCGTGTGGAGGGGATAAAATCCAGATACTAAATTCTCGGTATGCATGCTCTCTCACAAACTCCTGTGATTTAACCAACACTGATCTTAGTTACCGGAAAATTCCAACCTTTGGAAGAGACACCATTCGTCGTTTCCATGCAAATGTATCAGCTATGAAAAAGCTTGGTGCACGGGATTGGGAAGATCTTCTCCAAGTATGTCGTTATTGGTTCATAATTCAGTTCTCCAGCTGATGTTTTACAGTGTGCAATTCCTGCATTCGAAGATCTTTTACCAACTCGACAACATAACACAATTGTCCGAAAGCTGCTCTTCGAGCTTGCTACATGGCACGGATTAGCAAAACTTCGACTTCATACCGAGACTACAGTAACGGATCTCGAAAACTCAACAAAACGGTTAGGAATTATGTTACGCACATTCAAAGACGTTGTGTGCACCGCCTACAGAACATATGAACTCCCTACAGAGGAAGCGGCTCGTGGTCGGCGTGAGGCTGCTGCCGCAAAGAAGGCTGCAAGTTTGCCTGGCACAACACGACCCAAGGTGGTTAAGCCCACCTCAACTGGGCGAAAGAAGCGCAATTTCAACATGGAGACATACAAAATTCACGCACTTGGAGATTATGCCACTGCCATTCGTCGTTTTGGGACTATCGACAGCTACAACTCACAGACAGTACTAAGTAATCAATTTAATTTTTAATTGTTTTCTAATTTTTTGTATACAGGGTGAGCTGGAACACCGGCGGGGAAAGCGTTGCTATAAACGCGCCAACAAAGGAAAATTTATTGTTGGAATAGGAAAGCAAATTCGACGTGAACGTCTAATGCACCGATTGCGCGAGCGCAACAAGCGACAACAACTTCTGGAAGACGTCGTCAATCTGCCTACAGTGCCATTTGAAGTAGAAGAACCCCTACCTGCAACATCTCCAACTCAACACCACCACATTTCAATGGACAATCGTCAAAAGGTTCAGGTTGTTCAGTGGACAGAGAAGAATAGAAAGGATCCCGCTGTCAAAGTAAGTTGTTTAATCTTTGTTATTCGACATCGTTTCTTATTTTGTTCTAGGATTTTATACCACGCCTCAAGAACCACCTTCTATCGCGTCTCGAAAACCGAAAATATGACGGCGATGAACTACCATATTCAGCCAAGGACCGCCGTGAAGTTATCATTTCTGGAAACACCATCTACCGGCACAAGGTCGTTCGCGTCAACTACACAACTTACGACATGCGGCGTTCTCAAGATTCCATCAACCCACGTATACCTGGACATGGCGATATCATGGTACTTTCACCCGAAAACGAAAACGAGAACGACGATCCTCACCCATACTGGTACGCCCGCATTCTTGGAATATATCATTGCAACGTACACTACCGTAAATCTCCTGTACCCCAACGGATGGAATTTCTCTTTGTCCGGTGGTTCGGTCGTGATATGGATCCAGTTCCAGGCTGGAATTCGAAACGATTGCTCCGTCTTGGATTTGTTCCTGGGAACGATGACACAGCATTCGGTTTTGTGGATCCAGCGCAAGTTCTTCGTTCTGTGCACCTTATTCCAGCCTTCGTGTGGGGTCATGTCACCAAATACCTCTCTGGCAGCTCTCCAATTGCCCGTGGTCTCGAGGATCCACATGATGACTGGCAGCTTTATTATGTGAATATGTGAGTTACTTATTATTTAATTATTTAAATTCTATACTAAGGATAATACTCAAGGTTTGCGGATCGTGACCTTATGATGCGGTTCCGGGGAGGTGGAGTGGGACACAAAACAACACGGGAAGCAACCGACTCGTTTAAAAGAGATCGTGATCCTCTTGACGATCAGGCAACCCGCGCTGGATTCAACGACTCAGATGAGTCCGACTCTGAGCCCGACGGTGATACGCCCCCAGTTCGCCTACCCACCGAAATCGCCCTTTCGACTAAATCTACCGTACAGGCGAGACTCTCGACCAGCGTAGGCGTACGAAATCACCCGCTTTCGATCGTATACGAA
>Ga0307517_10010549_pt1 | contig 12923 bp, 10 predicted proteins | sample 23_EM_MG_FD_194515 | JGI IMG/M metagenome (GOLD analysis project Ga0307517, IMG submission 194515) | Populus trichocarpa ectomycorrhiza microbial communities from riparian zone in the Pacific Northwest, United States - 23_EM | ecosystem: Host-associated > Plants > Roots > Unclassified | place...
CCATCGTCAAGCTGCTCGGCTCGGGCGAATACATGCTGACGCGGCCGGGGCTGGCGACGGTCGGCCACTTCGGCCTCGCGGTCAACGACTACACCCACTCGACCGCGCCGAACCGGCGCTACCCCGACCTGATCACGCACCGCCTGCTGAAGGCGGCGCTCGTCGGCGCGCCGCCGCCGTTCAGCGATGCCGAGCTGAGCGCGCTCGCTGCCCACTGCACCGAGCAGGAGGACAACGCCGCCAAGGTCGAACGCCAGGTGCGCAAGTCGGCGGCGGCGGTGTTGCTGGCGCCACGCATCGGGCAGGCGTTCGACGGCATCGTCACCGGCGTGACGGGCAAGGGCACCTGGGTGCGCATCGCGCATCCGGTCGCCGAGGGCCGCATCGTGCAGGGCTTCGACGGCCTGGACGTGGCCGACCGCGTGCGGGTCGAGCTCGTCGCGGTCGACGCGCGCCAGGGTTTCATCGATTTCAAGCACGTCAACTGAGGAGACGGTCTTTGGACAAATGGCTGCGTGCGGCACTCGATCACATCCCCGCCTACATCGCCCACCAGATGCGCATCAGCGAGCAGCCCGGCTGCGCGATCGCGATCGCCCACCACGGCAAGCTCGTGCTCGAACAGGCTTTCGGCCACGCCGATCTGGCCGCGGGCACGCCGCTGACCCCGCGGCATCGCTTCCGGGTCGCGTCGCATTCGAAGAGTTTCACCGCGGCCGGCGTGCTGAAGCTGCGCGAGCAGCGGCGGCTGACGCTGGACGACCCGGTCGGAAAGCACGTGGCCGATCTGCACCCGCAGATCGCCGCGATCACGCTCGGCCAGCTGCTGTCGCATGCCGGCGGTGTCGTGCGTGACGGCGCCGATGCGGGCCAGTGGAGCCAGCGCCGCCCGTTCATCGACGTCGCCGAGCTGCGCGCCGACCTCGCGGCCGGGCCGACGATCGCGCCGAACACGCGCTTCAAGTATTCGAACCACGGCTACGGCCTGGTCGGCCTCGCGATCGAGGCGATCACCGGCGAGCCCTACACCGCGTGGATCGCACGCGAGGTCATCAAGGCCTCGGGTCTGCACGAGACCGCGCCCGACGGGCCGATCGCGCCGGACACCCCGTTCGCGCGCGGCCACAGCGCGAAGCACCCGCTCGGGCGCCGTGTCGTGATCCCCGCGGAGAACCCGACCCACGCGGTCGCCGCGGCGACCGGCTTCGTCAGCACCGCGGCCGACCTCGCGCGCTTCTTCGCGAGCCTGCAACCCACCGCGAAGAAGAGCGTGCTGTCGGTGGCGAGCCGGCGCGAGATGAACCGCCGCCAGTGGAAGGACGAACATTCGAGCCTGGTGCGCTGGTACGGCCTGGGCACGATCTGCGGCACGCTCGCCGACTGGGATTGGTGCGGCCACTCCGGCGGCTTCCCCGGCACCATCACGCGCACCGTCAGCGTGCCGGCACAGGGCCTCACGGTGTCGGTGCTGACGAACGCGGCGGACGGCCTGTCGCACGGCTGGCTCGAGGGCGTGCTGCACCTCCTGCGCACGCATGCGCTGCGCGGCGCACCGGCGCGCAAGGAGGCGGCATGGGCCGGCCGCTGGTGGAGCCTGTGGGGGGCGCTCGATCTGGTGCCGGTGAACGGCCGCGTGCTGGTGGCGAATCCGGCCTTGCTGAACCCGCTGCAGGATGCGAGCGAGGTCGAGGTGACGGGCCGACGCGATGGCGCCGCGCACGGCCGCATCGTGCTCGCGGGCGGCTACATGAGCCACGGCGAGCCGGCGCGCGTCGTGTTCGATGGCCGCGGCCGGCCCGCGCAGTTCTGGCTCGGCGGCACCTGTTATCTGCCGGAGGCGAAGATCGCGAAGGAACTGGCGCAGCGCTACACGCCCGCGTCGACCACCTGAGCAACGCGGCCGTCAGCTCGTCGCGTGCTCGCGCAGCCACGCGCTCGCCTGGCCGCGCGAGACGAGGTCGAGCTTGTCGAGGATGTTGGCGACGTGGCGCTTCACGGTGTGCGGGCTGATGTCGAGCGCGCGCGCGATCAGCTTGTTGCTGTCGCCGGCGGCGATGCGCTCCAGCACCTCGCGTTCGCGGCTGCTCAGCAGTGCCGCATCGCCTTGCGGCGCGGCCGGCGCGGGGCGGTGTGCGTCGTCGGACTGCGGCGCGCGTGTCTCGGTCTGGTGGTGCAGCGCCGCGGCGAGTGCGGCCGCGGCCTGCAACTCCGCCTGGAGCTCGGGGCCGAGCTGCGGCCCCCAGTCGGTCTGCGCGAGCGTCGCGAGAACCGCGCGGCCGCACATCAGCGCGTGGCCGCGTTCGTCGTCGCGCCGCATGCGCGTCAGCGCCGGCGTGGCGGCCTGTGCGGCCTCGGCGAGCCGGCCGCAGCGCAGCCGCGCGTGGGCGCAGCGCAGCTGGAGCTCGACCGCCTGGCCGTTCACGTCCATGTTCTCGGCCTTGGGCAGCAGCGCGTCGAAGCCGGCCGCGGCGTCGAGCCAGCGGCCTTGGGCCGCGGCGTATCGGGCCCGCGCCGCGACCGAGCGCGTGTTGACCGAGCTCGCGTCCTCGAGCGGGCGCTCGATCAGGTGCGCGGCCCAGCGCCGCAGCGTGGCCGCGTCGCCGCCGAGCACGTCGGTCATGCGCACGCCGTAGACCGCCATCTGGTGCTGCCACAGGCGCCGGCGCTCCTCGGTGCTCGCGTCCTCGCGCGCGAACAAGGTCTCGAGCCGGCGCGCCACGCCGGCGGCGTCGCCGCGCATCGCCGCTTCGATGACGCGGAACAGCGCGGCGCTGACCTCCATCTCGGCCGAGCAGGCGAGCCACTGCATGTCGGCCTCGGCGCGCTGCGCCTCGGCGGCGGCGGTGTCCAGGCGTCCGGCCCACAGCTCGGAGAGTGCACGCTGCACCTGGACCTCGCCGCGCATCGGCAGCGCGCGCTCGCCGACGCGCGCGAGCGCGCCATCGATGTAGCGGCGCAGCAGCGGCCGCATGCCGCGCACTGTGGCCCAGCTGTTCGCGGGCACGCATTCCCACCAGTCGTACAGCGCTGCGCCGCGTTCGAGCGAGGCCACGACTTCGGCGTAGACGACCGGCAAGGTCGCGTGTTCGCCGCGCCGGAAGTGCTGGTTCGCGGCCGCCATCAGCAGCACGCGGCGCGCGTGCGGCGCGAACGGCGGCTCGTCCGGCGCCTGCAGCTGCGCGATCAGCGTCTCGCTGTGCGCGTCGCGCCCGAGCGGGTAGCAGGCGAGCGCGAGGTAGGCCTGCGCGAGCTGCCGTTCCGGCGTGTCGCCGGCGGCGATCGCGGCTTGCGCGGCGGCCTCCATGCAGCGCGTCATCTCGGTCCATTGCCAGCGCAGGCAGCAGGCGATACCGGCGAGGCGCTGCAGGCGCGACGACGCGTCGCGCCACGCGGCGGGGAACTGCTCGACCAGGCGCTGCACCTCGCCGCCGCCGCCGTTCAGGAACAGCTCCGGGGCGGCCGCCACCAAGGCTTCGTCGGCAGCGCGCCAATCGGCGGCGCGCAGCAGGTAGCCGACACGCCGCAGCGGGTCGGCCTCGCCGGCCGCGGCGCGGTGCAGCAGCCGCGGCAGCTCGTCGGGGAAGCGCCGCCGCAGCCGCTCGTGCAGCGCGTCGCGGAACAGGTCGTGCAGCACCAGCGTGCGCTCGTGCGATTCGAGCACGGTGACGAACAGGCCGCGCCGCTCCACCTCTTCGAGCCGCTGCGCCGCGAGCGCGTCGCTGCCGACGGCGGCGCAGCGCTCGGCGGTCAGTTCGGGCAGCACCGAGCAGCGCACCAGGAAATCGTGCAGCGGCGCCGGCATGTCGTCGAGCACCTCGCTGGCGAGGTAGTCGAACAGGTCGCGGTCCATGCGCGCGGCGCCGCGCGGCGTGAGCCGGTTCGCGTCGCCGGGGCGGCCACGCAAGGCCGCCAGGCACAGCTGCAGCCCGGCCGGCCAGCCCTGCGTGCGCTCGAACAATTCGGCGACACGCTCGCGTGCCTGCGAGCTCGCCTCCTCGGCGCCGGTCAGCGCGGCCGCCTCGCTCGCGTTGAAGCGCAGGTCGTCCTGTGTGAACTCGGCCAGCTCGCCCGAGACACGCAGACGCGGCAGCGCCAGCGGCGGCGCGACGCGGCTCGCGAGCAGCAGCGTCCATTGCGGCGGCAGCCGCTCGATCAGCGCATCGAGCAGCGCGTAGGTCGAGGCCACGGCCACGCGGTGCAGGTCGTCGAGCACGATCACGCCGCGCGGCGCCTCGGCGCCGGCGAGCGCGTTGACCAGCTCGGCGACCGCGCGGCTCAGGCCCGGGCCGTCGTCGGCGAGCTGCGCGACCAGCGCCTCGGGCGCGGTACGCCACGGCAGGTCGTGCGGCTCGAGGGCCGCGGCCAGGCAGGCGAACAGGCGCTGCGGATCGTCGTCGGCGTCGAGCGAGACCCAGGCCAGCGCGGTGCCGGGCGGCAGGCGCGCGAGCTGCGCCGCCAGCACCGAGGTCTTCCCGAAGCCGGCCGGCGCCTGCAGCAGCACGACCCGGCAATCGAGCAGCGCCTCGGTGACGGCCGCGTCCAGCGCCGGGCGCTCGACGCGCACGGCCCTCGACCGCGGCGGCTGGATCTTGGTGGTGGCGAAGCGCGGCGTGTCCATCTGGGTGCGGATTCTGCAGTGCGCGTTGGCCGGCGCAAAGCGGCGACGCCGCAGGGCGAATGCATCAGCGCGCCGCCGGGGCGGCAGCGTCGTCGCGGTCCCAGGGCGCGACCCCTTTGAACTCCGCGGCCAGAAAGTCCACCATCACGCGCACCTTCGCGCTCAGGTGGCGGCGGCTCGGGTAGACCGCAAGCACGTCGATGTCGGGCATGCGGTAGCCGGGCAGAAGCGGCAGCAATCTGCCGGCGCGCAGGTCGTCGCCGATCAGGAAGGTCGGCTGCCAGATCACGCCCATGCCGGCGAGCGCCGCGGCGCGCGCGGTGTCGCCGTTGTTGGTGTGCATGATGCAGGGCACGCGCACGCTGTGGGTGGCGCCCGCGGTGTCGGTGAAGATCCAGTCGTCGGCACCGGTGTTGTAGGTGTAGCCGATGCGCCGGTGTTCGCTCAGGTCGCTCGGCTGGCGCGGCCGGCCGTGCTTGCGGAGATAGGCCGGTGACGCGCACGCGATGTTGCGCGAGGTCGCGAGCTTGCGCGCCGCGTGGGTCTGCGAGCCGCTGCGCGAGATGCGGATCGCGAGGTCGTAACCCTCCTCGACGATGTCGACCAGACGATCGATCAGCGCGATCTCGAGCTCGACCTCGGGGTAGGCCTTCGCGAACTTCGGCCACAGTTGCGCGAGGTGCCGAATGCCGAAGCTCAGTGGCGCGTTGATGCGCAGCCGCCCGCGCGCCTGCAGCGTGCTCGACGCGGTGATCGCCTCGGCCTCGGCGACATCGTCGAGCACCGCCTTCGCGCGTTCGTACAGCGCCTCGCCGCTCTCGGTCAGCGAGAGCTTGCGCGAGTCGCGGTTCAGCAGCCGCGTGCCGAGGTGCGATTCGAGCTCGGCGATGTAGCGCGTGACGTTGGCCGGCGAGGTGTTCAGCGTGTCGGCGGCGCGCGCGAAGCCCTGCTGGCCGACGACCGCGACGAAGACCTCGAAGGCGCGCAGACGATCCATCGCCATCTCCCGATTGATTCATGAAAGCTGAATGGATTGTGCATGTCTTCGGCGTTGTTGACAGCAAAGATGAACCATACAGTGCACCCACTGCAACCATTTCCCCAGGAGCACCCCATGAACCGACTCACCAACAAGCGTACGTTGATCACCGGCGGCACCAGCGGCATCGGCCTCGAGACGGCGCGCCAGTTCCTCGCCGAAGGCGCGCGCGTCGCGATCACCGGCAGCAGCGAGGCCTCGATCGCCGCGGCGCGGCGCGAGCTCGGCGACCGCGCGCTGATCCTGCGCGCCGACGCCGGTAATGTCGCCGAGCAGGCCGCGCTGGCGCGCGCGGTCGGCGAGGCCTTCGGCGGGCTGGATGCGCTGTTCATCAACGCCGGCGTCGGCGACTTTCGCCCGATCGAACAATGGGACGAGGCCGGCTTCGACCGCACGCTGGCGATCAACCTGAAGGGCCCGTACTTCCTGGTGCAGGCGCTGCTGCCACTGCTCGCGAACCCGAGCTCGGTGGTGCTGAACACCTCGATCAACGCCCACATCGGCATGCCGAGCTCGAGCGTCTACGCGGCGAGCAAGGCCGGGCTGATCTCGCTCGCGCGCACCTTGTCCGGCGAACTCATTGGCCGCGGCATCCGCGTCAACGCGGTCAGCCCCGGGCCGGTCACGACGCCGATCTACGGCAAGCTCGGCATGGACGCCGACGCGCTGCAGCAGATGGTCGAAGCCATTCGCGCGCAGATCCCGGCTGGGCGCTTCGGCGAGCCGCGCGAGATCGCCAAGGCGGTTGTGTTCCTCGCGTCGGACGAATCGACGTTCACGGTCGGCAGCGAGCTGATCATCGACGGCGGGATGAGCGCGATCTGAGCGTCAGGGCGCCGCCAGGAGCGGCGCCAGCACTTGCGCGAGCCAGTTCATCCACGCCTGCAGGCGCTTGGACAGGCCGGCGCGGTGCGCGTAGAGCAGCGAGACCGGCATCGGCTCGGCGACGAACTGCGGCAGCACCTCGGCCAGCTCGCCGCGCGCGAGCAGGCGGCTGTTCGCGGTGACCGGCACCTGGACCAGGCCGAGCCCGGCCAGGCACGCGGCCTCGTAGGCCTGCGCGCTGTTGACGGTGATGCTGCCGCGCATCGCCTTGAAGCGCCAGCGCGTGCCGTCGAAGTACTCCCAGCCCGGCGACTTGGCACCCAGCGTCGACGAGTAGTGAATCAGCTGGTGTTCGTCCAGGTCGTCCAGCGTGGTCGGCGTGCCATGGGCCGCCAGGTAGGCGGGGCTGGCGCAATTCATCATCCGGAAGTGCCCGAGCCGGCGCGCGACCAGTTCCGAGTCGGCGAGCTTGCCGACACGCACCACGCAGTCGAAGCCCTCGTTGACCAGGTCGACCTGGCGGTCCGTCGTGCTGAGCTCGATGTCGATCAGCGGATGCGCCGACATGAACTCGCCCAGCCGCGGAATCACGACGTCGCGCGCCATGCTGGTCGACATGTCGACGCGCAGCCGCCCGCGCAGCGCGGCGGGCGCCTGCTGGAACAGCGAACCGAGCTCGTCGATGTCGGCCAGCACCGTCTTGCAGCGCTCGTAAAAGGCCTCGCCGTCCGGCGTCATGCGCACGCTGCGCGTCGTGCGCTGCAGCAGCCGCGTGCCGAGCTGCGCCTCCAGTGCCTGCACCGCGGTCGAAACGCGCGCTTTCGGCAAGCCGAGCTGCTCGGCTGCCTGCGTGAAGCTGGCGAGTTCGGCGACGCGGGCGTAGATGGTGAGCGATTCGAGGTCCATGGCGGATGGGTGATTGTTCTCGCTGGTGGAACGGTGCGATCGGTGGCGGCTACTTTATCCAGCGGGGCGTGCTGACCAGAATTCAGACCATCGCCACCACCTCTCTGCAAAGGATTCGCCATGACCACCACCCCGATCGCACTCATCACCGGCGCCAGCCGCGGCCTCGGCCGGAGCACCGCGCTGCACCTCGCCGCGCGTGGCGTCGACGTGATCCTGACCTACCACTCGAATGCCAGCGAGGCGCAGGCCGTGGTCGGCCAGATCGAGGCGCTGGGCCGGCGCGCGGTCGCGCTGCAGCTCGACGTCGGCAACAGCCAGAGTTTCGCCGCGTTCGCCGACGCGCTGAAGACGGCGCTGGCGCAAGGCTGGCAACGCGAACGTTTCGACTACCTCGTCAACAACGCCGGCGTCGGCCTCTACGCGCCGTTCGCGGAGGCCACCGAGGCCCAGTTCGACACGCTGATGAACGTCCACCTGAAGGGGCCGTTCTTCCTGACGCAGACGCTGCTGCCGCTGCTCAACGACGGCGGCCGCATCGTCAACCTCTCGAGCGGGCTGACGCGCTTCAGTCTGCCGGGCTACGCGGCCTACGCGACGATGAAGGGGGGCGTCGAGGTGCTGACGCGCTACCTCGCGAAGGAGCTGGGCGCGCGCGGCATCGCCGTCAACACGCTCGCGCCCGGCGCGATCGAGACCGACTTCGGCGGCGGCGCGGTGCGCGACAACGCGCAGCTCAACAGCATGATCGCCTCGCAGACCGCGCTCGGGCGCGTCGGTCAGCCCGACGACATCGGCGGTGCGATCTCGGCGCTGCTGCAGAGCGACAACCGCTGGGTCAACGCGCAGCGCATCGAGGTCTCCGGGGGTCAGTCCATCTGACGGAGCGCGCTCGGCCAGCGCCGGGCCTCCCCAAGCGGCCGAGCACCCGCGCGGCGGGTGGTGGCGGTACGCCGCCACCGGGTGCCCCGTTCACCGGCGCGATTCGAACGCGCGCTGCAACAAACAGAACACGAACAGCAGCGCGCCGATCACGATGCGCGTCCACCATGAACTGAGCGAGCCGTCGAACGCGATCAGGGTCTGGATGATGCCGAGGATCAGCACGCCGAACAGCGTGCCGAAGACATAGCCGACCCCGCCGCTGAGCAAGGTGCCGCCGATCACGACGGCGGCGATCGCGTCGAGCTCGAGCCCGACCGCGTGCAAGCCGTAACCCGACAGCATGTAGAACGTGAACACGACGCCGGCCAGCGCCGAGCAGAAGCCGCTGAAGGTGTAGACCAGCACCGTGGTGCGCGCGACCGGCAAACCCATCAGCAGCGCCGAGGGTTCGCTGCCGCCGATCGCGTAGACGGTGCGGCCGAACTCGGTCGTGTGCGCGAGCCAGATCCCGACGGCGATCATCGCCAGCGCGATCAGCGCGCCGACGGTGATCGAGGCGCCGCTCCACAGCGGAAGGCGCGCCTGCGAGATCGCCGTGTAGGTCGCGTCGGTGATGCTGATCGAGTCGATGCTGATCAGATAGCACAGGCCGCGCGCGAGAAACATGCCGGCGAGCGTGACGATGAAGGGCTGCAGCCGGAAGCGTTGGATCAGCCAGCCCATCAGCGCGCCGAACGCGGTGCCGATGGCCAGCACCAGCGGAATCGCCTGCCACGCGCTCCAGTGGTGGTGCTCGACCAGCGCGGCCGAGACCATCGTCGTCAGCGCGATCACCGAGCCGACCGACAGGTCGATGCCCCCCGACAGGATCACGAACGTCATGCCGACGCCGATGATGCACAGGAAGGCGTTGTCGATCAGCAGGTTCAGGAACACCTGCGCCGAGAAGAAGCCGGTGTACGCGACCGAGCCGTAGCCGGCGGTCAGTGCGAAGACCGCAATCGTGCCGAGCAGCGGCACGTAGCGCGAGTCGATGCGCGCCATTCGTGTCGCTTGCATCACCGCGCACCACCCGCGGCCGGCCGCACGACCCAGCCGCGCACCGCGGCGCGGAATTCGGCCGACTGCATCAGCATCACGACGAACACGACCGCGGCCTTCACGACCATGTTGATCTCGGGCGGCACGCCGATCGAATAGATCGTCGAGGTCAGCGTCTGGATGATCAGTGCGCCCAGCACGCTGCCGGCGAGGCTGAAGCGCCCGCCGGTGAGCGCGGTGCCGCCGAGCGTGACGGCGAGGATCGCGTCCAGCTCCATCAGCATGCCGGCGTTGTTGCCGTCGGCGCTCTTCACGTTCGAGCTGATCACCAGGCCGGCGACACCGGCGGCGAGGCCGCAGAAGGTGTAGACGCAGATCGTGATCAGCCGCTCGTGCAGGCCCGCGAGGCGCGCCGCCGCCGGGTTGATGCCGATCGCCTGGATGAACAGTCCGAGCGCGGTGCGCGTCATCAGCAGGTGCAGCACGACCCACACCGCCGCGGCGATGAAGACCGCGAACGGCAGGCCCAACAGGAAGCCGTTGCCGAGGAAGAAGAACGGCGCGTAGTAGACCGTGATGATCTGGCCGCCGGTCAGCAGCTGCGCGATGCCGCGTCCGGCGACCATCAGGATCAGGGTCGCGATGATGGGCTGCATGCCGACCTTCGCGACCAGCAGGCCGTTCCACAAGCCGCACCCCGCGGCGACCAGCAGCGCGGCGAGGATCGCCACACTCATCGGGAAGCGGCTGACATGCGTCTGCACGCCGCCCTTCACGACGAGTTCACCGCCGATCATCAGCGCCGCCACCGCGGCCGCGATCGCGACGACCGCACCGACCGAGATGTCGATGCCGCGCGTCGCGATCACCAGGGTCATGCCGAGCGCGACGAGCGCGAGCGGCGCGGCGCGGTTCAGGATGTCGATCACGCTGCCGTACAGATGGCCGTCGCGCCACTGCAGCTGCCAGAAGCCCGGGTTGAAGACCGCGTTGACCGCGAGCAGCAGCACGAGCGTCGCGAACGGCCACAGCAGCCGGTGGCGCATCAGGGCCTGCATCGTCATGTGCCCGCCGCGATCAGGTGGTACACGGCCTGCTCGGAGCTGTTGCCCGGCAGCTCGCCGACCTTGCTGCGGTCGCGCATCACGACGATGCGGTCGGAGACGCGCACGACCTCGTCCATCTCGGACGAGATGAACAGCACGGCCAAGCCGCCGCGTGCGAGCGACAAGATCTCGTTCATGATTTCCTGCTTGGCCGCGACATCGATGCCGCGCGTCGGTTCGTCGAGGATCAGCAGCCGCGGCTCGGTCGCGAGCCAGCGTGCGAGCACGACCTTCTGCTGGTTGCCGCCCGAGAGCAGCGCGATCGGGGTGTCGATGTCGGCCGTCTTGATGCCCAGCGCCTTGACGAAGCGGTCGGCAATTTCTTTCTGCCGCGTTGGCGACAGGTACTTCCAGATGCCGAGCCGCGCCTGCAGCGCGAGCGCGATGTTCTCGCGCACCGAGAGCTCGGCGACGATGCCGTCGAACTTGCGCTCTTCCGGGCACATGCCCAGGCCGTGGCGGATCGCCTGCGCCGGGTTGTCGAAGCGCACGCGTTCGCCGGCGACATGCAGCTCGCCGCTGTCGCTGCGGTCCAGTCCGAACAGCAGCCGCGCAAGCTCGGTACGGCCCGAGCCGAGCAGGCCGCCGACGCCGACGACCTCGCCGCGGCGCAGGCTCACGTCGACCGGGTTCAGCTGGCCGCGCCGGCCGAAGCCGCGCGCTTCGAGCAGCGCCGGGCCGGTTGCCGCATTCGCGTGTTCGTTGCGGCCCGCCGCGGCACTCAGCTCGCGCCCGACCATCGCGGTGATCAGCGCCGCGGGCGGCAGCTCGGCCTTCAGGTACTCGCCGACGAGCTCGCCGTTGCGCAGCACCGTGATGCGGTCCGAGATCGCGTACATCTGTTCGAAGAAATGCGTGACGAACAGGATCGCCATGCCCTCGCCGCGCAGCTGGCGCAAGACCGTGAACAGGCGTTCGACCTCCTGCTCGTCGAGGCTGGAGGTCGGCTCGTCGAGGATCAGCACCTTCGCCTCGACGCTGAGTGCGCGCGCGATCGCGACCATCTGCTGCACCGCGACCGGGTAGCTCGCGAGCAGGCGCGTCACGTCGATGTCGAGGTTGAGCCGCGCGAGCAGCGCGCGCGCGTCGACCTGCATGCGCGACCAGTCGATGCGCCACAGACCGGCGGCGCGCTTGCGCGGATAACGACCGGCGAAGATGTTCTCGGCCACCGAAAGGTTGGGGCAGAGGTTCACCTCCTGATAGACCGTGCTGATGCCGAGCCGCTGTGCCGCGGCCGGCGAACCGGGGTGGATCGCTTCGCCGTTCAGCGTCAGCTCGCCTGCGTCGGCCGGATAGACGCCCGTCAACACCTTGATCAGCGTCGACTTGCCAGCGCCGTTCTGCCCCATCAGCGCGTGGACCTCGCCTTTGAGGAGGCGAAAGTCCACGCCCGACAGCGCGAGCACACCCGTGAAGCGGCGGGTCAACCCGCGCGCTTCGAGAACGACGTCCGAGCTCAAGGCTTGGTCAGTCTGTCAGTACTTGCGGCTCGGGAATTCCTTCGCCGCCACTTCCATCGGGAACACGCCTTCCTGCGTCACGATGCGCTTGGGCAGCGTCTTGCCGGCCTTCAGGTCCTTCACGGCCTGCATCAGCTGCGGCCCGAGGAGCGGGCTGCACTCGACGCTGACGTTGAGCTTGCCGGCGATCATCGCCTCGAACGCGCCCTTCACGGCGTCGATCGAGATGATGATGATGTCCTTCGCGGGCTTCATGCCGGCCTCTTCGATCGCCTGGATCGCGCCGATCGCCATGTCGTCGTTGTGCGCGTAGAGCACATTGATCTTCTTGCCCTCGGCCTTCAGGAAGGCTTCCATCACCTCCTTGCCCTTGGCGCGCGTGAAGTCGCCGGTCTGCGAGCGGATGATCTTGAACTTCGGATCGGCCTTGATGATTTCCTCGAAGCCCTTCTTGCGGTCGATCGCCGGCGCCGAGCCCACGGTGCCCTGCAGCTCGACGATGTTGACCGGCGTGGACGTGCCCTTCATCTTCTCGACCAGCCACTTGCCGGCGCGGCGGCCTTCTTCGACGAAGTCCGAGCCCATGAAGCTGACCCACAGGCTGTCGTCCTTCTCGTTGACCGCGCGGTCCGACAGGATCACCGGGATCTTCGCGGCCTTGGCCTCTTGCAGCACCGTGCCCCAGCCGGATTCGACGACCGGCGAGAACGCGATCACGTCGACCTTCTGCGCGATGAAGGCGCGGATCGCCTTGATCTGGTTCTCCTGCTTCTGCTGTGCGTCGGAGAATTTCAGCTCGATGCCGGCGTCCTTGGCCGACGACTTGATCGATTCGGTGTTCGCGGTGCGCCATTCGCTCTCGGCGCCGACCTGCGAGAAGCCGAGCACGATCTTGCCCTGCGCGAACGCGGCTGGGATCGGCAGGCCGGCGGCGATCATGGCCGCGATGACGGTACGTCGTTGGGTGTTCATGGGGGTCGTCTCCTCTTCGGGTGGTTTGTTTCAGTCGGTGCTGAAGCGGTGCACGGTCGTGCTCTGGA
>Ga0307517_10010550_pt1 | contig 12922 bp, 12 predicted proteins | sample 23_EM_MG_FD_194515 | JGI IMG/M metagenome (GOLD analysis project Ga0307517, IMG submission 194515) | Populus trichocarpa ectomycorrhiza microbial communities from riparian zone in the Pacific Northwest, United States - 23_EM | ecosystem: Host-associated > Plants > Roots > Unclassified | place...
ATAATCATGAACGTCGACCCCAGCCTTTCAGGAGTCCTGGTCTTCGCAAATATTGTCCCAGGACTTCCCCAAATGAAACATAGAGGGCAACTCCTGCCATACCTTCTCCCTCCCGCTCCGATGCTGCGCTTCCACCATCGTCTGGCACCGCTGGCAAAGGTTCAAACCCTTCCAATCCTTGTATTCCTCGAGGGGATGTGGGTTGACTCTCATCATCTCGAAATTTTCGAGCTTGAGGGCACGCGGTGCCCGAGCCGCGCAATTTGAGGCGCATTGTGGCGCCTGCTTGAAATCCAACAGGAAGGCGTGTGTGTGCCATTTCTGCATCTCCCACAGACGTTCCTTCCCCGCGAGGCAGAGGGCTTTGTCCTGCCACGATAGAACGCCATTGGCGAGGATATCGTCGACGGAGATGTGGGTGCACAGGTAAAACGCCCAAGGGAGTACTTTGGGAAGTGTCGTTTCGCGTGCGAGGGGGATGATGCGTACGATTTCGGATGGAATGTACTTCATCCCCCGGGAGAGCACCTCGTCACATCCGGAAAGCGTGGATGGGAATTTATCCTGGATAATGTTGATGCATTTGTTTCGGAGGGCCTGCATGTGGTACTTTGTGCTGATGCGCAGGATGCCTGAGAGGAAAGTGATAAGAGACGAGAGCGATGTCTCGGGTTTGATCCTGTCAAAGTGGCTGGTTTTCCTTTGATAAGTTGTCTGGAAATATAAATATTGGAATGGGAGATTCCAACTTACAATGTATCGTATAACACCCGCATCACATCTACAAAGTCGTCCACCGAGTCTCCGCTGAGATGCACACTTGGGCATCCATCATAAATTTCCATCCTGGAAGGCTGTGGAACCTCCCATAACCCGCTGAAAATCTCGGAGTGTCGTGCAAGAACCGATTGGTGGACGCGAAAGGCGGTGCGCTCAACAATGATGACCACTGAACCGTCTGAGAAATAGAATTCGTGGTGGCGGACAACTGGCGGCTCGGGAACTGTCATTTGTTTGGATTTGACATCCATGACGAAGTCGTCGATGCCGTGGTGGACGACGATGGTCGTGGTAAAGGGCAGGAGTCGACGAGACCTGTACCGCGCAACTCCGGGCCGTGTCGCTTTGTTTGGGCCGGGTTGGTTCATAAATGCCGTTACTTTTCCCCCCTTCGCAAGAGGTTGATCATGGGCTACCATGCATATGTATATCATCTTCCTGGCAATCTTCCTGGCAAGATCCCGCGAAAGATTTCCATATCGGCCTTCGCCATTCGCCATCCTCCTCTTCCCTTGTATTCTTAGTAACGCAATACGTTTCTTCCATTCAAATAGCTTCCGCCCGATCGCACATTGTTGTCTCATACAATCCTTCGACGTCACATCGCTCAATCTGCCTGCCAGATGAATGGATGCATATAAACCCTACTTGGATGCTGATTAAATGCCGTTACATTCTGCTGTACTTCTATTTCGTGTCTGACCCCGTTCGGTAACTCATGATCATGTCAAGAGGTAAGTTGATCACGATGTGAGCATTATTTATTGCTTTCTGTTCGTAGCAGAACATCTAGCACGGCGCCTTTAACTGTCTTCCCTGTCGATGCCTGCCTGCCAGTGCGGACAACACGCACCAATATTAAACCACCTTTACACCCCCTGCCCATTCTTTCATGACGCCGAAGTCTCAGCTGATCACAAGTTGACTAGATTCGTTATCTACACCACTCAAAGCCCCCTCGCTGCTGGTACACATGTAGGCCGTAAAGATTCAGTGGCGTGGCCATACTATCATTACTTAGTACGTACGGACCAAGGACACGGTGGCGCATGGCCATTTTTAATTCTTTTTCCACACACCTCCAGGATCCTTGACAACGGATGGTCTCTTCACGAGTTGCAGCACTCTTGCTTTCCCCGCGTTATATTGACACGCATATACGAGGTCATTCGAACGGAAGCAAACTCACTCCCAGGTATTCTTCTAATTTCAATTTGTTTGGGTAACCTCCTGAGAGGCGATCTTCCTCCAGCAGTACTTCCAGTTGTCGAGAATATGGCTATCTTATGCAGTCGTTGCAGGAGATTCGAAGGTGATGACCAACCTATAACTTGCGTTACACTGGAAGGCGGTCCTTGCTCGGCATGTAGAGAGCGAACGACGATCCGTCAGAAAATCAAACAACTGGAAGAAGAACTTGCGAAACTGAAGGCTAAACACGACACCGTCACATCCACAATGAACGCGATCCACGATCCTTTTATTCACAAATTACCACCCGAAATCAGCTCTCATATCTTTCGTCTCTGCTTACCCACGTTAAGCGATGGCGAACACTTGGACGCTATACTTAACTTACAGGAAGACAGGAGTTCCGCAGAGATGGTGAGCTTGGGGGCTGTGTGTCGCATGTGGCGCCAGTTGGCATGGGCGACACCGGATCTCTGGAATACCCTATACCTGAGGATTGGATTGTGGACGAGGCGCTCTCTGGCTGAATCGCTACCTGATTTAGTCCGCGAATGGCTAGAACGATCAGGGAGCCTTCCGTTAACCATTTTCTTCAGTCATTATCCCGCATACGGAGACGAGTCTTCTGACGAAGATGAATCAGAGGCCGACAGCGACGCCCTGGAAGCTGCTATAGGGTTAGTTATAGAAACCCTTAACTCTCACTCTCCGAGGTGGAAAAACCTTAGTCTCATGACAACTCGAGAGATGTTCAGGCGGTTTTCCGGTTCCATCACGCCTAACCAGGTTGTCGGCCTTGGCCTTCGCTTGTGTGACGCTTCCAATCTATCGCCGCCAAATTTCATAATGGAATCACAGTTCGCCCCGACACACTTAATGCTTGGGAATTTCCCTTTGACATCGATCAACATTCGCTGGGACAACATCACCCATATAACCCTCCGCGATACCAGTGCTGAGGCATACATTAATGTCTTACGACGAGCGCCTGGCCTGGAATCCTATAATATTGCCATCCATAGTCGATGCAAGATCAGAAAGCCCATCGTTCATCCCCGACTCCGTTCGCTCCACCTGTCAAGATCCCACTATATCGAAGAATTCTTGGGGGCAATCACCCTTCCTTCTCTCGAAGAATGGACACAGGATATGTGCACTCAAGGCCTCCCCGTAGCAGCCATGGTGTCCTTGTTTAAGCGATCAGGTTGCTGCCTCAGAGTCTTACACTTAACAACCTTCTCCCATCACTCGAAGGATCTCAATACTTTACTTCAAGCCATACCCACACTCGAACGCATCCATTTGTCCTCTGATATACTCGGCCTCAATAAATTGATGGACGACGTCCTCGCTCGACTCTTTCGCCCGGCTCCTGCCAGCGGTATCATATTGGTGGAAGGCCACACCCCCGAATCATTTTTACCTCGCCTTCAATTCATGGAGTGTAACACAGTCGAGCGAGATCCGCCATTTGCTTGGGATCGTATACCGCAGCTCTATCGTCAGGGCCATCGCCGATCACTGGCGCTGAAGACCATCGTCAAAAAATCAGGTATAAGCGACGAAACTGCCCTCCAACTCTTAAAACTCGCCGACGAAGGATTGGAGTTGCAGATTTTTGATATCTCGATTGGTGGGTATTTTCTTGAGAATTTTAGAAAGAGGATGTGTGAGCAGGGTGTTTAATCTTTCCGTTGCTTTGGACCTTTTACTATGTGTATACAATCAAACTCAGTTTCTCTGCAATCCTTGGATCATAAATCATGCTTCTTACCACGTTAGGAAACGAGTCGCATTAATTTCTGGTATGACTCTACTTCAAGGGGTTATGTAGGCTCTTCCAGTATTTCTGCACGGCTAGTGGTTGGATACGATGAAGAAGATTGACTGGGCACAATAAAATTTCCCTGTCCTTCAGTGTACTGGTGCTGATATAGAATACCACCCAAGGGGTGCAATGCGAAAGAGAATTAAGTGAGTGTCAAGCGTCAATGACTCCATCAACAATCGGGTAGGATGTCAAGAAAATAACAGTGCAATAACAATGTTCGAATTAGCTAGTTTGACAAATGTTGAGGTATGTCCGTAAGAGTATGAAAAAAAAAAAAACATGGGCCTGGAGAGAATTAGAGCAGCACAATCATCACTGTTTTTCGCACAGAGGACTGATCGCATGCTCTCTGAGCCTGAATGTCAACACCGTTTCCGAGTTTTCTCCAGCACGCCACTTCACAATTCTCTCATCCAACGACAACGCTTCCACACCGTCCTCTTCCCCAGGCAACCGCATTCCGGCCGCGATACGGTTCCGGAACTGGATCGACATCTGACATAACAGGCACGTCTCGGTGTCCGAGCAATCATCGCAAAATGCATGGCCACACGGTCTGCAGCGCTGTGTAGCCATCTCATGCGTACAATAGATGCGGTCCAGTGACTCCACTTCCCGAACGTGGCTGGTGCTGCCATCATTTTCACCAGTTTGCTTGCAGCGTTTGAAGAGCTGGGCGACCGAGAGAATTTTCGACAGCGGAGTAGGCGTCGACGTGTTACTCACCACGGGGATGTGCTCGTCGTACAATCTAAACCAAGGAAGCTTGTTTTCAAGATACGTTTTGGGAGTTACCGGAGACGGTGGGCTGGGTAGGCCAGTGATAGACATAAAGTTCGCCGAATTTATCACGCTGATGTGTAATCGCTGCCCCTTGCTATGATCATAAGCAACCACAGGCAAATGGTCGCGGTAACAGTTACCGTTGAAGCGGTTGATCTTCTTGGAGATCTTGCCACCAGCAACGATGCCCGCGACCGTCGTGCGGTCAGGATCCCTGCCTGGGCCCGTTAGACGAATCATGAGATACAAAGTACTTTCGTTTTGGATGTTATAATCTGTATGCAGAACCGTCAGGATATCTGGAGACCACTTTGGTAAGAAGGAACCCACCTGAGAGCGTTCTTCTATCTTCGAGTGTTTTTCCACCGATAATCAACCGTTGGTCACGTGGTCGCCAATCGAAACAAGACCCAAATCGGGAAAGCATGGTTCTGTACTCTGAGGAGAGATTGAGAATGAGGAGATGCCCAACCGTGAGGGGTAAAACTCATACCCCCGTAATCATATATGGCTGTAAACTCAAACTGAGGATATGTCATACCACCCTTGCCCCTGAAAATGGTAACTCAGTGGCAATTCAGACAATGTACCTACAAAGATATAACTTACGTGTACGACTTCTCTGGAATCATCTGTATTGAAGTTCCTGGCTCGAGTCCCAATTGAGATGGCGTTTTGAACCAATCGAGAGAATAATCTTGGTGTGTAAATGCGACATTGGTATCGTAAGGCGGAAATACGTCGATCTGGATTCCCCCGATAGTCTACAAATGAAAGAGAGATAAGGGAAGGCGAGTGACATGTGTGGGAAGAGACAGGCGCACTTCTTGTCCTGTCACTTGCTCTTCGGCGGTGTACCCGTTTCCGAGGGGCATTGCGACAAATTCTAGGATGTGAAGAATGGTTGAGACGACGTCTAGGACGCAGCTCAGAACTTTACTCACGGCGGACGACCCCGGGAGCCACCGAAATACGATGCTAGTAATAAAATAAATCAATGGCGATGAAAATTAGAATATGAGACTATTTCCAGCTCACAAGCCACCTAACCAAATAGACATGTGATTGCTTTGACGGAGTTGGGAATGTCATTAAAGACTTACAGTTGCCCATCTTTTGAGGCGATTTGCAGGTAATCTTGTTTAGCTTTCGCACTCTCATTCTGCGGCAGACCGGTCAATGCATTCACGCCGCCGACCGATATTTTCACGGCTGAGGAACGATAGGACGTGGCTTCGAATGACATCCGCATAGCTTCACATTGGTACATGCTCTGCACGATTTGGATGTTTATCTCGATTTTAAAAGAAATGGGGACAGCACATACCATGAAAGCACCTCCTTTGCCGAGGATCGATTTCGGCAACTTCTCAGCAGCAATCCCGACGTTGCTACATGAGATGTGAGATATGGATGAGGGAGGAAATCGCTTCGCACTAACAAGAGATCGAACAGTCCCAGGTCGAGGGGAGGAGTTTTCTTTTCATCTAAGTTAACGGATTCGTGAGTGGCTGCCCGCACCCCACAGTCCATTCCCTGTCGAAAATTCATTCACGTACCTGGAACGCGAATGGTCCTGTGCAATTTCACGACCTTGTCAACAGCGATCTTTGAGACATTGTTACAAGACCCACATACCTGTGGAAGCGAATTTTGACCCCATTCACCTCAACTTGTTTGCGGTCGGGAGTTAGGCTCGAATCACTGCTATGTCGAGGCGGCGTGTCCGATGGTTCAGCGTGGAAGGAAACAAACTCCTTATGGAAGAAATGCAAAAGGGGTTGATTCCTGGTTTCACTCATCGTTCGTGTTCATTCACCAGAATCAAGAACCGAACAAGACTCACATGTTGATTTGCCACCCGTTAGACGTACAACCAGATGGGCCGTTCGTCACCAGGATGCGATGATACGGAGGCCCTGATTTAAGAGCATGAGGGATTGGGTGGCCTGAAATCGGTTGGAAATCATCAGCGACACAGAGGTGGGTTCTCGTCCATAACGTACCTTGTTTTACCAGCTCCTTTGCGATGTGATCAAACGACAACCTATCACTTTCGGCAGGCTGCAGGAAGACGCGCTTTGCCGCGGTTCCCTCTGGGACAAAAACGGCAACATCGACGAGTTGGGATGAGTGGCCGTTACTCGGATGCCATTGGCACTCCAACTCGCTGTTGAACAGACGCTGATTGGCATCCCGCTGACCGAAATCTTCTAACTTCAACTTGACGTCGTCGATTGTATCTGAGGGCTCAACATCCAAGGTAGCAGTTTTCCCTGTCAAGGACTTGACGAAGATGTGCATTATCGGGTGAGATGAATGAAAAAAAAAAGGAAGACAAGTGATAAAATGACTCACCCTGAAAAGAGAAACAAGTTTGAGGATCAACTACGGACGCGTTTGAGTTTCAGAGCACGTGCCATTTGAAGTCTCCAGGTTCATTTTTGGATGTATTGATGTGGATGAGTTGTAAGTATCTGGAGGCAGGCAATGAAGCTTAGAAGTTCGGAGGTGGAAAACAAGTGGAAAAAGGGGTTGGTGAAATAGGGTGAAATTTCTCAAATAAAAGATATTTAATTGACTTACATAAGTCCACAAAATCCTATCTTGCTGGCTACGGAGGACCGGATTCTTCAATCTCATCCCAGAAAACATAACTCACGACGGGCGAAATGCGGAGGGCGGAGGGCGAGGAACAAATGCAATCATCGTGACGTCTCGGCTTCGGACTCAACCAAATCGCTCTGATCAATTGATCCGGGGCCTTTGTCCGCCAAAGTTTCTTATGTATCTGCCTCTTGACGTGACCAGCTGGCGGTTGAACCAAATTGCCATCTCTCATTTTACCGCTACTTATTGACACTGGCAGAAGCAAACCATCAGGTATTCATCCGATCTTACCTTGTTGGGTTTACATTCTAACGAGAAATTTGCGGTTCTCCACTAGCGGTATTTCAACGTTCAACCTCGAATATGGCAGCGTTGTGCAGCCGTTGCATGGCAGGCGAATCTCTGGACCAACCAGTAATATGTATTGCATTGGAGGGTGGTCCTTGCTCGCCGTGCAAAGAAATAGCAAGCGTCCGTCAGCAAATCAGACAACTGGAGGAAGAACTTACGACACTGAAGGCTAAATACGACAGCCTTGCAACCACGATTAACACAATACATGATCCTTTCATTCACAAATTCCCCCCCGAAATTGGCTCTCATATCTTTCACCTGTCCTTACCCGCATCCCCCCCGAAAATCACCCCCTGTAGCTTCCGCCCTGCCTCCATATTGAGTAACGGAGCATACGAGAAGGCTATTCTCGAGTCATGGAGTGACAGAAATTCAGTGATATTGGGCCTGGGTGCTGTGTGCCGCAAGTGGCGCCAGTTGGCCTGGGAGACACCAGATCTCTGGGATACCCTTTACCTTGCTATTGGGCCGTCGATGAGGCGTTCTCTGGCGCAATCGCTCCCTGGTTTACTGAGCGAATGGCTAGGACGATCAGGAGACCTTCCACTCTCCATTTTCTTTCATCATTCTAAGCTCACCAGGCCCGGAGGCGAGTTTTCCGATGGCTCAGAGTCTGAGTCTGGCGAGTCGGAGTCCACGAACGGTGCATTGGAAGTTGCAACAGGGCTAGCTATAGGAATTCTTAACTCACACTCAGGCCGGTGGTACAATTTCAATCTCAACGCAGGCGCAGACATCCTTGGACGATTTTTCCCATCCAGCCAAAGCGGCTTGTCGGTCTCGAGCTCACTGTTGGCCCTTTAGCGGGAACACCACAACTTAAATTCATGGTTAAACCCGACGCACTTACAACTCATCAATTTCCCTTTGGCTTCGATTGACAATCGCAGGGACAAGGTTACACATGCAACCCTCTGCCTGAATGGTATTGAGGAAGGTCTTGACTTCTTACGACGAGCACCTAGCTTAAAATACTATCGTGTTTTCTTTTATCAGCCCCCTATGATCAGATTTAAAAACTCCATCATTCATTCCCGACTCCGTTCGCTTCATCTGTCAACGCGCTATTTAATAATGTTCTTGGCCGCAATCGAGCTTCCGTCTCTCGAAGAATTGACACAGAGTATGAACCATCAAAACCTACCCCTAGCAACCATGCTGTTGTTTCTAAAGCGGTCGGGCTGTCGCCCCAAAATTTTACACTTATACGGCTTTCAGCGTCCATCGGAGGCTCTCAGCACTTTACTTCAAGCTATCCCCTCACTTGAGCGCCTCCAGCCATGCTTCGATTGGGTATTCGAAGACACCATTGTAATGGACGACTTTTTCACTCGCCTATTTCGCTCGGCTCCTCGCAGCATTGTCAGTGACATTTCGATGAACGCATCGCTTGGATCCTTTCTCCCCCACCTCCAATTTATGGAATGTTCCGCGCAATCTTCAATCACTCTATTTTCTTGGGATCATATCGTACACCTCTATCGTCAAGGCCACAAACGGTCGCTAATTCTGACGTCTGATGCCTACCACTCACGCATAACCGATGAAACTTCCCACCAACTCTTACAGCTCACTGAAGAAGGTGTAGGTCTGCAGATTCGTGATAGGACGATAGATGGTGATTTTCTAGAAATTTTTAGGGATAGGATGCGCAAGAACAGTGTTTAGTCTTTCCACTACACAAAAATTGAAACAGTTATGTGGAACGTACGCGCAGGTAGAACTCGGAACCTGAAAAAACGATAGGCAGGAACCATATGGGCATACATCTCCATGGAATAGAAGCTTTAATGGATCCTCTGAAACGCTTCGGACTGGAATCTCATTGGATTTGACATCCTTGAGACTACGACGAGGATGGCATTGGTGGACAACGACGATCTGATTCCGGGCCACGCATCAGGGCTCTTGGCCTAAAGGCTGAGTAGAATCAATTTCTTTCCTTGTTCCTTCCTTCCAAGTTTATTAGACAGATTTCGCCATGTCAAATTCTTTCCTACAAGTACAACTGAAATAAATGAGTAAGTACAATCCAAAATCAACTAAGTTGACGGCACACCTAAGTTTACACTGTGGAACAGAGTGTTTGAGAAACGAATAACTAACATCCAGTAAACCACCTATTGCGGCCCCAGATTGACTCACAATCCCTAACTTCGTCCGTAGATCCTGTGACGCGTTGAATATATTTTGCAAGAGCAAAAATAACCTTCTTCATGTATGTTGGATGCTTTCGATGTAGGTATCTGAATCTGAACACCCTACGACGAGCAAAGCCGAGAAGGTTGTCGGAATATCCGGATTTTTCCAGAAGGAATTGAAGATGGTTTGCACGAAGGTTTTGTAGGAGGGATTCTTCTTCGAAATTTTGGATGCATTTTGCACGGAATTGGTCGTGGTGGCGGTAATGGTCTGATCGCGATTCTTGTACCTCACAACGCAGGCGACGGGGAAGGGTAGTCCTGAATTGCCAGTACAAATCAACCTTCAGAGTCGTTTCTTCTGGGCAATCCTGGAGATACCATCTAGAAAGGTGCTCCAAATCCAGCCTCATAGCACGAGGGTGTTGTATGAACTGCATAAAGAGGAATACCGGGAGTTGATAACGTTTGAAAATGATGTTCAGGCATGCCCAAGCGGCACTGGCATATCTTCCTCCATCCAAAGCAAATGGATCGCCGGAGCCCAAGAAATCCAGAAAAATTTGCCAAAGTTGTCCCGATTCCCCCCACCGTAGGTTGCAAAAATCGAGGACGCTGTGTAGACTAAGGGCATCTGTATCCACTGCTTTTAGTCTTGGAGGAAGTGGAATGATGGTATTCGCCCCCGAAAAGCGATCAGTCGTCTCCAGCGAGTCTAGCGACATATATAGTGAAGTAAGGAGCAAGGTCAATCTAGAGCTTGAATAGTATAGCTGGAGTTTAGACGTGAAGAAATCAAGAACCAATCCGAGGTTGCGATTGTAGATTTCATCAGCATCTTCAAATGGCTGCTCCAATCAATAATCATCAAGCAAGCAAAGACGGTAGGACGTACAAGAGTCTTGATAAACCACAGAAACCTCGGAATCAGGAAATACAAACATGACCGAGGCTCTATGCCAGCGAAGCAAGAACGAGGCGCATAAAGAGGAAAATTCAAAATATCTTCACGGAGCCAAGCAGATGCAGATGGCAGGGCATTTTCACAATGCCACATTAGGTGATTGCCAGCATACCAGAAGTGCCAGGAGTCATCGGGATGGTTGGACGTTAGATCTATCAAGTGCAGGTATTGCAGCAGTTACTTTTGAAGGAAAACATGCCCACGTACATTGTTGGTTATGTTGGAAGCAAAGGTGCATACAGGTAGTGTGAATCTTCGAGGGATCAATATAAAGTTCTCCTGAACGAGCTTCATCGAGAAGGAAATTTCCAAGGGAGGCGTGTAGAATATGAATACGTGGATCAGCATCGGAAATGTCAATGACTGAGTTGAGGTCGCCGAATAAAATCTTGGTCTCTCCCGTATTCAGAAGGAAAAAATGATCGAGATCCTGTAGAGTCATACTATAAGCGGGATGGAAAAGACGAAACCCAATAATCAGAAGCACTGTCTCTATATCTTCTACAGTGGATAGAATGTGCTGGTATAGTCTATCGAGTTCCCCAAAAGGCGTATCGCGAGCATGACGGGGTGGTTGGATCCCGAGGACGACATCCAGCCGGGTGGGAGGTAGATGACGGAGGGAAGATACATATTTCATGATGGTGGATGCATAAATGAAGTGCCCTGAAGATTTACGGACAAGTTTCTCCAGCAGATCAATGGAAGGCCACGCAGGGTCCAAGTGAGTTTTCATGGGATGTGTGTCCTTGATTAGCTTGAAGTTGTCGGACAGAAATAGCCGTATGTCGTCGTAAGGTTGGTAGGTGTCGTCCAATGCTAGCGTGGTATGAAATTCGCGGAGAGATCCGGTGTTAAAAGAGTGGATAAGATGCCGCTCTGGTCGACTCGCGACGAGGATGAGGAAAGGAAGGCGGTATTTTTGGAAGAACAGGGAGATAACGTCGAGGACTTTGCATTGGACCGCAGGGGTGTGGCATTCATCAAGGCCATCAATGATGATAAGGCGTCTGGAGGATGGAGTACTGAAATATCCCGCGTCGAGGAGCTCACTAAGAGGCCCAACAATCAAGGCCTCGACTTGGGCTTCAAAAGATCGGGCAAAGATAAGAGGGTCGCGGTCAATAGAGGCAATCATTTTCCCCCGTGTCTCGGGGAAATTCGTCGTAATCTGGTAGGCAATTGTAGCAATGAGGGATTTAGGATTGCTGCGGTTGGGATCGGAGCGAGAGAAAAAAAATGCGGCAAGCAGAATGTTTTCTAAATCGCAACGTTCAGCAATGTTTCGGGCGATGGCGGATTTCCCTGCCCCGGCAGGGCCATAAAACCAGAGAATAACAGCGTCGCTGTGTTCCACCCAAAGGCCGTAGGTCCAACTCATGATTTTGTCGATAACTGCGGTTCGGGTGTTGGGATGGCACTTTGGTGGGTCAAATACATCTCCGGAGTTGTGAAATGCGCTGGGTGTGACTGTTTGCTGGAGACGTTCAAAACCTCCTAAATGTACGATCGAAGCTGTCAGACACTGGCCTCGTGGATCTTAATCGCACCTATTGTAGCCCCTTGAACGTGAGTGAATGTTCCTCCGGTAATAAGCGTATTAGTACTCAAAAACATGATATCGTTGTGATGGAAATGGTTTGGCAGTGTCAATGTTATCGCCGATGTTGGTTGATGCACTGGCAAACCTCTCTCACGGGACACCGTGACCTTTTCCTTCGTCATCTCGTCGATACGATGCTGTGCTTTCATTTCTTCCGTATAACAACTTATACCATTCTTTTTCAATCGTCTCGTGGATTGGACCCTGAGACGAATGGCGTACCTCCGATGGCTCAAAATCTGTTTCTGCCCGTTGACTGCGGAATAACGATTACATAACTTCTCAATGGTTTAGTATCTTGACAAGGATTGCGTATTGGACAGCGTAGCCTTATCAACGTATGCTTGTACCAACGCCCGCGCACTCTGGACACCCAACGAAGTAAGATGTAATTTTGGACCTGTGGTGGAATTGTAAATTGAAGGTATGTGAAAAGAGAATAATGGAACAACGCACCTGGCTGCTCGAACTTGCGCCTGGGTTCGCCTATTTACGGGTGATCCTCCCATAAGCAGAGAGTCGATCAGGTGGTGAGTCCGAGTACATACAGTTTTAGTAACATTAGTCATTGCGTCGTTTGCTCCCTAATGACTATCATGCAATTTCAGCCTGAATTGAGGCGTGGAAATGACTAGACTTCACCTAATGACTATATTTTTTATGCA
>Ga0307517_10010551_pt1 | contig 12922 bp, 6 predicted proteins | sample 23_EM_MG_FD_194515 | JGI IMG/M metagenome (GOLD analysis project Ga0307517, IMG submission 194515) | Populus trichocarpa ectomycorrhiza microbial communities from riparian zone in the Pacific Northwest, United States - 23_EM | ecosystem: Host-associated > Plants > Roots > Unclassified | place...
GTCGCTCTGCGACCCCTGGATGTTGAAGCTGTCCATTAGGTGATCTCGTAGTTCATACGGGGTGGAGACGACGTGGTCGGTCCATGGATTTTCCTTCCTTTTTTTGCATTTCGCTAAAAGGTTGAAGGAGGATAGTGCATCAAGCTGTTCGCAAGGGCGAAGGACTCCTTGGTTCGGGCCGAAGAAGTAATGTCACTCGATCATTATCAAACTGAATGCAATCTTTTTCTATCCATGAGGATTTCACTAGAGCGCCTTCTTCTTCTAATTGGCCATAAACTAGATCAGAATCATTTTCAACAAGTCCATAATAAGTGATCCTATTTTTTTCATCGAGTCTGGATAGAGACCAAAGGTCTTGAGCAATTGATCCGACAGAACAACTTACAATGCTAAAAGATTAAAATTAAAATCATCAAAAAATATTTTACAGATATTAAAAAGAAACAATGCTCAATTAGTCTGTAAATCATATTTTTTTTATAAATTTTTTGATTGAAAAGATATGTATAAATATCCTTCTCGCTATCATTAATATTCTGAGGATCAATGTACAATTTTTTCTTGAACCACCAATATGTATAATAAAAAAGATAATCACAAAAGAATTGATAAAACAAATCAAAATACACTAATTCACTTTATCTCGATTATAAAAAAGGCATTTAATTATAGTAATTTATAAAAGGCATTTAATTATAGTAATTTTAATAACTCAAAGATTTTTTATAACGTAACCTCCTTGGCATAAGTATATGTATTTTACTAATTATCACAAGTCCAAGTTATTAACCTATATAAGTTAAGATTTGTTTATCATGGAGCATCTCTTTTTCTTAAGAATGAAATAAAAGATTATTTTGGAGTCCAAGAAACATTTCAGTTCAAATTAAATGATATAAATTTTAGAAATTCTGTAATGAATGAATGAAAAAACTGGGTAAGAAGTAATTATCAATATAAATACGATTTATCTTAGATCAGATGGTCTAGTTTAATATCGCAAAAATAGCAAAATGGAATGAATCAACAATATATGATTCAAAATAAAGATTTAAATAAATGGAATTTATATGAAAAAAGACCACTTAATTCATTATGAAAAACAAAATAATTTTGAAGAAGATTCATTATCTAACCAAAAAGATAATTTTAAAAAAATACTATAGATATAATATTTTATTATATAAATCTATTAATTATGAAGATAAGAAAGACTCATTTATTTATGAATTACCATTCCAATTAAATAATAAGCAAGAGATTTTTATAATTACAGAATAGATAAAAGCAAATTATTTGATATGTTGGGAGGTATCCTTGTCAATAAGCATCTAGCAGAAGATGATATTATCGATAAGAAAAAAAGCTTGCATAGAAAATATTTGGATTGGAGAATTCTCCATTTTGGTCTTAGAAAGAAAGTTGATATTGAATCCTGAATCGATACCGGAACCAAACAAAAAAAAAAACCTTCTTGATCGGATGGGAATGAATGAAGAAATGCTAGATCATCCCACATCAAATTTAGAATTTTGGTTCTTTCCAAAATTTGTGATACTTTGCAACACATAAGATAAAATCATGGGTGATACCAATCAAAATACTTTTTTAAAAAAAAATTAATGGAACTAAAAATGTTAGTAAAAGACTCATCTATTTATGAATTAGGAAAATATGACTTAAATGTTCTTATCAAACAATCATTTGGGACAAACAGAAATAGACAGCAAGGCAATCTTTTTGGAATGGAAGGAGTATAATTTTCATCTTTTATCTTACATTTAATTATAGGTACCTTACAAATGGACTTTAATTAGGGGTATTGCAAAAAATTTCATGAATTAAATGTTTTGATCGGACAATCATTTTATGACAAACAAAAATGAAAAGTAGCACAATCTCCTTGGGATGTGGAGAGTATAATTTTCATTTAAATGAACTTGCATTTAGTTTTTATTTATGCATTTCATCTTGTTATACATTATAATATGAGATATATAAAAAGATAATTTTTATAAGATTTTTAAATTGAAATAAATGTATTAAAATTTATATTTATGCATTTCATCTTGTTATACATTATAATATGAGATATATAAAAAGATAATTTTTATAAGATTTTTAAATTGAAATAAATGTATTAAAATTTATATTAAATGAATATCATATTTCAACTTTAAAATAGTAATGTGAATTTTTTAATAATTAATTTAGTTATTAAAAACCTTATATTAATTTTATGCCCTTTATGTTCATTTTAATTCAAATAGCACAACAATAAATTTATTCACAACATGAGATCACAATTTATTATCAATGATGTTTAATTGCTTTGTTTCAAAGCACAACACAACACAATTAACCATAATGCACCTTAGTGTTTTTATTTTATGAAGTAAATTGAATTCTTGAGTGTTTGTTTAGTTGTTTGTTTCAAAAGTCAAATAACTACCATGTGTACATGCATTGAATTTTTATGAAATATATTGGAGTCTGACATGGTATGAATGCCAAGCATGGATACGAGCTCCCAGTTTTGAAAAACATATGCTAATAGAGGGGACACTATTCTTAGGCACTAATTATTTTTGTTTCTATTTGAGAAATTCTTAATTTATGTTAAAGAGAAAAATACTTGTACATACATAATCATGCATGTATGAAATGATAGATTTACTCGTTCTCGTCTTTATTGCATTTTACAGTCATAACCTTATATGAGATATCACAAGATGTTAATTATATATTTCTTTTGACATAGTTTCATGTTCTTACTGTTATTTACACTGCACCTTTTCTCTTATTCTCCTTCTAGCATCAAACTCTTATATTATAGTGTGTTTGGTATTGCGGTAGCTGTTGTGGTTGTGGTTTGAAAAAAATTATTTTATAAAAAGTACTTTTAGTTGCGGTTGGTTTGAAAAAATAGGTGTTTGGTTAAAACTGTGGTTAAAATTGAGGTTGAACAAAAAGTAGTTTAATGTGTTTGGTTAAGAATGCTTTTGAAATTGAGGTTATAAAATAATTTTAAAAAATATATATTAATATTGATGGTTTTTTAATTTAAATATTGTAGATTTAACTATTGCTATTACATCATGAAATAAATAATACTTTATATAAAATATTTTTTTAGTATTCCATTAAACCATCTACAATTCCATTACGTACAAAATTCATCCGGCAAGAACTACAGTTTCCATAATTTTTTAAGCGTGCATAAAATTAGATAAAATATTATCAGGAATAAAATTGATTTGATATTACAGTGCGAGTGAATTTAATTCACTCTAAACTAGTTTTTTTTTTATAAAAAAATTGGACAAAAAATAAACACTGAAAAAAAACAAAAACTGTTCACGCAAACATTGCAAGTGAATTGCAGTGTTCATTGTTTTGAGTGAACAGTGCAATTCACTTGCACTGTCACGTGAACAATGCAATTCACTTGCACTGTTCCCTGAAACGCTGATGGAGAAAAGCAGTCAGGAGTTGCTTCTCCAAAATTGCGTGCAAAACGTGAATTATCATGGTCCCCACCACAAATAAATTGCGTTTTTTATGTAACCAAACATAATGTTTGCTGTGGTTGCTTCAAACGTAGAAGCAACCATGCAAACAAACGGCCTCTTAGTCTTTTATAGTTTCCATGACAAACTTTCATTTTACATCATCAATTTATCATCTAATATATATTGGACACATCGGATTTTTTTATTTTATTTTTTATAAAATTTGTTATTTTTTTTTTCTTCTTGTTGAAAACTTACCAAGTTCTTACATAAAAAAATATAATTTTGGTATAGTAAATTGCGAGAAGTTGTATGACCGTGCCAAAAATTTCTTGCTCCACCAGATAATCCCTGACTTCTTTTCAAAAAGTGATTCAACTTTTGTTCAACTCTTTCTCAGAAATTTTCCCTATAGGAATTAACACAATTTTCTGGCCAAATGTAACTTTAAAGAGCTTTATGTCTCTGTTTCATTTCCCCTTTTTACTGTTTAGAAATGAATTATGTGTAAACCTTCCAAATAACTATTTTTAGACTATTATTTGTTAGTTGGATGGAAAATATTGGAGAACATCAACAGACTTTTTGAAAATGAACCACTGAAATATTTTCAAACGAAGAATATTCTTAAAAAAAATGATCCTTTAGAATTTGAGGTCTAGAAATCACACTCTTATTCTTATATGCATTTTTGTCCTAGATGAGAACAAACCTGAATCTGTAATACCTGTTTATAGGGGACTTAACAACCACCACTAAACTGTTTCTGAAATCTTATTTTCCAAATTATTCCAAAACTTTGATGTTCTGCTCAGTTGTGCGTCATTTGGAAGGGAAACCTGTTTTCTGTGCTGCTAAACTTTCTTACAAAACTGAACTGACAGCATCAGAATCCAACCTTGAACAGGAGATGATATTAGCCAGGCCCCAGCTGCTCTTTCATATTTGGCATCTGAGTTATCATCTGGAACTTAATGTTTTTATTGATGAAAGAATTCTTCTCCTTTCACTTTAGCCATATGAATTTTGTATGACCAAAAGGCATACAATGGAGGTGCATCTTCTATCACATCTGAGGGCTTTTGCATTTTGGAATCACTGAATTTTCTGTCATTCAAATTTTGCATCAGAAGTGTAGTTGGTATCATACAGAAAGGTTTTCTTTAGGAATAACAAGCAGCACATATTTTTTTCCACATTCCACGTGGCATGATTTAGTTTTGCTAGTAATGGTTCATAGAAACTTCCTAGGTTTTATCTAGTCTACTTGCAATAACACTGCTTCTAACATTAAAAACACACATTATCGAGCCCCTGCACCCTCTCCTTCCTGTAACTAAGTGGTTGTTGACATGTTTTTTATCTTCTCCTCTGTAAATTTGACCAACAAAGGGTATTTTTGTCTTTGAGTGCCTTGTGTTGTTCTGTCTGGAAACTTTTTACTTCATAGAAAGTGAGTTGTTCTATGATTGTAATTGTTCCTATGAAATGAACAAGGTAGACTATTATGCCACTGCTGTCAATGATTTTCTTAAATTTAAACTTAGTTGAAATCAAAGTTAGCATGCAGTATATGTCCCCACAAACTTCTGAAGTATCTTGTTAAATTTGCTTCCCTGTCAGCAAATTACTATTTTCCTGAAGTACCTACCTGGTGATATCGGTATGTTGTGAGTCCATCAAATGACATCCTAAATAAAATTGCTTATGGTAGTATGCATGACTTCTAATTCTGCCCACCCATTTTTGAAGATTAAAGTCATTTTAAAAATGTGTTAAAGACGCAGTGCAATGTCACTTCTCTTTATTACAGTTATCTCATTTTTTACACAAGTAGCTGTCTTGATCATCACACAGTGCAGAAGTTTTTTCCATTGGTCATGTCTAACCAAAGTATGCTCTTAATGGTTATTGGCTCGCATACCACTGCAATAATAGAAGCATGGTCTTTTAAGTTATGGGCCATTAAATACCCATTACTGGTGACGATGCATCACGCAACTTCTTCGCTAATGCAGTTGTAGTCTGCTGCAGTTTTAGGGGACAAAAGTTTGGCATCAAAGACTGATAAAGTAATTGATAGTTCACAATTAAGTACTTGTTGTATGGACAAAATTATACCCCAACTTTGTAGCACTTGCTGGTGTATCATAGTTTTGTTGCTGTGGCTGGCTAAGCTGGAGATGGACAGGTACATGTGATTCCTCTCCCATGCCCAGACCATTTGTGAGAAGGGAATTCCTGTTTGCTCCATTTACTTCTCTGGTTCCATAAACCTGGGATGTAAAAATATGCTGATGAGGGTGGAATAAAACACCGTACAATTTCATTCAGGACTAAGGTATTGACGGTTTGAATCGATATTTTGCAAATAAGTTTCTGCATGCTCAAACTTCTACCTTCTTATACAATTCTTGATTTTCATGACAAATTAGGTTTGCCTTCTTATAGAGTTCCATATTTTCTTGGTGAATGAGGTTTCCCTGCAACAGATACATCAAGTTCAGCTACTTGAATTAAAAAACTTATGTAAAGGAAGTTAGTAGCTTTTGTCTACAGGCCTACCTTTCTATTTAGTTCTAGTATTTCATCCATTAAATTTTGGTCCTGATGAAATCAATATCAGTATCAGTGAGATGAATGTGCTCCACATCTTGGAAATTTACTGCACACTGGGGTTTTAGGAATTTCAAACCTTTTTCATGCGAACACCCCGGAGACTCATTTCCAATTGGTTCTCCAAATTCTGCAAATCCTTTACGCTTAAGCCAGAAAGTTCTTCACCCATCATTTGCCTGCTATCATCATATGGAAATGTAAACTTTGCTAGCTAGGCATATAGTGAAAAGCAATAATTCATATCATCCTCTTACAGTACTCAGTTTCTGAAGGATTTTTCAATAGCATTAAGCTGTCGCGGATGCTTCCTTTTATGTTCAGATGCAAATCTTTTCCTCTCATGGTTATTTTTCTTGTTTAGTTCTACTATGAGAAAACAGTTGGTCCTTTCCTCACTTGTGCGGGTCTATTCATGTTTCCTTAGTTTTCCATTGTTTGTACATAAAATAAATATTCTAGTTGTTTAGTTAATCTTCGAAAGACATTATGGAAATTACTTGCTCTAGTTTTAGAAGTTGCAGATAGTTTATTGAAATTGTTTAATTGGCTTATAAGTCATTGGTTTAACACTGATAAAATTTCTGGGGGTCCTAAACAAGACCAGCACTACTTGAATATGTTTAGGAGAGGATATGTGGCTGATGCCTTCTTGTGCCCCCCTTTGCTCCTGATGCACAATGTTGACATTCTTTTCAGGTGACTGAGATGAACTTTTTCAGTGTGGCACAAGTGAATCTTTTGTGTGTCTAAATTGTTAATGATCACGTGGACACTAGTGATACCTGCAAGCATCTGACCTTAAATAATAGCATGCTCCATCAGAAGTTTCAGTTTTTCATATTCAACCTTAAATAATAGCATGCTCCATCAGAAGTTTCAGTTTTTCATATTTAGTCTGTCGCAATTACTCTGATGTCACTCTTTATGTTCATATATCTCATATAAAACAACATTGGTCAAAGGGAATGGATCATACCGATGATTTTCTTGCAAGTTTTGCAGTTGCTGTCTCAACATTGCCGTCTCCCTTTGCCAGAACTAGCAAATATAATGCGCAATTTAGTGGAATTGCTAACTTTTGTGGTCAACATGCATACACCAAAATGAAGAGTAATTGGCTTCTATTGTTATGAAAACACATCTGAAGAGAAATAGATAAAAAATAAACATCTATCTGTTTCAAGGCTGAGAAGCCACTCTCTGATCTCCATGTAATGGTTATGATTTATTACACGTTTTTTCTTTTCCGTGTCTGATGACCATCCCCTCTCTGATATCCATGTAGCTCTCCCCCAATGTTTCTCTATAAAACTAGGAAGTGTTTTTTTTGTTTACTATCTTCACACAAATGTGCTTCAAGATGACATCTATTGTTCTTGCTACTAATAAAATGTCTTGTGAGTTCTATCTTCACGCAAATGGTCCCAATCCCGGATAAAGGACAGAAATGGTCCCAATCCTGGATAAAGGACAGTTGCAGTTAGCAGAGGTCCAGTGTAAGATATGTAGCTACACCTTATAACTTGAATCAATCAATAAGGCTTGACTGTGTTGAGTTCATGTGCTTTATGATAATTTGACATAATACATATTTATCTATTCAGGTGGTTATATTTATTTAATCAGTTGTTTCATGCTTTGCCTAAGCCTGAATACATGAATGTTGTCATATAATGTGTGTTTATCCTGCTAATTTATAACAGATAATACAAGGCTGATTTCCTGTCAATAGTTTGAAGCTTAATGAAGTACTCTTCATTGGGATGAACTGAACTTCAATATTAGTTGATTTTGCTGCACGATTTTGGCATTTCATTTTCCTGTTGCTTTTAACTTGGAGGATATCTATAGTAAGACAGTACATTCATGCAGCGAACACCAGGCATTCCCATTGTCATTGTCTATTTTTTTTTTTTTTTGTATTTATCATGTGCTAAAATATCAGAATCCAGTTGAGAAATATAATTGGTTTCTGTTCGTCATCCCTAAGTCATTTTGGACTCAAAAAATTGATATGTTATTTCCTTCAGCAATAGTAGAACTGGGAACTATACTGGTTTTGTAATTTGCGACAATTTTTTACGTTCATGTTCAAATGGCTCTTTGCCTCTTTGCAATCATATCAAAGGCCATGTCCTAGATGTGGCACATCTTATCTGTAGTCTGTACAACTGTATCTTCAGTTCCATTCTTTATAGCCTCATTATGCCTGATACTTTCTTTAGTTAGATAATTAGATTGCCCATGTTAGTTCACATATACTACAGATAAATTACCAGAAACATTAAGATTTTCTTACTTTATTAACTCCTTTTGTGAAACAAAATATCTCAACCCTTGGATGTCATAATGCTATGTTTGTAAGTATAGCTCGCACAATAGGTGCAGACTTTTAGCTGAAATACAAAATTGTTAAATACAGTATCTTTTATTGTAAACAAAAAAGAAAAGAAAAGAGCTGTAGTTGTTGCTCCTGTTGGTAATAGCATTGTTTAAAGTAGCAAAAGCAAAGTTCAACATGATGATTGTATTTGAAGCTATCTTTGATGAAAATGCAATGTTGAAAAACTAGAGATGTGTAAGCTGTTTCTCTGAAGTAAAAGTAGTCAATCAAAATCTACATATTCTTTTTAATGCATACCCAAATTTTATGTATAAATGTGGCAAAAATAAGGCAAATCAAATTTTGTTAGAAGTCATAAAATCTAAATTCACTGGGTACTGAAATACCTTGAGTTCTGAGGTTGGGTTGCCCATTAGATGATGCACCTCTTTTGATTTGTTGTATCGTTCAATGACTGATTTCATGCTGCAAGAGCAGATTTATATTGCATCAGGGATGGGTGCCGTGTTCTATGTGAATGCTTTCTAATAACACTTAAGAACAAAATGTATGGAATCACCGCAAGGATAATTTCTCGACGAAGCAGAATGGACACATTTAAACTATATCATTCATGTGTGGAAGAAGTCATTTGAGTTGCCCTGGCTATAGGAGTTTAAGCTGCCAGTGGAATATCCATAAAGAAAATCTAGTCTGCAAGTGGATAGCAATTGGAGCACCATCTCAAGATAAGTTTCCAATCCTTGTTTTATTTGATGCTGGGTTTGATGTTGATAGATCTCGCGTCAGTTTTAACCATTCATTCTTTTATGGGGTGGAAAAGGGAAGCTCACTTACTATTGTACTCTCTTCCCTCTTCATTATTTTTCTTCGTCTGACACTGTCAAGAATTGTGTACCGATGAAATGTGTATAATAAACTACTTGCAATCATTTATTGTATGATTGTGCAGAAAGCGTTGACTTGCTATGTTTGGAAATTTATAACATGAATTCTAATATTTTGGAAATTAATTAGGTGAAAATCCATAATTTTATGGTCTTGTCTTCAGTACTTAGAAAAGCTGTGGCGGCATCCTTAGGAGTTTAAATTATGTGGATTGTTGGTTCAATAGAATTTATAAGGCCTATGTGAGATTTAGGGCTAGACCAAGGCAATTCTAAGGAGAGATGAAAGAAGGAAATATCTGTTGGAAAATGGCAAGTAACTGACATCTGAAAATGCGCAGCTATGATGTTCTTACACTCATTAACAGCAGATAGACTCCCAAGTTTTCAACTTCTTGAATTGTTGACTCTCTCCATTCACAGGAAGAAGGGACACCTTCCAAACTACTTAATAATGAACAGCTTTACACTCCTCTGTGCGGATGCATAAGGCTGTGGATTTTTGCTGCTTCCATAGTAAAATAGCAATATTTGAATACTGCTAAAGGTTATTCGTGAGCTTTATCCAAATTAGTAAAATGAAGCTTTGTTCTTAAATGCTGCATATCTGGAGCTTCATTTAGAGTACTTATCCCTTCCCGACAATTTTGTAGCCAAATGTTGTGAAAACGAAATTATCTGAGTTCTGTATATTGCTTCCCCTTGACATGTCTTCATTAGGGTGATTGAGATCTTACAAAAACCTTGTGGTCAACCTCTCTAATACACTTTCCAGCAATCTGAAGTTTTTGGTGTTGATAAACTACTCTATATGAGACTGACATGATTTTCTACCAGATCTTAACAGTTTCAAGTAGAGCAAATACATGGATTACAGCCACCCGCCCACCCCCAAAACCAAGATAAACGTAGTAATCTGTAATCTCATCTTGTTTGTTAGATCCTATTATTGATACATTGGTGCAACTAAAGCATGTCATCTCGGATCTGTAAGAGTCCTTCAATCAAGTCCAAGACCCAACCAAGAGTGGATGAAGAAACTTGAGGTTGGATATATAAACAGAATTAAATTAGACTGGCTTAGAAGACGACCAAATCACAGCAAGCTCTTGTCGATATCCTAGTTGTTGATGCTGTGTTAATATTATTTACTAGAGGAGAATGAGCAGCTGTCTGCTATATATTTATATTTTCAGTATCTAAACCTGCTATCTGAGACTTCCGACAAACACATTGAATGTGTTACATTAGCCCTACTTGTTTGTTTGTCTGTTTGTTAGCAAAAAGTATGCTTGTAATGCATTCGAGTTTTCTATTGATATTAGTGAAAGGAACTTGAACCCCAGTTTGATGCTTTGTTTTCACTTGTCTGTATTGCATTTTAATTGGGAATTTTCATTTTGCACACAGCATGTAGCAAACTGCATTTTATTAATGTAGTGTTGTGATAAAAATATTAACATGATAAAATTTATTTTATTTGCAAATAAATGAACAATCAAAATCAAACTGCCCTGGGAATATTGATACGGTTGAAAGAAGTCCATGAACTTCTTTGGAGATAATACAAGGGTATATAATTTAGGATTTACGATAACTTTGATATTGATGATAAATTAAATCAAACTGTGATGAATTAAATAAATTTTACATGAGGTATTTGACAAACCAATATTGACATTTATTATGAATGTTTTCGATTAAAAAAAAAAAACATGGAAAAAGATTATCAAAATTGAGAACGGAGATTGATGTCGGCTCGAATTAGTTCAAAGCATTTCTAGGAAAGAGAGGGTGCTTCTAGAGTTTAATTATAAGCTATGTCTCCTCTTTGACTCCTAGTTAGCATGAGATATTGAGTGTCTCTGGCACACCATGTGTTTTCACGAAAGATTAATGGATTATGTTGACTTGAAACTTTTACTTAACTGATGTCAGTTTTTTCAGTTTAGAAATTTTATTTTTTCTATTAAAATGAAATTATTTTTAATTTCATATTTAAGTAATATTAAAGTTATATAAAAGGTTGTAATAACTTTTTGATAAATAAAACTTGGATAAATAAAAATTAAATATTTTTGATGTCTCATAATGTTTTTGATTTTTGTGAGTTTTGACTTGCAATAAATTTTGTTAGTTTATGAAAGTTTTGACTTGTAATAAATTTTATTATTCTTTGCTCTCGGTTGCATCTGTTAATATCACAGTCATTTATAGTGATTTTTGTTGCGTGCGGTTTAATTATTACGGTTAGAGTTTGCATAAAAGGGCGTGTTCATGGTGGAGTTGGATGGTTTCAGACTAAGAATGCTTTGTTTAAAAAATGTTATATTAGATGTTTTCACGATGTATGATGAATTTTGGTTGAGGAGGTTTTGCTCTAAAAACAATTTAAACTCGATGATAAGTTCTTTCCAAACTAAGAAAAATGATGTAAGAGCTTCTCTTAAGAAAATAAATATTTTTCTTATTTATTTTTATTTCTTCTTGTTTAGTTTATGAATCGTATTTTATTTTTTTATTTTTAAAAATAATTTTTCAGTTTTTATTTCTCTATTCAATGTTATTAGACTTTTCTATGTTTCTATTTTATTTTTCTAACACAATATTACTAGAATTTTTTATTTTTTTATATAAAATTTTATAATAGCCTTTTGATAGCCACGCCAATGATCTGGAAGGGATCTCCTAACTCTAGAGCTGATTTCGACCACCTCTCCATCATCTTTCTTTGGCTGAGTGACATGCATTTTCACGGTGCTTGTTTTTCCAATTATGAAGCATGGCTAAGCGATCCTACTCACATTGGACCTAGTGCCCAAGTAGTTTGGCAAATAGTGGGCCAAGAAATATTGAATAGTGATGTGGGTGGAGGTTTCCGAGGAATACAAATAACCTCCAGGTTTTTTTTTTCAGATTTGAAAAGCATCTGAAATAACTAGTGAATTACAATTGTATTCTACAACAATTGGTACATTGATCTTTGCAGCCTTAATGTTTTTTGTTTATTGGTTTTATTATAACAAAGCTTCATCAAAATTGGCTTGCAACGAGACTTGAATGAATAAAGATTAAATATTTTAAATTATTCGTAATTATGTTATTTTTTTTTATCTTTTAAGAGTTTTGACTTGTAATAAATTTTTTTTTGTTTCCCAACCAGAGGAGGTTGTAAAAATTATTTTTTTCCTGCCTCTCCCTTGAATAATTATAAATTTTAGCCCTAAAATTAGTAGGTTTTAACTTTTGCCCCCTCTAAATTTTTGTTTCTAATTTGGCTCTTTTGTGGCTCCGCCCTTGCACGTCAAGAACCAGGTTTTGTATAGAGGAGTTGTTTTTGCATTGAACCTGAACTTTTTTATCCATAAGCTTGTTGGATTTTATCTACAAAAAGTGTCTCTTCGAGAGATGTTGCCTCTACCTTGTTGGGGTCCTACCTAACTCTTGGCCTAGAATTAAGCTAGGCGAGTTTTATCAACAAAATATTTCTCTTAGGCAGAGAGGTTGTGCCTGGAGTTTATAGGCTACTCAATTTGACTCTTATATAATGTATATGT
>Ga0307517_10010553_pt1 | contig 12921 bp, 11 predicted proteins | sample 23_EM_MG_FD_194515 | JGI IMG/M metagenome (GOLD analysis project Ga0307517, IMG submission 194515) | Populus trichocarpa ectomycorrhiza microbial communities from riparian zone in the Pacific Northwest, United States - 23_EM | ecosystem: Host-associated > Plants > Roots > Unclassified | place...
ATTGAAGAGTAAAATTAGAAAGATCAAAACTTTTATAAAAAAGTTAAGGAAAAAAATCATAAGAATAAAGATCAAATTTAAAACACCAATACATGATCAAATAAACTTGAACATGTTGAAATTTTCAACGCGGTTTTTTACATAAAAAATTGTAAATGTAAATCGAGCGCATCCAATTAAATAAACCACTAACCATTGTGTAAATAAATAAATAAGTAATCAATGATAAATAAAAACATAATTGAAAAAATTAAGATACCAATGTAGATAAAAAATTATATTTAATATTGCAACACAGTCATCTACCTAATTGTGTCTAATGAATTTATTTATGAAAATCAATTTGTAATAGAGATTGACACACACATAAAATTTATTGAACAAAATAAAAGTAAAAAAAATTACTATGCAAGGTTGCACATATTTTCTATATAATAAAAAAAATATTTCATCTATATAAAATATACAAAAAAAATTACAGATGAATCATATTAACCTCTGAAAATACTAAGCATACCCAATATAATTAAAAAATAATCATTGTTCAAGAAAGGCTAAAAAATCCAAAAAAGAATCATAGAGAAAGGGTGTTAATTAAAATTTAATAATTATAAAAATTATTTGAAAAAACAAATATAAAAAGCCAATAATATAAAAAAAATAATAAGGTCAGACACTGCTGGGTCTGGTAAGCCAAGCCTAGTGCTTGACTAATCAAGAAAATGCCAACATGCGGGTTTGCAAGGCTAGGACCATGTGTGCGGGCCTTTAATTTTTTTTAAAAATTTAATGGGGTTGAGAATGCGTCATCCACTCTAGTTTCTTTGAAAAAATTAGACAACATGTTGTCTGAAAATCTCAGAATTCGGCCACACAGGGATATTTGTTTTTTACTTGAAAACTCATTTTCAACTCCTTTTTACCAAAAACACCTAGGAATCTTGTTAGATCAATTCGTAGCCTCCAAAAACACAAAACACTAGTTCAAAACCCGAAATCAACCTGAAATCAAAAATTTTCCCGAGCTTAAATATGTTTTTTTATGTGTTTTCAAGGTAAAATAACACCTAATCGTAACCCCCTTCATCATATGGAACCATTTGACACAAAAAAAATAATCGTTTTGGTGGCCTAAATCTTCCTCAACGCCAACTTTCTCTCTTTATGCCGGATTCAGGCAACCCCCCCTCTCTCCTCCACCAAAAAGGACTAAAAAGGAGAAAAAATGTTTGGTACCAAAATATATTTTTTAACAATTATAAAGACCAATTAAATAGATAGTTTAAAAAGATGAGGGACACAAATGAACTTTTTAAACCAATTGCAGACATGCCATCTATTTTACCTTATTTTTTCATTCTAGTCATTTTCTAGGGTTGAGAAATGTTTTTGGTTTATGGTTTGAATGTTTATAGGTGTCTTTTGATTTTTTACAAAAATATATTGTTGTTTGTCTTGTGTGCTTCGATCGAAGCCTAAACTTGTACGTTATCATTATTTGCCTTTGATTTGTCTATTAAAGACTTGGATTGGATCAAAAAGTCCTAATTAACTTCGATTATCTGAGTTTAGGTTAGGACTTTCGAGTTTGATTCATGCAAATTACAATTTTTTTTCTTCTATTTGATGCATCATTATATTTCAATCTTTCATGTTCCATCTCTCTATGCCTTTGTTTTAGTGTAATCTAGTTTTTATCTTCAGTTGGGATTTTGGGTTCATCCATTATTCTTTGTGTTCTTGAGTGGATTTAACAGAAATTGGCCATTTGATCTTCAATGTTTTTTTTTTTAGCGTGGGCTATATTTTTTAGTTAAATGCTATATTTTACCACTTTTGTTCTTCAATATTGAGTTAATTAAGGATTGAGCTTTTCACTTTGTTTTTTTTTTAAATTACCCCTGTGATTTTTGCATGCCAGCCTTGATTAACCTAATGTGATTCCATTTTAATATTATATAAAAACATCATTAAATTAATGGCTAAAATATATTTTTTAGAAGACATGTTACTAATACCTAGATATTTTTTTGCGTTTTATTTTTTTTTTGCTCTAACTGCGGTGTATCGCAGGCTAATATATTAGTTTCAACTAGAAGTTGTGCTACTCCTTTAACAAAGAATCCAATGTTTTATATTGTTAGTAAACAAGTTGGCATTAAGTATCACAATTTTTTTTTTATTATTATTACCATGGCTGTCCGGGTCAGCTTGTGCGCACCTCGACTAATCCCACGGGCCCTAAAGTTAACGACCATGTAAGCCTCCAGTGACCATCATATTAGCAACCACAGGGGGAGCAAACCCCTTGGTCCCAAGCTCTTACCACTGAGCCACCTAATAAATGGTTAATATCACAATATTCTTGATTTAATGTGTGTTTGATAATGTGGTACGTGATGTTTTTTATATAAGTATTTTTCAATTGAAAATACATTAAAACAATATTTTTTTTAAGAATTTTTTTCTTAATTTTTGATATTAGCATATCAAAATTATCAACAAACACCTAAAAAATTAATTTAATTTTTTTTCTTCAGATAAAAAGAAATTTGAAAAGAGCGGGTTGAAATGCATCGACAGAAAATTACTAAAAATTAATAAATCATGGTTGAACTTTGTTTTTCTGAAAATCAAGCAGCAATTTTAATTTACTTTTATAAAAAAATTATCATAATTTTATACAAAAATTATTTACTCACAGCAATTTGTTCATAAACCATTTTTCAAAATATTTTGGATATTAATTAATTTTAATATAGGAGATATCTAATTAGATCAATTTTTAAAATATTTTTTATTAAAAAACATCAATATTTTAATTTAAAAAAAGGCTAAAACTATAATTCTAACTATCATTTTAAAAATTAATGTAATGACAATCCAATTATTTAGAATATAAAACCTGTTTAATTTTGTGTTTTTTAAAAATATATTTTTTATTTTTTCTTTACTTTAAATTTTTACTTTTTATTTATTTTTATGTATTGATATTAAGATTAAATTTTATAAATTAAAAAAATATTTTTTTAATATTTTTTTTAAAAAATATTTTAAAAAACAAAATCTACCTCATTTCTAAATAAAATCCAAAATCACTTGGTTACAAAATAACTTTTGCTTTTTCACTAGTCGGCTCACAATTTCTTTTCAAAACTTAATTTTATATAAAAATTAAAATAAATTACTTTTCATTTAAACTATAAACTTTTTTTTTTCATTTATTTTATAAATTTTAAAACAATTTTAACTAAATAAATAGTTTTTAAAATTATTTTTCTTATATCTATTTTTTTAATTCACAATAACAGAGACTAATAGAATGACGAACGCACGCTACACGCTGTAGCAGCTAGCTAGTCAGTAGTCAGTACGAGTGAGCATTGATTCAGTGCGGGGGCGCGCACACACACAAGTCACAGCGGGATACACACAGGCCTCAAAACACTCAGTCAGATGCCATAAATGTCGGATTGATTTCGTTTGGCGGGATAACAACACACACAGTCATCTCCCCCTCTACTCTACAACAACAAAATAATTTCAAGAATTTTTAAACACCAACCCTAGCTAGGTCATGGAGGACCACCCCGAAACTTCCCGAAACCGCTCTGTAAGTTTCAATTCTTCCGATCTGCACTTCCATCTGCTACTTTTATGCACTAATTTTATCTAATTTGCTTAAACAGAAGAGGAATCGGTCTAAGAACGCGACCGAGGAGAGAACAAGTGAGGAGGTGGAGGAGCGCGAGGATGATTTCGAAGAGGTTCGCCCTAAATCCAAGCGTAATCGTGCTGCTAAGGATGACACTCCCGCCGCCGTCCTCCTCAATCCCGACCAAAGCTTGATAGGTGATTAATTGACTCCTAATTTTCTTTAATTTTGATAATTATGGTTTCAGTTTGCTTCAATGCCGTGAACTCTGTATTTCATGTTAATTGATGTGATGAAATTTATATTAGACGTTATTTAACAATATTAGATGTTTTTGCTAATCATGGAGGTCTGTGTTCATGAATATTGTTCTGCTGCAGATGTTATTAAAGGGAATGGGGTACAAATTCCTCAGGCGGTGAAGCTTTGGGTTGAGCGATATGAGAAGGATCCAAAACTTGCAATGGTTGAGCTCTTGACGATGCTGTTTGAGGTAATCATGGAATTTTTAAAAATCTCTTTGTTTGGAAAATAAGGAATGAAGGAGGACAGATACAAATGTGCAAGTATCTTATCATGAGGCTTAATATAATAGTCTATGAAGTTCAATTTCAGTGCTGCAGGCCTCTCCCCAGCCTTGTGACTGTTAAATTGTGTGATTGTTCAGGCATGTGGAGCCAAGTATAGTATCAAGAAAGAGTTGCTGGATGAGACTGATGTTGATGATGTTGTCGTTGCTCTTGTCAATCTTGCAAGAAATGTATGCTACATCTTTTATTTTAATATGTTTCTTGTTTCATTATGCCCATTATTTTATAGTTTCCAACCTTTTCCTAGAACCTTTTGTGAAAAATGCTTGATGGGGTTTTATTTTTTAAGTTCATGTTTTGGGAATACAAGTTTAGAGCACTCACTTTACTTTTGAAACTGTAGGGTGAAGTTGAAGATTATCAGAGTTCAAAGAGGAAGGACTTCAAACACTTTAAAGATAACCTCATCACATTCTGGGACAATTTGGTTACTGAGTGCCAAAATGGGCCCCTGTTTGATAAGGTTTTGTTTGACAAATGCATGGACTATATAATAGCACTGTCATGGTTAGTACTGCTCTTTTTATGAAGTTCAGAATTGTGGTTTAATTTTTGAAGCAGCCCCTTTTGGTTACATTTTCTTTGTGTTGACTCTAATCAGCACTCCACCAAGAGTTTACCGTCAAGTTGCATCCTTGATGGGTCTCCAACTTGTCGCGTCATTCATAACAGTAGCTAAAGCGCTTGGCTTACAACGAGAAACTACTCAGAGACAATTAAATGTGGAAAAGAAGAAACAAATAGAAGGACCTCGTCTAGAGTCCCTAAATAAAAGGTTATCAGCAACTCATGATAAGATACTTGTACTAGAGGACTTGATGCGCAAAATATTTACCGGGTATGGTTTACTTTTAGAGAAGGAAAAGAATTGATCAAATTCCTGTTTCACAATATTGACATTTTTATTAAAATAGTCTTTTGACTAGTCTTATTCCTTGCCTTTTGAAGGTTATTCGTGCATCGGTACCGTGATATTGATCCTAATATTCGAACATCATGCATTGAGTCTCTTGGTGTATGGGTTTTGTCCTATCCATCACTTTTCTTGCAGGATTTATACTTAAAGTATCTTGGATGGACACTAAATGATAAAGTAAGTAATCTTAACTGGTTTGATTTAGTGTCTTTTGATATGTGCTGAACAGTCATAATTTGCTTCTTTTTGTATAATGCCACTTGAAGAATGCAGGTGTCAGAAAAGCATCTGTTCAAGCATTAAAAAAACTTTATGATGTGGATGATAATGTGCCCACTCTCGGTCTTTTTACTGAAAGATTTTCCAACCGGATGATTGAGCTTGCTGATGACATTGATGTTTCTGTAGCTGTTTGTGCCATAGGACTTGTAAAACAATTACTTAGGTAACTGTCTGTCAATTTTTGCTCCATCACATGTGCATGTAGAAACACATCTTTGATTTTTTTGAAATCCAATGCTAATGGCTCTTATACTGGCAATTTGCCTTTTGTGTCCTGCAGGCATCAGCTCCTACCTGATGATGACTTGGGTCCGTTATATGATTTACTTATTGATGATCCAGCAGAAATCAGGCGTGCCATAGGAGAATTGGTGTATGATCACCTAATTGCACAAAAATTTAACAACTCTCAATCTAGCTCAAAAGGTTTCTTTCCTATTTGAACTCTATGATAAGATCTTTGTCAAAATTCCATAAACCAATGTTCATAACGATGTTTTTCCAGGCAGTGATGATGGCTCTTCTGAGGTTCATCTTAGCAGAATGTTGCAGATTTTGAGGGAGTTTTCAGCTGATCCAATTCTCAGTATCTATGTTATTGATGATGTTTGGGAGTACATGAAAGCAATGAAGGTATGTTGTTATTACTTTTGAAATTTAGAATTCTACTTGTGTTTGAGGAAAGGAGTAGGATCATGATGGGGTGGGGTGGAATTTCTGACTTAACCTGTGAGAAGTATTGGGCGTGGGCTCACCTGTACTGACTCCTGCCCAATTTGTATTATAATTTTATTCTGCATTTGACAAGTTTCTGGATAATGGAACTTTTTCTTGGATAATTGTTTGTGATGCAAAAATTTTTCTTTTATAAACCTGGAGCACTTTACTGACAATGACTAAGAAACATTATGCTACAATTTATTTATGAATGTACAGTTCCAATTGCTTAATATGAAGGAAATTCATTTTTCATTTGCAGGACTGGAAGTGTATTATTTCCATGCTCCTGGATGCGAATCCATTAATTGAGCTTACCGATGATGATGCTACAAATTTGGTTAGACTTCTTTCTGCATCTGTCAGAAAGGCTGTGGGAGAGAGGATTGTTCCAGCATCAGATACTCGAAAGCAATATTACAATAAAGCTCAGAAAGTGCGTAATTTTCTGGTTTTAAATCAATTCTCTTCAAAATTGTGTCAGTTTTAAGTGATTGTTTATGGCACTCTGTTAACTCTAAATTCAGTTGATTAATAGTTTTGTTCATGCAAGTAATTTTCCAAAATTCTGAAATTCTAGTTTGATACTTATTTATGCAAAAACATATCAGCGCTGAGATTTAAAATCTCGAGCAAGCTAACTTGTCATAATTCATGTGTGGATATTCATGTTTCAATAACTTGCATTCCTTTTCTGGTTTTACCAGCTACCTTTTCCTTTGAAGATAGTTGTTCTTTCCAGTAACTTGATATTTGCAGCACTTCTGCAGTTATGCCATGCTTAATGTAGAGTATGCTTCACTTCTGCAGTTATGCCATGCTTAACGTAGAGTATGCTTTACATGTCAGGAAATATTTGAAAATAATAGACGGGACATAACTATCGCCATGATGAAGAACTACCCGCTACTTCTGCGCAAATTCATGGCCGACAAATCAAAAGTGCCATCATTGGTTGAGATCATTGTGCATATGAACCTAGGGCTTTATTCTCTGAAGAGACAGGAGAGTGTGAGTGGTAGCATTTCTTTCCAAATGCAAGTTCTTTGATACTGTTAGGAAGATAGTTAGAGAGTAACCACTGATTGTCTTGTGTTTCAGAATTTCAAAAATGTCCTTCAGCTCATGAAACAGTCATTTTTTATACATGGTGACAAGGAAGCACTCAGATCTTGTGTGAAGGCTATCAAGTTCTGTTCCACCGAAAGTCAAGGAGAGCTGAAAGATTATGCTCTAAATAAATTGAAGAATCTTGAAGATGAACTCATTAATAAGCTTAAGTCTGCAGTGAAAGAAGCAGCGGTAGAAAACTTCCAGTTTTGTGTTTTACTTTCTTGATGATGCTAAAATGGATGAGATGTAACATGCTCAAATTTGCAGGATGGTGATGAATATTCTCTGCTTGTGAATTTGAAAAGGTTATATGAGCTTCAGTTGGCATGGTCTGTACCTATTGAGAGCTTATATGAAGATATTGTTAAGGTTCTCCACACTTTCAGAAATGTGGATGATGAGGTGTGTTCAATATAATATTATATGATTTGCGCTTTTCATTTTCTTCTTCCTTGTATTTAATAATTTCTCTTGCTTGTCCAGGTTGTCAGTTTTCTTCTGCTCAATATGTATTTGCATGTAGCCTGGAGTCTGCAGTCTATTGTAAACAGTGAAACTGTCTCTGAAGCTTCGTTAACTTCTCTACTGTTTAAACGCAATGCCTTGTTTGAGGAACTTGAGTACTTTCTTGGAACCCCTTCTGAAGATAGGGAAGGGAATAAATGTGGAAATCAGCTTGCTTGTAGAGTAAGCTAAGCTAATTATTTTTTGTAACATGACTCTATCCAAATGCTTCTTTTGACCTGTTGGCAATATATATTGCATGTTTTTGGAATGACTTAACTTTCAATTTGATGTACTATGCCCAGGTTTGTATTATACTTGCAGAAGCATGGTGTTTGTTCAGAAAGACTAATTTTTCTTCAACAAAGCTGGAACATTTGGGATATTGTCCAGATACATCTGTTCTACAAAGGTTCTGGAAACTTTGTGAACAACAGTTAAATATTTCAGGTGACTCAATTCTTATGTGCTCTCAGCTTTGCTAAATATTTCATGTGATGATTTCTGGTTCATAATCCTGTAGATAGCACCTTTAGGAGTCTGCACTGGATTGGTTACCTTAAATTCAACATCGACGCTTAAAAGCATGATCCATAAATAATTTCATGTTGGATACTCGCATTGTATTTTGTTCTCCCCCTGTTATTTATCTCCAATCTTTATCTCACAGATGAGACAGAAGATGAAGAGACAAACAAGGAGTACATTGAGGAGACAAACAGAGACGCAGTTATGATTGCTTCAGCGAAGTTGGTAGTTAGCAGTGCAGTTCCCAGGGTGTGCATACTACTAAACTGTAAAGATAGTTGTTACTTTTAGCTTGTGATGAACAGGGTTGTTGAATAAATATCATAGACAATAGCTGTAATTTGCTTGCTGTTTGAGTGATACAAATGTGTGTAGTGAGTGGGCAGGGTGACAGAAATGTATTTTGATGATCTACCATTTTTCACATTTGGACTAAATTTCATAATCAAGCATGTGAAAATCTGCAATCTGTAGTTCATAGTTTGCTAACTAGATCTTGTATTTTTAATGCAGGAATATCTTACTCCGGAGATCATTTCTCACTTTGTGATGCATGGAACAAGTGTTGCAGAGATAGTCAAGCATCTAATCACCATCATAAAGAAGAATGATGATTTTCCAGACATTTTCCTAGAAGCATTGAAAAGGGTATGGCTTGTGTTTTATGGTTGGGGGAATCACTTTGGGTCTAAGATGCGGTAATTTTGTTAATGAAAAATGATTTCTCTGGTTATTCTCTTGCATGTTCTTCACATATGCTTTCTTATACAATGTATGACTATTAGTTCTCTTTTATTTTATGCTTGGTTTCTCCTTTCAAATCCCTGGTTATTTATGCTTGTGTCGGTGTTTTTACATTAACATGTTATGATCAGTTAATATATTTCAGGTAATTTCATGTATATCTACCTTGTTGAAGGTGCCTTTTGATATTGTTGTTCAAAGTTTGTGCTCATGCAGGTCATATTTTGAACTTCAATGTTTAAAAACTCAAGGATAATCCATAGAAAACTGTCATCCTTGGATATCTTGCATCAAAAGAAGTCTTGTGTGTGTGGGTACACATGCATGCATGCATGCCAAGATGTTGATGCTTATATTATGTGCCATTTTTTTGTTTGACTAGGCCTATGATCGGCATCTGGTGGATCTTTCAAAAAGTGATGATGAATCTTTCACCAGCAAATCTCTTATAGAGTGCAAGGATCTTGCTGCTCGACTTTCTGGGACATTCGTGGGTGCTGCTCGGAACAAGCATAGATCTGATATTCTAAAAATCGCCAGGGATGGTATTGAATATGCTTTCTTAGATTCTCCAAAACAGCTCTCTTTTCTGGAAGGTGCTGTGCTTCATTTTGTGTCCAAGCTTCCTGTGGTTGACATCCTGGAAATGTAAGAGTTACTTTCTTTGACATTGCCATCCAGATGCATTTTCCATAGAATTTAAATAGTTCTTTCCCCTCTCTTCTCCAAAAGCAAATTATTTGGTCATGGTTTATAGATTGCTGTTTTATGGATAGAAACAAACTGGCCCTAACATGTTCTTTTACAAATAGTCTAAAGGATGTCCAGAGCAGGACAGAGAATATAAATACTGATGAAGATCCTAGTGGCTGGCGCCCTTACCACACATTTGTTGACAGCTTACGAGAGAAGTATGTGAAGAATGAAGGTTTGCCAGGTAGCGCTTCTCTTCACTTTTCTTCCAATCCAAATAGGCAACTATGTTTATGTTAATCATGCTAATTTCTTTTTTGTCTTCTGCGCTCTCTCTCTTTCTCAACAGGAAAACAGAAATATGAAAAATAGAGCCCGTTTCAATTAGAAAAGCATTTAGTAGAAGCAATTGCTTTGTCCTGTATCTAATCATCTCAAAAGGCCAACAAGAATAAGAAAAAAAAAAGTAATCCAAATCTAATAAATGAAAGGGAAAAAACACATGTAGTTTACTCAATCAGAAGGCAGCCAATAACTCTTGTTTTTGTGGAAAATATACACTTATAAATAAAAAGCACAAGAGTGGAAATTAAGATGCAAGGGAATGTCAAAGTGAAGTGGGAAGATGGGAACTTTGGAATCAATATGAATTAAAAAAAATAGGATCCAACCTTGTAGACATCTTCTTAAGCATGCTCTTTTATTATTCATCTGGACTGTAGGCTTAATTTCCCAGTTCCTTTGATGGTGCTGCTTTTATATTTTGTTTTGTAAGGCCTCTGTCTTGGTTTGTCAATCAATTTACACGAGCTTGTTTGGGTTTCACAAGATTTGGCCTGTTTTGTCTATTTGCCTTTCAAATGTAAAATTGGTAGAATCATCATATGGCAATGATGCTACTAAACTACTGGAATCAAAATGATGCTGCTACCAAAATAGCCATTCTCTATGTGATTCAGATAATTTTCCATCTATGAGATGGTAAGATTGGAGGATCTTACAAACTGGATCATGATTTAGACAACTGTGGTATGGACATCTATGTTTCCACTAGTTTTATGTCTTGTAATTCTGAAATGGTGGAGCTCTTTGTTTGCTGGGGCGTAGTGCATTGATAATGATGATGGCAATGGCAGTGGTACTAGTTTATGTGCTATTGAGTCGTTGATTGCCTTGGACTAATGGAAATCCTTGTGAGGTGCCAGATCTTTTCTTTTTCAAGATCTAGGCTTCATGCTTTGTTTAAGATCTGTAAACTAAGAATAATTAATTTTGCCAAACAAGATTCTTGGATTTTATGATGGATTGAGGGGACAGTGTCTTGTTTGTATTTGTAGCCTTTTCTACTTCTGGTGCTTTCATTTTCTTTAGTCTGTTGTTTAATTTGGTCCTGCTGCTTGGTAAATCTTACTATATTCAAGCAGTTATTTTATTTTTATTTTTTTCCTTTGGTATTTCTCTCTGTTCTTACGACAACAACTTAATATCCGTAGTACATTTTTTAGCTGCTGCGTTGAAATTGGTTATATTTTGCATGGAAGTAACTGTCATTAATTAAATGCAGTCCTCTTCATTGAATCACATGTTCCATGAGTGAAAACTCTACATAAGGCTGGTTTTATTTAGTGCTTGTTGGTTTTTAAGCACCTTGTAACTGCATTGAGATTAATCAAATTGTTGCCTTTTTTTTTCTTCTCAATTTCATGTTGCAAATGTACTATGGTGCTAATAACAATAGAACATTGCAGATGAGAAAGAGAGGAAACGCGGTGGTCGCCCAAGAAAGCGGCGTAATATTGAGGGAAAGAGATTGTTTGATGAGGACAGTTCAAGCGAAGAAGAGGATTCTATTAGTGGTTCAGATCGAGAAGATGCTCATGATGAAGAAGAGAAGCAGGATGAGGAGGAAGAGGATGAGGCTCCTTTGATACATTCCCTCAGGTCATCATCCAAGTTGAGGTCATTGAAACTTTCAAGAGATGAAAACAAAGGCCATAGAAGGACAGGAGTTTCTGCTTCTAAAACATCAGGTACGAAATGAATTTATGCTCTGCTTGATGCAGCTTGATTCATAAGGTCCCTGTAGAATAGTATAGTTCAAACCACGCCATGCATACTCCAATTATAAAAAACACAATTCTGTAATCTTGGTTGATTCTTCTCATGCTCCATAATGGCCACAAGACCGCAGGTTGTCTGAATAAGGGAAAATAAAAGGAATGTGGCAATCGTGATGATAGATTTAGTAGATAAAACCATATGGTGATGACTTAAAATCTTTTCTCAATATCGTATTATGTCATGCAACTAACTGTTTTTTTTCTTTTGTCATGCAGGGGCATCAAACTAGCAACTGTCGCTATCATGTTTCGTTATATACATTAAAAGCGTGGCTAACAAGTTTTCGTTAAGATCTTAGAGCAGGTCTGTAATCTTCTTCCCCATCTGAACTAGCTTGCTAGGTGTATATTTCTTGGATTCAACAAAATGTTCTAGAACACCCTTTTAGTAAATGTTTATGCTGTTTTCCTTAACGCTCCCATAATTTCTATAGGCTGGCTGTGTATTGTCTTCTTTTTCCTCATCTGTATCTCACCAACTAAACTCATCCTTGTCAAAGGAGGGCCTGTTTCGGCAATCTTTGCCGCCACCACTGCCTATCAAAACCCAAAACCATCTCAGATAAGCTGGCACCGCTTCCACCTGCTACCCCATTTACAGAGCCACTACCCCAATCAACGTGTTGCTTCAATCTCACGTCGGATAAGAATTATAAGATCTGGAGTTCAAACTTTTAGATCATGCGAGGATAAGATCCCATTCATCGTTTTGTGTTGTCTATAGCCATTTGGGCATTACAATCATAGCAGAACCCTTAGCTGCCCTTTCTCTATCTTCAGTTGCAGCTCACATGGCATGGATGAATCTTGATGTCAATATCAAGTGGATGATCCAATAGCATGCTCAGGAGAGTCAAGGTGAAAATAGGAATTAAACATCTATGTGCTAGAAGAGTGGAAGAATCATCTCCATGTCTCCATCAATCTTAGAATGACACTTCAGATAATTTAATTGAAATCGTGTTTTTTAATTTTTTTTTTTAATTTTGCTGAAAATTAATTAAAAAAAATAAAAAAAATATTATTTTAATATATTTTTAAATGAAAAGTATTTTGAAT
>Ga0307517_10010554_pt1 | contig 12921 bp, 4 predicted proteins | sample 23_EM_MG_FD_194515 | JGI IMG/M metagenome (GOLD analysis project Ga0307517, IMG submission 194515) | Populus trichocarpa ectomycorrhiza microbial communities from riparian zone in the Pacific Northwest, United States - 23_EM | ecosystem: Host-associated > Plants > Roots > Unclassified | place...
TTAAGCGAGTTGCAAACAGTTCTCCAAGATCTAATGGCAGTGAAAGAAAAGAAAGCAACCTGAACAAGAAGCAGATCTGAAGAAGCCTTCACTGGAAGGAATCGAGATCAAGGTACATTTATACCAATTGCATGGTCAATGAACTGGTAGACGAGGAAAAATTGCATCAAATGTGTGATTTCAAAATAAAAACCTCATGAAAAATTATGTAGAGTATCAAGTACCCTAACTGCTGCTCCAGCTGCAGTTTCTAGCTGAAGAAATTCGACTCCATCCACATCCTGATAGCAAGATTAACATTATCATAATTAGCCATTCTAAAATTGTAATTTTTCATTTCTGGAAATAAAGAAACAACAGGTGAAAGGAAAGAAATAAGAACATACCTTTGGGTTTAGAATAATCTCCATCTTAAGTGCATCAGCTTCCACAAGCCTTTTGATTGCTTTCAAGTTCACCCACCTGTTATAGCATATATTGTTAGTAGCATATCAAAGTATAATTGCTGCATTGATGGCAAGGTTTACTTACAAGTTGTTCTTATTGAAAATTTTGAACTTCTCAATCGGCGTGAACTCATTGACCTGTTTCAAACAGAATCAGTTGGACAAGAACTCAATTAAGATAGTCTCCAAAAATAGCGTAAATGAGTGCTAATTCCATTGCTATCAAGGCAAACTGCTAAGCAAATGCCAGATGGATTGAAGGAAATGAACAATCATTTTCAATTACAGGAATGCTGCCAGCCTCAAGTGGGTTAATCTACCTCTTCTCCACTGGTGCCATTTACCTCAATACTGTACATGAGCACCTCAATGGTGTTTCTTGCCTTTATCTAAAGGGTACTGATCAATGGTGTTTCTTGCACCTCCCTTATTGAGTGCTTCTCAATAATCTAAGTTGGACAACAACTGGTGTTACTATACAAGTAAAATCTAACAAGGACAAGACACAGAGCAGGAGAAAAAGGTAAGGATCAGGCACCTTCTGTGTATCATCATGAGTGTTGAATGGGTTCATTAGAAACAAGGGAACGCTGCACCCATATTTGTTGTTAAGATTCTGCAGCAACTTTAACAGTTAGTTCCATGCAACAACAGAACCAAATCAAAATCAAAGCAGAAGAGAAGAGCAACAACAAACACTCACCTCGATCTGGATGACAATAAGGTCAAGAAACACAACAACATAAATCAAGTTCAATGTCATATATATCTCCAAAACCTCCATTCTGCACCACAAACAAAAGGGTAAATTGTTTCAACCAAAAAAACAACAACCATCAAGCTGTGGTCACCAGCCTTCTTTTTCTTCCCTGGCAATTTGATGTACAGATTAAAATGCACCAAACATAACAAACAAAAGTTTACATACCTAGGACCAGTGCATCCCATTGCTGTCCCTAAACCTCCATTAAGCTTCAAAACAACATCTTGTCCCAAAGGGAACCACTACTTCATCAGTAGGTGTCTGAATCTTACTCCACTCAACTTGCTGCGCTTCCCCACTTTCACACACAAAATTCACAAAAAAATTCAACCAATCAATAAATTCGGAATTTATGCAGTCAAGCCCTAATAATTTTGTAATTTCAGCAACGTTGATTCCTATTTTCTATTTTATCGGCTCTTTAAGGTGTGGGGAATAAAAAAAGTGGGAATCCAAAAGAGATCATATGAAATTGGAAGGAGTAAATGTTGCACTCTGATTCTTTTGGTTTCACAAGTTTGCAGCTTTTCCCGCTTAAAAAGCTTGCTCATAATCTTTAGTTTTATTGATGATCTGTTTTCTCATCTCCCTCTCTCTTTTCTCTTTGTCCTCTATATGAATGGCATTTTGCTTGAATAACTATACCAGAAATGTTTATCAGAAATTAAGTATTATAAAGGATGTCAGCAATCTCTAGATTTGACCATGAATTTACAGGCTATACATAAGAAAAATAACAACACAATTCCAGAAATTCTAGATTCCTAGATTCTGATGAAACTACAGCAAAAGCATCACAGAGAAAGAAACAGAGGAGGCTAAGTAATAGCATTGGCTTATGTTACCCTCAAAAGAAGGAAAAACAGAGGAGATACTTGGAGGTCTTGCCAATTATGCATCTAAGAAATAGATGCCCTTTTATGCATTAAGATTTTGAATAAGCCAAAATGGAAGAATAGATATGGGAGTATTACTTTGGAAAGATTGATCCTTTGGCATCCATGAAAACCTGGCCCCCAACCTACCTTCTCCTATTTTATTTTTCCAGAAAACTTAGCAACGAAGGATCATATTGAGTGCTCACTGGAGAATCTCTTATTTATTCACACAAATGATACCAACCATCCAATTATAATAAAAATTAGATTAAAACTTCTCTATCGAATTCCACTTGCGTGTTGCTATATCATTATCATCAAACATCATGAAAATCAGTTGTCCAACACTAAAAATGAATATATGATGCTCTTTCAAGGAAACATACCATACATATTCAACCATGAAAACAAATATTACCCAACTTTGCAAACAGAACAAAACACAAAATAATCCAAACTCACTAGGGCTGCTTGCATATTTATTTGTTTCTCATTTGCAGAATTAGGGGTAGCATCCACCTGCATCCATAAGGCACAGTAATTGAGAACCTTCTACATGCAGTAGCACTTAAATTATGTCTTGTTTGCTTTAAGAAAAGTGTTTTTGAAGTTACCCAAGATGATGAAAATTTACACTAGTTTAATCGCTAATGAGAAAAATGGATTCATCACTTTAACTCAATTCCACACGTATTTAGTGACAAACATAAATGTGCGTGTATAAACCTAGAGAAGTGAATGCTTGTCCAAAACAAGTATTATGATTTGTGAAACAAAGCTAGTAATTGGTGTCATTGTCAAGATTTTGACAAGACTGAACTAACAATAAATTAACCAGAGAGAAAAAAAGATGCCTAATATTTGCAACATGAATTAGCGGCGTGAAAAAATGACATCACCTTTTCACCTTGACGAGATTCAAGTAAGCCTAGATACTTCTTCAGAACAGGATTGTCTTCATTAGATAACAGATTTTCTACCACGTTGTGGTCCCCACATCTGCAATGAAACCTCTGTCTCTCATTTCACCAATAAGATGCACTGCCCTTGATTCATCCTTGTGCTGGAGAAATCCTCGGATAATAACATTATAAGAAAATTCATCTGGAGGGCAGCCATCCTCTTCCATATTTCGGAAAGCTTCCAATGCTTCATCTAACAATCCTTCTTTACAAAGTCCATTTATTATTGTAGTGTATATCTGAACATTAGGCTGCAACCCTTTGACAAAGAGTTCTGAAAACAGTTCCCTTGCATCTTTAAGATTCCCGGATTTGCACATGGCATCAACCAGGATGTTATACATCACCAGATCAGGCTTCAAGGAGGAACTTTGCATTGCTCGAAACAATCTGAATGCCTTTCCAAGATACCCTTGTTTGCAAAGGCCATCGAGCAATATTGAGTAAGCAAATAAATCTGGGAGGTTGCCATTCTTGTGCATATTCTTGAAAAGATCTTGTGCTTCCCTAAGCCTGCCTAATTGGCACAAGCCATGAATAAGGGTGTTGTAAGTAACTTTGTCCGGAGTTAAGCCTTGAAGAATCATTTCATTATAAAGTTGCTTGGCCTTATCTATCCTTGTGGCCTTACAATATCCGTTAATTAAGATGTTATAACAAAAAACATCAGGTTTATAACCCTTGGTTATCATGACATCAAAAAGCTTTCTAGCTTCAACAACTTCCATACACAAGGAATATCCATACATCAATGAGCTGTAAGTAACAACATCAGGCTCCACACCCATTTCAGTCATTGTTTTTAACACACCTTGAGCCTGTGAAACCTTGCCTTCTTTACAAAATGTATTAATTAGCACGTTGAAGATGACACTATCTGGCATGATATTCAAACTCCTCATTTCATTTAGCATTGCTGAAGCGTCCTTCCATCGGCTGGAATTGCATAAGCCCTTGATTAAAGAGGTGTAAGTGAAAATATCAGGGGAAATGCCTTTAGCCTTCATATAAGAGAAGATATCTAAAGCCTCATTCACCCGCCTATCTTTGCGAAGACCGTCAATGAGTGTACTGTATGTCACCACATTAGGCTGGCAGCCTGCCTCTTCCATTTTCTTAAACAATCTAGCAGCAGCAGCAGTTTCCCCGATCTTACATAAGCCATTGATAATTGTATTATAAGTGTGGACATTAGGTTGACACCCTCTTGCCACCATGTCATCAAATAATTCCGCGGCTTGGGAAAATTTACCCACTTTACAGAGCCCATTGGTTAAGGTGTTAAATGTGACAATAGTGGGTTGAAGACCAAGTTTAATGCCTTTGGCCAAGACAGAGAACCCAAGATCAATACGTTGCAACTGGCAGAAGCAATTAATCAACATATTAAGGGTATAAGTATTAGGAGAGAGCCCAGCTAATTCCATTTGTTTGGAAAGAGAAATCACAGCATCGTAATACTGTCTCATTTTGACAATTGCAGATAATAATTTATTGAATTGGATGATACAAGGCAGGGGTTTCCTATGAAGCATGTGATTGAAACAAGAAAGGGCATCATCAATGTTTCTAAATAAAGAAGCATCATTGCTGTGTTTATATCTACTGCTACTGCTAGAGGAAGAAATGGAGTTGGAGTGGTTGGTAGACAACAGTGATAAAGTGGTTGGAGATAGAAGAAGAATCATACCCATTATTTTCATTTGACATCGCTGAATTTGGGCCCCAATAAAAAAGGCTTCTGAACCTCGACGTCTCACCGCCGCCGCCGCCGCCATCATCATGAAGTGGTCTGGTTTTTTATTGACCAATACGACAGAGACACTTTGTAACAAATCTGGAATATTGAAGAAAGGGATTTGGGGAAGCAGGATCGTCCGTCTCTAAATGCAGAAGTTTCGGGAAGAAAAGTATGTGGGAATGAACGGGAAACACTGGCGTGTCGACGATGATGAAACAGCAAATTATATTATAATTATAATTATTTTTTAAAAAAAAAAAAAACCTAGAAGATGGTTTGTTTTATTGTACTAATTTTTTTTTACTCAGTGTTTTAATAAAAAAATATTTTTTAATATTAAATTTATTTTTTACTGCCCTTCTTTCGTGACATAAATAACATAAATAATAAAGGAGGCGGTTAACCTCATTGATTAAAATTTTTTTTTTAATTTTTTTAATTTTATTATTTAATATTGAATTGATTTAAAATTATTTTTTATGATTTATTTTGTTTATTTTATATTAGGTTATTCCAACCTTATAACCTCGGAATAATATTTAATAGGTAAACTCAAGTTAACTCGGATTGTTTGTATTATCTTTTTTTATTTGAATTTTTTTTTTAATTTCATCATTCAACATTGAATCGGTTCAAAATTAAGCTTTATAATATGTTTTAATTTTTTTTTATAGGAATATCTTGGTCTCATGGTCAGTGTCATGAGTTTTGTCATTTTAACTCTGGTTAAATCAGGTTGTTGTTTTTTTTTCTTTTCTTTTTAAGAAGTTATCTTAGTTTTGTGATTTGGTTTATAGGTCCTTATAACCAAAGAATAATCCTTAACGAGTTAATTCGGGTTGACTTGACTCATTTTTTTAATTAAATGTATTTTCAAATTTTATTGTTCAATATTGAATCCAACGAGGTCGATTGAGAATTGAACTTCATAATTTGTTTGTTTTGCTCTCTAATGTGTTATATCAGTTTCATGACTAGAGCTATGGATTTGACAGGTTAACCCGAGTTAAATCAAATCGTCTTTTTATTTTCTTTCTATGAGGCTATCTCGGTCCCATGAGCTGAGTCATGGGTTTGGCTGATTAACTCGGGTTGTTTTTTATGTTCTTTTTAAAATTGATTTCCTTTTCTAATCATGTCTTTAAACATTGGGTTGATTATTGGACTTTATAATTTGTATTGATTTGCTTTTTAAGGGGTTATCTTGGTCTTATGACTTAGGTTGCGAGTTTGACAGGTTAATCCGAGGCTATTTTTTAGGTCTTTTTTAAATTTTTTTTAATTTTATCCTAAAATATTAGGTTGATTAGGAATTATGCTTCATAATTTGTTTTAATGGGGTTATCATAGTTTCATGACTCGAGTTGTAGAGTAGACATGTTAACTCAAGTTGACTCAAGTCAATTCAATATGTTGTTATCTTGATATTAAAAAAAATGGCATCCTAAAATTTTATTTTGAGTCAAACTATATTTTTTATGATTCGTCTCATTTGCTTTTGGACCCACAAAGTTAACCATGTCACATCAAGTCAATCTCCATAAGGTTTAGATTTTTTTTTTCACCAGAAAAAAATAGTAGCAACATCTGAGTATTTTTTTTGAAGTTCAAGAAAAATTTAACTTGGTCTGCAGGGTAACGCGGGTCAATGATCAATATATACTAAAACGCCTAGTTATATTGTTGTTGTTGTATGACAAAACGATGAACGTTATGACTTATGGGTAAAACATTATGCATACACACATTGTTTACCCTCTTACATTTTAATATAGACTCGTTGTTTTTATTTTGATCTTTAAACTTTTTTTTGTGCAATTGTATCCTTTTTAGACCAATTTAAAGAATAATTGAATCAAATTTGTTGATAGAGAATTAAATTAAAAGATGGAGAATCAAAGTAGAAAAGACACCACAATGGGTGATGGTTTCAAGTTCTCATAAAAAGTTTATTTTAGTCCTCAAACTTTACAAATTATACCTTTTAGGCCCCTCAATATTTTTGAAATTCAATTTTAAAATAAAATCTCATTTTTGTTATTTTCTAGTTCATGGTTTGAGAGAAAAGAGAGAGATTGCTTGATTCCAATGGTAGAGAGAGTTGATTATCTGACCACCAAAATGGTTGATCTTGGTATCAACGAGTTCCATTTGGTGATGAGAGTTCTACTTATGTGTTTTTTCACCTTGAAATTTTCTTAAGAACCAGATCTAAGCTCGATAATATTTTTTGTTTCAAGTTTTTATGTGATTTTTTCTTAAGGCCATTAATGCGTTTTTAAAGGTGTTTAGACTATTTTTTAGGGGTTCTGGATCAAAACGAGCTGGAAAAAAATATATCTTGTTTTTTTTGCCACCACAGCGACTGGAATATGGGGAAAACCAGACGATGAGTCGTCTAGAATATTTTTTCAAAAAATAATGGAGGGATGATTTCATTTTTCAAAAAAAAAAAAAAAAAACAGAGTCCACGTGCGAGCCCTATTTCTTTTTTTTTTTTTTTGGTAATTTTGCCTTTTAAAAAATCATGTTTTTTATGAGTTTTTTAAAATTATTTTTTTATTTATATTTAAATTAATATTTTCTCTCTGATTTCTTATTTTTTGTATTTAGCTTTTTTAAAATAGTGGTTTTATTTATTTATTTTGTTTGTATTTAATTTTTAAAGAGATTATTCTAATTCAACTATAATTTATTTTATGTTTTATATAATTGAAACTTTTTTTAAAAAAATATTTTTTGATAGTATTTCAAATAAGTGCAACCTTGAAAGATATTTTTTTCCCTTTAATTTTATTCAATCAATTTTCCATGTGTGTCTATTTCTACTATTATTTGATTAAATAAAAAATTGATTTTAATAAATAGCGTGATGAACACAATCATGTAAATACCCTGTGTTACAATATTAAATATCTTGATCTACATCCGCCTCTCGACTTTTTCAGATATGTATTTAGTTATTGTTTATAACTTTTTATTTATTTACTGACACAAATAGTTTTTTATTTTATGTAATTAGATATATGCATATGTTTTTCGATTTAAACTTAATACTTTTCAGGTAAGAAAATGTGTCAAGAAATCTTGCATGTTCATTATTTTTGTTGGAAAAAAAATATCCAACCGGTGACGGAACGCAGTCAAATAGCTAGTAACATATACTAAAATGCTTAGGATGTTTACTGTGGCAATAATTTTTTCAACCTTTTTTTCTTTCTATGCATCCCTCTAAACCTAAACCTAGAATGCTAAAAAAAAAATTGTCAAATTTTTTTAAGGATTGAATTATAACATAACGACATTTATTGTAACAAATGTTTTTCCATCCTTGAATTTTTCTTTCAATTGCTTCCCTCTATGCCTAAAATGATGAAAAATTTGCCAAATTTTGTTAAGGATTGGAAGCTTTCAATGATAGGGTACCAAAGTGATAAATACATACAAGTATAACAACCAATCTTATTGCCATCGGCCCATCATAATGTGAAATTCTAAATGTCAAAACAATATCATTTAAGTCAAACCAAAGTTAATCAAGTCAATTATTGCCTGATTTAATTTAAAACTCACCCCACGCTAGTTCTACACCAGTTCTAGATTGAACTTCTAGAGTCAAATTAATAGTCTTGATTTTTAGGTTTTCACCAGACTTGATGTGAACTAAATACGGACATCACCAAAATTTCCATGAGATAATAAGAAATGCAGAGAGTCGTCATCATCGTAAACCTTCCAATAAACTAACTGATGGATAATTGAACAAAAAATTGGATCATATATAGTAATATGTAGCAGAAGCAGTTTTCACACCCTCGAGTATACCAGTTCTTGTTATAAACAAGGAAGACTTGTATGCTGCAAGATAACTTCGATATTCAGACAACTGCAAACTGAATTCATCTCTTATTGCTCTAGCAAAATACATGGGAATTGCGACATGAAAACAAGGCTGCTCCAAGTTTTTCTTCAAAACATTGGTGCGCCAGGCAACTTCCTTAGAGGTCCTCTGGGCCATTAATTTCCTGGGCACAGAAAAAGAGATTGGTAACTCCAAGGCGAGCCAATACAAACAATGTTCTAATTATGATAAATCATTCAAGTTTAGCATCTTACCTTGTTTTCAAGAACGACTCCCTCTGGTATTTCCAGTTTCACACCAGATTTCACCACGATGCTCACTTTTCCCTGCAGAGGTGATGGAACAGAATGGCAAGTGTCGGTCATGAAGGCTTTTACCCAGAGAGACTAAGGCAACAAATCAATAGTTACATGCAACACGTTAAAGATAAAGGGATTTATACAAGTCGCAAGTTGTTGAGAATCAATACAAGGCCAGGCATAGAGAGTAGTGGTCACTAAAAGATCTCTATACAGTAAAAATAGTCATCTACGCCAATGATTATACAAAAATAAGTTTCAACACCGAGCTAAGGAAAACACCCTTCCAAATTGATGTTAGGCAAAGAGTCTATTAATAATTTTTGTAGCATGAGCACAGGGTAAGAAGGGTCACTAGAAAAGATACTGGGAGTTTAGTGAGTCAACAGAACTGGGATCAGACTCAAGAGAGAGTGAACTTTTGAGAGTGAGAGACCACCTCAGATCATTTCAATGGAAAGGTTAATCCCCAAATTTGCCTCATCATATGAAACTGACTTTGAGGGACAATAACAATTCAAGGGATTTTTTTTTGTGGGACTATAACAATTCAATGGCCTTCTTTTAACACCAATCGATTGCTTGTACCGTAATATAAGAACCTTACAGATTACATGGTTTTTTTCACTAGGAACTCCACACTATAATATGGATAGGTATTCAAGTTAGTAAAAGTTCAAAACACTAGCAACTGGTCTCCTAATTTTCCAAAGTACACCCATCCCACGGTACACATATGCATGGGGGCAAATGGTTAAATAGTGAGCATAAAAAATGTAATGAAAGAACATGTAATACCTTGAGAGTAATATTAGCACCAAACCATACATCACCAGCAACCTTAAGACTATCAAGCTCAATGATGCTAGGGATTGACTTAAATCGGCTCAAGAAGTTGGCAACCTGCCAAGAGGAGAAAAAAAAATCAATAATAATAATAAAAAAAGAAAAAAAAAATCTCAAGAATACTTGATTATCAAACACTTTTTTACCTTCTTAAATTCTGGCCCCAGTTCGATAGAAGGATTTGCAGGATTTGTTCTAGCTGGATTTCGGATGACAAAGCCATCAACTACAGTGTAAAGATCAGACTGCGAAAGAGGCAATGAGTTAAGCGAGTCTCAAACACTTCACCAAGATCCAATGACAGTGACCGAAAAGAAAAGAAAGCAACCTGAACAAGAAGCAAATCTGAAGAAGCCTTCACTGGAAGGAATCGAGATCTAGGTACATTTATACCAATTGCATGGTCAAAGAACTGGTAGACAAGGAAACATTGCATCAAATGTGTGATTTCAACATAAAAACATCATGAAAAATCACGTTGAGTATCAAGTACCTTAATTGCTGCTCCAGCTGCAGTTTCTAGCTGAAGAACTTTGACTCCATCCACTTCCTGATAGCAAGATTAACGTTATCATGATTAGCCATTCTAAAAATGTAACTCGAATATCTGAAAACAAAGAAACAACAGTTAAAAGGAAAGAAATAAGAACATACCTTTGGGTTTGGAATAATCTCCATCTTAAGTGCATCAGCTTCCACAAGCCTTTTGATTGCCTTCAAGTTCACCCACCTATTATAGCATATATTGTTAGAAGCCTATCAAAGTATAATTTCTGCATTGATGGCAAGGTTGACTTACAAGTTGTTTGTATTGAAAATTTTGAACTTCTCAATCGACTTGAACTCATTGACCTGTTTCAAACAGAATCAGTTGGACAATAATTCAAATAAGATAATTCTCCAAAAATAGTGCAAATGAGAGCTAATTCCACTGCCATCAAGGCAATCTGCTTAGCAAATGCCAGATGGATTGATGGAAATGAAGAATCAGTTTCAATTACACAAATGCTGCCAGCCTCAAAGCGGGTTAATCAGTTTCAATTACACAAATACTGCCAGCCTCAAAGCGGGTTAATCTCCCTCTTCTCCACTGGTGCCATTTACCTCAATACTGTACACTAGCACCTCAATGTTGTCTCTTCCCTTTATCTAAAGGCTACTGATCTACAACATATATCTAAAAGGCACCGCTACCTATCCATTATAGATATACAAAATGAAAACTGGAAGGAACACATTATCTGAAAAAGGGATCAGAACATGTCTTACATGCTGATCAGGGACCTGTGCAATTTCCAGGAGCTGCATCACATAATCAAGGAAAAAGTATTAGTCAACACCAAAAGCCATATTTTTCTTCCTTTTTCTCTAATAACTTTGATTCAAGAGGGAAGGGGGAGGAAAGGGGAGACTTTGGGGCTGCTGGAGGGAGCAAAGTGAATGGGAGCATTCCCAAAGAAAGAGGAAAAGGCAAACATAGCATGAGCAAAAAGAATTAACCTCAAAACTGAAAATTGGAGTGAAAAAGAAAGAACCAGATAAAAATGTCAAATATGAGAAATGAAAGCACTTCCAAGTCTACAGAATCAAGTCGTTTGCAAGTTCAAGCAAGTATGATTTAGAATAATTTATGCAAAGCTATATTGGGAATTTTATCCAATTCTGTTGGACTGTTGAACTCAAGGCAGGAGTTGCTAACACCGGGTAAGAGGTATATACCTGAACCTTCCCTTCATAAGAGATGAGAGTACCACCCTTCACATCAGCCAAGGTTTTGGGTGTCACCTGCAGAGGCACAAAGTATATGAGCAAATTTTGAATCCATAAACTAAATTAAAACTGGCTGCATTCATCTTTTTGTACCTCCATGCAGTATTCATTCTTGTTTCTGATCAGATGGTTTAAGATTTCTGCAGCACTAAGTCAAGGATATAACAGGCTACAAGACTTAAATTCCAAGAATTTTCATCATTAAAACCAGAACAGAGTATGACAAAAATTAAATCCTGAAGTCGAAAGTTTACAATGAGAACCAAAATCAGGATACTCAAATCAACAACAGCACCGAGGTTATCTGAGTTGGCAACAAATACATACTCTTTACCCTGCAAGGCGATAAGGAAATACAAAGGACATAAGAACTAAAGTACCAGCGGAGCACAAATTACTTCTTAATATCACAAGGATAAAGCAAAAGCCACATCATAGCATCAACCTGTGACAATAAAGCATCGAGCTTGCCACTGTTCTTTAGAGATGGGAACACATCACCATGTCCAGGAGGATACCTTCATGCGTAAATAGAAGTTTTCAGAACAGCAAGCATGAAGACAATACATTAATAAGATTTTTTGATAAATTAAACTATACACTCAAACATATTCCCTGCATTGTACAATTCCTAACGTTTTTCAGGTGTTATTTTACTTTCATTTCTGAATTTTAAGAAATTGCCCACACTGGATCTCACTAAATTTTTTCTTTCTTTAGGAGGGACAAACCTTGATCAGATACCATCAGCTTCCAAAATTTCAAGGGAGTTACAGGTAACAACAAAGATATGCCAAAGTTAGATTAGATACATTATCTTCCAATTATGACATACTTTCATCACTGGCCAGTGATCCAGACGCTCTATGCCAAGTTACACTCATCACTCAGTTTTCAATAAACAGTTAATTGAATTATAGGCATGTCTTTGTCACATATCATAAGGCAAGGAAGTAATTTGAGAGAGCATTAGTATGCAAATATAGGAGTTACTTTCTGGATTTAAATCAGGTCAGAAAATCATAAATTGAGTCAGGAAAGTTTATACAACTCCTTAGAAGTTGGTATACAAATAAATAAATAAATGACTTGATAAGCATCCAAAAAATCCCTTACATAAGACTCTAGAAGTAAGAGGTGGAATAGATGGATGGAAGTTCACAGGCTCAGAAGAGCAGGTGAATCAAAGAGTTTTCAATTCAACTGTCTCAATTAGAGTTCAGATAAGTTCAAGCTCTACCCTAGTTTTACAACATATTCAAACTCATAAGCATCTGGAGCCAAATATATTATTATCACAGTGCATCTGATAGAATATATAATTATAAAGTGCATGCAAAATGGTAAAATTGAC
>Ga0307517_10010555_pt1 | contig 12920 bp, 10 predicted proteins | sample 23_EM_MG_FD_194515 | JGI IMG/M metagenome (GOLD analysis project Ga0307517, IMG submission 194515) | Populus trichocarpa ectomycorrhiza microbial communities from riparian zone in the Pacific Northwest, United States - 23_EM | ecosystem: Host-associated > Plants > Roots > Unclassified | place...
AATGAATAAACAAATAAATTTATTTTTACGCATACACATATTTTTTATTTTTTTATGTAGCTAAATAAAACTAAAATACAATTAAATCAGTATTTTTATTCCTGACTCTGGCGTCAGTGAATAAATCAAGAAAATAAATTTATTTTATATGCATGCACATATTTTTTATTTTATATATATATATATATATATTTTTAGTTGGGCAGGACTCAACAGGCCTCGCTGGGTTATCGATCCAAGCCCGTGACCCGGCTGGTCAAGAAATCCTCACACACGCTCAGCACATTACAAGAGTAATTAAAATTACAGGTGTACAGTGCCAAGCGAATTGTATTTGCATGCACAGCTAGTGAATTAAAATGCAAATGCAAAAGAGGAGGGAAACCGAGAGTTTACCTGGAGCAGCTGCGGGGTAAAGATGAAGACGAAGGTGACGACCGGTTAACTCTGGCCGGACGATTTCCTCCCTCCTTGTTTGTTGTCTGTCGGTCCTCTCTCTCCCGGTCTCTCTCTCTCTTCTCCTTCTTCGTCTGTTCCTGGAATCTGCTGCTTGCAAACGAAGATGGCGGTGTGGAAAGGCTGTTCCACCAACACTGCTTCCTCTCATCTGTTTTAGCTTTCCTTGTTCTGTCGTCTTCTTCTTTTCTGTTTATCTTCTCTGTTCTCTTGACTCTCTTTACTCTCTCTTCTGGTTTTCGTGTTCTAGCCCCTGGTTTTTTTTTTGTTCGTTCCCTTTATCTGTGGCCTTCTCTGGCTTTTATAAAGCCAGAGAATGGCCTCTCTTCACGTGTTCGTGCCTCACGATCGTGAGGCACGAACGCCTCTATTTCTTTGAGAAGAAACAGGGGCAAAAAATTTGCTCCCCTCTGTGTTTGTTTTTTTCGTATGCTCCTCCCGGTTTTTCTTTCCCGTTCTCGGTCGCTCTCTCTCTCTGTTTTTTTCTCTCCCCCTCCTCTGTGTCTCCTGCATTTTTTGCCTTTTTTTCTTCGTCTCCTGGGTTGCCCCCCTCTTAATGCCTTTAACGCTGAAACATAAAACTTCTCTTTAACTGTCGAAACGGAAGCTGAAATGGGCAGTGAACAGTTTATCCAAGAAACGGCTCCGTTTTCCATTCAAATTGCTATTTTTGATGTGGTCCTTGAAGTTTTGAACTTTTTGTAAGCAAACCCCTGGGTAAACTTTAATTGGACCCCTGTATTTCTGCGAATTTTACGAAACAGTCCTTGGTTTCAGAATGTATCAATTCAGCCCTTAATTGACTCTTCAAACTTTGGCATTTCTACAATTAAGTCCCTGATTTCATTAATTAAATTAATTTCAAGTTCAACTAAGTTTAAATTTATCAATTCTCCAATTAAACTCTTGATTTGATTAATTAAATTAATTCTAAGATCAATTAAGTCTCAAAACTTATCAATTCTCCAATTAAACCATTGATTTTATTAATTAAACTAGTCAAGAGTTTAATTAAATCTCTAAACTTCAATTATGTTGCCCTTAACCCAAATTTTAATTCATTCTTCATTTATTTAATTTTTTATTTGTTTTTCATCATCATTTTTCATTTTTTCATTATCATTTTTCAGTAAATCAAATAATAGTAATAATAATAATAATAATAATAATAATAATTAAAATAAAAGGATAAAAAATTGGGTTATGACACTATGGATTGTAATAGTAGTTTTACTTTCAATTTCTCATCTTATCTTTTTGCAGGACGTTTCTTTGGTTGTTTGTGTTTTTTCTTTCTTTTCTCTCCTAACAACTAAAGTGCACAATGTCCTCTGTTTGTTTGTTATTTGCTTGGGTCAAGCAATGATTGTTATAATAAAAGTTAAATGGTGTGGGGAAATCATTATAGATCAAGAGATCTTTTATTGTGGATTGTAATAATAGTTTCACTTTCATTTTCTCATCTTATCTTTTCGCGAGATGTTTCTTTGATTGTTTGCGTTTTCTTTTTTTTTATCTCTCCTAACAACTAAAGTGGACAATTGTCTTCTATTTGCTTGTTGTTTGCTTGGGGTCAAGCAACAATGCCAGGCCTAAGGCTCTAGGATCTGGCATGACCGTCAAATGCAATAGACTTAGGTTTGGTATGGTTGCTAGATCTAAGGCTCTTGGATCTAGCATAGCCGTCAGATCCAAGCCAGACCCAAGTCTCTTGAGTCTGCCATTGTTACTAGACCCAAGTAAACTTGAATCAGACATGTTTGTCAGATCCAAACACGTTAGGTCTGACATCGTTATTATTGTTGTTGCTATTATTGTTGTTGCTATTATTGTTGTTTTTGTTGTTATTATTAGACCCAAGCAAGCTTGGATCAGACATGTTTGTCACATCCAAACACTTTGAGTCTGACATGGTTGTTATTGTTGTTGTTGTTATTATTTTTATCATGAGTATTGTTGTTGTTGTTGTTGTTGTTGTTAATTTTAGTATGATTATTATTATTATTATTCTTATTATTGTTATTCTTATTGTTGTTATTATTATTATTAGTGTTGTTGTTGTTATTTTTAGTATTTTTAGTATTATTATTATTGTTGGTGTTGTTGTTCTTATTCTTGTTATTATTATTCAAGTACCCAAGTCTGTTGGGTCTGACATGGTCGCCAAATCCAAGTACCTGGATCTCATTGTTGTTTAGGGGTGAACAAAAAAACCAATAAACCGATTAAATCGAGAAAACTGAAAAAACCGAACCGAAAAAAAAACCGAATTAACCGATTAAAAAATCACAAAAAAAATTCCGGTTCGGTTTCTAAAGTCTGAAACCGATTGAACCGGACCGAACCGAACCGGTTCAACCAGCCAGCACTTAAAAAAAAAACAACTATAACTAGAATATTTTCTAACCCTAAAGTAACATTTACCTATCAGCCGCCCCCCTCCCTTCTCTGCATATCTCATTATCTCTCACTTTACTCTCCACGTTGATTTTTCTCCCCTCCCTCTACTATCTATGAGACTTTTATCTTGCTGTGGCTTCTTCCTGGAAAGCACGGGTTCTTGAGAAAGCATAGATTAATCAACAATGACTTTTTTGTGAGAGATGTGTGTTTGTTTGTTTTTGTTGGATCTGGTGGATGGACCCCGATCCTCTCTCTCCTTTTCTTGTTGTTTCTTGTTCTTCCCTTCTTTGGTTTTTGGGTTTTCCCTTTCTTTGGTCTCTAGGTTCCCTCCTTTTTTGTCTCTCTGATTTTATAAGGCCAAACCTCGAGAGAAATTCGATCCTTATCTTCCTGGGATAATGATCTTGTATGTTGATAATTATTTTATTTTTTTTGCTCTGTATTTGGTGGGATAAGAACACCAACAGTCCTGCTATTGTTAGACTGTTGGTAATGAGTTTCCTTAACATTAATGACGCATCGTGGGGTGAAGGAAACTGGAACAAAATGAGATTTGTGGTAGACAACCTGATCTACAATGTGGATTGGATTTAGTTGTGTTGATGGTTCTAATAAAGACCAACATTTTTTTTCCAGGCGGGTTCTTGTATTTCAGAGGAGGAAGAGGATGAACAGTGTTGGTAGAGGACCATTGGGTTTGAACCGGTTTGGAAGGGAAAAAAACCGAACCGAACCGAAATTAATCGGTTTGGACCGGTTTTCGGTTCGGTTCGGTTCAAAAAATTAAAAAAAAATTTCAGTTTGGTTGTTTATTTTGGTTTAAAACTGGACCGAATCGGAAATGCTCAGCCCTATTGTTGTTAGACCCAAAGCTATTGGGTCTAGCATGGCCGCCAGACCGAAGTAACGTGGGTTTGACATGTTGTCAGATCCAAGTAAACTTGGATCAGACATGTTTGTGATATCCAAACACCTGGGGTCTGACATAATTGTTGTTGTTCTTCTTCTTATTATTAGCACGATTATTATTATTGTTGTTGTTGTTATTATTATTTTTATTTTTATTATTATTATTATTGTTGTTGTTGTTGTTGTTATTATTATTGTTGTTGTTGTTGTTATTATTATTATTATTATTATTGTTGTTGTTGTTGTTAATATTTTTGTTGTTATTGTTATTATTATTATTCTTATTATTATTATTTTTATTGTTGTTGTTGTTATTATTATTGCTGTTGCTATTATTATTATCATTACAATTATAATTACAATCACGATCACAATTAACTATTTTTATATTATTATTATTATTATTATGATTCAAGTAACTTGGATATCCAAGTATTGGGTATGACATAATCACTAAATTTAAGTATTTTGGGTTTAGTATAACTATCAGATCTCGATAGATCCAAGACTCTTAAGTTTTGATTATCAAATTCAACGGGAACACCAAATCTAAAATACTTAAACTATTTTTTATATTTTTAAAAATATTAACGGTACAATAATAATTAATAAAATAGTAAAAGTCATGGCAGGTACTATAGTTCAACAAAACTTTCTCGTAGCATTAAAATTTCCAATTCTTACTCTCAATCTAAAACCCTAAAAACCCAAAATTTCTCTCTCTCTCTGGAAAACCATAAATTTTTACCAGAACCGAAGCGAGAGAACCAAAACCTCACTACCGTGAAACCCTAGAAGCTCAATTTGAGAACAAACGGTTTTTTTATGCCATGAGTCCAATTCAGAATTTCGAGCTGCATTCTCGCCATCTCGTGGAGCCTGACCTCTGTAATTCTCTCTATGGATTTTTGTTTATTTATTTTACTGTTTGTTCGCAGAGAAAATGAAGGAAATGGAATATATAATTGTAATTTGTTTTTCTTTTTTGGTTGTTTATTGTGTAATTTGAAGTAATATAAGGGAAATGATCGTTTTATTAGGCTAAGCTGATAGAGTTTTAGAAATTTAATTCCTTATTTTTCACTTTCTTAATTATATTCTGTCTATAATTTTCGGACAGCAATTCAAATGAGGCTACAGAACGCGATGGAGGTGCGGGATAGTCTCGAGATTGCTCATACTGCGGAGTATTTGAATTTCCTTAAATGTTACTTCAGGGCATTTTCAGTTATTCTGTTACAAATTACAAAACCGCAGTTTGTAGATAATCCTGAGCATAAGTTACGGAACATTGTGGTGGAGATTCTGAATCGTTTACCGCATAGTGAGGTTCTTCGGCCTTTTGTTCAGGATCTTTTGAAAGTTGCAATGCAAGTGCTTACCACGGATAATGAAGAAAATGGGTTGATATGCATTCGTATTATTTTTGATCTTCTTAGAAATTTTAGGCCAACATTAGAAAATGAGGTTCAGCCATTTTTAGATTTTGTATGTAAGATTTACCAGAATTTTAGAATGACTATTAGCCATTTCTTTGATAACACAAGCGTGGCTGTAGAGGATGTTAAGCCAATGGAAATTTCTACTTCTTCAGACCAAGGGCTTTTGAGTGCTGGACATGTTGGGAATGGCCAGCTTAATCCTAGTACTCGTTCATTTAAGATAGTTACCGAGAGTCCACTTGTGGTTATTTTTCTGTTCCAATTGTATAGCCGACTTGTACAGACTAATATTCCTCACTTGTTGCCTTTGATGGTTGCTGCAATATCTGTCCCGGGCCCTGACAAGGTTCCTCCCCGTTTGAAAACTAACTTCATTGAGCTGAAGAGTGCACAGGTTAAGGTAAGTTTCATTTGCTCACTGATATCCCTGCAATGTTTTCCCTGATGCAATAAAGCTTGTTTCATGTTGATTTTGTAGATGACATATGGCAGTACTGAGTTTGTTAGCATATTTAGACTGATTCCGGAGGGGAGAAAACCACTTTTTTCATAGAGGGGATTTTGTAGTCATTAATATGCCTGTTAAATACGTGTGCTCATGTTCTTAAATGAGAGAGATTGTTTCTCAACCAAAATATGCAATTCTCTAGCAAATATTGAAGGGAAACCTTATTTTCACAGGCCTTGGAATCATGGTGTTATAGAAAGATATTCAATTCTTGGGATTCTTAATCTAGCATGACTGCGGAAACAATGATGTTGTTGTAGTTCCTGCAAATAAGTTAAAATCTTTTTGTCGTAGGCTTGTGAAACCACTTGATGGAGTCTTGAGTCTTGCTTTTAGATTTGTATTTAAGGATATGAAGTTTCAATGGGATTCTGGTTGTAAGGATCCAACTTGTGACCTCTTTTGCTGAGCTTATAAAATGTCAAGCAACTCTTTAGTTGAATACAATAAAAACTTTCAAATATATCCACAAAAACTCTTATGTGCCTCTGCTCACAATTGTATGAAATTCACTGTTGAGCTACACTTGACGTCCTTTCTTGTCATGCTCAGTGCTACACTGCAATTTTACCAGTTTTTTTTCTCAAAAAGGTGGGAGAGAATTACATAAAATAAATAGATGTCATCTGTGGAAAAAACAAATAGTAGGTCTGGCAGAAATCAGATTCTTGTAATCAAAATTGCAGAACTGTGCATGCTCTTCAATTTGTTTGTATCTTATGATTTCCACTAATTATCACTATTTTTCATTTTGCAGACAGTTTCCTTCTTAACATACCTGTTGAAGAGTTTTGCCGACTATATCAGGCCACATGAAGAAAGTATATGTAAAAGCATTGTGAATCTGCTTGTTGCGTGCTCAGACTCTGTATCCATTAGAAAGGTTAATGATCCCTGCTTTTTAATTTGATTTTCTCTTTATGAATATTGATCTATTGTAGTGTCAAAAACTGATATCTGAGCACTTTGGGTGCAGGAGCTGCTAGTTGCCTTGAAGCATGTTCTGGGGACAGATTTCAAGAGGGGTTTATTTCCTTTAATTGACACACTTTTAGAAGAGAGGTAAAATCCTTTATCTTATTAAGGGGCATACATTTCAATGAGCTTTGATGATCACAAACTCCCAGGAGATTCTAAAAATGTTGAATAATTAAATTTTGGGGGCATAAGAGTAACACTTGAAATAGCACTCTAATCTGTTTGTTGTGTGCGCTTAGTGGTGGTACTAAGAGAAGGAATGGTCTAGTGTTTATAGAATTTGATGAAAAAAATCACAACAGAGGAGGAGCAAATTGAACATGAACATTACAATTGGCAACCTATATCCACACCTGGAAAATAATAATTTGACAGAGGTTCTGTATAAATTGCTGACAAATCATTTGAAACTGAACTTATTCAAGGAAGCATCATGTGGTTGGTAGCTTAACAGGAATGTAGGGGTCCATCACATTTCTTCTGAATGTATTTTGTGCAATTGTTTCCATAAAATGGATTCAATTTTCTGTCTATTTTATTTTTGCTTATTTAATAGTTTGCCTATGAGAAATTTCTTAGAATTTTCCTTTTATGGTTTGACATTGCATCTGATCACTTTCGGATGGGTTGTGGATATTTGGCTCTTTGATTTTAAGTTCATTATTGCTGTGTGTTACTGAATATTTCCTGTTCATTCTAGGGTTCTAGTTGGAACTGGTCGGGCATGCTATGAAACTCTGAGGCCATTGGCATATAGCCTACTTGCAGAGATTGTTCATCATGTCCGGAGTGACCTTTCCTTATCACAGGTGCTGCTGTTTGTGGGATACCTGATGTCAAATTTTACTTTGACGTCAAATTTCTCAATTACCTTTTCATCTCTTGTTTTCTTACCTATGCTAGACTCTTAATTATTGATCAGTATTGTTGCCATTTTGAGTGATTTGTTGCCAGTTTATTCATATAAAAAGGGAATAAGGTGATATCTGTTGGTTCAAATATATTTTATCTGAGATTCCTTTGGTTCTTATCATAAAAAATCTGTCTTCTAACTTTCTTTTCTATCTCTACTGCAGTTGTCACGGATTATTTACCTGTTCTCAAGTAACATGCATGATGCTTCACTGTCGCTCAGCATCCATACTACCTGTGCCAGGCTAATGTTGAATCTGGTGTGTATGCTTGCTTGGGCCAATAAAGGCTTTAGCTGCCTAATTAGGTGCATAGTTAAGATTGGTTCTACAATCTATTTTTTATGCTGTTAAATTGTTTGTTGGGTTTAGGTAGAGCCAATTTTTGAGAAAGGTGTGGACCAATCAACCATGGATGAAGCTCGTATTTTACTGGTATTGACATCAATTTAAGTATTCTTGTGAAGATTTTTTGGTTGGATTTTCTTATTATATTTTGGAGTAACTCATCTTGCTTTACAGGGGCGTATTTTGGATGCTTTTGTTGGCAAATTTAGCACTTTCAAGCGCATCATTCCACAGGTAATCCTTGCTTGGTGATCCCTTTCTCATGTGGTATTGTGTTGGGACAAACCTTAGCTGTGATGCTACAACAGTGAATAGTTTAATTACTGGGAGGTATCTTTATGAAGCTCACTTTTGGTCAATTACTTGACTGTGAGCCATTTGAATGTCGTGGCATATGAAGCATTTCATCACCTTTGGAACTGTGTTAGAGATAGAAATTTACAGGTTCATGTCTTTGTTTGATCTGGGTTATAGGATGATTCCTTTATAAGTTTCATCTTTTGGGATAACTCTGATTAAGATTTTGGAGTGGATGGAAGATTCATGTTATTTTATCGGGTTTCTACATTGCTACAAATTTGAAGGCAGATGCAATTCGACATGGTCTACAAGTGTAGTGACACAAACACAATTCCCTTTTCTTGTTTGCTCTTCTCTGGTGGATACTAGCTCATTGGAACATGTTGATGTTACTTGTGGAGGTATCTAGCTGAAGTATTTCATTGCAGATCTTTAGCTCACAAATGTTCCTTCTCCAGTTTTTTCTGTAGCCCTTACTTCTTATCCTTGGTCCTAAGGCAACTCCATTGATAATTTATTTATAATAGAAAAGAAATTGAACTATAATAAGATTTTTCCTGACCTTTTGCATTGAGTTAATTAATTGGCCTACGTGCTTTCATATGCTTGTTCAAGATTCTAAGTATGTGGAGCCAACTGTCCTCGGATATAATTAACATTGCTTTGTTTCTTTGTAGATATCTTTGATTAATTTTCTTCACATTTTTTAGAAGACTGTCTTTTTCGCTTGTTCATTTCTAATATTCTTGACTACACTTTGTCTTGTTTGCTTGTGAACTTTAATGTCCTTTTTAATTGATAGCTGTTGGAAGAGGGTAAGGAGGGAAGGGAGCATGCTACAATGAGGTCAAAGCTTGAACTCCCTGTGCAGGTAGCTCTGTGACTTTCTGTGTGCTTTTAAATCATTGTTTCATGTTGCTTGGGTCAACAGTTTGAATTTTAGTCTTTGTTCTCTGGGCATCATGTTTCCTCTGTTAGAAGAACGTGCTTTGTTATGCATTCCCTAATTTCAAATTTACTGTGTATATATGATTATTACAAATGTTGAGCCTTACCAGAATGCTACACTCACTCTGTTTCACTACTGATTCGAAACTGTTATGTTTTACTATCGGTTATAACTATTCAGCATTTGCTAGGTGTCTGCTCATAGGACTTGTTTATTTGTTGCTTGTGCATTGTATCTCTTTGTTGGTTCTTGTGATAAAGAAGCTTCGGTGAAGCATTTGGAATATCACCTGCAGTTTGCTTTCCTCAAACCCAAATCTAGAGTCTAGAAATAAATATATAATGAAAATCCTGGGAATGGCCAGATTACTCAATCTTCAAAAGTGCTTTTTTTTGTGTGCATGGTTTAAGATATGGAACTCTCTATCTGTGATGAAGTTAGTTGTTTGTAGGTTAAGCAAACTGCTAGAGCCTGACTGTGATGACGTTGGTTGTTTCTGGGAAGAAGCAAACTGCTAGAACCTAGAAGTATCTCTCATAAAATTTCAAAGAATAAATAGAAAATGTTTAGTTGATCCTTGAAACAAAATGCCTTTTAGTTTATCTGCAATCTCTTTATTTTATCTCAATGAACTTTCATAGTTTGAAAATGTTGAGTGTTTTCTCCAGCATTGTCGAGTTCTTTTGAATAATTATGCACAGATATCCTGATGTACTGGGAAATATATAGAAACATTTAGAATTTTTCGGTGAAGCACTGTCATTAAGGCATCACAGGATTGTCTTCAATCCTTTTGATTGGATGTATACAACTGGACAATATTTTTCTTCTGAATCCATCATATATCTTCTTTGGGGTTTGTCTTCAATCTGACATGCAGTTGATTGCAGGCAGTTTTGAATCTGCAAGTTCCAGTGGAACATTCCAAGGAAGTCAGTGATTGTAAGAATCTGATCAAGACCTTAGTTATGGGTAATAATATATCCTCTTGCTATACCATCTGTATTCTATTTCAATGTTTTATAATGATAACTACACCATGGAGATGAATGCCACTGAATTATGTTTCTCATTGTTAATTAACCTATTTTCAGAGAACTTAAGAATCTCTGGGTTATGTTTTTAGGAATGAAGACTATTATATGGAGCATCACTCACGCACATTTGCCAAGATCACAGGTTTCTGTCTGAAAATTTAACTTTGTTCCAAAACAGCCTTTTATTTAACAGTTCTTTACATGTTAGCTCGTTCTTCTTTTTCATTGCTTAATTTCATTGGTTTAGGTTTCTCCTTCAACACATGGAACACACTCTCAAGTGCTTGTTTCACCGCCATCTAACTTACCATCTCCTCAAGCATTCAAAGGGATGAGAGAAGATGAGGTATTATTTGATGTGTCTTCTGTTTGTTTGTCCCATGATCGGCATGGTCTGACTTTGATTTTGGGCAGGTGGGGAAAGCATCAGGTGTCCTGAAGAGTGGGGTGCATTGTTTAGCTCTCTTTAAGGAGAAGGATGAGGAGAGGGACATGCTTAATGTCTTCTCCCAGATACTGTGTATTATGGAACCTCGAGATCTTATGGACATGTTCTCATTGTGCATGCCTGAACTTTTTGAATGCATGATTAGCAATACTCAACTGGTTCACATATTTTCTTTGCTCTTGCAATCTTCAAAAGTATATCGGCCATTTGCGGATGCCTTGGTTAACTTTCTCGTAAGCAGGAAACTTGATGTTTTGAAGAACCCAGATTCACCTGCAGCAAAACTGGTTTTGCACCTCTTTCGGTTTATATTAGGTGCTGTTGCTAAAGTACCAGCAGATTTTGAACGTATTTTGCAGCCTCATGCCCTTCTTATTATGGAAGTTTGCATGAAGAATGCTACTGAAGTTGAAAGACCTCTTGGTTATATGCAGCTTCTTCGAACAATGTTCAGGGCACTTGCTGGATGTAAATTTGAGCTTCTTCTCCGGGACCTGATTCCAATGTTACAGCCCTGCCTGAATATGTTATTAACAATGCTCGAGGGCCCAACTGGTGAAGATATGAGGGACCTTTTACTTGAACTATGCTTAACATTGCCTGCACGCTTAAGCTCATTGCTGCCACACCTTCCTCATCTTATGAGACCTCTTGTTTTTTGTCTAAAGGGAAGTGATGACCTAGTGAGTTTAGGTTTAAGAACACTTGAATTTTGGATAGATAGTTTGAATCCTGATTTCCTGGAACCCAGTATGGCTATTGTCATGTCAGAGGTGATTTTATCCTTATGGTCTCACTTGAGGCCTGCACCCTATCCATGGGGTGGAAAAGCTGTGCAAATCCTTGGCAAGTTAGGTGGCTGCAACAGACGTTTTGTTAAAGAGTCCCTTGCACTTGAGTGCAAGGATAACCCAGAGCACGGGCTTCGTCTGATACTTACATTTGAGCCATCAACTCCATTTTTGGTGCCTTTGGATAGATGCATTAATCTTGCTGTAACAGCTGTCATAAACAAAAACAGTGGCATGGATGCTTTTTACCGAAAACAGGCTTTGATGTTCCTCCGCGTTTGCTTATCATCTCAACTTAATTTGCCTGGTAATGTTTCTGATGAGGGATATACAGCCAGACAGTTGTCAACCTTGTTAGTTTCTGCTGTTGATTCATCCTGGCGTAGGTCTGAGACATCAGATGTAAAGGTTAGTTGAAAAATATTGATTGAAGTGTTGCTAAATTCTCAATTGTTAGCACTTTCTATTCCACAATTAGCAATTTCAAAATTTCCCTCCATATTTATGTCATCTCCATTTGAATCAAATTTACTTTTGGATGTGGGTACAATCATAGTAGTGCTATTGCACCTGACCCATCAGAGCTATGGAGTTGAGTAGTGCTTGGATGGGTGACCTCATAGGAAGTTTTCATATTGCACCCATCCTTTTAGAGAAAAACAAAATTTACTTTGGATCTCATATCTCTTGAACACTGACTTTGGATCTGTTGTGGCATGGGATTGTGTTTTGAAGAAATTTGAGAGAAGTTTCTCTATATTCTTATTATAACTGAAGAGTATAATACAGTATTTATAGGAGAAGAGTGCTAACCCTACAATCTATCAAAATAGGAAATATTTACTAGACAGGAAAGGATCCTACACTAAACTAGAAAGGAATAATCTATGAGATCTGGTTTAGCTAATACCAGATTTTCCTAACTAATTTTGAGGGAGATTTCTACACTCCCCCGCAAGTTGGGTTGTATATGTTATACATGCGCAGCTTGTGACTCAAATCTTCAAAATTAGTTATGGGAAGTGCTTTGGTAAGTATGTCTGCAGTTTGATCTTTGGTAGGAGTGTAGATTAGATGGACAATTTTCTTTTCAATCGTTTCTGAGATGAAATGTCTATCTATTTTAATATGCTTTGTCCTGTCATGATGCACTGGGTTTTTAGCTATACTTATGGCAGCTTGATTATCACAGAACATCTTGATGGGGTTTAATAGTTTCACTCCAAATTCCTTGAGTAATCTTTGGTCCCGTTTGTTTGATGAAAAGTAGTTTTCTTTTGGAAAGTGAATTCCGGGAAAATGAATTATTTTCTGATGTTTGGTAGTGTAATGGAAAATAAGTTGGAAAACACTTTCCAGTGTTTGATTATGTCATGGAAAATGAGCTGGAAAATAACTTATTAATGTTTTATTTTTCTCAAGTTTATTAAAATAATGAGG
>Ga0307517_10010556_pt1 | contig 12919 bp, 12 predicted proteins | sample 23_EM_MG_FD_194515 | JGI IMG/M metagenome (GOLD analysis project Ga0307517, IMG submission 194515) | Populus trichocarpa ectomycorrhiza microbial communities from riparian zone in the Pacific Northwest, United States - 23_EM | ecosystem: Host-associated > Plants > Roots > Unclassified | place...
GAAGTCAACATTTTTGACCTTGCTCTGGGAGCAACTTGAGGTGCTTTGTATCTTTGATGTCTTTGTGTCTCTAACACATCTTGGGCAGTCCTAGGACATCCTGGAGACAAAGTGCATTTTCCTGATGTTATAGTTGTTAAATATCACCAGACAACAATGAAATAGACCAGGGAAACAATGAAATAATAATGAAATATCACCAGACAATAATGAAATAGCTGTTAGGCAATTATGATATTGTCTTAGGCCAGTAATGAAATACCTAATAATATCCATCTCATTAGCTTGCCTTATGTTTCTCATTTCATAAAAAAGCCTGGCAGTGATCAAACAGTTGTGCAGGCACTTGACTGGATTTTATGATAAAAGTGGTAGGGACCACTCATCTTATATCATGATGATGGGCCTGCGTTCCTGTGAAGTTAGGTGTTCAGACACTATAAAGGACCTGCTTGCTGGCCCTCTTAGCCATTTTCAAATTCATTGTAGATTTCTGGGTGGTTCAGGTATGTTCGGTATCTGCATCTTAATATAGTTGGCATCAAAAATTTACATTGTTGTAGACAAGTGTGCGCTCAATCCAGATGGGACACTCAAGGACACATCCGAAATCAACTTTTTCTATGATCCCGATGATGCAACTCCGATCACGTCTGGAAGCCGGACATCTGGTATGTTTAGTTCTTTCATTTCGGGTTTAAATCCTGATCTTCTGAGTCATACAGCCCGTTCTCATGACACAGCTCGAATGGCAAAGATTATTGATGCAGAGTGTGAGACGGATGATGGCCCCAAGGTGGCATGGAAACACAAAAGAAAGCCCAAGAAAATGGCAGTGGCATCCGACGTTGAGGACAACAACTTTGTAGAATCCTCCAGTGATTCGGATTCAACATCCCAAAGTGAGGATTCCGATGGTGTAGAGATCACTAACGAAGAGGTAAGTGTTACGACTTCAAATAACTAAGATAGTTATCACCAGTCGTTCGTTCAGCAACTAGTCTTCAAGTTGAAGAGTTCGTCTTCAAGTCGAGTTCGTTTATCTGAGGTCTGATTCGTGAGGTCAAGTTCGTCGTATTGCTAACGAGAACTAGCTACAGAACAGAGCTGTCTACACTAGGTTTATATACTGTTGTCCGTACAACTATGAGGCTATGCGATATCTGGAATACAAGTCGTAATACCTATGCTGCAGTGCAATACTAATAACACGATACTTGGAATATGGCTATGTTCTGGGTAATAGGAATACACAGCTAGGCTGTGTCGGCGGTGTTCTGGAATGGAAGGATACACAGCAAAGCTATGTAAGAGTCGAGAGAACAGTCCATAGTCTGTAAGATAATCGATAACTGCATAGTAAAGAAATGAAAAATTGATCGTTCGTAACATTACCTCCCGTTCAAGCTTGAATCTCCCAGATTCAACGTTTTTCTTTTGCAATCCTCCTGTCGATCCGTTTGTACGCTTGTTCGATTCGTCGTTTTCGTCGAAATTTCTTTCGTTCTTCTGGAGTAGTACGTCTCGATTCGGGTGCCGTTTCATAATCTGAACTTGAAGACGATGACGATGCCTTTGACGTTTTGTAATCGCTGACGTCGATGAGGATCGGATTTTGAGCGTGACCTGGAGGGGGCGGTGGTTGATGCATGGGGAGACGTGCGACGATTGGGATAGGTGATGGTGTTTGTTTGTATCCGGGGAGTATTACAGCTAAAGGAGGGGTCGGGTTTCGGACGACGATCGGAGGTGCTGCTGATCCTTCTTCTTCGAATCTTTTCTGTGCTTCCCTTTCTCTTTCGATAATTCCCATCATTCGTCTGTCGAATTTCCTCGTTCGGAATCGTTCCCATTCGATAGCGGCTCTCTGTCGATGACCTCTTGCGACTGCTTCGAGGATTCTTGCATTGTGCAAGTTTGACTGGAGCAAGTCCCACATAGTACATGCAAGCATATCATCGACAATGCAATCACCCATGTCACATCTGGGTCCGGAGTCTAGGGTTAACGCTTCGAGTTCTTCGATAGTAGGGGAGGTGTATTGCGGTGGGTTTGAAAGAGTTCGTGGAGGAATGGCGATATCGTATGGATCTGATTGAATTTCGACTGTCTGGGCTTCCATTTGTCGAGCGAAAGTAGCTTGGAAGTGTGAAGAAAGAGGTGATGGGACGCGAAGTGGTGAAGAAGACATTATTGGTTCTCCACCCGGAAATGGGATTCGATAAGCGAGCCGTGGTTGTGGGGAACGAATTCGAGTATTCCACTCGAGAATTCTAGCACGTTCGTCGGGAGTAGTCATTCAACAATAATAATGGTAGGGGCAGTAATTATTGGGAATGGAATACGGGTGTCCGTTGTTACAGAATCGCCAGTTAAGTTGAGCGTGGATTCGTCGGAATTTTGGAAAAGCAAGGGGATCGCGGGTTTCGAGGGGTTTCTTTCCTTTGAGAACGTCGGCGTAAGTAACTAGAGAAGATCGATAGGTCAAAGTGGTGCAGTAGCTCATTTGTCTGGATGATCCAGGCGAATGTGTTTGAGGGAAGAAGTTGGAATTTATCGACAGTAGATGGAGTTTAAATAGACAAAAACGAGATGAAGCGATATCCGGGGTTTCGCTTTCAAAAAGGCAGTGCGTCTCTGAATCTAATCGAAATTTTCCTAAAGATAGATCGTCGTGGTAGTAAGGACGGCTGTGTTCCGGCGAAGATTATCTCCCGTTCTTCTGAAGTCATTGGATCTTGGTCGGGATGAGGGTACGCCGATGGTCGATAGACTTTTATGGGGGAAAGCGATGAGAACGTTTGTTGTCCTTCTGGGTTGGTCACGATGATAACGGGGAGTTGGTAAGTCATCGTCGATGGTTCTTTAGGCAGTGTCGAGGTTTTTGAAGAGGCGGTACTCTCGGAGAATTTCTTCTCCGCCGTTCTTGAAACACGTGGCAGGTTCCCACGTTGCTTCCATTATATCGTAGCCTTTCCATTTGACGTAGTATTGATATCCTGGTCCTCGTTTTCGATGATTGAGAATTGTTTCGATTTCCCATCGTTCTTCATCATTATCGATGTCTGGAGGAGGTCGGGGGAAATTAGGTCCGTGAATTTCTGTTTCGGTATAGGGCATTAGTAAGGCAGCGTGGAATACATCATGTATTCTCCAAGTTATCGGTAATTTGAGTTTGAAAGTAAGGGGGCCCATTACTTGTTTGATTTTGAAGGGGCCTTCTCGTTTAGGTGCCATTTTCTTGTGATAACGAGTTTTGAGATTTCGAGTATCAAGCCATACTTTTTGTCCGAGTTTGAAAGGTTTGAAGTTGTTCTTTCTTCTTTCTGCCATTCGTCTTCGTGCTAATTCATGGGCTGCGAGGGCTTCTTCTCGATCTTTTTGAAGGGCTTTCAATTTGTCTTCTACGGTTGGGAATTTCGTATGTTCGAAGGCTGTTGGTATCGCTAGAGGAGAATTGCCGAACATCAATTCAAATGATGTTTTGGTTCGATCTGAGTGTCTTCGATTATTATGTGTGAATTCCATCGTTCCTATTTTCTTGTGCCAGTTTGTAGGGTTGGAAGAGCAATAAATGCCAAGATAAGCTTCGATTTCTTGGTTAAATCGTTCTGTTGTTCCGTCAGATTGTGGGTGGAAAGCCGTTGTTAGTTTTGATTTGATTCCGAGGAGTCGCAGGAGTTCTTGAAATGCTCGTGCTGTAAATCGAGGGTCTCGATCTGATATCATGGTATCAGGGAGTCCGAATCTTTTGTAGTGTTGATTTAAAAGAATTTCTCCAGCGCCTTCTTCAGTGAGTGTCTTCGAAACGGGAGTAAGTACTACCCCCTTCGTAAGCCCATGGTCTACCACGACCATTAATGCGTCGATAATTGTCCCATTTTCCAAAGTTATCGGTGGAAGGTCTGTTATTAAATCCATAGAGCAGTTAGCGAATGGTCTTGTTACTGTGGGTCCTGGGATTGGGTTGTATGATGGGTTTGACGGGTTTCGATTTATTTTGAATTGTTGACAAATCCCACATCCTTTGACATAGTTCTTGATGAATGATCGCATTCCTGGCCACCAGTAGTGTTCTTTGACGGCGTTAAGGGTTTCGATCTCTCCAGGATGTCCAGCGCTTATTGGATAGTGGTATTTTTCCACAATTTCTTTTCGAAGTTCGTAATTCTTTGGAATATAGTTCTTTCCTTGATAGAATAAAATATTCTTCTCGTCGAAAATGTCAATTGCCCAATCTTCGAGGTCTTTTCGTAGATTGTTTGGTGCTTGTCCTAACAGGGCTTTTAGGGCATCGGCGGCGTCAATGTCCATATCTGTAGAGTTTGCGATTTTCTGTTGGAGTTCCATATCGATCAAATTGATGAACAGGTTATCGGGTAGGAGGGTGACGTTTTCATTGTCATGATCTTTGTCAGGAATCATATCTGGTCTTCTGGATAGCGCATCGGCCAGAAACATCTTTGATCCAGCAATGTGTACCAATTTGATATTGTATTCTGACAATAGAAGTGACCATCGTGCTTGTCGTCGGTTAAGATTCTGGGCTTTCCTGAAGTAGGTGAGGTTTTTATGATCAGTATATACAGTGATTTCATGAGGTGATCCCTGAAGGTAGTGTCGCCATTCGGTAAGCGCTCGGATGACACTTAAAAGTTCTCGGTCGTAGATTTCGTAGTTCCGTTCTGTCGGTGAAAATGTTTTCGAGATGAAAGCACATGGGTGTCGGTCTCTGTTGATGTCCAATTGACTTAGGACAGCTCCTGATGCATATTTCGATGCGTCACATTCGATTTGGAAGGGTTTCGTTGTGTCTGGCATCATCAAGACGGGTTCTTCTGTGAATCTTTTCTTGAGTTCGTCAAATGCTCTCTGAACTTCGGGAGTCCATTCGAACTGTCGGTTCTTTTGAAGAAGTTCGTTCATCGGTCTAGCGATATTTGAGTAACTCCTGATGAATCTTCGATAGAAGTTTCCAAATCCAAAGAACGATCGAATTTGTTTAGTAGTTGATGGTTGTGGCCATTCTCGAATTCCGATGAGTTTTGTTGGATCCATGGATACCTTCCCTTTTTCAAGGACCATACCGAGGTATTCGATTCTTGTTTTAGCGAATTCACATTTCCCAGGTTTCAGATAAAGATCGTTTTCTCGAAGCTTTTGAAGTACACCCTTGGTGATCTGTTCGAGTCCTTCTTTCGTTTTGTGGAAGATCAGAATGTCGTCCATGTAGATTATAATCCATTTATTATGGATTTCATCTTTGAATATCTGATCCATCATTCTTTGGAATGTTGCTGGTGAATTGCACATTCCGAAGAACATTACTGTTGGTTCGTATAATCCGTAATGGGTTTTGAATGCTGCTTTCCATTGGTCTCCTTCTTTGATCGGGATATTGTTGAAGGCTTTGGCGACGTCGAGTTTTGAGAAGTACACTGCTTCTGCTTCTTGGACTGCATCTACTACTGCATCCGCTCGAGGCATTGGATATGCATCTTTGACCGTCCAATCGTTTAGGAATCTGTAATCTTGAGTAGGTCTGCTTTTCCCTTTTTCTTTCTTTGCGACGAAAAAGCATGGAGAGGCCATTGGTGATTTCGATGGTCGAATGTATCCTTTCTTCAGATTTTCTTTGACAAATTCTTCTTGCATCTTGTGTTCTTCTGGGGACAGAGCGTAAGCTTTAAAAGATTTTGGTTCGAAGCCTTCTTTCATATTGATTGCATGATCCCAAGGTCCTGATTCTGGAAGTCGTTCTGAAGCTTTCTCATTGAAAACATCTAGCCAATCATGGTATTCTTCGGGGACGAGTTCTTTGATTGGTATATCTTTCTTCTGGTCGTGTTCATGAGCAAGGGTTTGAGAATGTGATGTTTTGACATTGATCCAAAGTTCTTCGAGTTCTCCATATTGGATTGATAATTCGTCGAAGTCATCTGGTGATTGGAGTAGTTCTGAATTGTCCGTTGGGTTTCTTGTCGAGATCGTTAATTCATCTTCCTCTTCTTCCATTGTTACTTTGGAAGAGGGTCGCGGATGAGATCCATCTCACCAATCAATTGTTTTCTGTTGCCAGTCGATATCCGGGTTTTCTCGTTGAAGCCATGGTAACCCGAGGATGATCTTTTGTTTCCCGAGTTTTGTGACATATAACCGTTCGTTCCGTTTCCGTTCGCCGATTTCCAGTGTTACGTTCACGTAATGGGTGAGGGTCCCTGCTTTGTTCAGGGTTCCGTCTACATTTCGTACTTTGATTGGTTTGTCCAACGCCTGTTTCTTGATTCCCATGATAGTTGCATATGTTCGGTCGATGAAATCTCCTTCTGCGCCACAATCAATCATTACTTTGAGGTCGATGGTTGATTGGGTTGTGATTGGAATGATTTTTTGGTGGTCGATAGTAGTTTCTTTTTCTGTAACGAGTTTCGCAGGGCAAAGCATAGTAAATTTTGAGGTGTCGCAAGTTACAGTTTGGTGAATATCTACATAATTTGGAGAGTCGATTGTCGACTTAGCTGTCGCTCTCCGTTTCAAAAATCCTTTCCTTTGGTGCTGAGTTCATCGTCTTTCTCGACTTCTTCGAACAAAACGTCTTGTTCTTCTTTGTTCATGGCTCGGATGTACTTGGCGATTTCTTTAGCGTCTGGTTTTTTCTGATAATTGGTCGACGATCGATTCTGGGTATAGCAAGGGGGTTCCACGCTATTAGATGTGTTTCGTCGGAAATTCTTTTTGGGGCAGTCGCGGGACAGATGTCCAGGTTGTTTGCAATTGAAACAAAGTCCTTTCTTGAGGTATTCTCCTCGTTCTTCATAGGTCATAGCGTTGATAGTGGTAGTGATGACATTGATGTGCATGGCGTTCGGGTCCTTGTAAGGCGTGACCTTTGTAGGGCGCCAAGAAGAGCGTTCGTTCCCTTTTTGAACGGCTTGTCGAAAGTTTCTGTTTCGATTATCGTAATTTCCTCCGCGATCTTGATTTTGCGCGGATCGGGCATCTCTGTAGATCTGATCGTATTGGATAGCTTTTGCGAACCATCCATATTTGTAGAAACTTCCGTCTTCTCTGTGTATGTCTTCGAGAGTGATAGGCTTGTCGGCATCGGTAAGGATTTTCATGGCAAGAGAAGGATTCAAAATCCTTCTGAACATTCGAACTGTAAGGGGACTGTCTTCGATCCTTGCTCGCGCTTTAAGGATTCGGAATTCATTGATGATTTCTTCTGCGGTTCGGGATCCTTGTTTCATCGTTTCCAATTTCCTAAGTGATTCTTCAATTTCGTCTTCTTTCGTGAAATTGGCTCGCAGGCTAGCGATGACTTCTTCTGGGGTTGGCCAATGATATGATCCGTTCGGTTGTATAACATGTCTGTTGAAGAAATATTCTTTCCAAGTATCGGCTTCCCCTCCATCAATGTAAGAGAGAAGGAATTGGGTCTTGGTCTGAGGGGTAGGGAGATCTTTCACGTTTGCAGCGGCATAAATGCTGCTGTCTCGAATATACTTTTCGAGAGTCTTTCGGTCTCCACTGAAGACGGTCGGCTTTCTTGCTAATCCTTTAGGTTCGTGTCTTTCGAAATCCAATGGTGGTAATATCGGGGATTCTGGTGGAGGTGGAGGTGGAAGTGGAGGACCTTCTGGTGGGATTGGGCTTCCAGGGTTAGACATATCGTGAAAGGTTTCTAAAAAACTTCTTGATTCGTTCTGTGAGTTTCACTGGGGCTCGGTGCTTCCGGGCTTTCTTGTTCGTCGACTGATCGGGTCGCAATAGTCTCGCTGTGGTTCGTTCGTTCAGTATCGGTGTCGTCCTTCTGGATAGAGGATAAGATGTAGAAAGCTAGTTCTTCTGTTACGACTTCAAATAACTAAGATAGTTATCACCAGTCGTTCGTTCAGCAACTAGTCTTCAAGTTGAAGAGTTCGTCTTCAAGTCGAGTTCGTTTATCTGAGGTCTGATTCGTGAGGTCAAGTTCGTCGTATTGCTAACGAGAACTAGCTACAGAACAGAGCTGTCTACACTAGGTTTATATACTGTTGTCCGTACAACTATGAGGCTATGCGATATCTGGAATACAAGTCGTAATACCTATGCTGCAGTGCAATACTAATAACACGATACTTGGAATATGGCTATGTTCTGGGTAATAGGAATACACAGCTAGGCTGTGTCGGCGGTGTTCTGGAATGGAAGGATACACAGCAAAGCTATGTAAGAGTCGAGAGAACAGTCCATAGTCTGTAAGATAATCGATAACTGCATAGTAAAGAAATGAAAAATTGATCGTTCGTAACAGTAAGGTTTTTTTACCGTCTTATCCCATACACTTCATCAAAGATGTTCCAGCTTGTGGATAGTCTTCCATCCAAAAAAATCCCTTCGCGCGCTCAGGATTCGGCTAAATTGAAAGGAAAGAGGCGTGCCAAGCAGAAGAAGCAAAAGGTCATGAAAGCTGGGGCAGCGCAACCCAGCCAAGCAGCCCAGGCCTCATATGCGGCCCCCAAAAATGCCACAAAGGTCTGCCATTCGCTTTATTATGACCTCATTATTGTGAAACTCATTATATCTATAGACCTCTGGAAAACGAAACCCGATCTACTTGTTTTACGAAGAAGTCAAGATCAATGAGAATGGAGAAGCAGGAGAAGAAGGCGATAAGCATTACAAGTGCTATCACGGCAACCACAAGACCTTCACCATTTCAAAAAAAATGAACTATAGTCTCAATGGTACATTTTTCAAATCAATACATGGCATAGTTCCCTGATGTGAACCGTTTTAGGCTTAATTGGGCACTTAAAAAGCATGTTCAAACCCATATACCAGCTATACCTGGTTCTGTACAGTTGCTCCCATAATGGGGTTCAACCCAGCCCTGCAGAAGTTCATTATGCATCTGGAAAGATGCCATTTGACGCCTCAGTCCATGATCAATATATCAAAACGCTTGATGCTCAAGCTGCAGGCATTAAAGAAGCATTTGCCAGGCAGCAGGCGAAAGCGGCAGTAAGTCTGTAAACCCGTGATGATAGCAATGAGTTCTAATGCCAGTCGCTATGACAGGAACCTTGGGACCAGGATAAGTTTGAAAGGCTTCTCATTGAATGGGTTGCTGCCTGTGATCAACCATTTGAGGAGGTCGAAAAACCTGAGTTTATTGTGATGATGGAGTATGGCTGAGACCCGACCAAGTTTTCACTTCCAAAACGAGAGGGTATCCAATGCAGGGTGATGAAGTTAGGAGAAGAAATGATTGAAGAAACTAAGGCTTTGTTTGCAGTTGGTTTATTTTTATCCTCTGGGACATTTATTGTGCTAAATGTTCCCAACTTCCCATGTCCAGGCTTTGACAAGCAAGATCAGTATTTCTCTCGACGCATGGACATCGAGCAATTATTATGCTTTTCTAGCCATTGTTGCCCATTATGTGACTGACGACAGATACTGCGGTAAGATTCAAGATATTTCTTATGGACCCCTTGGCTAACGCTTACCTCAGAGGAACTTCTCATTGACTTCCGTGAGCTGATTGGAGAGCATTCGGGTGAAAATATGGCAGCTGTCCTTTGGTCAATGCTGGAACTCTATGGGCTTCAAAGCAAGGTTCGGAAGTTACATATTTAATCTTTCATTTACTCAGCTGAAGTTATCTTAGGTTATTGCCATCATGATGGACAATGCCAGCAACAATGACATGATGTTGGATGCAATTGAAGCTTGCTGTTTCGAGGAAGGGATTGATTTTTCTGCCACCCAGGCATGGATGCGTTGTATGCCACATACCATACATCTGGCTTGCATTAAGGTGCATCCAATTCTATGGTATCTTGGGAGTACAACTTATTTTGTTGTAAACCACCTAGTTACTCAAAGGTATTGGCCTAATATCCAAAGATACCAGTAAACGGGCCAGTTCTTTGAGTGTGAACTATCAAGACAGTGTAAATTCACAGCTAGATCAAGAAGATGACATTGACGCCGCTCCTGAAGCCGAAGATGATGAAGATAAGGATGCTATGAGTGTAGATCCTTCGGAAAAGGTACAGATGGCTGTCCAGAAAGTAGGTCATGTTATACTATGGATGATTTTGTTCATTTCTAATGATTCTACAGCTTCGAAAAATTGTTCAGTCAGTGCGTTCAAGCCCTCAACGCCAACAAAATTGGTTTATTGAAGTAGCGAGAATGAGCCCCGGAAAACCAGCGCTTATGCTCATTCTTGATGTCAACACACGCTGGTCGTCAACTCATCAAATGTTGCATGAGTTTGAGTCTTGCTCTCAATTGAACTAATTTGATCCCATGTTTCCTAGGCTGTGCATTGGATTACCGTCAATCCGTGAACTCTGTTTTTCATCTCCACACCGATCTTTGGCCACAATTTCTATCAGATGAAGAGTGGCATACCATTGATCTTGTTACAACTTGGTTAAAGTCATTTCGATCCGCAAGAGCTCAGATGTCTGCCACAAAAACCCCAATGCTCTCAACAACGCATGCTATATTCCGAGGCCTTCAAGAGGAGCTTCGCGACACTATTCGATCCCTGCCTAGAGGCACCACATCACCGCAGTTGATCAAAGGGCTCACAGATGCTCACTGAAAGCTGAGCGATTACTACCACACCTTTGATGATTCACCTTTTTATATTTGGTCCTCACATAAGTCGAATAATTACACTTTGTTTATTCTGTTGACATAATTTTTATTTATCTAGTCTTAGACCCGCGCATCTCATATGCAGGTTTAAAAGATGATTTCAAGGATGATCTTGATCTTTCCGCCCACCTTGAAACTGCCAAAGCAAATCTTGCAAGATACTTCAAGGAGAATTATCTGTCGTCCCAGCCTTCTGAACCCCATCATCCTATTCCACTAACTACCATGGCATCTACCTCTTCCATTGCTTCAACTGCTTCTCGTGCAACCCCAGCTACCTCAGCTTCACCTCAAAAAAAACTATACAGCTAGGTATCGATGCAAGCATGCAGCTTGTGATGAACTCCAGGAATTTTGGAACCTTCAACAGGAAGAATTTGAGACCTGTGATCCACTTCAGTGGTGGCTAGGAAGAAAGGCGCAATTCCCGAACCTTTATCGCCTTTCTCATGACATATTCTCAATCCCAGGTAAGTTCTCCTTCATTCGCATAAACTCAGTCTTACAACTCACGACAAATCGGTGCTACAGGGTCAGCAGTTGCCATTGAACGCATCTTTTCAGGTGGCCAGGATAATATCCCTTCATTGTGCTAGCCTCAAGCCTGAGACCATACAGATTCTGATGTTGGTGAAGAGAAAACTGATATTAGCCCGTGAACAGATTAAGCAAAAACTTCATGGCTTAAGTACTCACCCTTCTGAACTCACCCCCGTTTAGCTTTTCTTCCATTTTTATATTGACTCATAACCTTTCCATAATTCTATTCATATATTTTAACCATAATACGGCCGTACATACCGTAAAATATCCCGTACCATACCGTGAGCTGAATTTTGCTGATCTATATGGTATGAGTTCATGCCAAAATGAGCCATTGGAACCTGTAAAATATACGGCCATAACCGTAATATGGTACAGTTCCACCTGTATATGGTACCCTGATATATCAATACCCAGGACTTGTGTGAACCATATCATAAATCCACACCGGGAATTCCCCACCACCCAAAAAAAGCGACCTTGCCTTTGTGCTGGGGCTGTTTGGGATCACAAATAGGGTCCTTAGGGGTGCCGAGGGTGCCGGATGGGAGGGCGGGATGTGCAGGGGGTATTTCTGGTAGAGCAGGATATGTAAACATATGTAAACAATCACCCTCAGTAAAATGACACATTTTACATTAGTCATACACACTGAAAATCAAGCCCTAGTCGTGCTGCAGTCACAAAAAGTCATGCTGCCAGTCAGCAATTTAGCAATTGACGTCAACTCATAATTACCTTGGTTACTGTCTGACTTTGTCACTTTGGATAGTCTACAATAGAGGGGAGGTTCGATCCCTCTAACTGATCCCATCAAAGAAACCCTTCAAACGTCAGAAGGTGACAACTGGGTGTCGGGACGACAATTTGACGGGATTGGCCAGTGCCATTGATGTTGATTCTCGATCAACATTGCAACACTGGCCGGGTCAATGACAGTTGGCCATGTGTTCCGACTTCGCACCAATCTTCCAACATGTGCAGCTTAATGCCAATTTTCCACCTGTGTTTTCAAATTTCCATTGCTTGTGCTATGTTGTTTTCCTGTTTTCCTTTACCCACAGACAGCCATGCCTCGTGCACTGTCTGAGACTCGGGAGTTACATCCACTCCTTTCTTCAAGCCTTCCTGCAGATTCTCCACTCTCAATGGCCTTCCACACTGGAAAACCATTGTACTGGGGAATGTGTGCTCTCGATTTTATTTTCCAAAAGGACCTTGTACTTGTTAGCTGTAACCGTACCGACTTTGATTAATCTAAGGACCATCAAGATGATTGTTTAGATTGATCTTAATCTCCATTAATCTAATTTATTCACAATTGAACCGTAAAATGATTTAAAAGGTGGACTAAAAAGTGGTAGGCTCAACTACATACAAGATTCATGATACGAACCAGAGATTAAACTGCAAGTCGGATTAAACAAACCTTGGATCAAACTGCGAAGCGCATTAAACAGCGAGTTGGCAGGGTCCATCAGTAAGCATCTTGTCCCATGAATGAAGGACTTACCTGAAGGTGTCGTCCTGCCCTCATTCTCACCTTTCTTTCAAGTATTTATTTTGACAAATTGCAGGTGGCTTGCAGAATCCGTATCAATTATAAGTTTCACTCTTATTGCCAGGGGAAGTTGATTGGTGGACTTACCAGATCCAAACCCAGTCGTCTGCATACACCGTGAACATATATTTGCGGGGCCGTGTAGTTGATGATATA
>Ga0307517_10010557_pt1 | contig 12919 bp, 10 predicted proteins | sample 23_EM_MG_FD_194515 | JGI IMG/M metagenome (GOLD analysis project Ga0307517, IMG submission 194515) | Populus trichocarpa ectomycorrhiza microbial communities from riparian zone in the Pacific Northwest, United States - 23_EM | ecosystem: Host-associated > Plants > Roots > Unclassified | place...
CTTATGTGTCAATGAAAGAAAATATTTTTAACTCATCAAACAAAAAATATCTCTAGTTCATCAAAGTCTCGAAGTTCAATATGGATTCTGATAAGGTTGTCAAAGCCTCTTTTACTTGGACTTAGTGCTTGACTGAGCTTAAAAATACTAGGTGTAACAGCTTACCAGACTTACATATGTTTGGATTTAGTATTTAACCGAGTTTAAAAATATTAGGTCTAACAGCTCACCAAACCCATATTTACTAGAGTTTAGTGATTATTTGAATTCAAAAATATTAAGTTATCACCTTGCTTTACTTTAGGTTCCTTGTTTCTAACATGGATTTGAGGGGGAGTATAAAATACAAACGAGGATGCAAATGAGAGATGCTCAAAACCCAGGTTACCATGTCTCGACTTGAGCTTATTTGTGAAGTCTAAGCCAATTTAAACCTGTTTTTAGAGGTCATTCTACGATAGTTTCTGGGCTACCACATTTTTTTATCCTTTCAACGACAGGACTACTAAATGAATTGTATTAGATTCAGACCTGATGATAACGGCCTGGATGACAAGCAGTAAAGCCCAGTCTACAATCCTGTTTTTAATAAAAGCCCAATCCATAATTCTACTAAAGCCCAAATGTAAAAAATGAGGCACTTTAACTTGCGCCAAGTAGGTAAATGAAGACAACAAAACTTACTCCAGTCGGGTTAATTTTTTTTTTCCTTTTTAAAATAAAGTCGAGTTAATGTTTGACAAAAACTAATTATTTTAAGTTGGTTTATAAATATAATCTAATGAATAATTTATGTATGTTTTTAGATATTAATATCTACGAGGTCGTTTAGTAATGTAATAATGATTGTTTTTTTAAATGTTTTTTATTTATAAATTATTTAAAATAATATTTTTTTATTTTTTAAAATTTATTTTTGAAATAATATATAAAAACGATAAAATATCTTATAATAAAAAAATTATTTTTTTATAAAAACACCTTTAAAATAAAAAAACAAATGAAAAAAAGAGAGAGACAAAAGTACTGATGGTATAATGTTCCTTACTTCAGGCTGTAAGGGTCAGATAAGAATAAACAAATGCCTCTCTCATTTTTACATGCACAGTAGATCTCAGTAAAAAACCTGTTCCTAATAAGACCTCGAATCTCCGACTTTTCTTACACCACACTCACTGTCTGTTTTTCCCACTACTCATCACCACTGCCACCATGAGGCGGTGGGTCTCACCGCCTAAAACCACCGCCGGTTTAGGGCTGGCGGCAATTTCTTATGTAGTGGTGGACTATTTGCGCCACCTTTCCCCAACTTGGCACAAGCGTCTCCAGCCAGCATTATGGTCAATACTCGCTCTCATCGCCGTCTCACGTGTCCCTTTCTACAAGCACTGGTCGTCTGAGTTTAGAGCTGCCATTCCCTTTGTTGCTTCTATGCTGTTTATGCTCACTTGCCTTCTTTTCGAGGCTCTCTCTGTGCGCTTTGTCACTGCTGTTCTCGGTCTTGATTGGCACAGGTAATTTCACAGTTGCCTTTTTCTGTTTTAATATATCCTGTGTTTTTGGTTTTTAGAAGTAATGATTTTTGGAACTAGTTTGTATTTTATTTCTGTTCTTTTTTGCTATGGTTTCTTCTGCGTTATGATAGCTGTTTACTTACTGATTTAGAAAGATATTAAATTAGCACTGGATCTGATCTGGATTTGACTTTGAATATCCAGTGATATAATTAATGAAGCAACTGAACCTGAATCTATATCAAGGAACATTTCCAGTATAGTATGGTGAAAGGATATAAATCTTGATTCGGGTCAGCCAAAGGCCCAGGTGGATGTTAATTGATTTAGTGTAAGAATCAGAATGAACTCTGACTATGTTGTCCAGATTTTTGCCCAAAACGATGGCTGCTGTTTTTGAGGCTTAGGGAAATAAGGACAACTACTCTGCATTTAGGTCTTTATGTATTGCAATCGCAAAGACTGCCTGTTTCTATTAAATGCTTTGCATCTCCGTATTTAGATCATAGAAAATTTAGATGAATTTATTTGAGAACCTTAGGAGTCCCATGCATGGAATCTCTAGAGAGAGTTAAGAAAGAAAACCAGTACATCTGTAGGTGTTCAGGGCCTTGAAATTCACATGTGTGTTTAGTTGTGCTAGTTGATGAGCTGCAGATGGTTTTCAAGATTGTTTTCATCCTGGCAATAAATCCATTATGCACTGCTTTCCCAATGAAGAGCAAATTCTGAATTTAAACCGGAGGATGTAAATGTTTGAGGTCTCTACTTCAAAATTAAGATCCGTTAAATTCTCAGTGTATCCTTGCTGAACCCGTACTTGAGAGTAGGTGTAGAATTATTATTTCCCCATGAAACATTATGTAGGCCCTGAAGAATCATAAATTTTGTTCTTCTTGCAACAAATTGTGAATGTTATTTAGTGGTTTACTCATTTCAAAATGAAGATCCCCGATAATTATACAAAGATTTAACTTGGAATGACTTGTATTTGTTGAAGTTGTGATATATCCTGCCAGTTTCCTGCCAAGACTATAGCTTTCATCTCCTCAACTATTTAGATTTAAAACAATAGCCATAAATGTTTATGGTATTCATGGTTGGCTTGATAATGTTGAGCAGTGATACATCTCCTCTACCTGACACCGGCCAGTGGTTGCTCCTTTCACTGAATGAAAAGCTTCCAGAGACATTGGTTGAGATTCTAAGAGCCCGTATTATTGGACTGCATCATTTCCTGATGTTGTTTATGATGCTGGCTTTCTCCGTGCTATTTGACTCCGTAGAAGCTCCTGGACTTGGTCTTGGTGCAAGATACATGTTCACTATGGCAATTGGCCGTCTTCTTCGGGCTATAACTTTTGTATCTACAATTCTACCATCAGCCCGGCCTTGGTGTGCTGCAGCTCGGTTTAGAGTCCCTCCATACCCTCATCACTGGGCTCAGAAATATTATGTTCCTTATGCTTCAGATGCAAATGCTATTCGTCAGATAATAAATCAGGATATAGCTTATGGTATGTTTATATTGAAATTGAATTGCAGTATTTGTTTGTTTTCCTGAATTTGGTGTTCTGATGGTTTTATCAGACTCTAGAAGGCATTTTAATAGTTCTTTTAGCCATCATGAAGCTTACAAACTCTTATGGAACTATTTGGAAAACATAACTCTTTGTTACATTGTATTTGAATGCACTGCTCAGTTCACCGAGTGGGTGAATCACATTGTTCATATTCTTCAAGTCACTATAGCTCATAATCGTAAATTATTTTCTTGTGAATGTCAAAGGGGATTCATTTCGAGCTACTTTTACCAGAATGAGATGTTTATATTGGTTTTTTGTGTGTGCCACTGGCACTAAACAAATGGGTTATGTAGTTTCTTTGATAAGAAGATTTAAAAGTTCTGAGTAATTCAATCTGATTGATTTAATTCTTCTAGATGGTCTTTTAGTGTAGACAAAGTTCTTAGGCCTGTTCTCTACCAGAGGGATTTTATAACTATTAAATATGTAGTTGCTGTATAAACTGTGCTTTATTTCATTACTAAGCAGTCGTAAATTATGGCAGATGTGCACATCTGCAAAACACTTTTGAATGGAAATTTTTGTTGACGTTTTCTTTCTTTTCATTTTTCCAGCTGATACTGGGGAATACCTCGGTGATTACCAGCCAGATTGGGGTTCCATGAACTTCCTCATAAATTTCTTACGACCCACGCCTGCAGAAGGAGCATCATGGTATAGTCTTCTGAAGAAAGCTGGAGGTGGCTGCAATGACCTCCTATACAGCGGCCATATGCTTGTTGCCGTGCTGACAGCTATGGCTTGGACGGTAATCTTGTACTATAAACTTTGAAACTGCTTTATCCCATCATCTAATGGCAATTGCTCTGAAGTTTGAACGCAATTTTTTTGGCATATGATTGTAGGAAGCTTATGGAGGCTGTAGCTCAGCTTTCATATGGCTGCTTGTGATGCACAGTGCCCAGAGAGAAATTCGGGAACGCCACCATTACACAGTAGACTGTGTGGTGGCCATTTATGTAGGCATCCTTCTCTGGAAGATGACTGGTTTTATCTGGCCAGCCAAGGATTCAATGAGAAGTAGAAGACTTGCAAAACTTGAGAGAATTCAAGGTAGACTAATCCAAGCAGCAAAAGACTCGGACATGGACGAAGTGAGGGAGCTTCTCAAGGAGGTTGAGTTGGGCACTCAGGAGAGCCAGAACAAAGGCCACAGTAAGCATTTGTGGTTGTTTTCTTGTGCGACCATTTTCTCTGCACTAACAATTGTCCTTCTAGCCTTCACATGGACAAGCGACGGTTGATTTCACGTTTTTCTCTCATGGTTATGAAGGTTTCGGCAGTGTAATTCCACGCATGTAATATTTTCATTGTTGTTGTTGGTGTCAGAACTGGGCTGCGGGAATTTCATGGAATTGTGCCAATCCCCAAAAAAGATGATGAGATTAAAAGCAGCTTCTTACAGGTCCATAATTGAAATTTATGTAGGATCCTAGTCTTCTGACCACGCAACACTAGAAATGAACAAAAAAAAAAACCTAAAATATCAATTAAACTAAGAAAATTGAAAAAAAAAAAAATCAAACTGTGAAAAAAAACCGATCAAACCGATTAGAATTTTAAAAAAACTGACCGGTTTGGTTTTGGTTTTACAAGCTTGAAACCGAAAAAACTGAACCGAACCTAAATTGGAAAAAAAACTGAGTCAAATCGAGGCAAACTGAAAAAACCGAGCAAAACTGAAAAAGTAAGTCAAACTGGAAAAAAACTGAGTCAAAATGAAAAAACCAAGCCAAACCAAAAAAACCGAGCCAAACCGGTTTTTGTTTTAAAAAAATCAAATCAAAGTGAATCAAAACTGGTTGGTTTGAACCGGTTTTGGTTTGGTATTGTTTTTTTAAAAAAAAGTTTTTTGATTGGGTTATATTTTTTTTGATAAAAATTAAACCGCACTGAAAATAATCACTCTTATATTATTATATGAAAAGTGAATCTTTTATTTTTTTTTAAATGAACGAGTGTTGCTAGAACTCCAACACCATCGTCTTGATATACAACATGCGCTAAAAAACTCCGTGCGAATTGGAGAATGATCCTGGAGCGAAAGAAATGAAAGAAGGGAAAATTTATCCAAGGAAAATAGCAGATCGAATATACATGAAAAAAGTTTCATTTCAAATGTGTTTTTACTCGTAGTTGTACTTTTACCTATGCTACTCCTGATTGTACCTGTACAGTAAATAATGGATTGATCAAGAATTTATTTGTTTTTGTATTTTAAAAATATTTTAAAAAATAAATTTTTTCCATATTCAAATTAATTTGAGATTAATAATAAATTTTTCATTGTATTTTTAAATAAAAAATATTTTAAAAAACAACTATTATCATGATAATTTAAATTTAATAAATTTCTAATTATTAAAGTAAATATAAACTCTCAAAATCAACCACACCAAACCAGCTAGGTAAAACTTTTTGTTTAAATATCAGACTTGCCAAGTCTAAATTAATTTAATGTTATGTTGGAAAAACCTATTTTGCAATATTTTTTTACTCCAAACACCTATAAAATATCTTAAAATCATGACAAACTCATTTATGATTTCAAAAAATCTAAAAAACTGTCCCAAAAACCGAACTTATCCCGAAATCAAAAATCAACTCGAGCTCAGATCTGTCATGAACTTTTAAGGTACACTCAATACGAACTTCTCGCATCAAATGAAACAATTTGACACAGAAATCCTTTATTTTGGTGGTTTAAATTGGTGCCAACAACAAGTTTCTCTTTCTATCATTAGAATTCAGCGACTTTTCTCTCTCTCATTTCTCAACTGGAGACCAAAAAATAACAAAAATAAATATTTATATGAAAATGGAATTGGAACAATTTCAAGGAACCGCGATTATATAATTTACATGATTATTTAAATTGAAGGACCAAAGTTAATATTTTCAAAACTTATAGTACGTCACTTTATGTTTGTCGTGTTTTTCATTTTGATTTCTTCTTTTTCAATCTCACTCTTTAATAATAATATAAAATCAATTGCTTCTTAAATACAACTTGATCGTCTTCAAGGTTCATACTGAAAAAAAATAAAATTTTATACAATAACAAACATACATTAAAAATCACACACGTTTTAGTATATAAGAAGTAATAATTAATTTATCTCCCTTCAATCAATCATAAAAGGAGAAGGAGACATGGGTGGTGAAGATCCAAAAACCTTCAATTGGCTGCTAAAATTCCACCTTTCAGATCAGGTGATTCAATAAGCCCATTTACACATGGGCCTTGAACCCATTTTCATCTAAGAAAATTCTAATACTGGTAAAAGAAAGTTGGCGCGTGGAAAATGGGCACCTTAATTAATCTATTTCCAGGAATGCAGGACAGGGCTGTCGCTTCTCCAGTTTCTGCCATCAAACAAAAATAATCAGGTGGCGCCACGTCATATTCACACCATACAACGAATCAAAACCCACCGAACCTTTAAACTATCCTGTATCAGCCATACCGTATAATTACCTTTCGAAAATGAAAGGCGTTCGCTACGAGTTTCCGGACAAAAGCAGAACGTTCATCACCAAACAGATATTTTTGCCTCTCCGATTATTATACCCAAAAAAAATCGTTTTAGGTTTCTGTTCTTGTGGATTCTCTCCCTGCCGTTGAAGATATATCTATCCAGAAAGAAAATGGCGATTTCTTCTCTTTCAGCGTCAACAATTCCTTCATTGAATACTCGCAACTCCACTTCTAATTACTCTTCCAAATTATCTTCGTTTTCTTCTCTCCAGTTTCCAGCACAGCTTCATCGACTTCAGTTTCGGAACAGAGGGGTTTCCTCCCACTCCAGGCAGCGAAATTTGCCCCTGGTAACTCTTTTTTCTATTTTATTTTGTTGAAATTGGTGAGATTTAAAGGTTTATTGGGGACTGGTATTAATTGATTGCTGTTTTTATTTATTTATGTTGGTTGGAATTTGTAGTTGTTAGGTTTGGGATTTGGGTAACTACCACTCAATACACTAAGACATTGTTTTTTAAAATATTGCAATAAAATTGTAGACTCTTTTGGTTGCTCTTTATGTGGAACTAATTCAATGAAAGATTGACATTTAGGACTCTGTATCTACATTTGACATCTTTGTTCTTAGTTTCTATTGTTACTGATAGTTTTGGTAGTCAACTTTATGAAATTATCTAATGGTAGTTATCGCCTGATGATTGTAACAATGATGCTAATTATATTTGTTCTGGTTCTTATCTCCAATGGTTTTTAACTGTCATTCTCATTGACCTTTAACCATAATTCTTCAAACATAGATTGACGTGGATCGTTTTGAGTCAAACACATCCTGGGTTATTCTATATCTATGTAGTGTAGCTCATATGCAAGATTTTAGAACTTGGATGTTTGAGAGAAACTTGTAAGATATATGATGCAGTTCATTATGGAGGTAATGGAGGTGAGCATTACTCAGATGCGCGCCATTACTCAAAGGCTTTAGGCGTCATTGGCAACCATGGGATTCAATTCTTTCTCCTACTTTGGTTTTTCCCAATATCTGTCTGGTTGTATCTGTTATAAATGTAAGCAATGAACAAGAACAGTCAATCTGACTTTGATTGTATTGTCGTCAATATGTATAGGCTTTATGTAATAGTTTTGTTGTGTGTCTGAGCTATCAAGTTCAAACTGCTATTTATTCCATATGCATTGATTCCTTTTTTTTTGTTTGTTTTTCAAATGATTATCACAGGTTGCAGCAAAGAAGCAAACTTTTTCCACCTTTGATGAGTTGCTACAGAATTCTGACAAACCCGTGTTCGTTGACTTTTATGCAACCTGGTGATTTACTTTCTTATCTTTTCTTTAAGATTTCTGTTTGTACTCTTCCTTTAATACTATGCAGATTGTGTGTGTGTGTGTGTGTGTTAACCTTTCGATTGGCAAGGTTATGAACTTGGCTATTGAGTAGCTCGGTGACGGATAAGGATCTTTAAGATTTGCTGATGTTAGCATTTTGGATTGATTTAGAATCTCAATTGAATAGAAGTAAACTAACCTGTGGTGTACAGGTGTGGTCCTTGTCAATTTATGGCTCCAATTCTCGATGAAGTCGGTGCTGTGCTGAAAGACACGGTTCAGGTGGTGAAAATCGACACTGAGAAATATCCCAGCATTGCTGATAAATACAAAATAGAGGCCTTGCCGACTTTTATCATATTCAAGGATGCAGAGCCATATGATCGTTTTGTAAGTTGATTTAATTTCTCTTTGCTCTCAAGTGAAAATAGCCATACATCCTGAGACCTATTCAGTTGTGGAATTAAGGCCATTTTCTAAATATTTGTTATAGAGGGGACAGATAGATTTTTTTGAACTAGAGAAAATGGATTTTGTTCAAATTTGTTGTTGTTTTTTTTTTTTAATAGGAAACTGCAGTGGAAGTTTTCTAATTTTTCGAGTTTATACTAGATTTTGGAAAACAATCTTGTCTGCATGTAGGCTACTGAAAGGCATAAATCTTGTTTCTGAGGCTATCAAATCAGGTACATAACTCTTATGTGCCTGGGAACATGCATATGTTTGATAACTTGATTGTAAATTATTAAGTCAATTGTGATGTTTAGGTTGATCATTTCTGATTAACTACCCAACAAAAATAAAGAGATGATAAAGATCTGCATGTTTGACCACAAGGCCTGCGTCCATTAGAGAAGAGGGAACTTTATAATGCTACATTGTTTTCAAGTTTTTCTAGTTCTATTGCTTCTTGTTATGTAGCCACTTGTGGTCATCTATTTGCCCATTTGAGTTTTTTAGCGATCTTGGTTCTATCATCTGCAGGAGGGTGCTTTGACTAAAGATCAGCTCATCCAACGCATTGAAAGTTCACTGAATGTCAAGCAATAGCAGCCGCCAGCTTGTTTGTATCCCTTTTTATCTTCTTTCCATATTGTGTTATGAAACTCCAGGCGAATAAATCTCTCTCCCTCTCTCTCTTATGTTATTCAGCTCCCAGTTCAAAGATCAATATAATGAGAAGCCATTGGATTCTTTACGGCTAGATCACCCTGCTCTTCCCATCACCTACCATCTTTTCTTTTCAATTTATCTCCATGTCTGTGTACCAAGAAAGTGACTGAAATTGTTCCTGAATATGTTGATCAAGTAAAACTGTTATGCTAATGATTTGTATCTGTTATGTAGTTTTGATGAGAGAATCTGTTCTTTGATTATGATAAAAACGATTACCAAGCTGTAAACGGATGAATTCCATCCAACAAAATATCGATCTTATTTTAGGCCCAAGCTTTGACATTTGGGACCTTCTGACCAGGAAGTATTATTGGACAATTACATGCAGGATGATGCCATGCCATGGACGATGTTCACGGGTTTTTAGTTGGAACATGTTTGGCTATCCATGAGATGGATCATCAAACCTCCGGAGAAAACCGGACCATCAGACCTCGTCAATCCTGTCTTTCCAATTCCCATGAAATGCAGCATTCCAGGATGCATATATGAAACTTTTCTCTTGCATGTTAGCAGTCTCTGCCCACCTGAACTCAGCATACAAATTGCCCACAAAATTACAAACACCACTTTTCTGCGAGATAGGAAGCCAAGCAATCTTTTAGAATGCTCCTTCCTCGTATGGACGCAGGGTGGCAGAAGCTTGGACCTAGAAGTCGGGCCCAAATTTGAACCGGACCATACAAAAGTGAAGTCCTGAATGTTTCGTTCCACTTCAATATTTCTTGAAAGAGCCCGTGAGCCGTTAGAGAGGTTCCCGTGCCAGTTGCCACGCTCGCTCGAGATTCAAGAATCAAGATGGAGATGAGAGCCGGTGAAGAGGACATAGAAATTGGCGAGGACATTACCCCATCGGTGATCCCTCTCTCTTACGCTCTTCACGATTCTTTCATTCACTCTCACTGCTCCTCTTGCTTCTCCCGTCTCCCTAGTGCTAATTTTACCCAGCATCACCATGTCCCCACGCTACTCTACTGTTCCTCTATCTGCTCCTCCTCCCACTTCTCCCCCGCCGAACTCCACCTCCTCCACTCTCCCCCCTCCTCCGACCTCCGTGCTGCCCTCCGCCTACTCCCTCTCTCTCTCCCCTCCTCCTCCACCAACAGAATTTGTGGCTTATTGACGAACCGAGAGAAATTGATGGCCGACGAAGAGATTTCAGCTCACGTAAGATATGGAGCGAAGGCCATAGCAGCTGCGAGAAGGATTGAGATGGTTGAAAACGAAAAAAATGACGCTGTTTTGTTGGAGGCTGCGTTGTGCTTGGTGCTAACGAACGCCGTTGAGGTACACGATAACGAAGGGCGCTCCATCGGGATTGCTGTTTATGGCCCCAATTTCTCGTGGATTAATCACAGTTGTTCTCCCAATGCTTGTTATCGATCTATTATTTCTCCTCCTGATAATGTGTTGCCGTTCAGCGATGAGTCGAGGTTACGAATTCTTCCTGCTGGCACCGAAGTAAAGTCACAGTGATTTCCATCTTGAAAAGAAGTCCATAAAACTGAAATATTGGTTGCATTCTTTTTTATTTATCTGTTTTTGCTATAATTTACCTGTCTATTTCTGCGTTGCAGAGTGATAATGGTGTGCATAACAACATTGAATTCTCAAAAGGTTATACTGCATATTGGTGGCGGTGGTTGTTCTTTATGGAGGATTCTTTTTTATTATGATCTGGCTCGTTTAGATTTTAAATCTGTTGTTTGGCAGGATGTAGTGGAAGTGGACCAAGAGTGATTGTGAGGAGTATTAAGAGGATTAAGAGAGGTGAGGAGGTGACTGTGGCATACACAGACTTGTTGCAGCCTAAGGTAGTAAAATCTCTTTACACTTCCTGTGCTGTTCTTTTACTTGTCGTAAAGGTTCCAATACATGAAACGATTCCAAATTAATTTTTTTGCACTCGATCAAATCCTGCATTACAGAATCCAACTTTCTTGTTTGAAATATTTACATTATGTTCACCGATGCTATTCCTAGGAAATAAGGCGGTCAGAATTGTGGGCCAAGTATCGTTTTATTTGTTGCTGTACACGATGCATTGCATCACCCCCGTCTTATGTAGATCATGTTCTGCAGGTAATGTTATTATATATTTTCACAATATTATGTGCATTGTTGTGCAATGACTGTCCGATTCATGATCAGATCGTTACTGAAACTTGGTTGGCAATTATGATCAATATTAATGCGTGAAAGATGTTGACAATTAAGGTCGCGTTGTTTCAATGAAAAGTTTTTCCATATGAGAAAATTTATAAGAATTATGACACTTTTTTTCATGTCAGGATCGCATCGCATTTATGAGAAAATTTTTAGGACTAGTGGTTTAAGAGTTAAGACAGGCAAAGCTATGATCTACCACTATGATTCTCCATTGAAGTTGGCATTTGGCAATTGCCATGCAACATCAAAGGCCAATGGTGGTGAATGGAAATTAAATGATTGACCAGCGACCCTTTGTCACTCTTTCTGTGAACAAAAAGGCAAATATCCTTTGAGTCACAAGTCATTTTGGTTTTTCTGTCTATTAGGAAATTATATTCCACTTCCATCTCTTGCCCACCGAGATTGGAAAATGTCAAGTGTGTTCTTGTTTATTAGGTTTTGCAAAAAAAAAATTGTAAACAAAAAGGCTTCTTTCTCACCATGAACTATGAGGTAACTTTTGAAATTGAATTCTGTCCTAACCTCTCTGAAAGCTCAAATCATAAGATTGGGAGGGTGAACATATTTTTCCTTGTTTGAGAAATTGGTGGATGACTGATTCTACATATTGTTTTGAACATGCATTAACCCTGAATTCTCACATCTAGGAAATTTCTGCATCAAATCTGGCCTCTTCGAGCTTAAGTTCTGAACTCAGCTTTTATAGGGATGAAGCAACTAGAAAGCTGACAGATTATGTAGATGAAGTTACAGCCGAGTATCTTGCTGTTGGTGATCCTGAATCTTGCTGCAAGAAGCTTGAGAACATGCTGATCACTGGCCTCCTTGATGAGCAGTTAGAGGTCAGAGAAGGAAAATCACAGTTGAACTTCAGGTTGCATGCCCTGCACCATCTTGCTCTGAACACATATACCGTTCTGGCTTCTGCTTATAAAATACGAGCAAGTGACTTATTTTCTCTGCATTCTGAGGTGGGTGGACTTCCATGGGAAGCTTTGAGCATGTCCAGAATCAGTGCAGCATACTCATTGTTGCTTGCAACTGCAACTTACCATCTGTTTTGTTTTGAATCTTCATTGCTTGTATCTGTTGCAAACTTCTGGACAAGTGCAGGGGAGTCCTTATTAGCTCTTGCTAAAAGCTCAGCATGGGATTCTCTTGGAAAATGTGGGTTTCCTGTCTTGAATCTTTCTCCTCTAGCTAAGCACAAATGCTCCAAGTGCTCATTGCTTGAAAGCTTTGAAGTAAATTTATCATTTGGTCAAGATCACATCCGAAAGGCAGGTTTTGACAGCGTGTCGAGCAGGTTTCTTGATTGCATTGGTAGTTTGTTGCAAGAAGTTTGGGGTTTTCTGATTCAAGGCGACCGCTACTTGAAAATGTTTAAAGATCCCACAGATTTCAGTTGGCTTGGGAAATCCTTGGACATTTGGGATTTTGATGCTGAATTAACCCATAACGATGTGGATTTCAATTGTTGGACCAACAAAAGTGTTTCTGGAATTGAGGCTCTGGGGTACACCGACCAATGGAGAATAAATACTTTTCAGCTTGGTGTTCATTGCTTGCTCTATGGAGGATTTTTAGCTGGCATATGTTATGGTCCTCATTCTCATTGGAGTAGTCACATTCGGAGTGCTCTAAATTAT
>Ga0307517_10010559_pt1 | contig 12919 bp, 12 predicted proteins | sample 23_EM_MG_FD_194515 | JGI IMG/M metagenome (GOLD analysis project Ga0307517, IMG submission 194515) | Populus trichocarpa ectomycorrhiza microbial communities from riparian zone in the Pacific Northwest, United States - 23_EM | ecosystem: Host-associated > Plants > Roots > Unclassified | place...
GTCGCGTTGCCTCGGGGTGCCCGGTGATGTGGTTGCCGCCGCTGCTGCTCGTGCCCTTACTACCGCCAATGCGGCGGCCAGCTCCTCCGGGGTCGGGTTGCCCCGTACTACTTTGATGTTCATGGTGGGCGCTCCTCTACAGGGGGATGTTGCCGTGCTTCTTCGGGGGCAAGGACTCGCGCTTGGTGCGGAGTTGGCGTAGGCCACGGACCACGTGCCGGCGGGTGTCCGAGGGGAGGATCACCGCGTCGATGTAGCCGCGTTCGGCCGCGATGTAGGGGTTGAGGAGGGCGTCCTCGTACTCCTGGATCAGGCGGGCCCTCGTCGCCTCTACGTCGCCTGCCGCCTCGGCCTCGGTGATCGTGCGGCGGTGCAGGATGTTGACCGCGCCCTGGGCGCCCATGACGGCGATCTGGGCGGTCGGCCAGGCGAGGTTGAGGTCGGCGCCGAGGTGCTTGGAGCCCATGACGTCGTAGGCGCCGCCGAAGGCCTTGCGGGTGATCACCGTGATGAGCGGGACCGTTGCCTCCGCGTACGCGTAGATCAGCTTCGCGCCCCTGCGGATGATGCCGTAGTGCTCCTGGTCCACGCCCGGGAGGAAGCCGGGGACGTCCACGAAGGTGATGACCGGGACGTTGAACGCGTCGCAGGTGCGGACGAAGCGCGCCGCCTTCTCGGAGGCGTCGATGTCCAGGCAACCCGCGAACTGCATCGGCTGGTTGGCCACGATGCCCACCGGGCGGCCCTCGACCCGGCCGAAACCGGTGAGGATGTTCGGGGCGAAGAGGGGCTGTGTCTCGAAGAACTCCGCGTCGTCCAGGACGTGTTCGATCACCGTGTGCATGTCGTACGGCTGGTTCGCGCTGTCCGGGACCAGGGTGTCCAGCTCGCGGTCCTCGTCCGTGACGGTGAGGTCCGCCTCCTCGGGGAACGCGGGGGGTTCGCTGAGGTTGTTCGACGGCAAGTACGACAGCAACTGCTTTACGTACTCGATCGCGTCCTTCTCGTCGCCCGCCATGTGGTGGGCCACGCCCGACACCGAGTTGTGGGTCCTGGCCCCGCCCAACTCCTCGAAGCCGACGTCCTCGCCGGTGACCGTCTTGATGACGTCCGGGCCGGTGATGAACATGTGCGAGGTCTGGTCGACCATCACCGTGAAGTCGGTGATCGCGGGGGAGTACACCGCTCCGCCCGCGCACGGGCCCACGACCAGGGAGATCTGCGGGATCACACCGCTCGCGTGCGTGTTGCGGCGGAAGATCTCGCCGTACGCGCCGAGCGAGGCCACGCCCTCCTGGATGCGGGCGCCGCCGGAGTCGTTGATGCCGATGACCGGACAGCCCGTCTTCAGCGCGAAGTCCATCACCTTGACGATCTTCTGGCCGTAGACCTCGCCCAGGGCACCGCCGAAGACCGTGAAGTCCTGGGAGAACACGGCGATGGGGCGGCCGTCGACCGTGCCGTAGCCGGAGACGACTCCGTCGCCGTAGGGGCGGTTCTTCTCCAGGCCGAAGTCCGTGGAGCGGTGCCGGGTCAACTCGTCGAACTCCACGAAGGAGTCCTCGTCGAGGAGCAGGTCGATCCGCTCACGGGCCGTCAACTTGCCCTTGGCGTGCTGCTTTTCGACCGCACGTGCCGAGCCGGCGTGCGTCGCTTCCTGGATGCGGCGCTGAAGATCCGCGATCTTCCCGGCGGTCGTGTGAATGTCGATCTCTTGAGGCGCTTCCGGCTCGGACATCGGGATTGCGGCTCCCTGCCTGCTCAAAAGGGGGACGGGTTACTCATCCGTAGAGTAGTGGCGGGCCTACCGATCGGCAGTGCGGCGTACAACACACCTTGGGTGGCTTGCACGACACACACCTAGGGTGGCTTGCATGACGCCGCGAGATGCCTCAGACGACAGCAGCCGTTGGTCCGATCTGGAACGGCCGCCCCTCAACGCGGGTGCGCTGCGCCGCGGACTCGTGCGGGCGGGCGGGCTGTGGACCGGCGTGGAGGTCGTGCAGTCCACCGGTTCCACCAACTCCGACCTCGTCGCCCTGGCCGCCGCGGGCAAGGCCGCCGAGGGCACCGTACTGGTCGCCGAGGAGCAGACCTCGGGGCGCGGGCGGCTCGACCGGCAGTGGTCGGCACCGGCCCGCTCGGGTCTCTTCTTCTCCGTGCTGCTGGAGCCGGGCGACGTTCCCGTGGCCCGCTGGGGCTGGCTCCCGCTGCTCACCGGGGTCGCCGTCGCGACGGGCCTGTCCCGGTCGGCCGGCGTGGACACGGCACTCAAGTGGCCCAACGACCTGCTGGTGACTGTCGGCGGCGAAGAACGCAAGGCCGGCGGCATCCTCGCCGAGCGCGCGGGCGACGACGCCGTGATCGTCGGCGTCGGCATCAACGTCAGCCTGCGCGAGGACGAGCTGCCCGTGCCCCAGGCGGGCTCCCTGGCCCTGGCCGGGGCGGTCGCCACCGACCGCGATCCGCTCCTGCGGGCGGTGCTGCGGTCCCTGGAGCACTGGTACGACAAGTGGCGCTCGGCGGGCGGGGACCCGGTGGCGAGCGGCCTCCAGGAGACCTACGCGGCCGGCTGCGCCACGCTCGGCCGGACCGTGCGGGCCGAACTGCCCGGGGACCGGTCGATCACCGGGGAGGCCGTCGCGATCGACGGCGACGGGCGGCTCGTCCTCGCGACGGAGGACGGCGTGCAGGAGCCCGTGGGGGCGGGCGACATCGTCCACCTGCGCCCCGCGTGACCCCGACCGCTCTTGTGGCGACTCTTCCCCTGTGACTCACGGAGTGAGCTGGCCCACACCTGCCGTAGCATTGGGCCCGGTCGATACCTGACCGTGGCAGATCGGAAGGGCAGCAGGCGTGACCGTCGACGACACGGGCTCCGGCGCGGACGCGGACGGCCGGGTGGACCCTCCCCCAGTCTCGGCTCCGCTCGACCGGGGGGACCCACAAGGCGCTGCCGAGTCCGGCGAGGACCCGCTCGCGCTGCGCCTCGAAGGGCTCATCCTCGGCGCCGAGCGCCGCTACACCCCCTTCCAGGCGGCCCGCACCGCCGGCGTCTCCATGGAGCTGGCCACGCGTTTCTGGCGGGCCATGGGCTTCGCCGACGTCGGCCAGGCCAAGGCGTTCACGGAGGCTGACGTCCTCGCGCTGCGCCGCCTGGCCGGTCTCGTCGAGGCGGGGCTGCTCAGCGAGGCGATGGCGGTGCAGGTGGCCCGTTCCACCGGGCAGACCACCGCGCGGCTGGCCGGCTGGCAGATGGACTCGTTCCTGGAGGGCCTGACCGAGCCCCCGGAGCCGGGCATGTCCCGCACCGAGGTGACGTACCCGATCATCGAACTGCTCCTGCCCGAGCTGGAGGAGTTCCTCGTCTACGTCTGGCGGCGCCAGCTCGCCGCGTCGGCGGGCCGGGTCGTCCAGGCCGGTGACGACGAGGAGATGGTCGACCGGCGGCTCGCGGTGGGCTTCGCGGACCTGGTCGGCTTCACCCGCCTCACCCGCCGCATGGAGGAGGAGGAACTCGGCGAACTCGTCGAGGCCTTCGAGACCACCGCCGCCGACCTCGTGGCCGCGCGCGGCGGCCGCCTCATCAAGACCCTGGGTGACGAGGTCCTCTACTCCGCGGACGACGCCGGAGTCGCCGCGGAGATCGCCCTGCTCCTGATCGAGACCATGGCGAACGACGAGACCATGCCCGAACTCCGCGTCGGCATGGCCTTCGGCACGGTGACGACCCGTATGGGCGACGTCTTCGGTACGACGGTCAACCTCGCCTCCCGGCTCACGTCGATAGCTCCTCGCGACGCGGTCCTCGTCGACAGCGCCTTCGCCGAGGAACTCATCCGCAGCGGCGAGGCCCCCGCCTCCGAGGCGGAGGCGGCGGAAGCCGCGGCGAAGGCCGAGAAGGAGGGCGAGGAGCCCCCGACCTACCGCTTCGCCCTCCAGCCGATGTGGCAACGCCCCGTACGCGGCCTGGGAGTTGTCGAACCCTGGCTGCTCACCCGCCGGCACTCGGCACCGGCGTAACTGGCGTATAGGCCCAACTCGCTTACGTGGCTCAGTGGTTGGCGAGTCCGTCCACGCAGAGGCCGATGATCGGCACGCACAGGCTCGGTCGACTCGCTGCGGGGGCCGGGGAGTTGGGGGCCCGGCTCGGGGTGGGCGTGGGTGTGTGGGTGGGTGCGGGTGCCGTGGTCGATGACTGGTGGGGCGCCGGTTCCTGAGGTGCGGGTGGCATGGTGGCCGCCGTGGTCGTGTCGGGGATCGTCGTCGGGTTTGCGGGCCTCGGTGTCGCGGTTGCGTACGGGGTCGGTACGACCCCGGAGGTCGTCGTAGTCGTAGGGGTCGGAGTCACGCCGCCCATCACCGAGGTCGCGGACGGGATCGCGGTCGGGTCGGCGCTGATGGCCGCGGCGGCGTTGGCGGGCCGGTCGGTGCCGTCGCCGGCGCCGGTGCCCGGGTCTGGGCGGGGTTCCGCTTCCGCTGTGCCCAGCCCGCCGACTCCCGACTCGGGCGCCAGCCGTACGAGGCTCAGCACACCGGCGGCCACGGCGAGCCCTCCGACGGCGAGCAGGACCTTGCGGGGACGGGGGCGGCGGTGTCGGCCGCGCGGAGTCTTCGGGAGCGGCGCTGCCATCTCCTCGGTGTCCGCTGCCCGGTCCGCCTTCGTGGTCGTCGTCACGATCCCTCCCCTGTGGTGTGGCGGACGCACGTTATGCGCTTCTACGGGCGGTGCGGCGGGAGTTGGGCGGGATGTCACCCGAACGGGGAGGTCGCGTGCGATGATCGGGGCGAGGTCTGTTAACCCACGTTAACCAGGAGGCGGTCATGAGCGAGGAGCGGTCCGAGACGCGGTTCGGGGAGTTCGTGCTGGTGCGACGGCACGGGTACGTCGCGGAACTGGTCCTGGACCGGCCCAAGGCCATGAACGCCGTCTCCACGGCGATGGCGGGCTCGATCGCCGCGGCCTGCGCGGCGCTGGCGGCGGACCGGGACGTGCGGGTGTGCGTGGTGACCTCGTCGCACGAGCGGGCGTTCTGCGTGGGCGCGGACCTGAAGGAGCGCAACTCGTTGAGCGATGCGGAACTCGTGCGGCAGCGCCCGCTCGCACGCGGCGCGTACACCGGCGTCCTGGAGCTCCCCATGCCGACGATCGCCGCGGTCCACGGCTTCGCCCTCGGCGGCGGCTTCGAACTCGCCCTGTCCTGCGACCTGATCGTGGCGGACGGTACGGCCGTGGTGGGGCTGCCGGAGGTGTCGGTGGGCGTGATTCCGGGGGGCGGCGGTACGCAGTTGCTGCCGCGGCGGGTGGGGGCGGCGCGGGCGGCCGAACTGATCTTCACCGCGCGGCGGTTGGCGGCGGCGGAGGCGGCGGAACTGGGCCTGGTGGACGTCCTGGTGGAGCCGGGGCAGGACCGCGAGGAGGCCTTGGCTCTGGGCGCGCGCATCGCCGCGAATTCGCCCGTCGGGCTGCGGGCGGCGAAGCGGGCGTTGCGGCTGGGGCACGGGTTGGATCTGCGGGCCGGGCTTGAGGTCGAGGATGCGGCGTGGCGGTCTGTGGCGTTCTCGGGGGATCGGGCGGAGGGGGTGGCGGCGTTCAACGAGAAGCGGACGCCGGAGTGGCCGGGGGAGTAGGGGGGGCGATGCAGGCCCACTCATCAACGCCGCCGGCGCCGACCCCCTAGGGGCGCGGGGAACTGCGCGACCAGCCCCCACGGACCCGCACCCGACAGACAACCCCAAGCCCCCCCTTCCTCCCCGCACCTGGCGGACAACCCAACGTTCACGACACCTGTTCGCCGCATCAATGTCCCGCTATGCCCGAAACCTCCCTAGCCTGGAGTGATGGGTGAGGACAGGCGGCTGGCGGCCGTGGTGGAGCTGGCGCAGGGGATGGCGGCGGCGCACACCCCGCGCGAGTCCTGGCGGGCGGCGGCATCCGGCGCGTGCCGGGCGCTGGACGGGAGTTTCGCCGCGCTGTCGGTGTGGGAGCGGGAGCTGGGCCGGCTGCGGGTCCTGGTGAACGTGGGCGAGCGGGCCCAGGGCGAGGAGGAGTTCCCGGACGGCGAGACCTACCCGGTGCACCAGTTCCCGGAGATCACCGAGTTCCTGCACGAACGGTGGGCGGGCGGCGGCGAGCCCAACGCCTGGGTCGAGACCGCCGAGGGCCCGGCCGCGGGCAGCCCCGGTTACTGCCACCAGCGCGTCGCGGCGCTACGGCGTCGTAGGCGCGGATGTTGTGTGGTCGCCCCGATCGTGCTGCACGGGCGGGCGTGGGGGGAGCTGTATGTGGCGCGGCCGGTCGGTGCGGCCGTGTTCGACCGGGGTGATGCTGATTTCGCGACCGTGCTGGCCTCCGTCGTCGCGGCCGGGATCGCGCAGACCGAGCGGTTGGAGGAGGCGCGGCGGCTGGCCTTCACGGACGCGCTCACCGGGCTCGCCAACCGCCGTGCCGTCGACGTACGGCTCGACGAGGCGATCGAGCGGCATCGGCGGGACGGGGTCGTGGTCAGCCTGGTGGTCTGTGACCTCAATGGGCTGAAGCGCGTCAACGACACCCGGGGGCATGCCGTGGGGGACCGGCTGCTCGAACGCTTCGGTTCGGTGCTGTCGTTGTGCGGCGCGATGTTGCCGGGTGCGCTCGCGGCGCGGCTCGGCGGGGACGAGTTCTGTCTGCTCGCGGTCGGGCCGCCCGCCGACGAGGTGGTCGACGCGGCGATCGAACTGTGCCGCCGCGCCGCCGAGTTGGAGCTGGGGGAAGGTGTCGCGTGCGGGGTCGCGTCGACCGAGGATCCGATCGGGGCGGTGCGTTCCGGTCGGCGGTTGTTCCGGCTGGCGGACGCGGCTCAGTACCGGGCGAAGGCGCTCCGCGCGGACAGGCCGGTCGTTGCCGGGCGGGATGGGCCGGATGATCCTGTGGTGCGGCTTGCGGACTCTCCTACGCCGGAGATGCCGGCGGAGCGGCGGCGGTTCCGGGGGCGGCGGGCGTGACGTGGGGTGCGGCTTTGTGGGTGGGTGCGGGTGCGTTGTGGTTCGCCTGGGGTGCGTTGTGGGTCGGCGCCGCGCCGGGGGGTATCCGTCCTCGGATTGGCGCGGGGACCGTCGTTCACCGGCTTGCCCGTGTTGACGCCCCAACCGCTGCGGGCGGACACCCCCCGACACGTCGCCTTGCCTTCGTACGCGGCCGACGGTCCGATTGGCTCAGCTCGCCGACTGCGGCGCCCGGTGACCTGTCTGTAAGGGGCTAACCCGGTCTCCGATAGTGACATCGTCGCATTCAATGCGTACGCTCCTGAATATGGATATGCACACTGTGGTGGTGGGGACGTCCGGGGTCACCGCGTCCGACGTTCTCGCCGTGGCGCGTGGGGGCGCCCGGATCGAGCTTTCGGGCGAGGCCGTCGCGGCGCTTGCCGCGGCGCGGGAGATCGTGGACGCGCTGGCCGCGAAGCCGGAGCCCGTGTACGGGGTGAGCACCGGGTTCGGGGCGTTGGCGTCGCGGCACATCAGCCCGGAACTGCGGGCCCAGTTGCAGCGCAACATCGTCCGCTCGCATGCCGCCGGGATGGGGCCGCGGGTGGAGCGGGAGGTCGTGCGCGCGCTGATGTTCCTGCGGCTGAAGACCGTCTGCTCGGGGCACACCGGGGTGCGGCCCGAGGTCGCGCAGACCATGGCCGACGTGCTCAACGCCGGGATCACCCCCGTCGTCCACGAGTACGGCTCCCTCGGCTGCTCCGGGGACCTCGCGCCGCTCTCCCACTGCGCGTTGACGCTCATGGGCGAGGGCGATGCCGAGGGCCCGGACGGGGTCGTGAAGCCTGCTGGTGAGCTGCTCGCCGACGCCGGGATCGCGCCTGTCGAACTGCGGGAGAAGGAGGGCCTCGCCCTTCTCAACGGCACCGACGGCATGCTCGGCATGCTGGTCATGGCCCTCGCCGACCTGGACATGCTCTACAAGTCCGCCGACGTCACGGCCGCGTTGTCGCTGGAGGCGCTGCTCGGTACCGACAAGGTGCTCGCGCCCGAGCTGCACGCCATCCGGCCGCACCCCGGGCAGGGGGCCAGTGCCGCCAACATGCTTGCCGTGCTTGCCGGTTCGGAGCTGACCGGGCACCACCAGGACGACGCGCCGCGCGTCCAGGACGCCTACTCGGTGCGGTGTGCGCCGCAGGTCGCCGGTGCCGGGCGGGACACCATCGCGCACGCACGGCTCGTCGCCGAGCGGGAGTTGGCGTCGGCCGTCGACAACCCCGTTGTGCTGCCTGATGGGAGGGTCGAGTCGAACGGCAACTTCCATGGCGCGCCGGTGGCTTACGTCCTCGACTTCCTCGCCATCGCCGCCGCCGACCTCGGTTCGATCGCCGAGCGCCGTACCGACCGGCTGCTCGACAAGAACCGTTCGCACGGGCTGCCGCCGTTCCTCGCGGACGATGCCGGTGTCGACTCCGGGCTGATGATCGCGCAGTACACGCAGGCCGCGCTGGTGAGTGAGATGAAGCGGCTGGCGGTGCCCGCCTCCGCCGACTCCATCCCCTCCTCCGCGATGCAGGAGGACCACGTCTCCATGGGCTGGTCGGCCGCGCGCAAGCTGCGCACCGCCGTGGACAACCTCACCCGGATCATCGCCGTCGAGCTGTACGCCGCGACGCGCGCCGTGGAGTTGAGGGAGGGGCTGGCCCCGGCGCCGGCCTCGCGCGCGGTCATCGATGCCGTACGGGCGGCGGGAGTTGAGGGTCCGGGGCCGGACCGGTTCCTGTCTCCCGACCTCGCCGCGGCGGACGCGTTCGTGCGGGGCGGGCATGTGGTCGAGGCCGTGGAGAAGGTCACCGGGCCGCTGCGGTAAAGGAGTTGGCCGATGGGCCTTCGCCGTACGGCTGCTGGGGCCCCGTCCCGTCAACGGCGGGGCCCCGTCGGTCACTTGAGCTTGGCCGCCTGTGCGTCGATCACGGTGGACGGCACGGTGTAGGCCTTGTTCGCGATCAGGGCGCCGATGTTGACCGTGTAGTACGTGACGAGGGTGCTGCCGTGGCGCACCACCTCGGTGTGCACGGTGCCCTTCTGGCCGCCGGTGTCCTCCATGACGCTGCTCGCGCCGAACGCCACCGATTCGTCACCGCTGTTGGAGGCCTTCTCGGCGACGACCCCGGTGTATTTCGTGCTGTCCTTGCCCACGGTGAGGGCGAAGCCGCCGGAGCAGCTCTTCACCGCGTCGGAGACGGACTTGAGGGCTTTCTCCGCGCCGTCGCCGTCGTACGAGGACAGTCCGATCAGGGTGACCGGGTGGTCCAGCGAGGCGTTGAACGCGTCCTCCATCTCCTTGTCGGTCATGTCCTCCACCGACTTGGAGGGAGAGGCGGATGCCTTCTTCGCCTCGGTGGCCGTCTCGTTCGTGGCCGAGGCGGCGTCACCCGGCGCCTGCGCGGACATGGCCCAAGCCAGCGGCTCGCACTGCTGCTTGTCGACGGTGACAGCGGTCTTGGTGGCCGGGACCGACTTGTCGACCGGCGCGATCTCGTAGCCGACGAGATCACTCTTCGCGAGGATCAGCTTCTTCAACTCGGCGGCGGTGAGCGCCTTGGCAGTGTTCTTCTCGGAACCCTGCGCGGCGTTCTCGGTGCTGCTCTCGGCCTTGTCCGAACCGCCGTCGGAGCAACCGGTGATGAGGGCCAGCGACAGTGCGCTCACCGCGACGGTGGCGCACAGGCGTATGCCCGAAGATCTCTTCATGAGCGGACTATGAAGCTTGAGTCAAAGAACCGTCAAGCCGGTTAAAAGCCCAGCCGTTCCCGTCGTACCGAATACGCCACGAAACCGGCGCCGAGGCCGAGGAACAGCGTGCCTCCGACGATGTACGGCGTGGTGTTCGGGCTGCCGGTGTCGGCGAGTTGGGTGTTCTCGGAGGAGGCGGTGACGGCCGTCGAGGTGACCCGTGCCTGCTGGGTGACCTGCGAGGTGGGCGTCGCCGAAGTCTCCACTCTGGCCTGGTCGGTCACCGTCGCGTTGGCGGAGGGGACGAACCAGAGGGCGCCCAGCAGGGTGCCCGCGGCGGTGGCGGTCAGCATCGTTCGGCGAGCGGTTGACACGGAATATCGATCCCCTTGTGGCGCTGGCGAATTGGCCGTGTGGAGCGATGCTAATGAACTGTGCGGGTCGCGGGAAAGTCACGGGAGCTGTGGGCCGTACGCTCCCGGCATGAGCACCCCAGAGACATCACGTTTTGTACGCCTTCGTGTCGAACTCGTTCTTGAAGTCGAGAACGAGGACGCCGTGACCAAGGCCGCGCTGGCCAAGATCGCCGACGATCCCGAGCTGCCCGGCGACGAGCGCGGGCACGCCGAGACCGCTGTGACGGAAGACACCGCCGAGGCCCTCGCCTATCTCGTGGACCCGTTCGACCTGGTGGGCGAGATGCCCGGGGTCGAACTGGCCCAGGCCTCGTGGAGCAGTGAGGAGATCGACTACGACCCGGATTCGCCGGATTGGGACCTCGACGAGGATGATGTCGACGGCGATGAGGAAGCAGACGGGACGGCAGTGGTCGGCTGAGCCGTGCGCGGGAGTAGGTGACCCCGGGCGGCAACCGCTGCCCGGGGTTTCGCCGTCTCAGGGGTGTCAGGGGCCACGGTGGACGTGGTGTGCCCCACACCTGGCGGGGAAGCGGAACGAGATGCGGCAGTCGTAGCGTTGGTTTCTTAAGAAACTGTTTACGGGGCGCCCGGGGTTTTCAGGTTTTTCGGCAACGATGGAGAAACGTGTGATGACGGACAGTAAGCGGCGCAAGGGTCTTGTGGCCGCGTCCGCACTGCTCGGCGGTGTGCTCGTGCTCACGGCGTGTTCCGGCAGCGACGACAAGTCGTCCGGGAGCGATTCGAGCCAGAGTTCGCAGTCCCAGGCCGACGAGGCGGCCGCCAAGAAGTCCTCCGAGGCGCAGATCAAGATCACGCCGGCGGACGGTTCGGACAACGCCTCCATCAACAACTCGGCCGCCGTCACCGTCAGCAAGGGCACGCTCACGGCCGTGTCGATGACGACCGCGGACGGCACGGCCGTCGCGGGCACCATCTCCGCCGACAAGCTCAGCTGGAAGCCGAGCGCCCAGCTGGAGCGCTCGACCACGTACAAGCTCGCGGCCACGGCGAAGGACTCCGCCGGGCTCGCGGCCCACGAGAACGCCTCCTTCACCACGGTCTCCCCGGCCAACAGCTTCATAGGGAACTTCACTCCCGAGGACGGCTCGACGGTCGGCGTCGGCATGCCGGTGTCGATCAACTTCAACAAGGCGATCACCAACAAGGCCGCCGTCCAGAAGGGCATCACGGTCACCTCCACCAGCGGCCAGGAAGTCGTCTGCCACTGGTTCAACACCCAGCGCATGGACTGCCGCCCCGACGAGTACTGGAAGGAGAACTCCACCGTCACGCTGAAGCTCGCGCTCGACGGCGTGGAGGGCGCCTCCGGGGTCTACGGCGTGCAGCAGAAGACGGTCACCTTCCACATCGGCCGCAACCAGGTCTCGTACGTCGACGCGAAGTCCAAGCAGATGAAGGTCGAACAGGACGGCAAGGTCGTCAAGACCATCCCGATCTCGGCGGGCTCTCCTGAACACACCACGTACAACGGCCAGATGGTGATGTCGGAGAAGTTCACGCAGACGCGTATGAACGGTGCGACGGTCGGTTTCACGGATGACGACGGCAAGGGCGAGTACGACATCAAGGACGTCCCGCACGCCATCCGCCTGACCAGCTCCGGCACGTTCATCCATGGCAACTACTGGGGCTCGCCTTCGGTGTTCGGCAGCGTCAACACCAGCCACGGCTGCGTGGGTCTGCAGGACGTGAAGGGCGCGGGCGACAAGAACATGCCGGCGGCGTGGTTCTACAACAACTCGATCGTCGGCGACGTGGTCGTCATCTCCAACACCGGCGACAAGACGGTGTCCCCGGACAACGGCCTCAACGGCTGGAACATGGACTGGGCGCAGTGGAAGGCGGGGTCGGCGGTCTGATCTGACTCGCCCTGATCTGGCCTGACCTGTCGACTCCGGTCAGCTCCGGTCAACTCCGGTTCGCTTGAAGGCGGTTGCCCCTTGCTGGGGGTGACCGCCTTTTCGTTGCCTGGCTCAAGTGGTTCATGGCATATGCGAGTTGACGGTAATATCCGTCATATGACGCACCCTCGGGTGCGCCTCCCTTGTTCCGGGTCCCGTCCCCTCGGGGCCCGGCCCGAAGCGAGGCGGTTCCGGGTACGAAAAAAGGCCGCCTCCCTGAGAAAAGGGAGGCGCACCCATGGGACGTCATGCCAAGCCAAGGCTGACTCTTGTGTGTCGGTTCACCCGGTGGTTGCCGGAATCGTGGGCCAAGCACGTGAGGAGGTCGTGGCTCTGGTGGATCACCAGGTAGCCGGAGGCCCCCAGGAATATTAGGGGCCTCCGAAGGCTCCTGAGTGAGCCTGAGCCCCTGTCACGGTACCGGCCGTGGCGGGGGCTCGTTCCTCTTCTACTGCGACGATACCGGCTACGGCGCCCGCAGCAAGCCCGACTCGTCAACAGGGGTCTTGAGCGCGGTGATGAAGGGGGCTGCCCGGGTGGGTGGCCGCCTTCGGGCTGTGGCCCTTTGCCGATGTCGGCGGGAGGGGGGCTTCTTCGCGAAAGTGTGACACTTTGGCGCGGAGTGTCACACTTCTGCGGCTTACCCTCCGGGGAGGGGGCGTCCGACTGTCAGCAGGCCTTCAGAGCGGCGATGAAGGGGGCCCAGGCCGGGGAGGTTGGCGGCGACCTCTACGCAGTTGCCGCCAATTTCGTTGCTGTAGCTGCCCTTGAACCAGAGGGGGTCACTCAAGTCGCCCCGGCTGCTTGCCATTTCGGTAGTCCTCCGCTGCTTGCTCGATGAGCCTCAGGGACGCCTCGGGTGGGAGCGCGGCC
>Ga0307517_10010560_pt1 | contig 12917 bp, 5 predicted proteins | sample 23_EM_MG_FD_194515 | JGI IMG/M metagenome (GOLD analysis project Ga0307517, IMG submission 194515) | Populus trichocarpa ectomycorrhiza microbial communities from riparian zone in the Pacific Northwest, United States - 23_EM | ecosystem: Host-associated > Plants > Roots > Unclassified | place...
CGAGTAAGTTCAATATGAACATAGTCTACATATCATATCATAAAATTTAAAAGAAAAGGAATACTAACATGTAAAGAAAGCATTTACAACATAATAAGTGTTCTTAAACATTTCAAAAGGATTAATTACAAGATAACTAAGATACTACATTCTAAGCTAAACTTTTATAAAAATACATCAAGGTTTACACAAAAGTATACTACATAAACACGTTAATTCCCTTTTGTTTAAGTTAAATATTTACATAAGCTTGACAAAGTAGAGTCCTAAACTAATGATCTCCCTGGATATTTGATGGACCTGATACATTAATAAACATACCATTATATTGATAAAGAATATATATATGCTCATGTAATGTATACGAATGAAGTATTAATTTTCTATCGGATCCATAAGAATTCTAACAGAGAACTTATATATATTGCTTGTAAATCTTTTAAACCCAATTAACACTCATTTGCATATTCTTAATTTGGATACTCTTATTTACTTGCGTGAACTGGGTGACCTTGCAAAGTCTAATCTTGAAATTCATTTCCTAGCAATCCTATCACGGATGACATTGGCCTAAGCAATTCCTATCACGGATGCCATTAACCGAAGCTAATCTTGTAATTCATCTCCCGGCATTCCTATCATGGATGCCATTAGCCGAAGCTAATCTTGTAAATCCGCTAGGCTTTATTTGCTTTGAACATGATATTTATTATAATTACATTCACTAGAAGAATTTTAAATTATATAAGTGCAAATAGGAGGGAAAATCACGCACCTGCTTCTCCTGTCTCGCGACCTCTCCTAATAGAAGATCCAATCCTGGTTGCTCCTCCTGAATCACGAGGAAGTTTTTGGTTATGATTCCTTCAAGCCATATTATAGAGAATCCATATTCATCCATTACTCATATGTTACATTCTATGCATGTTTATTTCCTCATAATAACATACATACATATATCATGTATATTTTCAGAGTTAGTATCTCAATGTGCAAGTGTTCGTATGACTCAATTCTTTTATATTTTTATATATAGTATTCAAGTGAAAGTCTACTGTTACTGTCTAACTTTGAACTGTTACTGTCTACACATTGAATTGTTACTGTCTAACCGTTACTGTCTAACTTTAAACTGTTACTGTCTAGACATTTGAACTATTACTGTCTACACATTGAACTGTTACTGTCTAGACATTTAAACTGTTACTATTTACACATTGAACTGTTACTGTCCAACCGTTACTGTCTAACTTTGAACTGTTATTGTCTAGACATTTGAACTGTTACTGTCTACACATTGAACTATTACTGTCCAACCGTTACTGTTTAACTTTGAACTGTTACTGTTTAGACATTTGAACTGTTATTGTCTAACCGTTACTGTCTAACTTTAAACTGTTACTGTCTAGACATTTGAACTGTTACTGTCTACACTTTGAACTGTTACTCTAACTTTGAACTATTACTGTCTAGACATTTGAACTGTTACTGTCTACACATTGAACTGATATTGTCCAATCGTTACTGTCTAGACATTTGAACTGTTACTGTCTACACATTGAACTGATACTGTCCAACCGTTACTGTCTAGACATTTGAACTGTTACTGTCTACACATTAAACTGTTACTGTCCAGCTGTTACTGTCTAACTTTGAACTATTACTGTCCAACTATTATTGTCTACCTTTGAACTGTTACTGTCTAGATATTTATCAGATTTTTAACTATATCTAAAGTTCTAAAACTCCATTTTAAGTGAAATTGATCTCGTTAGAAAGTTAAGACACGAGACTACAAGTTCTCTGAAGGAAGGAGAACCCAATTCTGCCTCCAAGATAGTCAAAATTGTTCATCAACTAATCAGTCCTGCTGCCCTACATAATCAGTCACGACTCAGTCTTGGTTGGTAACCCATAACTAGAGTTCTACATCTCCAAATTGAGCAAGACCAGTTTCCTTGGTTAGCTAACATTCAAATCTACAATTTCTATGAAGAAATCTGATCCTAATTCCCTCATCCTCCTACCTGAAATCTCACTAAAAGTCAGGAGACAAGTCTGTCCAGATTCGTCTCCCCCTACCTTTCACACAATACTTTCATAAACTACATACCACACACATGAATTAACTTAATCTTAACAATAAGTACTTTTTCCCCAATTCATGTCTAAGAACCCTAATCTATGATTCAATATCGAGGCATCAATTCATTATCGAATTAAAAATGAAACTTTAAGATCATGTTTAGAACACCTTACCTGGTACGAATTAAGGTTTTTATCTTCAACCAGTTGAAGATTTTTAACTCCCTCCTTTCTTTTCTTCTTATTCAATTTCTTGGTAATCCCTTGCTCTCAACTGTTTATCCTATCTATAAACCCTTAATCTTGGATGGGTTCTTGAAATTTTCATGTTTCTCTCTTGATTTCGCAAGAATGGGTATAAAACTCCATATTTTCTCTCCTTATGGTTCATGCAGATTTTTGGTGAGGAGAGAGTACTTATACTCTATATTTTCTCTTATTTGCATTTAGGCCCTCTTTTCCTTTAAGTGCATTATTCTCTTCAATTAAATCCAACCCTCAACAGTACCGGGTTTATTATAATGTCTCGAATTATTTCATTAGAAAATTTAAATTAAAAAATTTATGAATTCCTGTTTTTATTTAACCATATATATGAATTTCTTCACTTTTATTTATTTATTTTTCCCGGGGTTTACATAGAGGCCGAGGGATAATATAGCATCCTCAGGCTCAACCAAGCGCTGAGTCAAAGCATATATGAGTCCTTGAATATCATCAATGAAATATTCAGGACGAATTGAAAAGGGTAAATACTCACCCATAGTTAAACATGGATACCTCTAAGGCTAAAGTTTGGTACAATTATTTAGAAATTGACAAACTCCAAAGTCGAAGGAAAAGTTAATTACTATTTGGTCCTTAAGTTATGAACATGACTATAAAGTTGTTTTTTTATTTTTGAAATCTATAATTTAGTCCCATGGCTCATGTTCTCAATTCTCTTACTTTGATTTCTCTCCAAAACTCAATTGCGTTGGTCTTTTTCTAAAAAAAATAATTTTTTCAAAACCACAATGGGATTACAACAAACCAAAATAAGTTTTAATGGGGCAATTGTCAACAAGAGTCAAATGATTAAATTACAAGCATTAAAACATGAGGGACCAAGTGATAATTAGTGTCAAGACCTATAGATTGGTGGTTAATTTAATCTTAAGGAACATCGAACTATTTTATTTTCACAAAAACAATTAATAATTGATTAATGTTTCCATAAACTCCACCATCATAATTAATTAATGCAATATGAAGATTCTTATTGAAATATTCATCAAGTCTTATAGTTCATTAGTTGATTGTGCAAGATTTTTCAAAAAAATAAAACGTCTTGTTCGGACCATGGCTTGAGCAGACTGCCTCCAGTTTGTTTGGGCTGGCCTGAACGGACTACCTTTTTCTTTTCTTTTTTTGTCTTGACCCAATACCTTTTCGGTGCACAACAAGTCCATTTTCTACGCTAAGTGTAGTGACCATCACCTACAAAGCCAGCAAGCAGCTACAACCATACAACAATACGAGTAACCACTAGTAACCATATAATAATTCTAGAAATCAAAGAAATGGTACAACAAATTGAATAATCATAAATAATCATTCAACAATCTCATAATTAAGTTAAGATAGAATACATAAATATACTTTCCAACATTCTTTACTATCCCATGTTTTGATAGGAATCTTGTTTTGCATGAATAGCTCGTGGACTAGTGCTGAAGTCGGTCACTTCAATAGCTGAAGATCGCAGCCCATGAAAAGCTCCGTCTAGTCTAAAGTTTTTCATTACTTCATCAATAATAGTCTTCCATAGCCAAGCGGTTCTAGTCTAAAGTTTTTCATTACTTCATCAATAATAATAAAATGCATCATTCGTTCATTCACATAATGCTGCAGCTAGAGGATGACGCAAGGCAAGCACCACCAACAACTATGCCTGTAACTTGCACTATCATTCCAATTTTTTTAAGAACATTTCTTCGCTTCTGAAATTAAAGATAAAGAAGCATATGATTAGATATTTGGATTAATGTCTATAAAACAAAGTTTGATTCTGATGTATTCTTATTATCACTATGCTATATATAAAAAATGTTGAATGACACAATTTATATACAAAAAAAAATAAAAATAGAAGAGCAAATCGCTCCATTAACCGCATAACAAATACATTTACAAAAATACTTATTTATTCATATTATACATACAAAAATACTTTATCCTTCTCGAGACTTAAAAAAATAGAAGAGCAAATGGTAATGCCTAATGAAGAAGAGCAAGTGCCTATATCCAATAATTGATTAAATTATTCCGATAAAAAAATAAAAATAAAATAAGTATCATTATGCTGAAATGATATAAATCGTCACTAAACAGTTGAAAAAATTAAAGTCAAAAAATTTACAGAGCTATAACTTTTGGAATTTGATTCGAAACATGTACTTGAAAACTAGTTGATTAATCCTATTATTTCTCTCAAAATTTTCAATTTAATGAAAGAACATATATGAATTCCTAATAATGAAGAAGCAATCTGCTAGAAAAAACCCAATTCAAACCAAATCCACAATTAAAGAAACATAATTAGAGGTGTTAATTCGTTTCAAAAATTGGGAATTTAAGCAATCTGAAGTATTTCTTTCTAGCATGACATCATCTAACAGGGATCGAAGTTGATATCATTTTCAAAGATTAATTACCTGTACGGGAGCTTCAAGTGCCAAGCTCCTGCTTTGACTTAGTAAAGTATAGTTATCCCAGAAGACGGCATCATCGTGGTGAGTGAACCTTTTTCCACCATAACAATCACAACAAAGATCATAGGTGCTAGGTGACTCATCAAGACAGAAACATTGAAAGCAGCTGAAGTATACGTCTGCCAAGAACGTATTACAAGACTGGCAAAATAGAGCTCTTCCACTCTGCATGATGTAGTACCAGACGATTGTTTCCTCAAAATCCAAGCTTCCATTGCCGTCCTTGTCCAGCGCTGTAAACAAGCTTGGATGAGTAAGAACCGTGTTGTTATCTTTCTTCAGATACTCCACGTATTCATCTAGGTTAATTCGCCCGTCTCCGTCTATGTCCATTTCATTGAAATAAAATCTGGCATTTCGCTTCTTCTCCTCGGACAGATTCTTATAATAAGCTTCAGCAGCTCGGCGAATCTCCTCCATATCTATTTAAGAGGAGGAAAATTTAAGAGGATAATGGAAGAGGTACGTAGCTTAGATCTAAAACTTCAAAACTCCAAAGGGACTTTATAAGGAAGTGGCTCAGCTCTAATCTAAAATTTCTTTGACTTGGTCCTAATCAAGTTTGGCTAAATCTACCAAATAATGGATGTATTTGTATCAACCTGCCGAGGAAGCATTATACCTATGATTTGGTGGTTGATATAAATTGAATTAATACCTCATAATTATAGTCTATGATTCCGTCTCGTAGTTTGTTTGCGTCAAGTCAACTTATTTTGGCTTTTATAAAAGTCAAGTCTCAATTTAATTTGGTATATAATTATACGGACTAAAATTTAAATTAAAATATTTCTGATATGGTGATCCCAACTAGCAAACAAGCCTGAACTCTTTGTTACTCCCACACAAAGTTTATTTTAATATCTTAATAATTAGATCTAGTTTATATGAAATAAATTTAATTTCACGAAAGGGTTATTTTATGAAAATTGTTAGGATACTGGCATGCAAACCCGACAAGATAAAAGACAAATGATAGGATAAAATGAGAAATTAGACACACAAGAATTTACGTGGTTCACCCAATTTGGCTACGTCCACGGGCAAGTATAGAAGGATTTTACTAAGTAATGTGGGAATTACAACCTCTCTCTACTAATAGGAGAACAACTGAAATCTCTCTATTAATAGGAGAAAACACCTCACTTACTCTCTCACAAATACCTCACAATTTTGTGGGATTACTTTCCCTCTCTCACTCTTCTCTTCCTCTCTTGTTTCTCTCTTATGGTATGTTTACAATGCTTGGATGCATTGCCTATTTATAGGCAAGCATCCATGTAAATACAAGGGGCAAGGCAAGTGGCACAAGTTTGGTGCCTACAATTTATGACTAAGGAAGGATGGCTTCACCACCATTATTGACTCCCACCATTATTGACTTAGGTGGCTGGCTTCACAAAAATAATATATTATTGCATGTCATTGGGCTAGAAGGCATATAAATCAACCGAACGTGTTTTTCACTGAAAAGAAAAATAAAAGATTTTGAGTGGAGAAAGTGTTGCTCATTTTAACTATCGATATGTTGGAGTTGCATATTGCTATCTGTCCGTGTATATTAATGAAATTGCATTTCCTAGGAAATGTAGCAGCAACTTCTAGCCCATTGGCCATTGACTATTACAGTCAACAAATCTGATCAAACCATGCAACCCAGCATGTTTTAGTCTCATTATAAAACAAAGCGTATAGTATTTCTTGGTGAAATTTGTGTGTGATTCAATGATCATATAAAAATTATAGTTGTTTTAATAAGACATGTTGTTTTGTTCAACTAGCCCAGAGGCCATTGAACTTAGACCTCTTATTGAACTTATATTTATGCATCCAAACTATAAATATATCATGATTATTCAATATCATGAAAAGATATCATGAAAAGACGCTTGTCGTTTTGTTACCACTACCAATCAATCTCACTGGAGATGGAGATTTGAGGTTGTGGTCCCCTGATGAGGAAAGGAACAGGTCTGACATTTTCTTTTTAATTTATATAAACCTGCTTTAGACGTTAAAGAACATAGCAGTGTTGGTTGGATTTTCGTCTATTGGTAACTATATATATATTATGTCTGATGTTAATTTTATGAACAACTGAGCCAGATTTTAACTTTTGTTTTTAACTACTTTTTAAGTAGTGTATTGTTTCGGTATCCATTTCCGAGCTTAGATTTTACTAGATAAGCTTCATTTACTACATGATTTACACAAAAACAGCTTAAGATTAAAGTAACAAATTCACAATGCCCTCCAAAAGCACACATGAGAATAATATGGAGATCGATTGCATGAGAATACAATTGCAACACAAAAAATACAATTCCATAAAAGTAACTTGATCTTATTCTCTACTGGACGTGAGCTTTTCTTGAAGAGTTTCCAGTCATTTCCTCTTACCTCATCAGCAATCACTGTACGATTGGAGGCATTTGACTTATGATAGAATGCATCGTTGGTTATTTCACATAATGCTACAGTAAAATTTTGATGCAAGATCAGCAACACCAACAGTTATGCCTGCAAGACCAACAGTTATCTCTGCAACTAGCAGTCTCTTTTTATGGGATTTAAGCACCTTTCTTCGCTTCTGAAATTAAAGATAACAAAGCATGATGATTAGATACTAATGTCTTGTTATGGGTAAATTACGTGAAACTAATTGGTAACATCCAAACTATAAAACAAATTTCCATTAATATCACTATGCTATAGAATAAAAGCCACACAACAATTAGGACAACAAGACATTAAATTCATTATCACTAAAATTAATTACAAGCAAAAAGAAAATTGATTATCAAAATGAAAAAAAAAGTAATGCTTCATAAACAATGAGGTATCAGTGAATTTAGGCAAATGTATAGTAATAAATAGTAAAGAAATAATTATACTGTTTTAGTTTCTAAAATTAATTACCTTTATGGGGGCCTCTTGTATCACGCTCCTGCTTTGACGTAGTAAAGTATAGTTATCGCAGAAGATGGCATCACCGTGGTGTGTGTAATTTTTACCACCATAACAAGCACAACAAATTTCATAGGTGCTATCTGAAACATTGAAGAAACATTGAGAGCAACTGAAGTATGCTCCTGCCAAGAGCGTCTTACAAGACTGGCAACTTATAGCCCTTCCACTCTGCATGATGTAGTACAAGACGATTGCTTCCTCAAAATCCAAGCTTCCATTGCCGTCCTTGTCCAGCGCTGTAAACAAGCTCTGATGAGTGAAATCTGTGGCTTTGTTTTTCTTGAGATAGTCCACGTATTCACGTAGGCTAATTTGCCCGTCTCCGTTCTTATCCATGGCATTGAAAGTTTTTCTGGCCAATTTCTTAGTCTTAGCGGGCAGATGTTCATAATAAGCTACAGCAGCCCGGCGAGTCTGCTCCATATCTATTTATGCGTGTAATATTTAAGAGGATAATGGAAGAGGCAGCTTAGATCTACAATTCCAACACTCCAAAGGCACTTTTAAGGAAGAGGCTCAGCTCTAATCTAAAATTTCTTAGACCTAGTCGAGGTGTTTCATGAGACCGTGCCTTAAAATCTGACTTTTTTTGGATCCAAAAAATTGAGATGTCAGATTAATGTACTGCTAATTGGGTTAATTCTTATATTACCAATTCAACGCGGTCTTTTTTTATTTATTCTTTCAATTTCTAAATTTTAATATAGTTAGGTTTAGCAAAATTCAAAAACAATTTAAAATCTCTCATATTTTGTATCAACCTGCCGTGGAAGCCAAGATATTACCTATGATTTGGTGGTTGATATAAAATGAATGAAAACATAATAATTATAATCTATGATTCCGTCTCGTAGTTTATTAAAAGTCAACTTAGTTTGGCTTCTATAAAAAGTCTAAATTTTGGTATATAATTATACGTGATAAAAATTAAATTAAAATATTTCTGATACAATTTATTTAATATTTTAATTAGCTCTAGTTGTATAAGTAAATTCAATTTCACGAAGTGCTTATTTGATGAAAAAAAAAAAAATTATTGCATGAGATTGAGCTAGGAGGCCAAGTCAATTGACTGTTACCATAACCAAATTATTGCATATTCTACTTCCATTATAAAGTTATAAAACAAGAGCAATAGTATTTCTTAATAATATTTGATTATGATTTAACATTAAAAAAAAAAATTATAGTTGACTCGATCGTATCGGCCACTTGTATCTATTCATCCATATTTTTCACAGTCTGATTATTCAAATCCTCTAATCAAAATTATAGTTGACTTTTTCTTCAGTGGCATGTGCGCTGAAAATATTATAATCATGAAAAGATGCATATTGTTTTGTTACCTATTACCATTCAATCTCACTATCAATGCCAGAGGTTGTGGTCCCCTGATCAGGAAAGGGATAGGTCCGGCATTTTCTTTTAATTTTTTTCTAAATTTATATAAACCTGCTTCGGAAGTTAAAGAACATAGCAAGGTTTGTTGGATTTTCTTCTATTATCAATACAATTAAAAATACATATGTTTGGTTTAACTATTTTTATGAAAAATTAACAAGGTTAATATATTTTTTTAATCATGTTTTAATCATTTTCTTGCTTTAAAATTTTTTGAGTATGATATTACCGACAACAAGCTAACCATTGATCAAGTCCATGAAATTCAAATCATAATATCAAAACTTAGTGACCCTGATATCAAAGTTCTTGATTGACTTCTATCGCATGTGTGCGGCGTCGCAGCGATCGTCCACCACCCTCATCGGGTGTGGTCGTGTCTAACTTGGCATCTATGGAGAGAGAATGAATTCTTGTCTCTTATCAGTGAAAAAATTGAATGGGAGTCGCCACCTAGTTTTTGGTTACTAGGAACCCTAACTGGTCTCAGAGATCAGGTACGGAGACTGATTGCGTAAAGAGAAGGTATTAGCACCCCAAATACGCCCTACCTAAGATAAGTTGGGTTGTTTAATTTTCTGATATAAGCTAAGGTTTCATTGTATTTCTAATTGTTGGTCTATCTACGGTTTAAGAAAAGTCCTCCTCGGTGAGGAGGTCCTTATCTTATCGGGTAAAACCTAACTGTTCTAATGTCTATAAAAGAACTACCTTTTTAATATCGAGAATATATTTTACATATAAATTCGTATTCCCAAACATTAAAACAAAAAATAATAATTTTTTTGAATTTTTTTTGAAATATTGGCCAAGTTCTCGTGACTTTAATAAACTGGTTGCAAAAGCTAAAATGCATGCTAAAATATATTGTTTGAAGTTTTCTTTATTGTATGAAAATACAATATGATTTTTTTTTTTTTTGCCTTGAGAGACTGGCCGTATGCATGAAACCAAAACAAAACATTTTTTTTATGAAAACCCGGTATTTTAATATCGGATTTGTGTTTTTACGGTATATAAAAACGAACCTATATTAATTAAAATGGATAGAAAAATATGCAAGAAAATCATGGATGTTTTTGAAAATGTTTTTTCTTTTGTAAATTTTTGAATGGGCCAGACCCGGAACAAAATTGGGCTGGGACCGACCCGAATAAAACACAAACTACCTTATATTAGGCTGGACTCAGCCCAGCCGCGTGGACTGGGCTGATGATCCAACCCGGACTGGTTACTGTGCTATGCACAGTAACCATGATCCAACACAGGCTCGATCCGCCCGAACGGATTACACTAGCATGTAGTAAGGTATCACAGGATCGTTTACGTGTACGTTTTGTCCAATTTGGTGAAGAAACAAGGCACCAAATGCCTGGGAAGGTGGCCACCCAACCAGCTCGCTGGAGAAGAAGATGAACAATACCTTACCATTTAGTCCTTCAATTTGTGATTTATTTCTATCTACACCCCTGATTGGCTTCAAACTTTTAATTTTGTTCAATTTTACCCATGAAGAACTTCAATTTAAACCCCAGATTTCGGCGCAATTTTCCATTTGGTCCTTGCTTCAGATATATGCAATTTGATCCTTAATTGATCAATAAACTTTCAATTTCTTCAATTTGACCCCTGCTTTGGTCAATTTCAGTCCTTTATTTACGAACCGTTTCCAATTTGATCATTGGTTTTGGATTTATTCAATCAAGTCTCTAATTGGCCATCTGATTTTGGACCTTTCTTCCTCAAAAATGAAATTTCCTTGTCAACATGGGCTCTCACCAGTTAATAATATACTCTCAAATTTTAATTCTTGTATTTTTGAACCTCCTCAACCAATTTCAAGATATTTTATGGGCATTCCAGCATCCTTTTCTCACTCTTTTTATTTTTTGGATTCCTTCCGAATATATATATATATATATATATATATATATATATATGTATTTTTTTTTTATATTTGTTTTTTTTTTTTTTTTTGTGCAGAAACCCAAAAATGAGTAACAACATATACATACACATATTTGTTGTCCAATTATATTATGAGAGATTGTTTTTATGCTTACATTGAACTTAATTTGTAATAGTGATGTCTCATAGCCATGGTGCTTATAAACTTCATCCTACGTACTTTGGGATAAATCATGTAATAGTGTGATTAGAGAATATGCATTTTGTACAATTATGTAAAGGTTATGAACTTCCGATCGACACTTTTGTAAAAACTTATGATTATGACTTTCAAAATCGTGAATATGGATTATGTTATGTATGAACACTTCATGCTATGAATGAAATGACTATGTTTGTTCTTTTATGATGCTATCGGGTATTATATATATGTGTGACGTGCTACATCCCCTAATGATGTCTAATTGCTGAAATTATAAATGATATTACGCAATGCATTAATGGAACATGACAATACAAAAAACATATCACTCCATTTTCAACTCGTTATAAACAAACATCATGTCATGAATTTGTAAATTTTGTGGGTCTTTACACTAAAGTCCACTTGCATTCCTCTTGATTGATTGAAGAAATGCATATTGGATATGGTAAAAAAGATTTGGTCCTAAACTGTCTTGGTCAAAGCTATAAATCACCTAAAAAATTCCTAGAAATCCTCGGGAGAGTTGTTTAAAGCCTCTAGCAGAGCCTAAGAACTTTGGGCCTCCTTCATGGTAGCGAGATGGTCAGCCCTCAGACCGTCTAGGAGTATAGACTTGATTATAAACGATTAAAAGTAATTTGTCATTAGAGCCATTGAACAACAACACCTTGTATTTGCTCCTTTAGCGATGAATAAGCCATCTTGAGGCTCCACCTCTTGGAATGGGGGCACATCATGAAAGTCTGCCAAGAACAAGTGTTAGGAATAATAGTCATAGAACTAAATAAAAAGGTGAATAAGAAGGTTCTTTACTATTGTTACTCATTTTTAGGCCCCACGTGCTGGAGACGGTGTATACCTCTTTTGAACTGAGTGTAGGAGTTTAACTCATGTTTGCTGGAAGATTGACAAAAGCAGATGAAAGAAATATTTTTTCGAAACCCTGTTTGAGCTGTTTTCTGCTCTCTTTATCCTTCCCCTTTGCTACCAAAATCGTCAGGTTTTCTTAGATTGATCAGAAGTCTTCATAATGCCAAATTCATTCCTTTTTTATCTGGTCTTTAAGGTTGAATAAATCCCTCAGAATTTGCATTAAAAAAAATGGTTCTGCTATTGTCGCAATTTTTTGTTCCAACTTAGGCTCTGATTCTGACTCGGTTTCGTACGATATCTGACCATCCTAGGTATATTCTGTCACTCATGACATGTTGAAAAATTGACGTACACCTTTATTAGGTCCTAGGGATCATTGTTCTTAGGGCAGATTCTCAATTAGATTTGGATGCTCAGCATTGTCAGATGAAGAACCTTTTTGATATCTGACCAACTAGATTACTGCCAGTTTCTGTTCTGTAAAACGATTTTATCTCACTTCGACTCCTTCATCAAAGTTGTAGTCCTAGACACGTAGATGAATTTGAGCTTTTGAATCACTTGATTTCGATATCAGAGGCTCAAGATGTTCCCATTTGAATATCTAACGTGAAGGCAGAGAATTCTGCCGCGAGAAGGATATTGACCCGAGTCTGCACTAAAAAAAACTCTATTTTTGGCATAGTTTTTGTGATTTTTGTTCTTAGTTTATACTCTCAGTC
>Ga0307517_10010561_pt1 | contig 12914 bp, 12 predicted proteins | sample 23_EM_MG_FD_194515 | JGI IMG/M metagenome (GOLD analysis project Ga0307517, IMG submission 194515) | Populus trichocarpa ectomycorrhiza microbial communities from riparian zone in the Pacific Northwest, United States - 23_EM | ecosystem: Host-associated > Plants > Roots > Unclassified | place...
ACATTGGGGCCCCATTGAGTTCATTGAAGTTGCTCAAAGAGGTTGCCGAACTGATGGCAGTTGATGGAAAGCAGCGGCCATCAAAGTCGGGAATACAAACCTGCCGTGGACTTCCCGCCAACCTTACGCATCGGTAAACGTTTGTTTGTCCCCTTATTCGTTGTTAGCTAACTCTAACCTGTAGCAAATGCTAATTTTTACTTCGCCACCAACAACGCCATACCTTGCACAGGTAGGTGTATTACCTCCTCTATATCGCATTGTCGCAATGCTTCTGTACGTACGTCCGCGTCATCATCTTGGAGGCGTGACATTTGGTGCATTCCTCGCCATCGTCGGCGACTAGTCTTGGTTCAGCGCTCCCTTGCATTTTGCGTTTGCCACCAGCTTACTCGAACCTGCAGCGAATTGATAGCTTCAGAGAGTCGAGTCCTTCATCGACAACAGCCGGTGGCGGTCGCTCATCCCGAAACTCCTTACCGTTATTGCGTCAGCGACCGTTCGTTGGTTCTCTTGCCTTATACTCGTCGCCGATAACTCGAACCTGCAAAAAATATTAACTAAGGTCAACTCCTCCATCGATCACGACGTACCTTGCACCTTAAGTGTATTACCTCCTCTACCTCACGTCTCGTTAATGGCTCTGTAGGCAATGTCCGTCTCATCGACAGGAAGGCATAATATTCATTGGGTTCTTCACAATCGTAGCATGTCGGTGACTATCCCTGATTCATGTTCTTCTCTCTGTTGCGTTCATCGCCAACGGGCTTGAATCTGCAGTAAATCAATAGGTTGGGGTCAACTCCTTCATTGAGGATGACATACCTCGTTGAAAATGTCTCCGTAATCTCTTGTAATTCAAACTTATGCTGTTGTGAATGAAGCGCTGATCCGAGTCGAAATGACGGACACGAGCTCCAATGGAGGAGCTAATCACGTTGCATTATTCATTATGCTTACTCTTGCAGAGGCCATCAGCAGGTGCTTCGGATTATTCATCACCCGTATTCATCAACCTCAATCCTCGTAGACACCATCGGCGCTGTCTATTTCAGCAGTAAAGAGACACCCAGATATGTGGTACCCGAGAACTGAGATATCGGTAGTCCCTTCGCGCATGACGGGTGTATGCCATCGACAAACCCACTGCCCACGCCAGATGATGATGAACCAGATGAAGACTCCCAAGAGGTGTGTAGGAGTGGCGATGGCTTTTGGTTTAGATTCATAGGCACAGGTCTCCAGCTTGCCTTTTTTTTTTTTTTTTTTTTTTGAATCCGGTTTATTGTCCGTCGAGGCGTGGCCTCATGTTGGACTTTACATTTTTGTACGCTACTCCACAGCTTGCCTTTATAGCCGGCGAAGATAGTAGCGCGACGTCTTAATGGTCGATGTCCATCGACCATACTAGTATCCTTTTCTGCACACGAGTCCTCATTCTGCTCATCCTCCTCAATTGTACCATCTCCCTAGCACTTGCGGAAATTGGTGCAGTGAATGATGCCTCGACCTCGCCGAATCAGCTCTGGACCAGAACGAATCCCACCCTCTCAAGCACGTCGAATCCACCTGCTGCTACCGCTTGAATCGATACTCAGAAGTGACTCGGGTAACAGTGGGATTGGTGTAACCCCGGATGCCGTGCTGACAGAGAACCAGGAGGGCATTGTCATCTTGCTCACCATGGAGAACCTCGAAACGATAATCATCGTAGATATTCAACATGCCCTCAGGAGTGATCCCGTGCGAACCTCTTCCCCAAGCCTGCCGGTCTTCGTCCGCGATCGACGGGCTGTTCGGGGTTGACTCTACGACGAGTTCGGGGGCTCCGCTGCCTAAGGTTCAAAAGGGTGAGAGGTTATTTATTTTTTCTTCAGGATCTAAGTATATTGATTACGGACTTCCGCGTCTAATCTGATTTCGACATCAACATCGTCCTTAATAATGGAGATTAATGACGTAGTTGCGGGTCAACTTGGGGATGTATATAATTAAGTCGGAACGATTTGTCAAGTTTGTCCACATATAGGGAGTACCTATTTGTGCCTACAGCAAATATAAAAATTCACTTATGTCGCGGTCTGTCTACGAGAGACTAAATTTGCGCTCGCAGTCAAATTAACGTGGAAATAGTGATGGAAAATTATTACGAGGTTACATGCGTGTTGCCTCAAATGATGGAAGACGAAGAAGAGAGAGGTAAATCCGAAGTCATCCAAAGAATCAAATGATCGGGAAAAAAGGCATGCAAGTAAATTGAAATTTTGAGGACGTAATATACGGCAACACAACGCAACATTTTTTCTATATCCCTAATAACCGTCACTGCATCCTCTTGCAATTGCAACTTGTAAGTGGGGAACCCATCGAGGAGCTGTGCTAGGGCGGTGCGAGGAAGAGTGCTCTCTGGGGTCTTTCGATCCATTGCAACAGTCCGGATCCACTGAGAGTCTGGAGGGAAAACATATTGAAGAACGAAAGGCATGCGAAGAGGGAAGACGTCACCTGACCGTTGCTGAAACAGGCACATCTTCGGTGTGGCTAAAGGAAAGTTGAAGGACGCTCTGAGATACCGGAGGTGAATATCAGCGTTAGAAAGGATAAAGCATCTGTAAAGCGTGTCAAAATTACCCATATATCGGATTTTCAAATGCATATTTGGCGGCATCGATGCTGGTCTGCAAGAATATGTGGAATTGGGCTCAGAGTCGAGTCACTATAAATATCGGAGTCAATGTAGAGGGTTGGACAGTGAAGGAAGCCAACGTACTGAAAACCCTTATATCTGGGTGGATCCGGAGGTGTCATGTACTTGAATGAGGGAATTTAAGAGGTTGAAGAAAGTGTCTCAGTGCCATGATGGTTAGAACTAAGTAAAAAGAATCTTGTGTCGTTACGCGTAAACGAAGTCGCGTCGCGGTCACGTGGTGGTTGAATCGGAAACCCGCATTCAGCGTTCCGTTTCATTGCGGCTCTGTTCCATGACTTCCGCTTTCCTCAACAACTACGAACCTCTGGATGTCATTGGGAATGGCTCCTTTGGTATTATACGCAAAGTACGACGGAAAACGGATGGTTCGGTGCGTACTATTTGTGGCACTTTCGTGTTCCCAGGTTTACGGGCCTTCTCGCAGGTATTCGCACGCAAGGAACTGAGGATGACCGAGCGAGATAGAAAGCAGATTGTCGCAGAAGTGTGCACCTTGACGAACTCTGTATTTTTACCATTGACTGACAACAACCACACGCAGAGACATTCTCAAGGACCTTCATCGTGACCGCATCATACGATAACTTATAAGCTCCGCACGCTCAAACCTCCATTCCACGAAGCCAAGACACACTCTGAATTGAGTATTTTTATTCGGTACGTTTGCTTCTTTCTTTCTTTCTTTCTTTTGCGTTGTTTATTTATTCAATAGGAATGACCGCATACCGCCGCTTCCTCGAGGACACCCGCAAGCGCTTACGTCTGTAATCACATCTCTGCTGAACCTCAACGTGAGTTTTCCCTAATTTCTTACGAATTCTGGTTACCAACTCCGCATCTAGGCTGTCATGCGCCCATCCATCGCTCAACTCCTCCAACACGAACGACTTGAGTTATTTAACTGACTCGCTGAGGCTGACAAAACGTAAGGCCAATCAAACCCCATTGAAGCTCAGTCTTAACCCCTTTTCTAGCTCAGGTTCTCAGTTATCAAAGCTCATCGCGACACCGTAACGGCCAAAGAATGCGAAATTTGTGCGCGGGAACAGACCCTCCTCCAGAACGAACGGCGATTCACGTCACTCCTCAATTAGAAGGACGATGAGATAAAGTACCTCCAACAGCTTGTATCGCAGCTCCAACAGTAGCAAGAGCAATTCTCTGAGGTCGCAGTTAAGCAGGCCGTTGCTCGACGGGAAGAGGAGCTACGTGTGTTGGTGATGAAACGGGAGGAAGAGGTGACTGCTGCTATCGCGAAGCTTGAGGAGGAGATAAACGCAACCGCCAGGCGGAGGCGGACGCTGTGCGTCTCCGGCGCGAGGAGCTTATCAAGACGGAGGTCGATTCACGGATTTAGTGGGCCCTCGCAAAGGAGAACGAGCTGAAGGCGGAAGAGATGCGGCTAGAGGAGGTGAAAGGGGAGTTGGAGGAAAGTGCGAAGGTGCAGCAGCAAAGTGCAGCGGCCGCCACAACAGCGAAAGGTTCGTTTAACTGCATCGTTCGGGTTTTCGACTGTGCTCATGGTCCGGAAATTCTCCTGTAGGCCGGAAGGAGAAACGCCCTCTTGAAGGGGTAAAGAACCTCTTTGAACCGACGACCAGGACGGCACAGGTTACTCCTGTTCAACAGCGCGGCCGACGAAAACTTGAGCCTCAAGCCACATCCAAACTCGTATGCCATACCGTTTCGGTTGAAACACCCGCTTCACACCCCATTCCAATGGATTATATGCCCTCCGCGATGAAGGGTGTCGTTCTCACCTCGACGGGTGAGATTCCTGCCACACCCACGCCCGCTGAACTCGTCAATTTGTTCAAATGTTCTCCCAAGGTGGGGCTAAATTTCGGCAAGATCTTTGACTTTGAGGAGGGCGATAGCGGAGAGAAGGACAGTCAAGAATAGCACGAGGACGACGGCGCCAGTCCGCCCGAGCTCGAGGAAGGAGAGGGTGAAAGACAAGGATAAAGACAAGGATGACGCATTGTCGGGGAATTCGACTGCTTCGTCGAGTACGAGTGCGGCAAACGCCAGAAAGCAGCCAAAAGCTGTAGCGGTACCTCCACCGACGAAGATCTGTCGACCCTCGATACGCTCTTCCCACCGCGCTTCGCGCTCAACGCGACATTGACTGCATCCGCCTTGGATCCCGCCGGGTTCAATGACACCGACGACAATGGCACGTCGACTTCTGGTCAGGTGAAACCACTTTCACATCCGCATTTAAGACCATCGGGGAGTAGCTCCAACCTCGCAGCCGCTGCTGCTGTCGCCAGGTCACTAGCGATTCTCGGTACCGAGGAGCCATCCTTCACCGGAGTATGATTTCGCGGATGAGGAAAATCTGCCCAGTCCATTTTTGAAGGTGGCGGCGGCGAAAGATGCTGCTGCTGCTGTGTTTCGGTCGTTGATAATTAGGTATGTTGCTAGTAACACCCTCCCCTCCGAATGCGCGAAATTTCGTTCATCCAGTCCATTTTTTCACTTCATTTTTTTTTCCTTCTCTTTTCCCCTGTATCATCAACCTCCGCGTCCCACGATTTGCGCCATGCAGTTATTCCTTCCTATGGTGCTCCGCGGCATCTCTGGGTGACGATTACATACTGCGGGCTTCATTGGGAGGTTTACATCCGTCGGATGCGGCTGATTCCCCATTCCGCATATCGGTATTCCGCACGTTCTTTCGTTTCCTCCCCCTTTTTCAACAATAGATTAGCGCGTTTCTGGGTAACCGCTAGTCTTTAATCTTCACCCACTTTGTATTGGGGGATGACCGCTGATGAAGGTACATCGCGCATCCTCTTTATCCCATCTTCAAGATACTTACGCTATCTCCGCCGATAGAAAATGGAAGCAATCAGGTGCCATATCTGAACGGTGCATACCCAAGGTATCTGAGCTATGTTTTATGCCCTTCTTTCTTTCTTTTTTCAATTGTCTTCGGCTGCCTTCGATCTTTCTCATTTCTGGCCTATCTCACGGGGAGCACCGGCGATCTTCAGAAAGCCGTTCGTCATAAATATTTCTTGTGTCCAATTTTCTCCGTACACTTATAGTCAGCTTGCGTTCTTTCTTTTTGTGGATGAAACGCTGCAAGCATTTTTTGTCCTTTGGATTTTGTATATTTTCAATCGATGGATTCATTGTTTCGCCGTACCCACGAAAGCCCATCTATTGTTCTCAAAAATACATTTGCCGGCAGTACCGTCACTTCTAGAATTTGCATCATGAGGAATCCTATCCCGATGGGTGAATAAATAGTATTTATTTGGGCCCCATGGATGTCTCTAAGATTCACGTTTAACCCGGAGCGGCACCTTTGCAATGAGCTCTCTGCCGAGTCTGCGAAGCTGGCTGATATGGCGGAGATCGCTGAACATTTGGCGCCAGGTAAAGTCATCTCGGTACGAATTTCAGTGGTGATAAAATTTGTTTTTAATTAGTCGCAGAATCTTATGGGCGATATATTGTAAAATAAATACTGAAGAAACGCACATGTTGTCATGGAAAAAATGCACACACGTCACATTATATCATAAAACTATTTACACAGGTATAGTTTGGTCAAAGAACAAAAAAAACACAGGTCGCATGTGCCATGTTGATTTCCACACATGTTAGGCTCTCATTTTTCACACAAGTTCACCTACATACATTTTTCTACGCATGAGCGAGAACATCCCTAAACTACACACGTAAATTCCAGTGAGCATAAAACACAAGTAGGATGGAATGTTGATTTAAAATTTATGTACGTCGACCGGCGCTTAAATTACACACGAAGATTCGTGTCATAATGATTTGCCAATGGGCTATTTGTAAATATTGTCTCATGTTTTTTCTCCCGATCCGGAAACAAATATCGTGCGTTGTCGGGTGCTTTTTTCTTTCCGCCACTACCACCACCATCACTGCCCTCCATCCCTCCCATTCGCCCTCACCTCCCACACCTCACGGGTGACACCAGGTATATCATCCCGTCACTTACAGCTCATCTTCTTGCTAACTGCTAGTGCTATGTGACAGGATGCGCACCCGTCGCCCCTCGATGACGACGAGAACACCAACGACCACGACAACGATATCGGTAAAAATGAAGAAGTCGAAGGAGATAGAATGAGGGAAACAAGGTGAGTAGCCCATTTCCCTTTCGCGAGCATTTATCAGGCCCAGAAAATGATCCTCCACCAGCTTGCTGCATCCATGAGCCCTTAGGGCCCCAGTCAGATACCGCATCCTGGACCACCCATTTTTCCCAGTACCCAGGTTGAGATATCATCGGCCTCTGTACCTCATTCATACATACCACACCCAATAACGGGCTATTGGCCACTCAACTGCGTATTCCACGCTCAAAGCACCAGCTCGCTGCGTCAAGACCTACCTCACATACGGTTCTATGCCAACACAAGGGGGGCGAGACCCCTACCACTGTCCTTGACGACAGCTAAATTTTCATAATAAATGTATTACATTGTATTAGCTGTCGTTTTTTTCGTAATACTTTGAATTATATGAAGTTCCAAAAGACCATAGACTCCCGGAATTCGAGATTCCGTGCATCAAGTGACTTCGTACACACTCAGATAGGCCACTTCCAACCTCGGGCTGAGATGGCTTGTGTAATTTAACGACAATGCGCGTTTCTGGGCCAGGTATATCCTGTGAGTATTTGAAGTGCCAGTACACTTACGATATTTATATCACAGTCAAACATGTGCAAAATGATTTTAATGGGAACGTCCTGTGTCAATTTGGAATATGAGGCATATTCAGCCTGCGTGATTTCATCTGAACGAGAACCTGTGTAAATAAAGTCATCGCGGTCGCAACGTGTGTAAAAATTGATCTAACATGTGTGTTTTTCAATGATTATTTATTTTACAATATAACTGCCATAGAATCTGCCTCAGACAACATGCTACAGAACGGCTTGCGATATCGCACTTGTGGGCGTACAGACTCTACGCACGTCCAATATGTATTTTTGAGAACAATAGATGGGCTTTCGTGGGTACGGCGAAACAATGAATCCATCGATTGAAAATATACAAAATCCAAAGGACAAAAAATGCTTGCAGCGTTTCATCCACAAAAAGAAAGAACGCAAGCTGACTATAATTCTACCTGCGGTGCCTTCGAACTGACCACAGACGCACCATGCACGATGACATTATGCTGGCGCCACGTTGATGAGCCGTGGAGTCTAATAACCTTAATGGACGACGCTGGTCCATCGTCGTGTGCCTGATGGACAGTTTTGTCTCAGTGATATTGTGGCTTGGCAGACATGCGATAATGTACCAGCATTGGGCGTTAAGGTTATTAGGGAGCCTCATTTAGAATTTATATTGGAACCAACATGGGGTGAATGCGTTGGCAGTCTCTTGGGCGCTTGAAGGCGCTAACGGGTGTTATTTACCCTATTTATATTGTTTTAACATAGGAGGGCCAGTGAAAGAATAATGTAAATTGGGCCTGATACTTCACTAAACTCACTGCATTCTTTTTTCTCCGAAAAATATTCCCCCGAGCCCTCATTAACATCGATTCTCGCCGTTCGACTCGCCGCCGTGTCCTTCGACGAGGAGTGGCGAGCCCATTTGATCATTTTCACGCCGCTGTGTTGACTCGCCGAAGCAAGTTACTCCCGATTCGTCGATGTGCGCGCTCGCTCCCATCCTGCTAGATTGACACAGGTAAAAATTTGCTCTCTCAATCGGAGTGTTCTGAACTCACTTTATCCCCCATATTCCCCGTGTTGATACCGCCATTCTCCTTCGCTGTTACCGGCGCTCGCCAAGCTCAGCGGACGCAGCCTTCCAGTTCGCTCGTTCTCGTTGTTCTAGACATCCAACGCGGCGCTGTGTCTCCGACAAAGAGAGTAAGTAAGCCTCTCTTGATTTTCCTGCCGCTGTGTTGACTCCCCGATGTAGAAGATACCCCGCTCTTTCACAACGTCCTATGCCGGGGCTACAGAAGCTGATAACGGTAAGGATACTCCTCTCGATTGGGGTGGGGACTCACCATATTTTTCATAGCCCCCTCTCGCTTTCTCCATACCGCCCACCCGTTCGCTATTGCTCGTGCGCACAAAAGCACGCGTTGTACTAGCGAACTCATCTAGGTGAGTTGGTATTCCCTGTGGGCGGTGTGAAATTCTGTGCTAACGTACCTATGGCTGGGGCTTACTCGATTTGACCACGGCGAGGAAGATGGGGAGGAATGGAGGGATCTTACAAGAGGAACGTGGATAATGGTAAGTACTCGTTCTATATCATTATAAGTTTGCACATACTTTGTCTCTCATAGCCCTCGTTGTCATCATTGTCACCACCTTTTCACCCGAGAGGTGAGTTGACGTGGTGACCTTGTGGGGTGTTGGTTAACATGGCGGATGACGGGCTGTTCGACTTGGCTGCGAGATGAGGAGAATGGATAGAAAATGGAGAAATGTGGTAAATATTCATTGCGTATCGGCGAATGAGAGCTTTAACTTACCAAATCCTTTGTTCTTAAGACCACGCAACTTATCGTCGCACCTTCCGGTGCTATCGACATAAACCTGGCCCACACCGTCGCCATCCTTCACCCTATCCGTGCTGTACAATTCGTGGATGCCCCAGTGTCAAATTTCACGCCGTTCAAGCACGATACGCATATTGGTGGGAGTGTCGTTGCGTGTAGAGTTCATGTCGCGGCAGCTGGTAGATGGCGAGTCCAGGTTAGTAATTGTTCGTAACCGTATGGACATGTACTCGTAACTCGCCCTCACGATGTGAAAGAGTGCGCCGAACCCATATGCCCACTGCAATTCGTAAGCCAGTTTCCGATTCGTCCTTCATTCGCCAATGTTGGAACCCACAGGCAGCATTGAGGAGGAGCGAGTAGTACGAGCTGATACGCGGTAAGTACCCGCTCTCGATGGAAATTTGAACAGAAACTCACTGGAATTGGTGGCCGCCCTCGAGGTTCTACCTTGCCGCTCGCGGTGAAGATACAAATAAATTTGATGGAAGAGAGGGAATTTAGATGCTGGTAATAGAACAGGTGAACAGGTGAAAGGCATAGCTTACCGTAGTGCACACGATGTACATAAGGTGTTGTTAATCAACGACGAAACGATAGCGGGCGTGTTTGCGGCGGCCTCTGAATCAAACAGTTCATGGCATCGATGGCAAGTACAAGTTGACTACAAGTCAATAAAAGTGAAGAAATATAACATTAAGTTAGACTCGCCTCCAGTCTCTATGGGTTCTACTTGTTTTAGCTAGGCCCTACCGGCATGTTGTGCCTGCGTGCGGCATCGTATCCTGCCTGTCACGTATGAGGGAGGGCGTTGAGGAAATTGGCGGGGTTTTTTATACAGTGTGAAGCCGCTTTGGGGAGGCGAAGCGGGCTATCGATATCATAGTCATGTATTCGCGACTTGAGAGCTTGATGGACGCAAGGAAATGACGCTGAGGCTGTGGTATTGTTTGTGAGTGTGGCTGGAGCTTCTAACCATGTCCTTCCCGAGACCCATCGACCTCATCGAGGTCATTATCGACTGGGTTGCGCAATTTGCCTAGCTTATCCATATAAGTCGAGGAGGGCCCTTAACAGTAATTGCCAAGTAGGACCCCAGTTTGTTATAAATATTATTAGGCAGCGGGCGTTGGCTCCTTCGATATCCAAAATTCCAGATGTTGAAACGTCACCGCTGCCTTTGCAACGACCCACCACGACCCGCTGTCTCCTCCAGCCTTGACACGTCGACCTGCCTACCATTGACCACGCATGACGTCCAACTCGAGCATTCGACTTGCAGTATTGAGTACCACACTCCTGCAACGCTCCTGATGGCAACTTGAAATGGGTCAAAGACGGAACGGCGAGGGATCCTACCTCGATTCGATCTCAATATTCGACGATTGGAGGATCCGCAGACCGTGGAACTGCCAACGCTGCCACCTTACGTGGAGAACAACTCATGGAACAAACGTCTGGTATTTCATTTTCTTTGATATTTCGTGGTTCGCAAGTTTTTTTCTTACCTTGAACACGCAGCTCCCCTCCAAACGGCAATTTTGCAAACACGATAAGGCCTGCTCGAATCCTTCCATGCCATCGACCACCTGCGCAAAGCCCTCCCCTTCCTCAAAAACAAACTGACATTGCCCCAACGACATCAACCGCTTTTATGTACGCCCCCTCATTCATTCGAAACTGCCAACTTGTTCGTCTGACGTATCCTCTTGATCTTTCGTTTGCTGTTACCGGCCTTGCGAAAACAGCACGTGTGAACTCATTATTCTTCGTCAAATCAAATTAAGTCATCGCTCGCCGCCGTATGGGAGCATACATACTTTATGAGCCGAACCCGTGGTATATCCGTTACCCTTGCATACCTGTAGTGGTTTAACCCGTGGGTATGCGGGTACGGGTTTTGAAGGGTATGGGTACAGGTAGCGCTCGGGACACCTGAGGGTTACCCATGCAATTCCCTAGTCCGACTCATTGTTCATTCTCATAAAATTCTCCCTTTAAGTCTCTTATTTAGTATTCACTCACAACAAGACTTTATGAACAGAAAAATTGTTCTTATCAACCCAGGAAGCAGTACTAGCGTAAATGAGGAGATAAATATGGAGAGGAATAACTATGGATGAGGTGTAGCTACAGACGATCAATGAACCCCAATGAAATTGATTCGACACAGCTTCATATGGTGCTGTTCTCCCTTTGAGAAGCCAGATATGCTTTGAGGTAAAAAATTGCCTCCTGAATCCCATCAGCATGCGATTCGAGCATTCGCAACAATTCTTCCATGGAATGTCGTGACATGCTAGTTGGTGGAGCTGGGGTTGGGGACAGTGGCGGCTGCTCTTTGTTGGGTCTTGGTCGGGTGAACAGATTCGGGAACTCGTCAGGCAGGAAGATACGAGGCAGCTGTTGCCGTATAGTCGAGGATGTGGATAAAGATCCCGGAGAATGGTGCTCTTCAAGTTGAGGCTGGGGCTCCAAGGTGCCTTCGTGAGACGGTGGTGCAATGGCTGGGTTAGGGAGCGACGAATCCTGTAAGGTTGGGATTTTTTGTTAGATAGCTCCCACAAATTACGAAAGTCATGTACCACGTTGGATCCCAATGGACTTGATGTGTGTGGAGAAGTCGCTGCGTATGTGCCTGACTTCTTTTTGGTGAGGCCGAAAAGGGGAATGGAATGGAACATCTTTTTGACTGAGGTCGCGTCGTCCGTAGCAGGAACGTTCATGTTTAAGTTGAGGGTTGATTTAGTGTGTAACTAAACACGCCACTCTGATGGGCGTAACTTATTTTGCATCACGTGCCGTTCTCACGACCCATAGGCTTCGTAAGGTGGGCTATTGCGATATCTCGATTCTTGATTACAGTATCTTAACTCGGTCAATCTCATTTCTTTCCATCCCCAGTTACTTTGTTATGAAAGGGACTTTCGAAATTTTACCAGATCTCTCATGTGCTGGCGCTATTGGTATTTCGATGTTTCTTGCAGGTAAAACATCCTCACCGACTTAATTGCGAAGTAAAGCCCTGGCTCATCCGACTCGAAGACCTGAAGGGAGAGTTTCTAAGTCAAACACTGGGTCTGCACTGCGCGTCGAGGGGAAGACGCGCTCAGCGAGAACCGCGACGAGCCCTAACATGTTTGAGCCTTCGAAGTGACGAAAATCAGTGAATTATAGTCATTTGAATTCAATCCAAACATCTTTCATCCATTCAACATTATTAATCACAAAAGAAACACGAGGAAAAAAAAACCCCCATTGATTCATTCTATTCAGCGCCGGCAGCAGCGGTGGTGGAAGGACGAGGGGGTGGGGGTGGTACACAATATTGAGATGGAGCGGATGTACGAGACATGGGACGGACAAAAACGAGTGGGCGTGGTGGTGGAGCCGTCAAAAAGAAGGTCCAGATGACAAGTGGTATCAAAGGAATGCATGAAGGCGGGGATAGAGGGAAAGGAAGAAGAATTAGGCTCACTAGTCGGGGGTGATTATTAACGATGAAAAGTAAATAGAAAAAAAACGGAGAGAAAGAAAGGAAATGGGTAAAAAGATCAAGGAAAAAAAAAAAAAAAAGGAAAGAGGAAGGAAAGGACGGAGAAAAAAAATAAAAGAAACAACTAAATATATATATGTCAAGGTATAATCCCCAAAAATAACATCCAACACTAATGCAGCG
>Ga0307517_10010562_pt1 | contig 12914 bp, 2 predicted proteins | sample 23_EM_MG_FD_194515 | JGI IMG/M metagenome (GOLD analysis project Ga0307517, IMG submission 194515) | Populus trichocarpa ectomycorrhiza microbial communities from riparian zone in the Pacific Northwest, United States - 23_EM | ecosystem: Host-associated > Plants > Roots > Unclassified | place...
ACTGTTTATATTTTAATTGAATATAATCTTTTTTTTATTTGAATAATTTATGATTAACCGTAATTTAATCTAAGTTAAACGTGTTTGATGCTTGTTTTGTTCTTTCCCTTTCACTTTATTTTTCTTATTATTTAAGGGGTGTTTGGAGGTTTAGTAGCGATTATTTTTTAAAGTGTTTTTCGTTTAAAAATACATTAAAATAATATTTTTTTTATTTTTTAAAATTTATTTTAGATATCAACACATTAAAAAAATCCAAAAACATAGAAAAAAATTAATTTTAAGCAAACAAATTTTTAATTTTCACAAATTCATTGAAAACTCATATCTCGTAATTTAATAATTAAAAGATAAAAATCCAACTTTCAAACGCTTAACATTTTAATTTCGAAGCATCCGCGTACAGTCTGGTCGGAAAAACGAATTTTAAAGATATCTCGTATTTTATATAGCCCTGGTCTATCTCGGTATCTGAACCTTGGCCACTGGATGACAGCGCAGCTGTATCTGATCCCTACCGAATTGAATTTTGTTAACATCCACTATTTTATGCCATTAAAAAAAGAGAAAAAAACATTTGAAGATTTCCAAACACTTTCCACGTATACGATCTATCTGATAGGAAAACCATCCACTTCATAGGGACCTTTTATGCCTAATTTTTTTCCCGTTTCGTCCCATTATTGAATCAGCCGACAAGAAGGGTGAAAAATGAATGTTTAAGAGAACACGAGGTGGATTACAAATATATAGAAAATCTCTCGGTGACGCAAACTTTCGATAAATTAATTTAAATCCCAAAAGATGTCGTTGAAGATTTCTCCATCAACTTTAGGAAATAGCTGCAAAGAGAGGAAGACGACTCTGTCAAAATAAGACAACGAGTTTAGGTAGATCAGGAAAGCTCGTTACTAAAAGGTCAAGGAGGCACATAAACAATTGAGATTACAGAAGAGAGAGATACGAAGCAGAGTAATCAGTGTGTGCTTTTTTGGCTCTCTGCCGTACCAGTATACAGACATAGGGTGGCTTTAGGAGCCCTACATTGCGAGGACGACGACCACAGATAATGCAGGTAGAAACTACAGCAGGCCAGCGGCTAAACCTAATCCAACATAATTTACATGATTTGTCCTATTAATAACTCCAATTATCCGAATGAACTATAATGACATCAAATTATTGCGCTGCCCTCGAGTAAAGATGTAGGAGCATCACGTATTACAGTACTTGACTACATCAAATTATTGATCTCTCTCACAAAACCAACGACTGAGACCCTAACTCCCTTGTTTTTTCAATTAGTTTTGCGGATTTAGTTTAGGTTTTAATAGACAATATTGTTTGCTAGAAGGACTGTCTATGCATTCTGAAAAAGTTTATATGAAATAATTATACCAATTTCATCTAATAGCTGATCAAGTGTTAGTGCATGCAAGAAAAAGGTGAGATCGCGGGTTTAAATCCAGTTGGGGCTTGCATATTTGCTAAATTATGACAAAAAAATAAAATTAAAATAAAAGCAGAGCCAAGCATACTGGCCTACCCTCAAGCGCGCATGGCTTACTCCTGATGAACCAGGCGTTGGGTTCGACTCTTGCTTTCTTTTTCTTTTCTTTTTTTTTCCTTTAGTTTTTATTATACTCTAATTTTTTCTTATCAAATTTATTTATTTTTAGTTTTGACATGATTCTTGAATGATATTATAGATTTTTATTTGAATTTTAATAATTTTTTTAAAATAATAATACCACTAATAAATTGTTCATGAAAATTCAATTGAAATTGGTTTTTAATATTAAAATTTTTAAATAGATTTTGAACATAATTTTATAACATTTATGATTTTTTTTAACGGTAAATCACATAAAATATGGATATATTATTTTGAGATTGATTGTTTGTTAACTTACTTTAACGATAATAAAATATTTTTCTTTAAGCAAAAACAATGATTTTAATAAAAATAAATATTGTATTGACTAAGATAAATTAGGACACATTAATAAATAAATTTATCTTGATAAAAAAAATTAAAATAAATATATTTTCAGGTTTGATAATAATATTAAATAATTCCTTGAAACTTGTCAATCACATAAAATATAGATACATTGTATTGGCAAATTCTCAATGATTTTTTTAGTTGTCAATCACAAAAAAAAATATAGATATATTATTTTGAGATTGTTTGTTAACTTACTTTAATGATGATAAAATATTTTTCTTTAAGGAAAAACAATAATTTTAATTAAAAAATATTATATTGGTTAAGATAAACCAGGAATATGTTAATAAAAAAATATCTTAATAAAAAAAATTTAAAATAAATATATTTTTATATTTAATAATAATATCAAAAACTTCCTTAAACTTTTATATTTTTCTTGCGTGTTAAAAGAACATGAATCCCGCTGGCATACAAACTATTATATTTCTAAACAATTAAGATCCTTTTCAGATCATGATTAAATTCGATTGAAAATAGAAAGAAATATCAATTTCATATCTTTTCGACTAAACAATCTAAATCTTATCGGTAAGAACACACTTGACACGAGACGGGTCGCGGGCACAAACAACTATAGCCACACAAGAGGATTAAAATTAAAGTCTTAATCGAAGCTGGTCTAGTGGAGATAGATGAAGCACCCTTTATAATTATCTTCCAATCTTTGATCGTCACCGTTTATACTAGAGATAAATTTCAATTTATTTATACCAACCTTCGTCGAAGGATAAACCTTCTCGAGCATAGTCACTGTCGTAATCAAAAGTAATTGTCTCGTGGGCCTCGCACAAAACTAGCCGAGATATGAACGTACTATAAAGCATTTATATTTTTTAAGACTACTATACCTAATATTGACACATATACACACATGTATAATATTCCTAATCTCTCCATTTAATACACACACCCTCTTTAATTGTATATCTAATGAATAATTTATAAATGTTTAAATGTTTTATTCGATAAATAATTGCCAAGATACGAACGTAAGAATCTAATTCATGAATATCTATTAACATTCCTAATTTGAACTCACCGAAGCCAGATTAGCAACTAAGCTTCCAAAACAGGAGGTTAGTTTAGCTACACCTTGCCTGTTCGTGGTTAAACACCAAAAGATCATGAATCTTGATGATCAGCCTCTGCATAATTATAGAGTAATTAGGCATGGTAAATTACCAGAACCGGGCCAGTCAATTTTTTGACCAAGTTGAAGCAGAGAATTTCATCTGTTCTTCTGCGTAAATGACTTTAATTGGATAGTTTCGTTTTTATTTTAGGATTTCAGTAAATAATAGTATTGGCAATTCCACACAGCTGATTGTCAGAGGTCAACCGAGAGACGTGTTTTGACATTACATATCATTTAGAAACAAATATGTAAATACTTGGCCATTAAGAAAACCAACTCAATATTTTACTTCATTTCATCTGCTCGCAAGAGTTAAAACTCGGAACTTCTTATCCATGGAAGGTTCAGTGTTACAAAATTGTACAAGCAAGGGGTTTTAATATAGAGCATTGACCCCAGATATTATATTATATAAAACAGTATCGAAGGTTGTGGTCCAATGGAACTAACAGAAGAGTACAATTTGTCTACAATCCAATGACCTCAGTTTTACTCGGTGTATGCTTTTGTGTTGAACAAAATGAAAAGTCAGAACAAAAGCAATTATTTACACAATCCCGCTCAAAACTTCAACCACGTTCACAGGGACATCTCTCAACTTTTACAGCTCAGGAAAATGCTGGAAACAACTTAAGAGCCATCATCTTCTAGCCCAAGTTGCTGAAAACCTTTCGACAGCCCACCTAGCTAATAATTATGGGCTATTCTTAAATTAATCTGAAGGCCCGATCTTAAATTAATCAGCTTTCTTGTCGGTTATGCTTGTAGGAACTCAATTTGGACACGCTTTCTGTTTCTTATCTAAACTCCTACTTGTTCTAACTTGAAATGGCTTTCCCCTGGGGTTCCATAGAACCTCAAATTTATCAGTCAAATCTTATGTGTGAACGGATATTAAATTCGGGATTCTGTACTTAATTTTTTTGTATCCCACCTCTTAAAGGGAAAAAAAAAGTTACAAAATTCACAAGCCAAAAACCTTTTTACATAAACCTCTCCCAGAAAACATGTATCTCCGTATTTATCACAAAGGTGGTGCTAGCTCCTGGTTCAGCGAATGATGCAGAAATATTCTAGCACTATTTCAGTGACGGCTGAACAAGTTTGAATTCTCTGCTTCATATATAACCCCCTGTCTTCACTATAACTTCAAAAAAAAGGTTCTCATACAATTTGACAAAAAAGAAAAAATCCAAAAGACCCGGCTTGATATCTGTACCCAGCTTTTTCGTTCGAGTTACATGTACATATTGAAGGTGGCGAACCAAAGAGGAGACCCGGGGGAGTACACCAGGTACCCTGCAACAGATAACTATGATAACCAAGAAGAGAGATCATACACAGCACCACAGATACTTTCTCAATTGAATCAACCAGTAGAGCATCATGTGGAGGTAACACAATCACCGCATATGTTCATGGGGTACAGCAGTTCAACAGAGATGTCAATGGTATCAGAACTTACACATGTTGTATCAGGCCAAAGAGGGAGTACTAGTGATTGGGGATCATATGGGGCTGTGGGTCTAGGAGGTGCAACAATAACATCAAATTTTGGTCAGGCAGCACCTGGTTCTAATACGAGTACTCCTGCTTCTCCTCCTTTATCTGCCTATTCTTCTACTTCTGGTTCTGGTTTGTGGATTGGCCAGAAGAGAGGGAGAGAAGAAGAGGCTGGTGCAGCAGCGCAATTGATGGAGTCTTTGCCAAGGGTTTATAGAGGGTTTAATGATTTTAGAAGTTCACAAGGAGATTCATCATCATCCGGTGCAACTGGTAAGTTGAATCATCAAGATCATTAATTTTACCCTCGAAGTTTCTCCCCTGCCATTCTTCTCTCAATTCTTGTCAAAGCTCTATTATTTTACTTGAGTTTTGTTACTTGTCCACCTAAATTATTTGGTCAATAATTCATTTTCAATGTTTTTTATTTTGTATAGTGTTGATTGATTAACTTCTTATAACAATTTATATTACAAATTTCTTGTAGAAATATCTAAATATTATCTACCATATCTATTATTGCATGTATTTGTGGGTTTTATTGTCAACTTCCCTCAAAATCCTTGAATTTGTCTGCTTTAGAAAAAAAATATATAATTTGCAGTCATCTAGAAATGAGCAGCACATGGAATAACAATAACAATGCGTCATAGCCTTGGGTATGGAATTTAGCATCTCAATCACTTAACTTTAAAGCAATAATATTACACATACGCAAATTTTATATATATATAAAGAGTTTGCTTTCTTAGTCCATACTCTCTCTTCTTTTACCATTTGCAGCCACCGAAGAAGTGTCTGCTTCAACTATAGTAATCCCCACCACAACTACACCCTCCACTACAGCAACACCATCAAGTGAAATAGCATCCCTGGAAGAAACTGGAGAGCAAAGAAGAAGATACAGAGGAGTTAGGCAGAGACCATGGGGCAAATGGGCAGCAGAGATACGTGATCCACACAAAGCGGCAAGAGTCTGGCTAGGCACATTTGATACTGCAGAGGCTGCAGCTAGAGCCTATGACGATGCTGCTTTAAGATTCAGAGGAAATAGAGCTAAACTTAACTTCCCTGAAAATGTTAGGCTGCTGCCAGCTCAAACGCAAAATGTTACTGCTTCTCAAGTTCCCATATCTCATTCACAGCTATCTTCTCATCTTCAGTTACAGCCAATCTCATCTCCAAGGCAACAAGCACAGCGGCCGCAGGCGCCAGCACCTGCATTGTTTCAGTCTCAAGCTGATATTATAAGGGACTACTGGGAGTACTCCCAGTTGTTGCAGAGTTCAGGGGAGTTTCATCATCATCAACAACAACAACAACAACAACAACAACAACAACCTTCAAGTTTGTTACAGCCTATGTTTTATAATCCCCAGGTGGCTTCTCTACAATCATCAGCTTTGACTTCATTGTCTTCATCTACTTCAGTTTCTTCACTTGCAGCAATATCTTCCGGTTCATCACCATCAACATTTTCTCCCTCTGCTTCTTCCTTCCCTCTGCTTTTCGCTGGTCAACAGTTGGGCTATTTTCGGCCACCACAAAATCAGAATCCAGCTAGTGGTTCTGATTTTCCGGTGCCCCCATGGACAGATTCTAGTCACAATCCTTCCTCTAGTGGTTAGAATCGATTTCACAATTTATTTTGTTCCCTTTTTATGGGAATCTAGAAATATTTTATTTTGCTATGAGTTTATGCATTATTTTGTATTTGCACGTTAATTTTTTTTGTTTTTAGTATAATTGGTGCAAAGAAAGAAGCTGATGAAAAAAAAGAAGAAAGGAGACGGTGTAGGAATTTAGGCATAGTTTGTTCTCAAAGATTTGATGTTTACATTTGTCCATTGCGAATGATGTGGAAATTGAACAGAGCTGTCTGCTACATGCTTTACACATCCAAATCTTTTATTAAAGAAAGGCCTTTCTTTAATTAATGTAATGCTGTGTCTTGAGATTATCTCTCGCTTACTAGCTTTAATCTATTCCTTTTTATGTTCTTTCCCATTATGCCCAGTTCCAGTGGGCACTATAATACTGTGGTCTCCCTCCCTGATGAGTCAGTGAGTGAGATGCAAACCCACCACCATATTTGAAGGTGTTGGCATGCTAGAGGAGAAATGCTTGAATTTTCTGTTTTTTTCTTTAATTATTGGAGGTGTAATTTTGGTCGATCAGTCAAAATATTATTATTGACGAGGCTGTCTCTCATTTCCGTGTAAAAGAAGTTGTTTTAACCCGTTTCGGTCAAAAATCCTGCCAAGAATTTCTCTAAGCGGAAAATCATGGTAACAGTAATTTCGAGTACGGATAATATTCAAATTCACTGTTTATTACTTTTTATTGTTGTGTTTAATTTTATTTGATTAGGGTTTTTAAAGTGTTTTTTATTTAAAAATATATTTAAATAATATTATTTTTTATTTTTTAAAATTTAATTTTGACCATATAAAAATGATTGAAAAACATTAAAAAAACTAATTCGAAAAAAAAAAACCAGCTTAACTGCAGCCACAAAAGAGGCCTTAATTCGATCAAAGAAAAACAAATCTGTTAAAATAGGTTTTATTTATCCCTTAGTTAAACTGGCTAGCTCATCCCCTGTCTTCTGGATGTAGTAATTTCTATTTAATTAATTTAAAGATGCGGCTCTCTTTCTGTCTGTCTGTATGGCATGCGCACGCGTGTGCATACTTTCGTGATGATGATTCGATTCGGTCATGATGAGTTCCGGATAGTAATATTAATGAATATGTCCATTCCTCGGAAAATCCAGAGTTTTGGGTCATTTTTCTTGAGGTTAGATTCGATTTGAATGGTTCCTTTTAATTTTTTTATTCTATTTTTTTATTTTGGAGAAATGTAAAAAGGAGGAATTCTGGTTTGAATGTTTTTTCAAAACCAGACGCTAAAATTATGACGGGGTTTTTTTTAAAATAAAAAAAATAAAAACAATTATATATTTTATTGAGAAAGTTTATGATGCTCAAGTTGTATTTACCAATATTTATATCATTAAAAAACAAGAAATATATATATAAAAAAACCACATTTAGTCCCGTCAATGAATTATAAAAACTCTTGCTTTATGCTTTTCTCATATTTTATGTATATCTTCATTTTAAAGCTATAAAATATCAATAGTTACAACTTTAACATCATGGAATTAATTTATAGAAAAACTTGGAAAAAAAAAACTAAATAACACAAAACTATCCCTAGTTTCTTGCTATTGAAGCGTCCTCTGTAAAAAAAAAAACACAATAAATTAAATTCACCGGTATGCCGGAAACCTATGCCTTTTTGAGAGACAAAAAACGTGCTTTGTTTTTCTTGTGACCCGTCTATTCCAACTTCAAATAACTTGATGCTCCTTTAATTATTTAATAATGTTCAAATACCATCTCCTATTCCCACTGCCACCCCTGGTCTAGAATATCTTGCAGCCCGAGGGCATAAAGGACAATAGGACATAGCATTTAACCATATTTTAAACATTGTTTTTTTATTTATTTATTCCTGACATAAATCATAATAAAGTAGTACCGAACAACGTACCCAGTTGTTGGTTGTTTTTAGTTCAACTAGATGGATGATGGATGAGATTAAGCTAATCCGATACCAATATTTTTAATATCTGGATGGAGTTTACTAGAACCGCACTAGGACAATTAAATTGTTCCTAACATTATCTTATTTAAAGCTAGGTTGATTTTGCCTTTCAAGAGTATTTCTTAAGAAAATTTGAATTTTTTTATATTTTTTTTACTTTAAATTAATATTTTTTGTATTTTTAAATTGTTTTGATTTAGTAATGTAAAAAATAAATTTTTAAAATTAAAAATATATTATTTTAATATATTTTAAAATAAAAAGTATTTTAAAAAACAATTAGCGCACCCGCGATCTAAAACTCCTCCCCTGTCGACAAAACTCGCTCACCGCCGTTGAAAACAACTTGAAATGCTATCCATACCTACGATTGGAAAGTAAGAGAGCATAAAAGGGACTTTATCTTAATTTAATTGTATTTGTAAAAGCAATGTTCGATGAACCGGCTGTTGCTTTCAACGAGATGGCAATTTGCATACCCACAAACCAGATAAGCAATTTTAATGAAATTTGGCAAGTGGTTTGATTTGTTTGTTTAGTTCTGTAAGTAAATCGAGTTGTAGTTTACCGCCTCCTTCGAAGACGAAACCAGGTGTGCGGGCACCTTGACCATCCTAAAACCATGTTTATGATACTTGTCCGAGCAAATATTAACGACCTTTTCAATGATTAGAATTAGGATCATAACTCAATAATATTTATATTTTATTTTTTAGTCGAGTTTAGCAACTACTCCTCAAACCCAGAAAGAAATTATGGTTTAGCTACATAATATTAATTTATTTTAATTATACCCTTCAAATTGGTATCCTTTTCATTGGCGACTTAATTTGTTTTCTTGATCAAGTTACGTAAAATGGAAGACTTTAATTATTTCTCGGAAGAACAAGTTACCAAGGCAAGAAGTGCTCTGACAATTTTTTATTTTTATTCTTTTTAGTTAAGGTCGTTACAATTAATTAATTTATATTACCAAGTTACTTTATAAACGGGGTTGCTCATTTACTTGTTATTGAAGATTACGTCTCCAGCTTTTTTTTTTTTTTTCCAGGTCTGTCGCTTTCTTTTCTCTAGAATGTATCCTCTTTGAATCGGATGAGATCATGCAGCACGTGTCAGGACACGTGCCAGGAGGTCTACCGATAAAAAGGATCAGGTCAAAAAACCTTAAGGCGGGACCCAGAGCCCACGTGTAACATAGAAAGTGACGCAATAACAGTAACAAATTGTGCAAAATAAGAGAGATTGCAATCAACTCACCGAGTGACGGGTGAAGGAGGGGAGTAGACGTGTCCAGCTTGGTGACCCTGAATTTTCCTAACCAAACAACCCAATCTGGACACGTACTCGATTTGGTCTTTTCTTGTTCGAGAAAATCTCATTTATTTAAAAAAAACACAATCGTCGAACCATAATAAGTATACTTACCGATAATCTTAAGGGGTGAATGCTTGTTTACCTAACCAGAATTTTCTATAATAAGAATGGACATGCGTGGAGGTTATATTTATGATTTTATTTACTTTCAGTATAATTATAAAAAACAGGATTGATAGATTAATCTCCTAACTTTGAAATTAAATCGAATCTAATTAATAAAAACCTTAAATTCAAATTATTTTTTAAACGAGGTGAAGTGAATTGACTTGCTTTATTTGCCATCCAAACTTTGAACGTTGTTTTGAAGTTAATTTTGACATTTAAGTGAGTGTTAACTTGTAAATGTGTTTTACAAATTAATATTTTTAAATAATTATGATGTATGTACTAATATTTAAAAAAAAACCTAAAAAAATTTATTTTAATAAATTTTTAAATAAAAAATATTTTTAAAAAACACTTCCCATCACAATAAAAAAAAATTATTTATCCGATATTCGTTCTCAGCCATTAAAGTTTTTTTCTCTTAAAAAAAAGGCAGAATTTCAGGGATGTGACATGGGCTGAGCTCAATTACAAAGCAGAGGATCCAGAAGGTTTTTTTTTTTGTTTTGTTCTTATTTTAGGACGATCCAGATGCAATTAATCGAAGCCTTGGTCCAATAAATAATTACAAGCACTCGCTAAGGTTCCGAAGAAGGCGTGTGAAAATCAGCCGAGCAAAAACAATGATTAAGCCCAGCCAACTTGGCGGAAAACTCGGAGGATGGCAAAATTAAAATATGAAACTTCCATGGCAGAGACCAGAGTTGCTAGATTCAAGCCTTTCGCATGGACATTATTAGACACTCAAGTTTCGAATCAACTTCCAATTAGGCCATGACACAGCCACGTGCTATAATAGCTCAAAGTTATTGTAAGTGCGTCGCCATCATAAATAATAATATACTGTTTAATTACAAAGCTAAATTTGTTAGAATGAGGCAGCGTATAATGTAACAACATTAGGGTTTCTTAATCCCTAAAGTTTTACAACTTTAAACCGTGTACAAAGAAATCTTAGAGAAAATTATGAAAACTTTCGTAGTTCCTAAAAAGTTTTTATTTCATTAAATATACTCTAAGAAAAATAGCCCATAAGACTATTTAAATAAATTAGAAAAAAAAACTTTCTAATGAGTAAGATCCTAATTAAATTAAAATGAAAGTTCTAAAAAAAGGTAAATTTTTCGAGTTGGACTTTGACGTGTTTCCTAACTTGAACGAAACTATCTTCACATTTTTATATGAAACATGTCATTTGAGCAGAATCTTAGCATAAATTAATAAAGATTTATGACACATTTTTATCAGAAAACTAGTTTGACGAAATTAGCTCCTCGTGGAATGTAGTGAACTGGCGTAACAACGAAAAGGACTTTCAATTATCACTGTCATGGCTGTATGCAGGACACGATGATGTAGAGGTCTAGGCTGGAATTTATTTTTCGTAATACAAAAGTGTGCTAACACTATGATCTTGTAATCAATTAACACGTCGCATTCTTATCTATACAATAAGTAGTTGTTTAAGGGTTTGGTCTATGCCATATTATTGTAGGACATTCGGTCAGCAACCAGAGGAAAAATAGACATGAAGTAGCAGTACAAATAAGAAGTTAGGTGTGTGCGTGCCATGCTATGTTCAAGAAACTGACAGCAACCCAAATGAATTTGCAGATGAGTGGAACGAAGATGAGGCCATGATTGAAATTCTTTCCAACGGAAATGACTCGAGCCAAACTTTGGTTGATTAAATAAGGTTGTTAGCGATGAAAAGAAGTTTTCTTTACATTGCTTTAATCACTGTCTCTAGTGAAAATGAATGGTTCCAAACTGTGCCTTGGGTCTTCTCCTCAATGTTAGGGACCGAACCGCCAGTTATGGAGGTTTGAATGGTTGACGTTACAGTATGTGGGGCCGATTATCTTGTCTTAGAAAGGGTGTTGAAACTGTGGCTTCCGAGAGAGTGCTTGTATGACAATTTCAGGTAATGAGGTATCTGGTTACACTTTAATGGACAAAAGCTCTACTGTTTATCGAAGACTTCTTACCCAGCAATTTTTGCTTTTACGAGTAACAGGGTTGTGAACGAAATGGACATGATGAGGAGCACTGTCCGGTTTAAAAATGGATGACATGTGGTTGATTTGATTTAACAGGATTTATTTGTGTTCTGTTTGGTTTAATCAAAACGAACAGCCATTCGGCCCTTTCCCTCCTCTTTCAATCCTCGAGTGGATTACCTGGAGCAATATTTTCTTTAAAAAAAAAACGGATCGATTTCATTGCTTGGCTTGATCAGCTTGTCTAGCTTGTAGCTGCATATTCCGTCACTTCTTTGCAGCCATAATGTTCGAGCTCCTTTGCAAATTGCAGCTGTGGAGGGGGGAGTAGAAAACTACGTGGTCTAACAATGAAGATGTCTTGAAGAAATATAAAGCCAGAACCCAATCAAGCCCGAAGTTAGCCCGAAGATGCCAGGCCCATTTTTGGTAGCTAGCCTATAAGACATACAAAGTTGCAGAACCTTTCGGCAAAATTGTTTTCGGTAACTTAAAATATTTGTTGGTGGTTTTTTTATAAAAATATAATTTTTTTTAAAATATAAATCACATCTTTAAAATTTAAAAATATATATTTTTTATATTAACCCATAAAAAAAAAACCAAAACCACCTTCAAACCAAACCTTCGTATGCTGGCATTGTGCCTTTGTCATTTGCCAATCCATCAAAGAATTTGCTTGTCGTCACGGATTCTTTTCTTGCTATCTCCAGGGCATTCACTACAAAGTTCTTTGTCCTCAGTGCTGACAACGTCAACGTGGATTATACAACAAAATAACATTAATTTGAAACAAATAAAAAAATAATTAATTAATTAATTTTTTAAAAACCTGTTTTAAAATGCAAAACCAAATAAATTCCAAGTACATTACTAGCTTTTTAGATTGATATTATATCTACCTCTAATGTGTTTTTGCACATTGATTTGTATTTACATACATATTTGTTGTGTGGAAAACGGTAGGTTTTGTTTTAAAAAAAAATCTTTGAGCAGCACAATTTACTTGATAATATCAAGTGCGTGAAATAATTGATAAATCATAGAAATATTTTATACTAATATTTTGATGACCATATTTTATTCTTAGAGTAAACCTGCATTTCTCCCTAGTAAGTACACCGAGTTTATCAATCAAGCCCATAAACTAATTTTTCCATCTATCAAC
>Ga0307517_10010563_pt1 | contig 12913 bp, 17 predicted proteins | sample 23_EM_MG_FD_194515 | JGI IMG/M metagenome (GOLD analysis project Ga0307517, IMG submission 194515) | Populus trichocarpa ectomycorrhiza microbial communities from riparian zone in the Pacific Northwest, United States - 23_EM | ecosystem: Host-associated > Plants > Roots > Unclassified | place...
GAGTCCATCGGGCATACTTAGTCTAGGACTGACTCGCCTGTGAATCTAAAGGTAATTGTATCTCCCGGAGTCGTGCTGCGGTGCGTGGTATTTCCTACTGGGAAGCCATCTTGAAGAGCCCCCGAATGTAAATGACTCGTATTTCTTGTCCAAGTCCCAAAATATTCAATCGCAGGGTTATCATTATCCGCGATAAGCGTTTTGCCCTGTAATGAAGTGTTCTGACCAACTGTGATAAGGGCCATGTCAATCGCTCCCGCGAAATGTGAAAGAGTGATGATGTGATTGCCGTCAGACAGTGTTGGGGATTGGTACCACTGAATGTAGGCTTGAGAGGATGAGACGGAGAGGGCTTGAGTCCCGTAGGTAGTGTTATACGCCGTCCCTCTATCGATACTAACAGTGGCAAATTGGGACTCTGGAAAGGAAGGTGGGGGCGTAATCCCAATGAATGCGATAGAGGTTCCTTTAAAACGTGAAAAAACATCAAGGTGTTAGATAGCCTTTAATTGCACGTACCTTCAAACTCGAGGGTGAATGAACCAAATCCCGTCGTGTCCGAGCTATTAGGATAATTGGATGTCTTTGAGTACCATTGAACGAATGTGCTGAGTGTCCAAACACTGGCACCTCCCAAATATTTGAAGTCAATAGCATTGTCGTCGAGAATTACTGTCAGTTCAGCTGTGGTCATGCTAATTGAACGACGAACGTGAAAAGATGTGAATCAAGAACTGTCAAGGCCGTTCTGATGAAAATTTGAAATATGAGTTCCAAACCCGTGAGCGTCTCTATAAGGGAGCGACTAGCTGCAAACTAGCTGACAAGGAACGGCTGAGGAAGAAACTAAGGTAACTGTGGTATTTCCGTACTACAACTGGCACATACTATATATATATGAAGGCAGTGTCACCAGGCCTATCTGTCAATATGTATGATATATCAGAGGGAACTAATTAACAAACCTGATGCATTAATCAATCCAATTGCATGCCATATCTGATATATCACATCAGATTCCACCCTACACACGGCTTTCCGGCATTGCTTCGGCGCGAGGGAAATCCCGATTCCGCGCCCTTTCCATAAATGGCAATCCGCCTTTCCGCATTTGGCACAGTTCCATGTGTTCGCTTGTCCAGGGCCCCATCCATCCACCCACCAGACGGACATTCAGATTCAGATGGAATAAGATCCCAACCACGATTGCTACCACTTCGCCCCTTCCCTTCTTGAGGGATGTGGGCGTCACGTCATTACCCACTACCTGTATACTGCGAGCAGGATTGTATCTAGAGTTCAAATGCGAATGATCAAATGCGAACGATGCCCAGACGGACCAGTTCATCGTACGTTGCAAAGGAAGAACAAATTTTTGATACCACCATTGCATCGGACATTGATATCCAAGATTTGAGATATCTCATTGAGCCTAACTTCGGCTGCCTAAGGGTAAGTAATACCAAACACCATTCCAGATATCAGATTTCTGCTTGTTGGTGCTTTGATTGCGTTTGATATCACGTAATTGTTGTATTCTTTGTGGTAGATTGAATTTTGAAATATGAACTCCATACATATCTTTCATCAGCGCTTATTTTATCCCTATCTCGATCAAAATAGATTGTCGCGGACTATTCTCATACATCTAGTGGATGGGCATCGACGGAATCTTCATTTCTTTCTAACATATTGTAAGCTAGAACACTGAAGGCGGGGACGATAACCGCTGAGCCAAAAATTATCTAAAAATAGAATCTCACGGCATGAGGTGAAATACATTGCTGGGAGACTCACCTCAGATATTAGAACAAGAGCAATGGTCAGTAGGTTTGCGACAGACACCATGAATGACTCCAGACTCTCCAAAGAACCTGTGAAAATAATGTCAACACTCCTGGGTGTGGGCGCTGTCATCGAGAACAGTCTCCTTATTTCCCGTGAAAACTCCAAAATTACCCAGCGTCAACTCCTCGTCACCTCAACCTCGATATTAACAACCCGCGTCGTCTTTCTCACCACTAGCGATCTCTCGGCCTTGGCTACTTCAGGAACACCCAAACACAAGCCGACCCCCGTCGGAACCTCAGGCAAAGACACAGGAGGGGGTGATATCAACGCGGAACCAACTCACCCGGACGCCTCGATCGACTCTATGTCCTTCTTCTCCAGCACTGTAACTTCCGCAACGTGCGACTCCGTCATCTTCAGGATGGAGCTAGAGTCCAAGGTGAGGAGAGGATGTGAATGGGGACAGATGTACGTACCCGGCCACGGATCTACTCAGCCAACTCTGGCGGATGGGTGGGTAGGCCCGGAAGATTAGGCCAACTAAGGATAACGGCCATGGCGTCGAGGCACAGTTGTCAAGTATGGAAGGATGAAGTTCTGATATAGAACGGTGCACGAAACGGTAAAACTTGTGTAGCATGGCACATTTTGAAAATTAGAAATGATTTCGATATAAAGTAAGCTTGCTAGAGAATGCAACCGAGTGAAAGAAAGATGTCGCACACCTGAAATTCTGGGCCAAATTCATTGCAAGTTGTACGGCGGATAGTGGTAACCTGGAGGGGACAATTCTCAATTGAATATCATCTCGTACCTGTCTCGTACGCGTGCACAACCTTAAAACAATTTGAGAGGGGAATGATCATTTGAACCCCACCACCAAGTCCAATTCCGGCAAGTTCCGATCATCTTTTTTTTTTTTGCCATCAAATCGAATAAGCCTGCAGTGGAATGGCCTTGAGGCATGCGTCCTCTAGAAATGACGAGCAACATCAAGTCTCATTCAACGATCCGAGATCTAGCAGGGTTATGAATAATCAACGTCGCGGACATTAACGTAGACCGAGGGAGAAACCTACTCCTCCACAATCCAAACTGTTGAGCAGGCAAGATCGTCCAGCGAGAGTAAAAGAAGGGGATGACGGCAAGTATGGATGGAGCAAGAACATATCATGGTCTTCACTGAAGCAAATTAAGAGTGGAAAGAAAGATGAAGGTCAAGGTGGGTAGATATTGATATGGGAGGTATGAATAGTTGAAATATGGATACATGATGGGGATATCAGGCAATACGGGGTGGGTGGTATGTACAAGCGGGTGGAAAATGGGAATCAGAGAAATAGACCACGATACGTTGGCGAATAGAAGGAAACGTTGGATCGAACGGAGTAGGCTGGTGAGCGTTCCGTCGAATCCAACGTGGTGCGACAGGACGGAGGCCATGTTACAACGATGTTGGGAGTAGTCCGCGACAAGCAAAGCCCATTTAAGAGAGTCGCGAGCAGCAGAGAGTAGGTATGAGTGGGGTATAATATCGGCGTAAAAAGGAAACATTGATGAGTAGGCGATGTATAAATGCGAGGGAGTAGGTTTGGGTGCTTCACGAGCGAGAGGACTGGCAAACCAACCGCAACAAGACATGAAAGAACAAAGAGGGGGGTGAAATTGTTGGCCATAGATGGCCGTTCCGAAGTGATCCAAGAAAATCAATGACAGATCGCAGTGAAAATTATAGCTTCGACACCATCCGCCTCGAAACCGCCACGCAGAGCAAATTACCAACAAGCAAAAAGAAGGGCAACTAAAATAACGATGAAACAAAGGAACTCACTAAGCGAAGGGGAGCGATGACAGCCAGACGAAATTCGAAAGAAAAAAAGAAGGAAGGAGAGAAAACGGGTCCAAAAAAAAAAAACAGAAAAAACGACTTGCGAAGCGCACGGATCATAGGACCCGTGAGTTCTTGAGCGAATTTTCCAGTGTCGTCTCTTTGACAACAGCGAATACCAGTCGAATATTCGTTGTATCTGTCACTTGCGTCAAACTAACCACAATGTCAACAGAGAAAGTAGAACAACCGAAGGCGGCACGACATACTGGGGATACACGCTCAATCGCGCTCTATTCGCCTGCATAAACTTCCACAGGATGTATTTGGCAGCCTTGTTGATATCGGAGCCACCGGTGTATTCAGGGAAATACCGCTCTAGTGGTACCTATTCAAGGTGAGAATGATCAACTTGACTACCACAGTACAAGAGGGGGGATAGAGCACACCTTCGGTAATTTTTTTATGAATACATCAATTTTAGTCAAGAGTAAAATTATTGATGTCCGTAAGAACCATCGTGAGTTGATGACCGACTCGAAAAGAACTAGTGACTCCAGCATGCGGTTCTAGATAAATGAAAGAAGATTAACGCGGTGTCGTGGTTAGTGGATTCTAATCACATACCTGTTTCTTCTCCGGTAACACTTGATCGTATTCGCTCAATGCCGTGCAGAAGATGATCGAGGTCACCGAGTCGAAACAATGAATCCACTTCTTTCTTTCTGACTGTTGCCCAACATCGATCATATATATTCTGAAACCAGAAAAGCAGTAGTTAGCGTCATGAAAGCCGGGAGGGAAAATGTGTACAGGTCCCAAAAATGGAAACTTACGACAGTTTCCCCATGGTAAACCTGGTCTCTGTGACGCCCACATTCTTCTGCCTTGCATGTAGGACATCGGTTTCATTAGGTAGATACCCTGGCGAGCCTATCCGTAGAACCTCGCCAAAAAAGCTGCAGAAAGCGGTCAGCGCCATCAAAGCCAGAACAACCCTAAAGAACACACTATGTGGCAGAGTCCATGAGGTAAAAATCGCTCGAGTGCTCGTCTATGATTTTGGGAATAATGGGATTCTTCCATAGCTGGTTGATAGCCTCAGCGATTTCGGTAGGGATGTACGGGCTGCCGCTCTGGATATCCAGCCGGTACTCGAGCACCTTTCCGGCTAGGGCCTTTCAAAAAAGTATTCAGATGCGATGAAAAGGGCAGGAGAAACTAGAACGCACCCTGTTTGAACATCCTGCGCATTCGAGCCCAATTTTCTTCATGTAGATAAGGACCTGCTGTGCTGAATCCAGGAGGTTCTTATTCACCACAGGACGGTAGTCTGCCAGCTCTGAGTCTGTGAATCCGTCTCGGTGTACGATCTTCATTTGTTTGACGATGGTGCTTTTTCCAGATTCTTCTGAGCCTGAAAACAAGGAAGAGAGAAGGTGAGCCATCGCCGCCAGCGATAGAAAGGGTTACAATGACGGACCTAGCACCAGAATCTTGATTTCCCGTTGAAACCGCTCACAATCCTCCTCGATCTGTCTATCGATCTCATCCGATCTCGCCTTCCCAGCCTGGTCCGCAATAGAGACGCGGCCACCCATGGTCATTGACGGTGGGGGTGGTGGTGGTGGTTATGGATTGTAGGGACACTTGATCACGACTCCAGGTTCCTTGCATCGGCCTTGGTCCTTTTTTGGAATACATCTGTCGCAAGGGGTGTTCCAAAATTTAATGGAATACCGGGGTCCGGGTTGATTTTTGGCTCGATCCTCGTGCTTGTGGGCAGATAGCGATACTGATACTGAGTTTGAATTTTCATTACTAACCAGGGTCTTACCAAATTCGGTATCCTAACTTGGGTTCATGTTTCCGATCTCATCCCACTTTCCTCGTCGACTCTTCGCAACGCGATTACATCACAGGGCGTGCCTCTCCCCTCCACAGAGGGATGTAGGCCATGGATGAGGTGAACGCCACTCGACCCACTTAGCGAATGAAGACTCGTATTGCCATGCGCAGCAATGGCCCTCAAAAACAAGTTGAGATAAGGTGTGTTGAGGACTCCCTGCCCAAGGACGAACGAAAGACAGCCGTGGAAAATATTGACACATGTCCGGTACTAGCACAACGACCGACACTAACCTTTCGGTATGCATGAGGGCCATATTCGGAGGGAAGTCATTTTACGGCCGTTAATCATGACCTTTCATGAACATGTTCCAAGGCCAGATGGGAAGTTCAAATTTGATCTTTCATTGATTCCTCAGAGGAATCGAGGGCATGGTATGGTAGGTACATGTTAGACATCCAGCTGCCACCCCTACGCATCAGCGATGACTGAAATTGGACTGATAAGGACAAAGACATATACAAGATGGAGTTGTAATCCGGAACGCGGGGTGTGAAGGTAAGATAAAGGGAACCAGACAATACTCGCAAGGCATACATAGAACAAGGGAAGAGAGCGGAACTGGAATTTTGGCTAAGAAAATGCGGCGATCTACTCGTCTAGTGACAATAACTTTCCACTTCATGTCCGTCTGTTGCTTTATGTGCAGAACAGAAATCACGTGATGGGATCAACGTTGTACGAGCAGTCGATGGCATATAGGATATCGTGTGATGGACGTACAAGGGCAAAGATGGTGCGACGGAGATGGGCCTTGGGAGCAGACCAAATGCGACCCAAATCGGACGGTCTGTCTGATTGCTGGAGCTGTAGAGGGGGGGAAGCGAGAGCGGGAAGGGCCAAGGAAGGGCAGGGTGGAGAAGATCGCCAAGAAGAGGTGCAACGAAGAGATATGAGGGGCCAAGAGCATCAGACAGGCAGAGGCGATACCGCCCGTAGCCACGCCATCCACTAACCCTATCGTTTGGAATAACGTGAGCTATCGGGAATGGGTCAGCAACAGAGTGGTGGTGGCTCACCCGACGAAGTTGACGGCGGTGGTGGAGCAACAATTTTGACAGCAGGTTGTGAAGACGCAACAGAGTAGTGTGCAAGGAAGGATCGGTAGGCGAACCAGATCGACGGGTACACGGTGAGTCAACATGTGCGACAGATGGAGTTCGCCAGCCCTCTCTTGGATGGCGACGGTCCCCATGTAAGGTTGACCAGACTCTGAAGTAGTCCTCGGGAACGAGAGCCTTCATCGACGACGCTGGCCTTGAAGTGTCATCTTGGACGTGATTGTGTTGCTTGTTCTCAGCCTTGGTGATGCTGATGTTGTTGTAAGTGAGGAATGCGTTATCGTTGGCACACTGAAGGCAGGGGAGCATCTTGAGGTCAAGCCGTTTTTTGGCGAGCTCGAAGATACGCATCACGAAAGCGGTCTCGGGAAAACGTATGGCGCCGATGTCCTACAGTTTTACATTAGGAAACGATCTCAGATTATCTCAAAAAGATACTTATTACTCACGTAGTGCTGATACTTTCCAGCATTCCTCGAAAATAGTGAGTGTAAAGACGTCCTCCAGTACGACCCGAACCTTCCGTAAGTTCGTACTTGATACCGAGCTAGTCGAGCATCATGGCGATGTAGCTAGACTCGCATGGAGGGACTTTGCCCTTGATTGTGAATCAACCTACAATTACAGTATCCAACGGTCAACAGAAATTCGTCTATCTCGAATGCGGATTGTTGACGATGACAAATGCTGTATCCGAATTGCGAGGGTATTATTTCCAAAATGCTCTATTCGGTACGTGGGTTCAACTCTGCGCATCTTGAGCGGCATCCTCTCCTCGCCCAGCTTTGGCGCCAAGTCGTCTTCGTCGTTCTCTGATGTCGTAGAATCGGGGGGCCATAGCTCCGAAGATAGTCCCATTCTTGAAGTTGGGAGAGATCGCGTTGGATGCGGAGCAGAAGCGGGCGAAGGGGGTATATAAGTGTTATTGACTGGTGATTTCGAAGTGTTTGGTGTTCCTAAACTTGCTGAAAACAAGGAACAAATGAGCGTTCGTCGTGAACGAGGGAAGAAAAAACAACAGACTCTTCATTTCTTCCCCTCCTCTCCTTATCGCCCACCAACGTATCCACATCACCCTCCACCGCCCTCTCCGTACTGTGATTCCGCAGACTAGGGCTTTGAACGGTTGCATGCACAAACGGCGCCTCCTTATCTCCGTCCATCTCGATCCCGGCCAACCCACATTCACTAGACTGTCATCCTCTCCTTAGTCCGAAACCCTCTTGTACTCCCCACCAACGGTCCAAGATCGATATCCCTGCCTTTACGTATTCGCCCATTCATAGTATACGGGTGATTCGACTCTTCGGTTTGCTGGGAGAGGCGCATGAAACGTTCTTGCCCGTCGACAAACGCCGGCATGTGCGTGAGGGCACAATCCTGTGCGCGAGCACCACGTGCGCTAGATGTAGATGTGGAAGAGAGAGCGTGGAGGATATGAGCCATTTTCTTGCGGAGGTGTATCACCTCGTGTGGCAGGGATGAAAGTGCCCTACACAGTCGTTAAACTCACAAAAATAAGAAATAAGAAAAAAACTCAACGGAAACATATGCGAAGTCTTCAAATGCGTATGTAATGTATAGACCACATTCCCATCGTCCCATTCCCACTCAAGCACAATTTGTACGATGTGGATGGGGGTATTCGTGATAAATAAGGAATGATGAGATCGTTGGAGGAAATGGGTTGAATGGTGTGTACACCGCGTATGGATTGAGAGGAGAGGGTTGTGTGTAGTCGAGAAACGGAGCTCTGTAATGGCGATGGGTGCCGGTGTGGGTGTAACAACACCCCGCCAATGCTGGGCACGTCGTCGTATTTTGACACCGAACTCTGCCTTCGGTAATTTCGATGTCATCCTCGATAGTGCGCTCCTCCATCACAATGATCACACACTCTTCTCCGCCATGTTCCATAGCCGGAGCAACGAGGTTGCCAATGTGAACCTCGCCGTTAGTGGAGATGGTGGAGACCTGGAAGATTTCGGCGGCGATGGTAACGGGTGCAGCGAATACGAATGCTGCCTCGACGTCGCCGAATCTGTTCGAATCGATACTCGGCCGCGATTCCGGTACTGGTGGGGTTGGCGCAACCCCAGACACCGCGTTGACAGAGAACCGGGAAGACATCAACATCTTGCTCGCCATCGAGAACCTCGAATACCAATAATCGTAAAGAGGCGAGGTCAGGCGATTACGGTCTTGCGGAGGGCCCTCCGCGAGGACGAAGGCTGCCTCGGTTCTTGGCTGTGGGGACGGCTGGTAGGGGCTGGACTGGGAGGTTCGGTACCCGAGGGGGTGCTCATACTGGATGGTGACGGGGACTTTTCGCGCTGACACCAGAAACGCAAGAAGCACTAACGACGCCAGTTTGGTCATCACAGCGAGAAACTTGACGTGCAAACCAAAGAATCGACGACACCTTCGCAGTAGCCCTATAAAAGATGGGGTTGGAAGAAAGTTCCCGAAGTCATATCAATAAGAATACATACAAGGAAGAAAGTCTCCAGGTCGGATATTTAATTTCATCATCTTGTACCAAATATTAAGCAAAATAAGTATAGGGATCAAGACCACAACACCCTTTTAAGAACATCAAATCGTCCGAGCTCTCCGCCACGCACTTCCTAATCCCACCCTCGGCCGCAAATCGTGCCAAATCCGCTGGTTCGAGCCCCATTACCAATCATCGCTGCTCAAGTTGAGATTAAGTTGTATTACAGCGAATACCTACTGAAAGAGTAGACAGTTAGCGATAACTCGGAACATACCAACTACCAAAGTGAACCAACCGAAGGTGTGAGTATCCGCCACTGAAGTTAAGATGACGGCTGTGGTAGTCGAAGTAAAATCGAGAAGTTGATGTTCCAATACACACGTTCGATACACCAGGAGTCTGGGATCGCCCAGAGTGCCCACGTAGCCTAAGGGTTCAGTCCAGTCACTTTTACAACTGGGACCAACGGCACAATGGGGACGGTTGAGAAAACAGGTGATGACAAGAATTGATTCCATACCACGATGTGGGTCACATGACGACCTCACACGAGGGATTTAAAATATTCGATTTATCGTTTATTTCAAGTTTATTTACTACAATGGTCTTAGGTGCGTTCGTTAGAATATTGGTACGTTTTGGGTACGTTATGGTTTTACAGGCGATAGTACATGAAACTCTTGAATAACCCACACGCATTCTACTTATCGCTCCCTAAGTATCTCCTTCCAATTACCCATTCAATAAGAATCAGCAGCAGCTCTGATGAGTTCCTCCGCAGCCTTCGACCGCGGTTTGATGGTGCACTTGAAAGGTTCAGGGTGACTATATCGAATTTTTTAGCATTCTAACTTCGTTCAACTAGAACCCGAAATGAGACACCTGACAATACCAGACTTATATTGCACGGACGGCTCGATTAATCCCCCATATTGATCTACCGCCTTAGATATGTTGAAAGTTGAAAGCACGCTCGCGACTGTTAGATTAAGGATGGAGATCGCTATATGGCTCCCTGGGCATATTCTGGTTGATTATCTTAGCCCCTCAAGCTCAAGACACATGTGGGCGATAAGAGAACATTACCTTCGACCAAACCCGAATGCTATCAACGTAGGATCTCGGACGCTTGGATCAAGCTGGCCGTTCTTCAGATATCGTTCGGGCTTGAAAGACGCTGGATCGGGATAGTGGGCTTCGTTTTGGAGCATTGACCTGTAATGAAAAGGCAGCGAGTCTAGCAGTTATATCAACCTGCGAAAGCTCGCCTGCTTACCAGACGTTCCCGATCACAATAGTTCCTTTCGGGATGAAGTAACCCTTGTAAACATCATCTTCTGTGGTCGAATGAGGCAGACCTGCAAAAAAAAAATCACATTTTTTCTCTGCTCCAACAATGTCGGCCCTTACCAGTAGGTAACACAGGCCGCCATCTAGTTTTGGATCACCATGTCGTCAATGACATGCATGAGTATTGTTTATCTCTGCTCTCACCGAAAAACTTCTTTGACAAGAGCAATGACATATGGGAGATCCTTAAGGTCGCTGTACTCGGGTAATCTTCCTTGAAGGACCCGATCAAGCTCCTCCTGCGCCTTGGACTGTACCTCTGAGAAATAAAGCATCGCGACAAACACGGTATGTACAGCTGACAGTGTTGTGTCTGCAGCAGCTATAGAGAGGATTCAGACGACTACCGGGTGGCTAGTGAATGGGAGAAGAGGTGACATACCAACGAAGACAGTGGCCGCGGTGTCCTTGATGACGGATTGCTGATCCCCCAGATCTCTGTTCTCGTCAATATCGCAGACGGCGTCCACCATAAACGAGGGCTCAGCATTTCCAGAAGCCTATCGCCCGTTAGATCCGTCATCCGGAGAATTTTTTTTGACATAGGAGACGAACAATGTTTCTAATTGTCTCGTTATACGGCAAGTGGTGAAAATCCTCCTGAATTTTTCGTAATACCTTCGCTTGTTTCTGGAACGCTGCTCCAGGGGCCCAACTCGGCACATGTCGCAAGATGGGGAGTATATCAACAAGATATATCCCTGAACCTGTGACATCTGAAATACTCTCAAGAGCTATTTCTGATCGCTTGATATGTGGGTCATCAGTCTCCTTGATGTCGAGACCATATGCAAGCGATATGGCTATCCCACCAACCGTACTGGCAATAATATGCTTTCAGGTTGAAGTCGATAGGAAGCTGAGGGACGTACTGTCGTGTGATAGACAAAAAACCTTCTGGGTCCTTCAGCAATTGGGGTAACATTTTTCGGAGAAACTCCATTTCGGTAGCCTTGTGGTCAGTGTTTCCTGGATGGAAATACTGCATGAACATTTGTCGACGGTCCCTCCATGCGTCTCCATATGGAATGATCGCAAGGGCCCATTTCCAACCCATCCTGACCATGAAGTGATCTCAGAAGGATATAAGTTTGAGGGGGGTGTATGATATGACACGTACAATTCACTTATCATCGTAAACTGGGGGCTAGATCCTCCATCAATATGTCAAACGTGCAGAAAATCGAAGAGCGACTGACCGGTCGGAATAATGGGATGACCTTTTCTCAAGCAGCTCAATCGCATCGTCGAAAGAATCCAAGATAACAAAGTCGAGTCCTAGAGCATTGAGATGAATTATGTTGGAATCTTTGGGAATGTTGGATTAGCAAATATATGAATAATTCAAAGCCCCTGGTACATACTATATTCTTTGCAGAGCTTGGCGTACGTCAACCATTCGTGGCTCGTAGGGAGGTCAAACAAGTTCCCGAGAAGCGGTAATTTTTTGGGTCCAGGTGGGAGTGGGAAGCGCGAGCGTTTTCTGATCCTGATGTGAATGAACGCAGTGAGAACAAGCGTGGCGAGAATGGCAAGGTAGTCTGATTTGAGCATAGTTTATATTCGGTAGTACGCCACGTATGAAAAATGCTGGACGTGCTCCGTGTGAGGTTGATACAGCGGTGAATCCGTAGGGTGGCTCAATATCTTGGCGTTGTACAGACTTAAGTGATCAATCTTCCTGTCGTCATGGGACGTCCGCAACTGGATCCAGCGAGGTGTCAAGACTTACCGTAACCGCTACTTGGCCACTGTGAAAGTGGAGTGCTCTGGAAGTTATTTATACGCTCCCGACTTGCCGGAGGTTCAATGACGTCAAGATTGGAGGCATCACGTACTGCATTGAAAGATGACGACAGGTTGGCGAGTAACTAATACCGGTGGCACGGCCCATGTCACCTAAAAGCATCGACTACTAAAGATGGCTGGCACCAGACAGGATTATCCGATTCATTCGCTCGGAACTGAGAGCATTGTATTCTAGTGAACAACACAAATTCAGTATTGAAAACTGATACGTGAGCTGTGACGACTCAAGTACAAGTGGGGAAGGTTTCTACAGGAAGATGTGTTTTTTTGAATGGAAAAATGTCAAAGAGCGTCCGTCACAAGACGTCTCCAGGCCGAGTCCGGCGGAAGAACGTTCGTGGTCATAACTCTCATCTTCTGAATTTCCATACCTTCGCTTCCAAAGTACCGACGACCTTCATAGACCCAGTCATCAATTCCACGGGTTACTTGCCCTACGCTGTCCATATACATTTTCACTTTCCGATCGATCTCTTTTCCCCAAGAAGGCATGTTTGCGATATTTTCGAGCATGGAGGCAAGGACGCCGGCTGCATAGCTTTCGAGCCAGTTGATAGCCCCTTGCATTGAATCTAGATTTTGCTCCACCATGACCAACTCAACCGAGTTGTGAAGCAGCAGCCCGCCGCCACGCGATTTTTCGATCGGGTAGGAGTAAATATCCTGTT
>Ga0307517_10010565_pt1 | contig 12913 bp, 13 predicted proteins | sample 23_EM_MG_FD_194515 | JGI IMG/M metagenome (GOLD analysis project Ga0307517, IMG submission 194515) | Populus trichocarpa ectomycorrhiza microbial communities from riparian zone in the Pacific Northwest, United States - 23_EM | ecosystem: Host-associated > Plants > Roots > Unclassified | place...
CTTTTTTTTTAAGTGCTGGTTGGTTGAACCGGTTCGGTTTGATTCAGTTCAATCGGTTTCAAACTTTAGAAACCGAAACCAAACCGAACCGGAAAGTTTTTGTGATTTTTTAATCGGTTAATTCAGTTTTTTTTTCGGTTATTTTTTTTCCGGTTTTCTCGGTTTATCGGTTTTTTTGCTCATCCCTAATGAATCTCTTCAATTCCGCCTTCGCAGACTCCGATGATCCCACACCCATATCAAGCGCTGACAACGCGGACCCTGACCCACCTACCCTAGACCCCACATGGTTGTTTGGCTCTTTAATCAAAACCATAGCAACCAAATCAGAATCCATTATCGGAACCTATAAAAAGGACCTCGAATAATTAGGATCCGATTAAAGAAAGAAACCGCCGTCATCCGTGATGTCGCTTCACCCGCCGTCCACGACCTCCCCGCTTCGTTTGAGACCAGCGCCGCCGTCGCTCAAGAGTCCCTCGAGTCTGTCGGCCAAGCCATCGACGATATTAGATCCACCTTCTGGAAATCAACGGCCTGGATCATCTCACATGGTAGTGACTCGGTTTTCTCAGCTGTTGATCATGATCGTGATGGTGATACTGGTAGTTTGATTAAACGGGAGTCTTTGAATGCGAGATATACTCGTTTCGATGTTCAAGTGCGTGCATTGCAATGTGATTTGGATACTTATTATTGTGAACCCGTGGATGAGGAGGATTATGAGAAATGGAGATCGGAGGGTCTTGTGATTGAAGAGAAAAATGAAGGGATTAACTAGGGAAAATGAGGTTGTTAAAGGGATTTATAACGAGGTTGTGCCTAGTAAAGTTGATAATCAAAGTTTTTGGAGTCGGTATTTTTATAGAATGTTCAAGTTAAAGCAAGCAGAGGAAGCGAGGGCTTTGCTTGTTAAACGGTTGATCTCCGGACAAAATCATGTTTCTGTACTTGCAGCTTGCACAAACCTGCTTCAGTTAATTATTTCTTTTCTGTTGCAGTGCTGGCTTCTCTCAATCGCACAAGCCTTGGATGGCTCCAGCATGTCTGAAAAACCAAGAGCCAAACAAGAATAGCTAGTGTAATAAAGAGCACTTTGCATTCTCATAATATTGATTATTATATCACAATGCATCAAGAAGTCATCTCCAGTGCTTTCAAAATCACCACCAAGTTCGACATAAACTCTTCAAATTTGAAGGTGGAGGAAGCAAACACCAATGGTAAAAACCAAAGTATTGGGTTTCTTTATAATACAAGCCAGTGCCCTTGATCACTCAAAACCAATACTCTAAACACACTTCTAAGACCAGATGGCATGATGTACTCCAGTACGACTGACTTCCGACGCAACAAATATTACAAGCGCATGCAATTCTCAATTATATTGTTTCCTACTGGTGCTTTGACACCAATGACTTCTGCGCAAAAATCTCAATTGCAGGAAATCAATCATCACAGAATTAGCATGAACTAGCCACAGGATCCGAGTAGTAAAGGAAATCCCAGCAATTAGGATAAAGATCTAATGATCCGGATTTGACAGGCGAGATAGTCTATCAATTTCCTTGATGATCAATTCCTTTTCCTCTTCAAACTGTTCATCCTCAGCACCTGAAGAGACGCTATGTTATGGATGTCCACAGAAGGAATTTCAAAATTTGAGCAGTGTTTCTTATAAACACAATTTCAAAGAAAATTACATGACCTCTTTGTGAATATAGTTTGAAAGCATAATTACCTTTTCCAGCTGAGAGATTGTGAAGCAATTCCAACAATTTTCCATGGTTTTTGGCCAAAATCACTTTCACCTCTCGTGGCTTGTTAGGATTAGCAACAAAGACCTGCACGTATAAACAACGACAGAATTTAACACTTGGAACCATAAAGGACCATTTGTGCCAAAAAAAATCTTTCATTATCTAAGGCAAATAAAGGATCCGTAGTAGACGTGCATTTAACAAAAAGTTAACTGGTGATGCTGCCCAAGGTGCACCTGAGCCAGTGTAACAAAATTTGGCTGTCAGCAGAGTCCAACAGATTAACTGAAGAGGCTAAAGTGCAACCTCAATCAAATAATTTTGACAGCATCATCACCTCTCAATCAACTGGGAGTTTCACAAGCATAAAGACAAGCAAGGAAAGATATGAAAAATCTGTACTTGCAAGTAGCAACTTAACCAGGCCAATGTACAGAATATTTTCAACCCATCTGCACAAAAGCAGCCAATGTCATGCTGTCTTCTGTTTATTACTCATGTCTACTCAACAGTCACCTTTATTTTTCCTTTTAAACAATTCAACTGTAATCTTTGATATCTAGGATGCTGCTTCTATGCAAACAAGGCACAACAGAAACAAGAACAGCTGTGGTAACCATCTTGATCAAACATGATTTTGAATGCAGATTGCAAGCAAAAACATTCAGATAGATATCCTAAAAGTCTAACACATTGTAGAAGTTGCTTGCATTGTCTAGGACTCTTTTCTTCCAATGGAAATTAAATAGATGATCGCATTTCACACAGACATCGAACAACCATCGAAAGTTTCACAAAAAGTAAGTGAACTTAAAGTCTAAAAGGATGTAGTATATACTTGACTGTTTGTATTTATCGTAAGACTAGGCACACCAAAAAGAACAGTATGAAATAACCTTAGATACATGTGTTCGAGGGTAATGCTGATAAAACACAACCTAATGCCCCATATCATGTCACCGAAAAACTTAACATGAAAGGAAATTTCTGCAAGAGATGATGCATATCAGACAGCAAGTACAGCTGACTGCCTCCTCTATAACCTGACCAATTTAGTCTTTGGAAGGGGGTAGAAAAATTAGCCAATGTTATGCATGTTCTACATTAGCAATTTCCTTGGTTCTAATTGTATTGGAACAACAGGAAGGCCGGGGGATTGAATTACAACAAGTTAGCATGGGAAAATCAGAGTTCTTGCATATGACCAAGCCTAGAGCACAACCAGCTAAAAAAACATATACACTAAAGAATAAGAGAAAGCAAGGAAGACCTTGAAAATGTGGAAAGCAGAGATCTGAATATTTTTGCTCGAGTCCTGCCCAGACAAATGAAAGAAAAGACAAGCAGAGAAAGGTCAAATACAATTAAAACTTATGAAAAAGATGGTGTCAAAAATAGATCTAGCAAAGAATACCCATCTATAATATTGTACAGGAAATCCCTTAAAAAATCAAAACTACTCTTACCACTTATCAGACAGACACATAAAAGTGTGAAGCTCTGGTGGCTACAGACCACCCCCCCTCAAAAACCAAAAAAACAATCTGGTAACCTAGGCGGCCAAATTAAAAAAAATGTTTCAGTTCATAGAAACAGAGGCCTCTCTGCATCGACAACCCATCCGTACTGTGAGTAGACAAGCCCTTCTTAAATGTTTCCCTAAGGATAAGCAAAGCAAGACAGTTAAACCATTCATTGGTTCTGAGCTAGATTGGCATCAAATGGTAATAATCACCAATGAAAGAAGCGTTCCAGACTTCCAGTAGACAGAAGCAAGGTGAAACAAAGTGATTCTAAAACTCATATTTGAGTTACATTTCAGTAACATAAAATGAATTTTGTTCTCACTAACAGTAATCAAAACTTCAAAGCTTTGATACCAATGTTGCCTCTTGTTGCCAGGTGTTATAGGTGAGTAATATCATGTCTTTCAGGGCTTTTCTACCATTCAGAGGATTTTTACTTGCTTAGTAGCTTTTAGGTTGATAAAGTAGCATTGCCAATTAAAAGCATATGGTTTCTTCAGACTGCACGGTATATTCAATTAGACATTCAAACCGAACAATATCAAGATTGACATACAAGAATAAAAAGTGGAAAAGAAAAGACTTGATACCTTCAGCAAAGTCATCATGACTTTCAAGTACCGAACTTCTTGAATGTAGCGCTTCATTATATGAGAGCTCGGAGGTTCCAAAAGGAATTCCGAGAGAAGCTATATCAACACAATACTGTTAACTTATTGATCAAAGCAACAGCAGAGTGATATCTGAAAAAGTACAGTGGAAACTAACCTTCAATGATTGCCTTCTCGTCACATAATTAGAAGATGTCAAGAGTTTTTCATATTGATCAAAGAACTGGAACAGTAGAGCTTTAATATTAGCTAGGACACTTCTTACTCAAGCAAGATAAAAAGTAAAGACAATTGTGAAAAGGAGTTGTTATGGTAGTAGATGAGCTGGTCAGTCTAGACAAATACTAGGAGTTCAGAATCCAGTGAGACTACATGGTTGATGCAACTTACACATTGTTATATAATTCATTAATCATCACAAAAAAGGTTCTTGTCCAAAGTAGATCCCGTATTTCGATATTCTTTTACCAACATAAGTAGATCAGCAAATTTTAAGCAACATTTTAGCCAAGATTGGTCTGCCTAGATCTGTCTAGAATCATATCAAGAATTGACAAGCAAGTGTACCTCATCATAATGTGCAGTAAGATACTCCGCAACCACAGTGCCATGTTTAGTCAGTAAATCCTGGCAAGCATATCAAAACATATAAGAAGTAGGAATAACTGGAAGCGCAAAATTTGAACAGATAAAAAAAAAAAGAAACACAAGAACTTACAACCTTATAACTCTGACCTTGAAAGTGGAGAAAGCATCAGAAGCAACATCAAAGTTAGGCAATTCCACAAATTTGAAGAACAACTCAAAGCTTGCAGACTCTAATATATATCTGAAACATCACTACAAAAATTAACTGTGTGAAAACTTAAAACTTGCCTGTCATAAAGAAATTAGGCGTCAAAATCAGATGTCAAAAGAAGCATTAACAGCCATTTTAAGCTAAGTGATTGAATTGAAACTGACAGAAATTTCAAGTCTCAGAAAAGCAATATACTTCAATTATCAATTTCCATTAACCTGGTCCAGCCAGCCCATTTCCTGGATTGATATACATCAAGTGGGGGCCATTCATCTCTATACTAAATAAGTTAATCTATCAAGTATTATGCAAAGCCAAAGCAGTCAACTTTAGGAATTAAATAGCTTTAGCAGCAGAGATCAAAGCTCAAATTGTCATAATCAGCAAAAGATCCCAAGGACCAGGGTAAAGGCAATAGCCAATGAGCACATAAAACAAATCACATTGAAACCCAGGTCACGCATGAGCAGTCCTTATCAGTGGCAGAAATTATGGATCAGAATTACAGAAATTATAGCTGCAATTATGAGACTTATTTTACCATAATTAGTGTATTAAGCTGTACACATGTTCTTACCTATATTAGAATATTAGCAGTTAGTGTATTAGCTGTTTATATTTTCTTGCCTAAATAGATTGTACAGCAACTCTTATTTAATAGAAAGGATCCTCATGGTGAAGGACATTCAGCCAATTACTCAAATTTGTTATGGTATCAGAGCAAGGTTCTGTAACCTTCTGATCTATCTTTTGTTATGGGTTGATTAATTTTTTAATCAACAACTTTGTTTTGGCTTACAGTCTTGATTTAAGATTTCTAGTTCTGATTTTTTTGAGAATGTCTACAGAAACTTTGAATATCAAATTTACAGGGAAGAACTATGCGGCATGGGAATTTCAGTTTAGGATGTTTTTGAAAGGGAAGGAGCTTTGGAGGCATATTGACGAGACTTCTCCTGCTCCTGCAAATGATGCAGAATTTAGTCAATGGGAGACAAAGGATGCTTGAATTATTTCTTGGATTTTAGCATCTATTGAAGGCCATATGGTGAACAATTTACACTCCTTTGGTACAGCTAGAGAGATGTGGGATTATCTAAAGCATATATATCATCAAGATAATACTGCTAGACGCTTTCAACTTGAATTCGAGATCAGTGATTTCAGTCAAGGTAATCTCTCGATTGAGCAATATTATTCTGGTTTTATTAATCTATGGAGCGAATATTCTGGTATTATCTATTCTAACGTGTCTAAAGAGGCCTTACCCAGTCTTCATGCGGTTCATGAAGTTAGTAAGCGAGATCAGTTTTTGATTAAACTCAAACCAGAATTTGAGATTGCCCGAGCTGGATTGTTGAATAGAGATCCAGTTCCTTCTTTGGATGTCTGTCTAGGTGAATTATTGCGTGAAGAACAAAGAATGGCTACACAATCTGTAAAAGGTCAATCCAAGGAGACATCTAAGGTTGTCAATGTTGCTTATGTTGCTCAAGGGAAGAATCGATACAAAGGAACTATGCAGTGCTACAGCTGCAAGGAGTATGGGCATATTGCCCGCAATTGTGGCAAGAAATTCTGCAATTACTGTAAGTGGAATGGACACATTATTAAAGAATGTTCTACACGTCCAGAAAATTAGAGAGCACAAGCTTTTCAAGCTGCTGTTACAAACCATCAGATTTCTAGTTCTACTTCCACAACCACTAGCATCAACCAGCCCACTATCACTCCAGAAATGGTACAACAAATGATTTTCACTGCATTCTCTATGCTTGGACTTCAGGGTCAAGGTAATACTGTCTCTTCTTCTTGGATTGTTGATTCTGGAGCATCCAATCATATGACTGGCTCATCTGATTTGTTATGTAATCTCCGGGAATATAGTGGCACACAAAATATTCAGATTGCTAATGATAGTAATCTTCCGATTGTAGCCATTGGTGATATTGGACCTTCTTTTCCTCATGTATTTGTTTCTCCTGGGCTGTCTGCTAATTTAATTTTTGTTGGACAAATGGTGGATAATAACTGGGATGTGCATCTCTCTCGTAATGGTTGTCTTGTGCAGGATCAAGTATCCGGGAAGGTGATCGCGAGGGGGCCTAAAGTGAGAAGATTATTTTTGTTGCAATTTACTATTCCTAAAGCTTTGTCTTTAGCTTATGTTATTGTTGAAAATAAAGCAGCAGATTGGCATAAACGATTGGGCCATCCAAATAATGTTATTTTGTCTAATTTAATAAAGCGTGGTTTTCTTGGTCACAAAGATAAGGGTTCTACTCATAACTTGTCTTTTGATTGCTCTACTTGGAAACTAGGGAAAAGTAAAACTTTACCTTTCTCTACTTTTGGCAATCGTGCTAATACATGTTTTTTGGAAGTCGTGCTAATACATGTTTTGAGATTGTACACTCTAATGTTTGGGGTATTGCTCCTGTTATTTCACATGCACAATATAAATATTTTGTGACCTTCATTGATGATTACAGTCGTTTTACTTGGATCTATTTTCTGCGCACCAAAGCTGAGGTTTTCACTACTTTCCACACCTTTCTAGCTTATATTGAGACACAATTCTCAACCTGCATTAAGGTGTTCCGGTCTGATAATGGTGGTGAATATTTATCACATGAATTTTAGGCTCTCCTGCAACATAAAGGTATCATCTCGCAACGATCATGTCCTTATACCCCTCAACAGAATGGGGTGGCTGAACGTAAAAATCGTCACTTGCTGGATATGGTTCGTACGTTGCTTTTAGAGTCTTCAGTTCCACCTAAATTTTGGGTGGAAGCTTTATCTACTGCAATGTATTTGATTAATCGTCTGCCTTCTCAACAATTGAATTTTGATTCTCCTTACTATCGTCTTTTCAGCATGCATCCTGACTACCACAATTTACATACATCTGGTTGTGTTTGCTTTGTTCACTTGCCTTCTCATGAGCGTCACAAGCTTACAGCTCAGTCAGCAAGGTGTGCTTTTATGGGTTATAGCATTGGTCAAAAAGGTTTTTTATGTTATGATGTTGTTACTAATCGTCTGCGTATGTCCAGAAATGTGAATTTTTTTAACATGAGTACTATTTTAAGTAACATGTATCTTGTTCCAATGGTGTTCTACTTCCTACCTTTGATGATATCTCACCACCAGTTCCGCAGTATCAAGCCGGTTTTGTTTATTCGCGAAGACAGCCCCAGGCATCACAAATCCTTCCTGACACTGATCCAGTTGCTGCTCCAGTTGCTCTTCAATGATCTTCCCGCATTTGTCGTCCTCCTGATCGGTATAGTTTCTCTGTTATTTTAAATGATACTACAATTCCTACCTCTTATTCTCAGGCAACTAAACATGCATGTTGGAAAAACGCTATGCAAGAAGAACTTCAGGCTCTTGCGGAGAATCATACTTGGGATATTGCTCCCTGTCCTACTGGTGTCAAGCCCATTGGTTGTAAATGGGTATATTCCATTAAGTTGCGGTATGATGGCTCTCTTGACAAATATAAAGCGAGGTTGGTGGCACTCGGTAACCGTCAGGAGCATGGGATAGACTATGAGGAAACCTTTGCACCTGTGGCAAAGATGACAACTGTGCAACTTATTATAGCCATTGTTGCTTCTAAAGGCTGGTCATTGCGACAAATGGATGTTAAGAATGCTTTTTTGCATGGAGATCTTCAGGAAGAGATATATATGACTCCACCACCAGGGTTCTTTTCTACAACATCTACTGATGTTTGTAAGCTAAAACGATCTCTCTATGGTTTGAAACAAGCCCCACATGCTTGGTTTGATAAGTTTCGCTCCACGCTTCTTGGCTTCTCCTTTGTCCAGAGTCAGTATGATTCCTCTTTGTTCCTTTGCAAGACTACCAACGGAATCGTCTTGCTCTTGGTATATGTTGATGATATCGTTATTACAAGGACTGACACTGCATTGATTTTTCTGCTTCAAAAACGTCTTCAGTCTTCTTTTCATATGGAGGACTTAGGTCCTCTATAGTATTTTTTAGATCTTGAGGTGCATTCTACTATTACTAGTATTTTTCTACATCAGCATAAATATATCCAAGTGTTAATTGCTTTGGCTGGTCTTCAAGAAGGTCGTTTAGTTGAATACTCCCTTGGAAGTGAATGTTAAATATCGTCGTGATGAGGGTGATTTTCTATCTGATCCCTCTTTATATAGGCAACTGGTAAGGAGTTTGAACTATCTCACTATCACTCGGCCTGATATTTCCTTTGTTGTTCAACAAGTTAGCCAATTTATGCAAGCACCTACACACCTCCATCTGGCCGTTGTTCATCGCATTGTTCGCTATTTGCATGGCACTTCTGCTCGAGGACTTTTCTTCCCTCAGGATTCTCCTATTCGTTTGGTTGCATATAGTGATGCTGATTGGGCTGGTTGTTCTGACACTCGACGTTCCATTACTGGGTGGTGTATGTTTCTTGGTAACTCTCTTGTTTCTTGGAAAAGTAAGAAGCAAGATCGGGTGTCTAAGTCCTCCACTGAGTCTAAATATCGTGTTATGTCCTCTGCCTGTTCTGAAATTATTTGGCTACAGGGACTCTTAGGTGAGCTTGGATTTCCTCAAGTTGAGCCTACTCCACTTCATGCAGATAATACTAGTGCCATTCAGATTGCTGCTAACCCGGTATTTCATGAGCGTACTAAGCACATTGAAGTAGATTGTCATTCTATTCGTGAAGCATATGATGCTCGTGTTATCTCTCTCACGCATATCTACACTACTCTCCAGACTGCCGATGTGTTCACTAAGGCTCTCTCCAAGCACCAACATCACTTTCTTGTTAATAAATTGATGCTTCTTGATCATATAGCATCAATTTGAGGGGGGGATATCAATGGCAGAAATTATGGATCAGAATTACAGAAATTATGGCTGCAATTATGAGATTTATTTTACCATAATTAGTGTATTAAGCTGTATATATGTTCTTACCTATATTAGAATATTAGCAGGTAGTGTATTAGTTGTTTATATTTTCTTGCCTAAATAGATAGTACAACAACTCTTATTTAATAGAAAAGATCCTCATGGTGAAGGACATTCAGCCAATTACTCAAATTTGTTAGTCCTTTCTCCATTGAGATGATATCACAGGAATTTTTATGAAAATATAAAAAATGACAGCAGATCCCTATGACATCAACTAGAGGCTCAAAATAAAGGAAAGCCCCAAAATGGCATGGATTGTTAAGGTAGAAAGGCTTAAATTTTTTTCAATAGGTAACTGATCTAGATTAAAGAAAATAACAAAAAAAAAAAAAAGAGTAACCCTACTTGCACAAAAAAGTATAGAAAATAAAACTAAAGTTCTAACCACCCCCGGGTCAACACCAGTACCCAGATAGTTTTTTTTTTCCTATTTTCCAGGGAAGCTCTTACATGAACCTTGAACTTTAGAAAAAGGCTTTGGGCAATAAAAATCAAATATCAATACAAGAAAACATATGAGAGTCTACCAAATAATGCATCAAAAAATTCACAACTTCACAAGCATAAAACTCTGCTTGTGTTTCTTCAGGAACCAAAGGATATGCAACTCCTCAAGCTTACAGAAACATTATAGAGCTTCTCTCTCCCATGAGAAGGTGACAGTTTCTCATTGTGCATGAGAAACGGTTCCATGAGAACTTAAACCTTTGTTGCCTCACACTTATAGGTCACATAAATGCTATGAAAAGCCCATCTGAAGTCTCACTTCAAGAAAGGTCTCCTATCAGTGTGATTGTAATCTAATGGAGTCAAAGGTCATCATGATAATGGACTGATGATCATAACTACAAACACACGAGAGTGTCAAAGCATAACATATAAGCCAAAAACAAGCACACAAGGGCCACTATTTCCATTTTTAATAATACCCCTTTTGTACACTGAAAAAAAAAACAGTAGAGCTTCTTTCACTGATATCATCATTTTTTAAAAAAACAATATAAGAGCTTTAGCTATAACACATAGGCCATGAAAGAAATAAAAAAGAGCTTGAATGTCTTACTTTGCAAGCGTCGGAAACTTTATGCATTCCCTTAGCATAAGCCCACAATTCAAGGCAATTTCCTTGTTATCATAGCTGTTCAAAGGGGAAAACATTAAATCTCATACCAAATCACCCTACTGAAATTTGTTATTCCCAGTGACTCCACATGAAAAGGGAATGCAGAAAACAAAAGAATAAAAATTAATGTATTTTGCAGCTGTCATTTCCAGATTAAGAAAAATTAAGAACCCTACTTGGGGTCAAATTTCGGTTTTCCATCCTCTGGTTGCGACTCCTAGAAACCCTGCTAGTGTCTCTCTCATATTTTCTACAATTTCCAACAACTCGAAACCCTTGTTCCAACCATCAAATAATGAGTATGATTTATGTTTTCTGACAGAGAAAATAATCATGAAACAAACAACTTAAGGTACAAAAATAACACACACCTCTTATGGTTCTTTAGGCATACCAATTTTGACACATCGCTGACTGTGGTAGCATTCTCTTACGACACCCTTGTAACAAAATTTTAGAAGGACATTTGACATCAGTTACTCTCTTCTTTCTTTCTTTCTTTCTTTTTGAATAATACCATTTAGAATTACATTTTTGTAATACATACAAAACTACAGTTCTTTTAGATGAAAGAACCCCGTTTCCTTCTTAAGCAGAAAATGCATTCACATGGCAGTACTCAAGAAGGCTAGAAAGAGATTAGAAACCCATACAATAAAGAGATAATCACAATAAACCAAAGACCTATAACTCAAAAGAGCACAAGACACACCAATATCGTTTCTTAATCCAAGCATAAAAACAAGAATTATATGCTTACCATACAACAAGAAAGTCTAGAAATTCAAAATGGTTCTCTATGTATTCTACAGAGCAGTATCTTGAGTCAACCTTTTGCTTCAACAATATAGACCAACAATGGACTAAATCCTTTCTTGCCTACATTTCAAAAAACAAAAAAAGTCATAATCTGCGCAACGAAAAATACTGAATACATGCACGAGTGAATGATAGGAATGAGGTAGCAGCAGCACTTACTTCCCATCCCAAATTAGGTAACTTGTGAATCATAAGAGCAAGAACATCCTCTTTGCAAACTTCAAGTGCTAATTGGGAAACTTGATCCGTATTCGATTCAACCTCCCCATCTCCACACAGCATACATCTCATTGACACAAAATTCTTCTCTACTTCTTCCAATGCCTGTTATAACTTTCAAAGTATCAATCAATCAATTATATAACAATCCTTCCAGTATCACTGAAAGGCAATTCATGAACCAATTGCATTTCAATAGCATCATAACAAATAGTTACTTAATCACATCAATATATACTGACCAGCAACAGATTTTATAAGCACATTTCTCATAATTACATCAACAAAACAGTAATTTAGATGTAAATTAATATGCGGTTCATCATACATAAATCAAATACCAGGAAAAATAAAATTAAACTAAAAAAAAAATGAGAGGGAGAGAGCGAGACCTTCTCAAGGGCTTTAACTTCAACAACGGTTTTGGTATCAAGAGCCACGAGGCTATCTTTCATTGCTTTCACCACTTCCTGTGGTGTTTTTGGCCGTGACGCTTTGAAGAATGAAAACGACATCTCGTCGACCGAGCGATAAGAAAAGCAAAAACTATTCTTTATCACTCAGGCTTCGTTCCTCTTATAAATTTCTGCATCTGTCTGCCTGTGTTTCCTTCAACAGTGAGAGATGGATTTGGGTTTAAAAATTTGGCAGCAGAAATTAAAGAAAAAGAGAGAGAGAGAGAATCAGGGAATGCAGTAGTAGAATTGAAAGAATGTTAACCGGAGGACAAGCTTCGATGTTACGTTTTCTTACAATATTTTACCTAATCTGCTTGAAAGGGTTCTTTCTTTCCAAGTGTATCAACATTTTCGATTTTTATAATTAGGTGTCTCACCTTTTGATTTTCATCTTGATAACAACTATGGTTTTTTTTTGTATTTTAAAAATATTAAAAAAAATTAAAATTTTTTATATCTTTTTTATTTCAAATTAATATTTATTTTTTATATTTTTAAATCATTTTAATACATTAATGTCAAAAATAATTTTTAAAAAATAAAAAATATATTATTTTAATACATTTTTAGTAGAAAGTATTTTGAAAATCAACCATACTTCTAAATATGTTTAATCTATATTTGTTAAAA
>Ga0307517_10010566_pt1 | contig 12913 bp, 11 predicted proteins | sample 23_EM_MG_FD_194515 | JGI IMG/M metagenome (GOLD analysis project Ga0307517, IMG submission 194515) | Populus trichocarpa ectomycorrhiza microbial communities from riparian zone in the Pacific Northwest, United States - 23_EM | ecosystem: Host-associated > Plants > Roots > Unclassified | place...
TTTTTCTCTCTCCAAAAGCAGATACTGTCAATACAATGGTCAGGTATAGAAAAATGTTTTATGGCTCGACTGTTCCATGCTTGAAAGAGACAGATTTTATAAGCAAAGAGCGAATAGTCTTTTTATATTCTGCTCAAAACTTTCTGAAAGAACATACCTAGCATGTTGATGTTTTGCTCTTTCAGCGATTGACTCAGCGTTGATACACCTAATCCCTTCTTGTTTCTTATGAAACCAGCAACGTTTTTGCACAGCATAAAAGGGCAGATCCCACTGGAAAATATGCATCACACGTTGCTAACATTAGAGGAAGCCGTGCGCCATGCTCTATTATTATGATTAATGTTGAGGTTTGACAGCTCCGGGACCAGAGTGTTTTGGTCTCCTTTCGAAAGCAAATTAATATCATCCACGTTTTGTTGCTCAATAATTATATCTCATTCGGGCCCTTTTCAATCTGTCTTCTTCGACCACAAAAACATTTTGTCAGACTTCTCTTTGGCCTGTTCGTCCATATATGTATAGAGAGAGATAGATAGATAGTAGAAAAGAAAAGGCCTGGCCATCAGAGAAAAGATGGAGAATGATCACGATGGTGCGCTCGAAGATGCAAGAGAACCACTCATGCCCAATAATTCATCTTGCGAAGAAGGATCTGGCTCTCAGTGTAGCAGCAACAATACTGGTACTGCTTGGATGGTTTACCTCAGCACATTTGTTGCAGTTGCTGGTTCTTTTGAAGTTGGATCCTGTGTAAGTGCCTCCTCGTCATTTCCTTTTCAACTCTAAAAACACGTACTATTAATTAGTAGTTCAAAACCTTGCATTACGACTGCTGACAACAGATGTTTGCTTTTGAATCCAGTCTGGCTATTCATCACCAACTCAGAATGCTATAAGGGAAGATCTGTCTTTGTCTATAGCAGAGGTGAGTTAACGATTCAAGCAAGGCCTTAGCTTCACTCTTTTCTTTTCTTTTCTTTTCTTCTTGAAAAATCCAAGAGATTATATTGATTGGAAAATTAATGTTAAGCTAACCTTCACACGAGAATGATGCCAAAAGTAAATGACCAAAAACAGATTAAAACTAAGGATCCCAAGAGCAAACCAGAAAATTGTAGACAGCGTAGAATAGGACAAAAAGCATATTCCAGCACCATGGAACAGCTAGATCAGCATAGGAGGAGCAGAAGCTTATTTAGGCAAACAATTAGGGGCATTAGCAAGCAGAAGTCGAACTCAAACATAGAAACTCCTAACCAAATGAAAGCCACATCGAAGAGGCAGCACTAGAAAATGATAACCTATTAACCTTAGTAAAGCATTGGCAAATTAAACTAGTTAAACAATCGTGCAAGAAAATCCAAATTAACAAAAAATGAATCCATGAGAAGAAACGAAAGAAGCAGCATAAGGTGGGAAGTGAGGATAGGAGCATAGAAAATCTCGAGAGTAGGCAAAGTACAAAAGGCAGAACTGTAGAAGCGTTGGAGTGATTATATGATAACACTGCACACAATGGATCCATTGCAGTTGTTTGATAACATACTAAGTTGTGTTTTTAATTATGAAACATTAAAAAATTAAGTTTAAAAGACTTTAAGTTTTTACATATTTTTATAACTGAGTTTTGTAAGATTTTGTTTTTGCGTTTCAAAAGCGTTATTAAAAAAAATTAATTTTTTTTATTTTAAATTAATATGTTTTTGTATTTTCATATTATTTTGATACGTTGATATAAAAAATAATTTTTAAAAAATAAAAAAATTATTTTAATGCATTTTCAAGTAAAAAACATTTTGAAAAGCAATCGTAATCATACAACTACCAAACATCTTATACATGTTTTTTGCTGTACATAAATCTCAATTATAATTTTTACCAAACACGTATCTAAATTTAACTAATCATATCTAATCATATTTTTTTTTAAATTATTTTTTTAAAAATTATAACCATAAAAGCTACTTACAGTACAAACGAGTCTAAAAGCTACTTAAAAATACAAACGAGTCTAAGAGGCTGCAAAACTCAGGGAAAAGATGAAGAAGCCAGACCTCCAACAAAAATTTACACGCACCCTAGAAGCAGCAATTTTCTATTCCAAAAAACAGACAACGAATATTTTCCTTTTTGAAGACTCGAATTAACACCCCTGACAAAACCAAGCAAGGATAATGACATCGATAAATGCTCAAAATCAGACCCCACAAAATTGATACTTGGACACATTTGTCAACACAGACAATTCTTTCTTTTCAGAGGGAATTTTCTGTTGATCCAATAATCAATTCTTCATCTCTGGAATGCTAAATCATGAGAGGAACTCACTGGATTATGTTGCTGATAGTTTCCTCTCCATAGTTTCCGTTAACAAAATCAGATCGTGTGTACGACGCAACTTTAAACGTCGGAAATCAACTCTCAGGGTTTTAGCTTCTAAACTGATTTGTTGATTTCTGAGCATGCAATTATGCATGCAGTATTCCTTGTTTGGTTCCATATTGACAGTTGGTGCAATGATCGGTGCAATCACAAGCGGACCAATTGCTGATTATATTGGTCGAAAAGGGGTAAGAAAACAGATGATATTATGAATCCCTAATCTTTCAAGATAAACTAGAGAAGGATTCTGTTCTTACATGTTTTTTCCAGAGAACATCCACCTAATAATACTGTGTTCATGTGGGATATAGGCGATGAGATTTTCTAGCACCTCCTGTGCTGCAGGATGGCTTGCCATTTACTTTGCTAAGGTTTGTGTCATCTTAATAAGCATAAAAAAATGATCTTTCCAAATAAATGACAATAAATCTTACCCTGTCTTGGTTCAATATGAAAGGGCGCTCTGGCATTGGACATTGGGAGATTGGCAACTGGTTATGGAATGGGAGCGTTGTCCTTCGTGGTACAGTTTATTTCCCGTCTAGCATTTGATTAATATAAAACATGTTACTGATGAGCATCATGTCATTATTGATCATGACCAGGTACCTGTTTTTATAGCTGAAATTGCACCCAAAAACCTTAGAGGAACATTAACAGCTGTGACTCAGGTAAAGATTGCACACAGCGAAATCACGTACACACTATTTTCATAGTTAAATTTGTATTCCCATGTTGTGACCGTCTAACTTGATGGATTCTTTCTGAATAAAAGAATATGAAATAGACAACGCAGATCATCCATAACGACAAATTATACATAAGGATTACTATTCACAACTCGTTACATTATCATATCTTCAGCTTATGGTTGCTACTGGAGTGTCTGTTGCATTCATAATAGGGACAGTACTGAGATGGAGGGTTTTGGCTTTGACTGGTATGTTTACTCTGTACATTTGCATATTCAATCATCAAAAGAAAATAATGCAACGGATAGCAAGTCAGGGAGCTTACCTCTGAAGTCTTGCAGGACTTATCCCTTGTGTAATTCTGCATGTTGGCCTATTTCTCATTCCAGAGTCTCCCAGATGGCTGGTAAAAAACAGCAATATTTATATATAAATGACAAAGAATAACATATATATGACACACTATCTGATGAATCCAGGCAAAGAGGGGGCGTGAAAAAGAGTTTGAAACCACATTACAGAAACTTCGTGGCAGGGCTGCTGATATATCTTACGAGGCAATTGAAATCAAGGTTCCCATTTTGTAGTCTGCATTAGGATTTCATTGTAAATGTCTCAAAATTTACAATAAAAAATAAAATAACGAGTACTATGTCAATTGTCTGACAGGATTATATAGAAACTCTCGAACGCCTCCCAAAAGCCAAACTGCTAGACCTATTCCAAAGAAGAAACCTGCACTCAGTCCTTGTAAATATTTCATTACTTTCTACTGATCTCAGTGAAAAATAAGTATTCGCTCCACCACGACCTTTTATTTTAACTTCTTAATTATTTTCCAGATAGGAGTTGGATTGATGGTTTTGCAACAATTTGGAGGAATCAATGCGGTTTGCTTTTATGTCAGCTCTATCTTTGAAGTAGCAGGTAAAGAAGATCGAATAACTCAAAGTTTGAACTGGCATGCTGCTCAAAGATTCATGATTGTTCTAATTTTCTGAGACTGATATTTCAGGATTTTCTCCGTCTGTTGGAACCATAATCTACGCCATCCTTCAGGTTCCTAACTTCCCAGAATGCTAGTCAAATTAAAAAGAAAGTTTAATTGTCTCAACCCGCTTGGAATTGACTGAAACAATTCCATTTTGCAGGTTGTGGTTGTTGCCCTAAACACAACCATTATAGATAAAGTTGGAAGAAAACCTCTTTTACTGGTAAAGTTTTGTTCACGTCTCAGTTAGAGCTTCCTCAGACTAGCCACCCCTTCACATATTGAAAGCTGTACTTTCTTTGCGTTCTAGGTTTCTGCATCAGGACTGGTCATCGCCTGCCTAATAACAGGGCTTTCATTCTATCTGAAGGTTATAGTCAAACTCTCATTCTCATATACACCTTACAAGTCATAATTCACGATGCTGTCTTTTCCAGATATATAAATATTTAGAGATACCTTGTGTGTAAAACAGGTTCATGAATTAGCACTCAAGTCAGCTCCCATGCTCGCTGTAACTGGCATATTGGTAAGGCTACAAGTTTTCTCAAACGATATCACTGTTAGCTTGGATTGATCTTCCTAAAGAGTAAAAACAATTAACGACAAAAAGCCCCATATATTCCCATGTTAAATCTGACAATCACTCTTCGAATTTTAGCTATATATAGGAACATTTTCGGCAGGAATGGGTCCAATTCCTTGGGTTATAATGTCAGAGGTAATCTAATACACCATTCAAGATGATAACTCCGTCTCCATATATATTGGATATATCCCCCCAACATAAACATTATCTTTTTGTTGCAGATATTCCCTTTGAATATCAAAGGAGTTTCTGGAAGCCTAGCAACACTAGTGAACTGGTTCTGTGCATGGGCAGTTTCCTTCACCTTCAACTTCCTTATGTCCTGGAGCTCCTATGGTAAATAAATCTAAAACTTCATTTTATCAGAAGCAATTTAACAATAAATTGTAAAGCAAGATGTGCAAGCCGAAATCTGATTTATCCAAGTCTTGTTTTCAGGTACATTTATTCTTTATGCTGCGATCAATGCGATGACCATAGCGTTTGTGGCATTGCTGGTGCCAGAAACAAAAGGAAGAACCTTGGAACAAATTCAAGCAGCCATACGTTGATGCTTAGAGCCGGAAACAAAGCACACGCTATCTCTAATGATATAGAACATCAACAATAAATCAAGTAGCTACGGCCTGCTTGCGGAAACTAAATAATAATAGTTATTTGTTTTCGAAGTTTGACGTGTATTAATTTTGGTTTGAAGAGCTTCTGTTCCATCCAAATGAATGGGGAAATTTCCTGCTGCCCATTGCAGAGGAATTCCTACAGCACAATACATGATAATCTCTCAAACCACCACTTTTTTTTTTCGAACTTGAGAGAAAGACACTGATGCTAGTTGAGCTCGCAGCCTATCCCTGCATATTTATTCCTTGTTTTATCACTAGCTCACATTACCTTTGCTCCCAATTATGGTTGTCTAAAAGGAAACTTAATTTTTTGTTATATAATGATGCTTTTGATTCCGGAAATATTAGTCCAAACAATTGATATTGACCAACTCGTAAAACAAAAGCTAAAAGAGATAATTCGATAATCAAGATAGATCATTGTAGATTGAAGAGTGAAAACAAACTTTTCAATGTGATCTATTTATTATTATCATATTAATCAAGAACAAATTACTCCTTTAATATTTTAACATTTTAGATGCATATTGAAATGACATAAATACACTTAAAAGAAAAATAAATAAAATTGTTATACGGGAGCTCTTTTGGTTTTTTAAAGCTTTGATTGCAAAGTGAAATGATTATGTTGCCTTTAAAAGCAAAAATGTTAAAATTGACATCCAAAGACTCTTACAAATTTTCATCATAGTTTTTAGTTATAATCAACTTGAATGAAAAATAATTTAGTATTTTAACAAATATAAATATAATTAGAAAAAAATAAAAGTAAATAGACACACGCTAACAAGTGGGAGCCCTCATGCTCTTTTGACGACATGGGTCAATATATTAAGATACTTCAAGAAATGACTATGTTGCACTTCGGTCTGACAACCCATGTCAGACCCAAGTTTCTAATATAATTTGGACTAATATTTTCGGAATTAAAAGCATCATTTATAACAAAAAAAAATAAATTTCCTTTTAAACAACCATAATTGGGAGCAAAGGTCAGCTAGTAATAAAACAACAAACAAAAAGAGGACAACAATGCACTTTAGTTGTCAAGAAAGAGAAAAGAAAGAAAAAATTCAAACAAACGATCACCGACGACAATCCAATCATGATATGTCTACATGCGCTGCTTCATGTGAAAGAGAGCATGACTATGCATCTAGTTATGCGACGGATGAGCAGATTTGGTCACTAGAAAGTGTCTCACGCGCTTTCTTAATGGCGCTGAAATACCCCGAAAGGCAAAGCCTCTTTTTTTTTTGTGTTTTCTAAGGCTAAAATCGTTATTTGCTTATACTTGAAAATTGAAAAAGCATGATTGCCCTTGTGGAAGAAAGCCAAAGAAATATTTATCCACTTGTGAAAAGATGAGAAATTAAAAGTAAAATTACTATTACAATTCACAGTGAAATATTTCTTGATTTACAGTGATTTCCTCATACCATTTAGCTTTTGTTATAATTTGACATAATGGTACAATCATGATTTTGAGATTTTTTTTTAAATTTATTTTTTTTGTATTTTTGGATTGTTTTGATGTATTAATGTCAAAAATAATTTTTTAAAATAAATATTATTATAATGCATTTCTAAGTAAAAAACATTTTAAAAAGTAATTTCTACTCCACTCCCAAACAAACCCTTAGGTTTTACAATTCAATTTTTCAAACTATTTTTGTTTAGAATAATATGAAATTGATATTTTTTTTAGATTTTTTAAAAATTATTTTGATAGGTTGACATTAAAAATAAATAAAAAAATCTGAAAAAAATATTATTTTAATAAATTTATAATTGAATTTTTTATATATATATAAAAACACATTGACGGGACTTGGACAACTATTACTACTTAATTGAGAATAAGAGAGCTATGGAACTCCAGTTTTCCCTTCTTCCTTATTCATCTGTTCAGTTACCTGCCAGAACAACTCTGGTTTTTTTACTTGATTCCTTAAGAATAAAAATCGTTCCCCCAATGACGATCAAAATGAGAAAAGATTTGCTTACCCACAGGTAACCATTCTATCTCCTTCATCAGTAAAAGAAAGTGCCCAGACAGTGGAAGAGAGACTGCTGAGTGGAAATCATGCTTGATCAATTAGATTTGATCCATCATATTGCAGAGGGAGTTATTGATAAACCAACAAATAGCATGAACTAGAGCAATACAAAATTGAAGTCTATGCAAAGCTAACTATATCAGCTAAGCCTACATAATGATTAAAATATACGAAGAGCCCATCTGTGAGAGTAACACAAAAGCAAAAGGTGGGGGGAGGAAGGAAGGAAGGGGGGGAGAGGGAGAAGGGGAGAGAGAGTACTTGCTAGATTCATCCAAACCTGTATTTCTGTGAAAATATTAATGTTGTTTTCATACTTTTTAACTTATTCGAAAGCAGAAATGGAATTTTTAAAGAAGCTTATTTCAGTGGAAATAAGAGCAGAGATGAGCAATTTTACCTTGTCATAGCTAAACAAAACATCCATAGCTGGATGCCATTTAACCATTTTAAGTGTCCTTGGAAAAACCGAAACACACTCGGATTCATTCCCAGGCATTACTTCCCAAATCCAAACAGTTTTATCCCTACTACACGTCTGAAGGAGCGAACCAGATGCATTCCAAGGCACGCTTTTCACTTCATTTTCATGACCCTGAGAAGTGAAAGATCAGTCCCGGGCATGAGAAGATTTTATCAAACTCAAAAAAGGCAGCAAAAGCCAACATTTTTTTATTAATTGAAACACCTCTAAAGCAGCTACACATTCGAAATCACCGCCATTAATTTCCCAAGTGGCAGTTGTGTCATCGAAGCTGGGCGTTGCCAACAATTTCCCAGAAGGAGACCAGGCACACGACCGAACAGTTCTAGTGTGTTTCTTCCAGAACTGCCTGATCATAAAAATCTTCCGACGGGAAAACCAACTAAATTAAACAATTTCCTAGATAACCAGGAACCCGACCCAACAGTTCTAGTATGTGTTTCAATAGGCATTAGCGCCAAACTGGCCACTCGTTTATCTGACTTGCAGCCGAAGGGAGTGGCCTGAGTTCCTCGATATTAAATTAAAAAAAATAGAAAAATAAAGTAAAAAAGAAAACCTTGCAGTGCCAAAGGCGATTGGAAGGAGTCTGCTCCAGATTGGATCAGTCATATCACCGCTACTCAAGCGAAGACAGGAGGAATATTAGAAGTTCCGGTGGCTGGATTCCAAACTAAGCTGCAAACCCTATCGGTGTGCCCTTCAAGTGTTTGAATCTCCTTCAGCTCCATATCGCCATTGCACAAATCCATGCTTAAATGTTCCAATTTTTTTTTTGAAAGAGTAGTCAAATAATTCACGACGGCGTCATTCAATTCTATTATTCTTATTTTTACTATTTTAATTAAATATTTAGAGCTGGTTTGATCCTTGCATTCCCAAGTATAAATCATATTTCTTTGTTTATTGCACTTTTCATTCTTTGTTTTTTTTTATTACAAGAGGGCAAAAGGCCCAGACCCAAAAACCAACAAGAAAGCCTAAAATTACTTGTCCCAGCCTAAACCCTATCCCAAAATTAGCCAGGCCATCTGCACAACAGATGGCCTCTCTCTATTTTGGATTTTCACTTTATTGTTTCTGTTTTACGCCACATTGGCGTTGTAGCCTCGAACCTTATTAAGTACACCCAAATTGAAAACATATTTCCATCACAAACAAAAGCCTGAAGCACAAGAGGTTTTGCTACTTCCTGACTTGTTATTTGGTTTCTTATCCATGAAATGAATCCAGGCTTATAGTCAGAACAGCAGATTCTTCCATAAAACCAACAATTTCACGATTCCTAATGATTTTTGGTGGTTTATATTGACCAGCTGGTGCCCCATTCTTGATGGCCATTTGTAATATCCCATCAAAGCTACCAGACCTTACAACAGATACCAACAAAGGGCCTATCTCTCCCCTATCCTTTTGCACCTTGTAAATTTCTCCCAAACCATTCTCAAGAGAGGAACAGCACCTCTGCAGAGCTTCAACTGATCCCTGCAACTTCTCCTCCTGTAGAAAATCACATCCCTCTCTAAATTCTATGAAAACCTTCAACCGCTTTGGACTCAACTCAAAATCTGAGAAACTTGCGAACTCCACAACTTCTGCTGCCATCGAATGCTGAAAACTCTCCATAGCAGACATCAAGTCTTTCTCAGTTATTATCTCGTAACCAGTTTTAGGAGCTCTCATCACGAACTCTACTAGCGGAGATGAATTATGAAAACCAACAACTCTCACAATGTCACCCAAACGGTATCGATACAATCCTCTGTAAGTGGTCACAGCCACCTCATACATCTTCCCTACCTTGACACCTGAAAAATCCACAGTTTCTTCACCAACAACACTGCTCTCATTCAAATCAAAGGGGAGAAATTCAAAATAGGCTGTGGTTGGAAGCATAACAAATCGGGTTGACTCTGGAGGTTGCTGGATATCCAAGTTAATACCCAGGCAACATTCTGATGCAAAATAATCTCCACCTAAAATCATTACATCTCCCGCGTAGTACTTGAGTTTGGAATAATACTGCTTCATGCTTCCAGTTGTAACAGACTTAACATAGCGAACATTAGGCCATAATTTAGACAGAATCCCACCCCAATTGCTTTCTGCACAAATTTCTCGAATTCTCCTCGACAAATCCACTTGAGGTCCACCAAGAAATTCAACAACAGATTCCTTCATTGCCGCGTCAGCAATTTCCAAACTAGGAAACCCACTTTCGAGATCATCACAGAGTTTCTCCCACTTGGATTCCAGCAGTGAAAATGCTCTAATCAAGCCTGCCGCATACGCAGCACGAATCCCATCGATTATATCAAAGCTCCTGAGTGCACAGAGCAGATGGCAATACATTTGTTGCTTAATATTTGAACCAAAAACAACCTCACGAGGACTAATACAAGAAAGAGTTTGAGACCAATTGCTTCTACTCTTATTCCCTTGCAAAGGGTATGTAGAGGCAGCCATAACCTTGAATCCACCTCTTGTAGTTGTAGCATCATCCGCGTATAGAAACCAAAGGATTTTATTCACTTCAGGTCGTGGTGGAACTAACCTAAATCAATGTATCAATAATTATAACAAAAATAAAGCTTTGATTATGCATACCAATATAAAAAACAATTTAAGAATAAGAAATTAACCAAAAAATGCAAAAACATTAATAAAATTAAAAGTAAACAACTTACTTTCGAAAAATCGCAGCGCTGCCTTGATGAGCATTATATGAGGCAGCTTTTGATAGAGCTGAATCAAAGTAAGGGATCAATTTGGGCTTCATTGTACTAGTGCCAGAGCTACAAAATTAAAATATAAATTATAATCTGATACAAGATAGGCTTCATTGTACTGGTACCAGAGCAACAAAATCAAAACATAAATTATAATCTGATACAAGATAGGTTTTTTCTTCTCCTCCTCGATTTTTTTTTTTTTTTTTTGCTATTGGGCTTGAAGAAGAAATCAAAGCAGTACCTGTAGAAGAAACAAAGGAGAGGATCAGCGGAGAGGAGGGGCTGGTGGTGATCAATGTCTCCATTGGCCAATTGATTGATGAGATGAAAATAGTCATCGTAGGAAGACAAAGGGACCTGGCTTCGAAAAGTAGCGGCATCGACGGGGGCATGACAGGCAGAGAGGTAAGGCTGAAGATAGCCAACGCTAGCTTGGTGTTGGAGGATGGAGTGGAGGGTCTGGAGCTGGTGATGTGCGGCGTTCTTGGTCAAGTCCTCAAGGTTCCGATCAAGTTCATCGTATGTCATCATCTCTTACAGCACACCAGACCAAACAACTGTTAAATGGGCAGAGAGACCGGGAGAATTTGTGAAACCAGGTTTGACTACGTTCCGCAGGTTGACCGTTGCATTATACAAACATCAATGCTAACTTTACATTATATTTTGGATAAAGTGTGCAGTTAAAACCTAAAATATAATTAAATGCTAAAATATCAGAGAATTTCAGTAAAATAACATAGATTAAAAATATCACAATTCAAAAATATAATATTTTAATAATATCATGGTTCAGAAACATAATATTTGATACATGTTGTGTTTCTAAGCTGTGATATTTTTAGGGAGATCGTTTTGAAAAATGATTGGATATTTGATAAAATAATTGGACTATAGCCAAAACAATCAAACCATTTTAATGTGTATATTCTATCATTCAATCTAATTACCCGTCTGACTTCTTTCACAACACCTGATTTAATAGGGGTGTTGACCTGAAAAACCTGTTTTTTAGAGTCAAACAACATTATTATATGATTTTTTGATTCATCTCTGCTTATTATCAATTCAAGCATAATTGTTAAGGGATGTCTTGTTTTTTTTTTTTTTTAATTTTTTTCACAGTAAAATTACTTTGTTACCTTTAAAAACAAATAATAATTTAGCTATGATCTAGGATCTTTTTAGGCATTTCATATTTTTTGCTACAATATAATTACTCTATTACTATTGGATTCAAATTTTCAAAAGCTTGACTTGAATGGCTAATTTGTAATTTCAAAATTTTTTTTTTTTAATAATGCTTAGGTTTTAAGGCTAGAGTATTATTTAAAAAAATGCCAAACATTGTTGACTCGTGTGTTGCAGGCATCACCTATCTTCGGGCGGCGCATGCAGCTAACTCTGGTGGTAAAAATTTTTATTCCACCAAGTTATTCGATTTGTCCCGGCCTCATCTTTCTCTTTATGTGGTGCCTGCAGTCGTTGGACCTCCGATGCATCGTCAACATCTATTTTTTTCTCTTTTTTTTCCTTCTAAAAATTAATGTTTGGCCCTCCACATTTTCATATTAGCTCTTTAAGTTATTTTTCTTTTGATATTGTCCCTCGTTTCTTGATTTCTATTTGTTTTTATTTCAATTCATTTCTCAAATTTTGTTTTGTTTTCAATTGCATCCTCTTTTAATTCTTTTGGTTTATTAGATTTGATCCTTACTCTTTTGATTTTTTTTTATTAAAAATTCTGAACTTGTTTTTTTTTCAATTTCACACCTACCTTGTCACCGTTTTAAATTGTCGGCAACAACAACAACGTAATGACTAGAACTCAATGACAAGTTCTCTCTAACATAGAGAGACTGATGTAGAAGAATTTTTTTTTAAAAAAAAATTCTTAATTATTACTATGTTCTATTTAAGGTCTGTTTGGGAACGCGGTGCAAACCGTGTTTCCTCAAATTTAAAAAAAAATATTTTGCTAAAAAATATTTTTTTATGTTTTCAAATCGTTTTGATGTACTAATATAAAAAATAATTTTTAAAAAATAAAAAAAATATTATATGATGTATTTTTAAGTGAAAAACACTTTGAACTGCAACTATTACTACAATATCAAACTCACCGTTAGTTTAGGAATATATTTTCTTTTTATGATTTTATTTTTTACTATTTAGTTTAGGAAATCAAATATTGAGATTGCTGATTTTATTTTTTATAGTTTTTTTAGGACTTTTATTACTTTTTCTTTATTTTTGGGTTTCCTAATTTATTTAGGATGGTTTTTGGGTTTATTTAAAGAGTTGTAAACCTCTCAAATAAGAAAATCATAATAAAGTTTTATCTTCAATAATAAAAA
>Ga0307517_10010567_pt1 | contig 12910 bp, 18 predicted proteins | sample 23_EM_MG_FD_194515 | JGI IMG/M metagenome (GOLD analysis project Ga0307517, IMG submission 194515) | Populus trichocarpa ectomycorrhiza microbial communities from riparian zone in the Pacific Northwest, United States - 23_EM | ecosystem: Host-associated > Plants > Roots > Unclassified | place...
CGACTTCTCAAAATCAGTAATTATCTCTTATCAATGAGGTAACATGACGTGCGCAAGAACAGCCACCCATTCCTTGGGGTGTCAGGGGAATGCCGAAAGAACGCCGATGAAATATAGCGCGCCAACATTGTGAAAACTCAATACAACAACATATATAAAGACTCTCAATGAAAAGGTCGTGGGGGTCCAAAGTCCGAGTTTCGGAAAAAGTTGGGTGCTTGTTGAAAGCACTCAACGGCACCGTCACGACGGCACATAAACCATACAGGTTCGCTGAGTTACTTACTGAGGTGCTGAACGTCGAGCGGGTCGGACGCAAAAATATAAGTATCTGAATTACTCGCTACAATAAGCGGCGAGCTGGCCCTGGTACACTGAGCCAAAGCAAACCAAAGCAATCAACATAGTGATTTTGGATTTAATTTAGCCCCGCAAGAGCCGACCAAATGATGCGGGGTTGTGATAAAGAATTGGGATCCAGAAGGAACTGCTAGAAAGGCGAGGAATCTAATACACGCCAGTGGGTACATCGGAAATAGGTTGCGTGTGACAAAATCTTGTTCGCGGTTCAGTTTGGCGATTTCGGGGCTGACGACATACGACCCGGGGTCCATACAACTGGCGAGGGTTACAGGTCCCGGGCTGACAGAATAGAAGCCAGGTCGGTATCACACCGCGCGGGGGCACGGAAAAAAAGGGGGGACTTGCCAATTTCCGGCAGCAACCCTAAAATCGCCATTGTACCAGAACAACTCACCCCTCAACCGGTGGCAGTGAAGACCGTTTACTAGGTCCAGCGGTCAACGCGTAGCATTTCCCATCCCTCCGAATAGAGTAAGTTTAACAGGCCATTACCATTGACCACCAACACATTGTCACCGGTAAGGGTCAGGTCCTCGAGAACGGGAAGGGGGCAAATGGGGTTGGGATGTAAGATTTAGCGACAGTACCGGGATGTTACTGGTCGTGCTTAGGGTCTCGCTGGGTTGGCGGTCGGTTGGCCACACATGTCCTTTCGTGACTCCTGTTCTCCTACAACTTGGCGCATTTCGGATCGACTTTGACAGACAGGGAAGTCGAGGTATGGAAACGACAGAGCGTCGTGGCCTGAGTCGTCCTCTTTTGTCGTTCGAGGTGGTACGTGACGGGATCCGTAATGTCGAGAAGAATGGAGACTGTGTCGGAGGTCCAGTAACCCACGACTGAACGAAGAGATGACCGGAGCATCGAGTAGATCGTTGTAAGCCGCTGGAACCACGGCAAACGGACATGAAGGGTCGACGATTGAAGGCGGCGGGTGGAGGATATATGGTAAATGGATGGTTTAGGGACGCGCTTCTGTTGGAATGACCAGAAAGGCCGGGTCGAAAGTAGGCGAAGTTGAAGACACGGCATTGCACCAGTGGTCAGTGAACAAGGTTTGAGCTGAGGATTGCTTCATGACGTTTTAGATGGGAGCAAGCCGATCAGGGGTGCGCGGGAGCGCACCGGACGACACGCGACTGTCAGAACCCAGACAGGACCCTGGAAGCACCCCCCACCACCCAGACCCAGACGGATCCCCTCACCCATACCCATGTGTATATGGTAGTAAGGCCAAATAAATTAACATAAGCCTGGCTACTTGAGTCGAGGATTCTTCCTCAAATCTCCAGCTGAGGATGCAGAGGCCCTCGAATGTGACCTCTGCTGACCACCCGGGCCGTTAGGGATATTTGAGGGGAGCAAAGGGCTTGAATGTGCATGCGTAGCTCGGTGCCTGAGGACGGTGGTGCACGCTGCGATATGGTGCGGCGGATGGGTTGGGGATTCTCAGGAACAGGGCCCCTCCTCTTATATGGTGAGTCGGGGGTATCTGCATGGACCCTGGGGATACAACGGACTGCCAATTCCCCTCCCCAACCTTTCCGATGACCCACTTCGACTAGTGCCTTGCAGCAGTGCATATCGGCATGGACCTCCCGCCGGCATTCACGATTACCAATTTACTTTGTCGGTGGTCGCGGTTTTGTATTTATTGTTCTCCCGCCACCGAGCCCGACGATCTCACGATTTCCTTCATCGTTGCTCGGAGATACTTAGTTACGGAGGTCGAAAATCACGCGATCAAACAGGGATGCCGAACTTTGTGGGTGTTCTGGACTTCTGAAGGAAATCTGACACACCCCTCCGACTCGATGTGACCTTGGATACTCCAGGAAAGGTTGTCGAAGGGGTCCGCCTCGGGACATAGCGACAGGGACCCGGCTTGGTCGTAATCGAATAATGGGGAAGATGTGCTTTCGGCTTCGGGGGTCCAAGATCTTGAAACGACGGAACTCGTCCTGAGCGTGCTTGGCTGGTCGCGGACCTGGCTGGCGTACATAGCAAACGTTTGGAGGGAGCCTTGGGCCGCAGATATCGTGGGGGATAGGATGATCCCCCGGGTTGGACGGCACTGTCGACCCGTTCAAGCACTTGTGGAGATTCGTTCACTCTGGGGGTCCGTTCTCCAAGGATTTTCCTGATCCCGGCACCGATATCGCCGTAAGGGGGCACGTAGATCGAGATTTGACGGAGACCTCGGTCTTTGGGCGTGGTGATTCATTCGGCTCAATGGTGCGGGCCGAAAAACCGTATCGTCTTATGTCGTTTTCGAGAGGCAGGGCCGGGCCACTTACAGACGAAGGTAAGCTTTAGCTCCAATGTCGAATCAAAACGAACGTATTGGTCAGGTCATACGTGACATCAAGACACTCAAGAGTATCCGTGCACACCGTCACCAACCCCATCATCCACTGAAGGTCTTCCCCCCGAACCCACAAGAACATGGTGAAGGCCGTTTGGTAGGTCCAGTAGTCGGCGCGCGGTATTCCCCATCACTCCGAACACAGTAGACTTGAGAGACCTAATAAACCGAGGTGAGGTCCGTCGCTCGTGGACACCATTGTCATTGTCCATCGACATGTCGTCGCCAGTCAGGGTCAGGTCCTCAAGAAGGGAAAGGGAACAAATGGAGTTGGAAGCTTATGAGGAAGTTTGTGAGGAGCCTCCACGTGGAATAACTTGAGGATGAGCGAGTCTGGAATGGGGCGAAGGGACTTTCCAAGTCGTTGAGTCGTTTAGCCAGTAAGCCTCAACCGCACGACGCGGGAAAAATGTAGACCTAACCTCCCACTTCCGCACCAGCAGCCGCGATGGCACGAGGGCGACCAATGAATAGGGAGGGATCATGGCATGCAGGGGATCTCGGAGGATCCTGAACGTTGTCTTCCACGACTTGAGGCGCCCCACCCCATTCTATACCGCCCCCGATCCCTCCAGCCCATGGGAAGAACGACATCTCGTTCTTTTGCTCCGTCGACGCACTTGACTCCTCTCGACATTGTTCGTTTCTTATTCGTGCTCGCACCGTAGGCTTGTACATTTTCCATTCCTGGAATGGCTTCGGCGCGATTGCAATTACTGCCCTCACAACCTCTTCCTGAACCGCGATAAGGCGGAAAGGCAGAAAGGCGTGAAGCTGTGTGGTTTGCGGAACGCATGCTGTCAGCTCTCTGCTTACGGTTACATGCGTGCTCACACGACCCTAAGTAGACGCTGCCGCGATTGAATCCTGCATAGAATAGTCGTACGGACGAATATCGACAAGCAATGTGGTTGGTCCGTTCGGATCAGCGCTCACATAAGTATACACCTCCTTAGCTCACTCAACAATCTACCCTGTCACAAGCCTCCCTCACCAACTTTACTACATCTTCAGATCGTGGCTTGATTGTGCATTTGAAAGGTTTAGGTCCCCTGATGCGACGTTAACTACATTGCTACCGTGCGAACCGATGTCCCCACAAAAACATACCGAACGAGAGAACCGCTAGTGAATTCGGCTTTGGGAATTTGAGGATTTCCGTCCTCATCCAGGGCAGGCTCAATATCGAACACAGCAGGTACACAAGCGACAACAAGGTACAAGGTCCGAAGAGCAAATTGTCGGCCGGGACAGATCCTGAGGATCACCGATCCGGTCATTCGCTATCCAGGGATATGATGTGAACCGTGTCGCTTACCTCCTTCCAGCACCGAAAACCCTATCTTCGGGGTTAAACACCGATGGGTCGATTTTCCCGTCCTTCATGAATCTGTCAGGGTTGAAGGTTTCTGGGTCGGGGTAGATGCTCGGATCGCGACAAATCGCCCAGATGTTTTGTACCACCGTTGCTCCTGCCGGGATGAAATACCCCTGGTATACGTCGTCCTGTGTAACCCTGCTTGGGACGCCGATAGGAGGGGGTGGATTCCACCGGATGATTTCCTTCACAATGGCATCGATATAAGGCAAATCTTCCCTGTCCGAGAAATCCGGAAGACGGCCTTTTCCGACGACGCGATCCAGTTCCTCCTGGGCCTTCTCCATCACACTGGGGTTGAGGACCATCGCTAAGAGAAATGTCTGCAACGTAAATCTTGTCTAAACACGGTGTCAGCAAAGTAACGGACGGTCCAGCCGGGTTCCTGACGCACTGTCTCGGCTCCGGCTATAACCTTCTATGAGAAACACGGACGATGATGTGAGGATTCCAGAGAAGCTTACCACCAAACATAGCACCTGTCATGTCCCGTATCACTTCTTCGTCGAAAGTCGTTTTCCCGTGATCGTCCTGATCCTCCAAACGAGATAGACAATCGGACGCCACGGAGTGAGAATACCCCTCACCGGACTAACCATCGCACTTGAGTTTTAAACAGAATTCAATCTCGGGGGTTCTCTGTAGACCGACCTTCATGGTGTCCTTAACATATTCCATGGGACTGTTGATAGCTATTTGAAACTTGTCGCGTGATTTTCTGGCGAGAGCCTTGAACTCTGTCCCCGGGAACCAGTCTGGAAGATACCGCACTGTCCAAGGTTCCGTCAGTTGCTTACGGGTGTTGTTCAGGTGCGCCGGGACGCACGCATAGGGATGATATCGACAAGGAATTTTCCGGGTACCGTAGCAGCCACAAACGCACGTGTTGCCTCAAGGGATGCCTTGAGAAGTGGATCTTCGCTCGACTTGACGTCGATCCCATATGTTGCGGACAGTATGACTGCTCCAGGCAAGCTTCGGGAGTTAGGGGATACGTAAGCGGCTGTATTGGAAATGGTGGGACACGACGTACAGTTCCACTTCCTGCATGAAACGTTCGGGTTCCTCCAACAAACTCGACAAGAAACGGTACGTATATTTGTACTGATGGCTGTCGAAGCTTCCTGACAGCCTTTCGTTCAAGGCCTCGTGGCAAAGTCTGCGGCGAGCCCTCCATTGGCCACCGTAGGGCATCATAGCAAATGCCCACTCCGACACCCCGGTCCTGTCAGTAATGAGTGATGGTTAGGAAGGAGACTTCCTCATAGAATAGCATCCCTGTCTTACAGCTGCAACATAGGCGTTTGAGGCTGCAATTTGGTGTTAGGAGCGGAAGGTGGAGATGAGTGGACCACTGACTCTGTCTGCGTATATGGCCGACCGTTTCTCAACCAGATCCGAAATAGCTTTGTCACTGCTCAGGACAACCATGTCCATACCCAGGAGTCGTAAGTATAGGATATCTGTGCCTTTCGGGAGTCAATTTCGGAGATTGCCGCAGAACGGAATAACTTGAAGCATACCGTGACGATTGGCCAACGAGGCGAGGGTTTCCCAGATAGGGACGTCCTGGATGAGATCCAGGACATTTCCCAAGATTGGATAGCCCTTTGGACCCGGTGGATATGATAAAGTGGGTTTCCTCCACTTCCTGAGAGCGAGGACCGCAATGCCAAACAAGAGTAAGCTGAGGACGGGAACGTCAAGCATGGCAGTAGAGAGGGAGAGTGGGGGAGGGGATGGTGCGGGGTTGCGCAGGGTCTTATACTAGCACCCCTCCCACTATTGGATGTTATTAATGTGGCGAACGGCAACACCTGGGGGAAACAGTCAGCCTCTCAAAACCAATCGTTGACTTTCATCAATGAGATTCCCGGGACGTTTACGTCCAGGGTCTTAGCGACTTTTATTCCTCAAACCTTAATTTTTCGGTGCCAGTACGTTGTGCTTGTTTGGCCCGGCACGTGCCCTCGTGCTTTGCCACCCTCCTCTCGCAACGTACCAAACGCGAACGAAGATCGGGACGCTTTTAGAGTTGTTCCCTGTTCTACTGCATCCACAGCGGTTTCTATGCATTACTCCGCTATCTCCGGCTCGAGTGTAATTACGCTCGCGTGTCTGTTCAAATGTGACCGTGACAGACCTAGATTTATGATCCCACAACTGTTGGAATCCCGGGCTCTGCCGCCTGTCGGCCTTATGACATAATGTGCGCAAGAGCAGCCGCCCTTCCCGGTTGGGATGTCAGGGGAATGCCGAAACAACGCTGATGAAACATAGCGCGCCAACACTGAAAACTCGATACAACAACATAAGGACCCCCGATGAAGAGTTCGTGGGGGGGTCCAAAGTCTGAATTTCGGGAAAAGCTGAATGTTGACTGAAAGCACTCAACGGCGCTGTCGCGACGGCACAGAAATCGAACAGGTTTGCTGAGTTTTTGAGGTGCTGAACGTCGAGCGGATCGGGCGCGAAAGTACAGGGGTGATTGCAAAAAATGGCAGAAAAACCCGCCGCGCCAACTTATCTGAATGAATCGCTACAATAAGTGGTGAGTCGGCCCTGGCGCACCGAACCAAAGCAAATAAATGCAATCGACATCGTGACTTCGAATTTCATTTGGCCCCACAAGAGCCAACCGAATGATGTGGGGGTCGTGGTGAAGAATTGGGATCCAGAAAGAACTGCTCAAAGGTGTGAGGGATCTAATACACGCCACTGGGGTACATCGGAAATAGGTTGCGTGTAGCCAACTCTTGTTCACGATTCAGTTTGACGACTTCGAGACTGACGACATAAGACTCGGGGTCCATCCAACTAACTGGCGAGGGTGAAAGGTCCCAAGCTGACACTACAGAATAGAAACCAGGTCGGTATCACACCGCACGGGGGCACGGAAAAAAGGGGGGACTTACCGGTTTCCAGCAGCAACCCTGGAATCGCCATTGTACTAGAACAACTCACCCCTCAACTAGGGGCAGTGAATACCGTTTACTAGGTCCAACGGTCAACGCGTAGTATTTCCCATCCCTCCGAATAGAGTAAGCTTAAGAGACCGTTGTCATTGACCACCAACACGCTGTCACCGGTAAGGGTCAAGTCCTCGAGAACGGAAAGGGACCAAATGGGGTTAGAATGTAGAGTTAGCGACAGTACCGGGACGTTACTGGTCGAGCTTCGGGCCCTCGGGTCTCGCTGGGTTGGCGGTCGGTTGGCTACACATGTCCTTTCGTGACTCCTATTCTCCTATAACTTGGCGCATCTTGGGTCGACTTTGACAGACAGGAAGTCCATGCATGGAAACGACAGAGCGTCGTGGCCCAAGTCGCCCTCTTTTGTCGTTCGAGGTGGTGCATGACGGGATCCGCAACGTCGAGAAGAACGGATAACCGTGTCGGGGGTCCAGTAACCCACGACCGAGCGAAGAGGTGGCCGGAATGTTGAGTAGATCGTTGTAAGTCGCTGGAACCACGGCAGACGGACATGAAGGGTCGACGATTGGGGAGAGGCGGGGAGTGGAGGATATATGGTAAATGGGTGGTTTGGAGACGCGCTTCTGACGGAATGACCAGAAAGGCCGGGTCGGAAGTAGGCGAAGTTGAAGACACGACGTTGCACCAGTGGTCAGTGAACAAGGTTTATGTAAGCTGAGAGGATTGCTTCAGGACGTTTTGGACGGGAGCAAGCCGGTCGACCGCGAATACCGTTTTTTTTCTTCACAAAATGGCTCTCTTCGCACGAGGCGTGCCATGACAAGATAGCCGCCCGTGTCTACTAGGCTTTGGCTTCCTTTTCACAGCCCGCGCCACGCCGTTTTTTCTCAAACTGCCTGGAGTTTCGACCATGAATACCAAGTCCCAACAACAGGAACGGCAGAACACCGCTCTCTCCTCCCTGAACGCGGCTGTCGAGGCCTTGAATCTTGCCAAGGAACTTTCAACTGTTGCGCCAGCCAAGGCCGTTTTTGGCACCGTCACCGTCATCCTCACGATGATCAGAGTGAGTTCCTCCTGGCCTATGTTGAGCGACTGTGGAATAAAATACACCTAGGACTCGATGATTAACGAAGCGGATTGCGTCGAGCTTGGACTGGCCTGTGCTGATGTCTGTACCACCCTCGACCGGGGACTGCAAGGGAAGAGCTTGGACGATGTTAATAACTCTGTCCGCGAGGCAATCTACCAGCTAACGACGTGAGTCACACCAGCAATGTACACCTTGAGTACCTCACTGACGATACTTTCGATCGGATTTCAGGACGGCCGCGGATATCCAAAGGAAGATAATCAAGCAGGGCGAACGGAATGTTCTCTCTCGACTCTTCCACGCGAGGAGCGACAAATAGACGATTGCCGCCTGGAGGTCGGATCTCAACAGGATCCTTCTCGTGTTTAACGTGCGTTCCGTCATTTTTGTGCGACTATTATTGACTATTAATTCCTAGACCGAGCTTGCAATAAATACACATGTGACCGTTTCGAACATTCATCACGACGTTATGAACATCCACCACGGTGTTTCGAACACCCACGCCATCGTTTCCGATATTCACCGGAATATACTCCAGAGTCATGGGGGGGACTGATGGCCAACATCAGGCGGTAGGTGACACTCATGCTCCTCGCCATCGCCGAATAAACGTTTACAACCTCCTAGACCCAAAACAGGTCAGCGATCTGGACTACTGCTGGGTGCAGCATCTTATCCTTGCATCTAGCGCACTTGGAGAATCCCCTCCCCCAGCGCCGAGGGTCTTCTATGGACGCGACGAGTTGATCGAGAAGATCGTCGATTTCGCAGAACACCTTACACCAGTTGCACTAATCGGTGCTGGCGGAATTGGCAAGACATCCATCGCTCTAACCGTCCTCCACGATGACCGCATCAAACAGCGGTTCGGCGACTACCGTCGGTTCATCCGGTGCGACAAGTTCCCGCCTCGCACACTCATTTCCTCCGCCGGCTCTCCAACATCATAGGTGCAGGCATCGAGAACCCCGAGGACCTGAGCCCCTACGGCCATTCCTCTCCAACGAAATGTTCATAGTTCTTGACAACGCTGAGTCCATACTCGATCCGCAGGGAGTGGACGTGCAAGAGATATATGATGTAGTGGATGAGCTCAGTCAGCTCAGTAACATCTCCCTGTGTATCACATCCCGGATCTCCACCGCCCCTCCCGGCTGCGAGTGCATCGACGTTCCAACGCTGTCGATGGAGGCTGCGTGCGGTACCTTCTACCAGATCTATCGGCACGACGAGCGGTCTGCTCTGACCAACAACATCCTGGAGCAACTCGAGTTCCATCCGTTGTCAATCACCCTGCTTGCCACAGTGGCGCGCCACAACAAATGGAACACCGCTCGGCTGGCCAGGGAATGGGATGAACGTCGAACAGATATGCTCCAGACGGAACACAGCAAGAGCCTTGGCACGACGATCGAACTCTCGCTTTCCTCCCGAATGTTTCGAGAACTCGGGCCCGAGGCCCGGGACCTCCTTGGAGTCATTGCGTTCTTCCCCCAAGGGGTCGACGAGAAGAACATCGATTGGTTGTTTTCCACGATTTCGGGAAGGAAGAACATATTTGACAAGTTTTGTGTTCTCTCTCTAACGTATCGAAGCGACGACTTCATCATGATGCTGGCGCCACTCCGGGACCACCTTCGCCCCAAAGACCCAATGTCATCTCCACTCCTACGCATGACCAAGGACCATTACTTTGGCCGACTACCAGTTGGTGTTGCCCCAGACGAGCCCGGGTTCGGGGAAGCACGGTGGATCATGTCGGAGGATGTGAACGTCGAGCATCTGCTCGATGTCTTCACAACACTCGACGTGAAATCGAACGAAATCTGGACCACTTGCGGTTATTTCATGAACCATCTCCATTGGCACAAACCACGGCTTACGATCCTGGGACCAAAGATCGAGAAGCTCCCGGATGACCACCCTTCTAAGCCACGATGCTTGCTGCACCTCTCACTGTTGTTCGATAGGGTTGGAAACGAGGTGGAACGCAAGCGGGTCCTCACCTGCGCTTCAAGGCTCTGGAGAGAGCAGGGGGATGACGATCTACTCGTTCAAACATTGTTGAACCTATCTGACGCAAACCGGCTATTGGACCACTATAAGGAAGGGATCCGACAGGCGGGAGAAGCTTTGGAAATCTGCGAACGGCTCGGTAACACGGTGCAACAAGCACAGTGTTTGAATCACCTCGCTCGGCTGTTGTATGATGACAAACAACTCAACGCTGCGGAAGAAGCCGCATCCCGCGCCATCGATCTCTTGGAGAAAGGCAATCAATCCCCGACCTGCGACCTTCATTACGCTCTTGGCAAAATACACCGTTCAAAGGGCGAGAGAGAGAAGGCCACTCACCATTTCGAGACGGCCCTCGGAATCGCGTCCTCTCTAAACCGGCACGACGCGCAGTTTTGGACCAATCACGCCCTGGCCGAGCTATTTTTTGATGAAGGCAGGTTCGATGATGCAGGCGCTCATGTTCAACGCGCCAAGTCGCACGCGGTGAATGACGCATACCTCCTGGGTCGCGCGATGGAGCTGCAGGCTGTATTTTGGTATCAACAACGTAGGCTTGATGAGGCGAAGGCTGAGGTGCTGCACGCTGCCGACGTTTATGGGAAAGTCGGGGCCGCGAAGGATGTGGAGGACTGTAGAAAGCTCCTCCGAAGGATTGAAACGGCAATAAACGATGGTGAGCCTCCGGAAATGGTGCTAATTCCGACGCGTACTGATTTTCTATTCTCCGTGAACAGAGTGAAAATCTCGACAGGACACCCATTTCCCGTACCTCCGTCCCTCATGGGGCCGTCCACAAATACCCAGATTTCACTTTTCTCGGCCTGAAAGCTCTTTGACCTTTTTCCCGGAATATACATCCTTCGTGACATCTCACGCACACATGTTCATAATGCGAATGTAATCCTCACTCATTCTGGAGCCGCGAAGGTCGCAAAGAAACATGTCAGCTCTGCTCATGCAGTTCGTGCGGGGCTGTAGGTATCTAAGGGTTCTAGTGTAACAAGTTAACGGAGCATAATCAATACAAACCGGTCGATAACATACCGTATTGTAGCTCTCTAGCTCAACTTATTCCCCCGGCCCAGGAACCTGACAAGTACCTAAACCGTCGGAGGATTTCCGCTCTCTGCTTTCTCATACAATCCTGTCCAAAATCTCGATGGTGTGCTCCTTGAACTCACTATGCGTGTGAAGGTTCCTTACCACTTTACTGCGCCACTTCTCTCCAGAGTCCCCTGAGGATGGTCTAGTCGACAGCCCGAACCGCGTCCAACTACCACGATATGACCCATGGTCACCCGGATCTTTCGACTGCCCTTTATCCTTGGGGACGGGGGTACTACCAACCTTCTTCAACCTTTTCCCGCTGGGGATTGGCTTGGAGGTGGGGTAGGAAATACTGCGGTCGAAAACGCGGATAATCTCCCCACGCTGGCGAATGGGTACCGTCTCCTGCTCGGGTTTCTCACCAACCTCCGCCACGATCGATTCACGTCTCGACAAATGCAGCAAGCAGCGCGTGCGCTTCTAGACCAGATTTCGGCGACGATCCGATGGATCGCTACCGCTTTCGCTCTGGCACACTGACGCAAAGATGCGACTTATTGAGTCATTTACTTTCCAGGCGATTTTCACAGACCGCAGCCACTGTGATCGCTCGGGCCCCTTCTCAGCTACCAACGCCCTTCGGACGTTACTCCGATCCCAACAACCCGGAGGACCTGATGACATGAACGCGTTGTCAGTCAGTGTTCTATTTTCAAGGGGAAATCATCGAACCAACGGGGATCGAGCAGAGACGAGCACGGTGTCTGGCATCCATGCCGTGGCGGTGGCTTTTGTCAGGATTGACACGACAGAACCTACTGGATTCCCTGTTGATTGAACTGATCCGAATCCAAGCCTTCTATTTTTGCCACAAGCACCTAACGCCCAAATCGCGTACGACAACAGTATGTACAGCGCACCGACAAAGACCACGAGGCGAGGAGGGATGTTCCTTGGATGTTCACGTTTGCGTCTAGGGGTTTGCACCCGCTAGAGTGTCAGAATTTTGAGCGTGCAAAGGATTGAAGGGGTCGCAATTGAAGAGGTCGCAACCTGTTGCAATCCTATCTGTCTCCGTTCGCACATTTGAATCCGTGGACCAGGTTCAAGTTAGGGATCGTGGGGCTGTGGAAAAACGACGAGTGCCACTGAGGGAGAATGTGTTGGCATCATGGCGTACGCCGGATCCACCCGGAACAACTTGTCTTTTCCCATGACAATCACGTCCCCAGATCACAGCTCTTACTCAAACCGGACTTCGCCCCTATCTTCATCTCGATTTCTTAAGCTTGTCGGCGCACTATGTATCTCGCAAATCCCTTCACTGCCTCCTTTCTGCCTTGTGTTCGGTGAAGATGATGAGATGAGTCCCACAGCACAATTTTCTCCTGTGGAACGATGGGTTCCGTCGGTAGGTCAACTGATGACCGATGTCCCTTGACGACGACGAACGGCCTACATATCCCAACTCGTCCTAAAGTGCGTCCGTCGGGCTGTACTGTCCAACATATTGTGACGTGATGCAGCCGACGCTCGGAGGTCCAACGTCCAATGGTGATAAATTGCAGCGGTTGCTATACTATCTGTTCCTTCCACTGCCCTCGTTCTTATTTTCTTTTCCCCCGCTCATCCATTGCCTGTCTGGCTCGGCCGAGTGCGATTCCATCAATTATTAATCGTGATTCCCACAACTACGGAACGGGGTCACA
>Ga0307517_10010568_pt1 | contig 12909 bp, 20 predicted proteins | sample 23_EM_MG_FD_194515 | JGI IMG/M metagenome (GOLD analysis project Ga0307517, IMG submission 194515) | Populus trichocarpa ectomycorrhiza microbial communities from riparian zone in the Pacific Northwest, United States - 23_EM | ecosystem: Host-associated > Plants > Roots > Unclassified | place...
CACACTCCCCAGCAGATCGGTCGGGTTACGGCTACTCGGTGACCCCCAACCACCGGGGTGGTCAAGTGCTGCGTTATGGGCGGTCGGAGCCTTTTAACAAACCGAAATGCCAGCCAGCACAGCATCCGAGATACCTACCATCACACCGTGGGCGAGCACCAGACCCCCGGTGAGTCCGTGGGGATGAGATGAATATTGTTGCCGTGTTATTGATCGACATGAAGCCACTTCCTGCCACATCTGCTCTCCCGCGCCCATCGCCGACACGCGGAACAGCAGTCAAGGTCCAACCAAACTTATCAAAAGATTGCGCATCACTTTGTGCCGCATGGCCCGGATTGCAACGGGCCAACTGCGAGAGAAAAGGTATATTATCCACATCACGAATAAAACGGCTCTGAACAAAACATGACCGCGGCAGATGCGTTTCAACTGGCACCCTCTACACGTGAGAACTCGAAAACCCACGATTCATGACGTCGTATCTCCATTTGTTCCGGACCCATTCGCTGGTGGCGGCGGTGGCGACATCGTCGTCTTGGTGATGTTGGCAGGGCCCGACCTGTCTTTCGAGCTCAGCAAACTCTGGAAGAAATGCTGCAACACCTCGTGTTGCGTCTGTCCTGTTGGGCTTGGACTTGGGATTGACGACGACGAAGCGGTGCCCGTGGTCAATGAGCCCACGGTCCGTGCACTTCGAGACAACTTCCGAGACACATCCGGCCCATTGACACTCGCACCAATATTCATGCCATAGCTGCTCTCCATCTCTGCCAGTGCTCTGTCAACGTTTGGTGCGTGTAGTGAGCTGGCGTTCATGGGGCCTACAACCCCCGCAGTAGCGTTCTCCAGTGGGTTGTTGAAAGCTCGGCGAGGATCATCTTGAGGGTCGGTCCGCTTCGCTTTTTCATCGTAGTGTTTGGCGAGGAAGATTTGCTCGGGGGTAGGGTTGTTAAAGGGCGGTAGTGCGGGAGGCTAGATGAAGCGGAAGGCATCTCAGTTGAGATCATTTCCGGAGCCTAAGCGATACGGAGACGTACCTTCGTCCCTTGATCTGGGACCAGGGAACTGTAGAGTGCTTTCGCACCTTGTGTGCCAACCGTGTCCGTGACGTCCATGTCCACGTCCCGCTCCCACGCCTCTCCCCAGGACTTCGCGTCAAACCCTTCTCGTAACACGGCGATCTTGCCCCAACTATCCCAACCGGCGGGTACGACAATGCGATCACGATCTAACGTGTTTGTTCTTTGTTGGAGGGGGAAGGGATTACGAGGAGGTGCTGCGGCCTCGGTATTCGCCGACATAGAAGGCGCAGGAGGTGTGAAAAGAAGGTGAAGGGCGTAACGTCGTAGAACCTGTAAAGTCGCTGGATGTGGCGTGGTGTAGAACAGTCCTGCGCCATCTGTACTTCACCCGTCAGCATACCAAGATAGTAAAATAGCAAGCCACGCACATTTGAGGCAGATGGTTCTCAGCACCTGCATAATCGAATCTGTCCTCTCTTCCCACTCCCCGCCCTTGCCTTTAACCATACCGCCCATACCAGCGGCGCCAGTGCCGGCGATACCGCTATTATCGTCGATCAAATCTGCCTTCGTGCAAGTCACGATGATGGGTACACCTCCAGTATTGTGTGTAAATGTTCCCTGTCCTAACGGGAGTGGTGTACTTGAATGGGTTGTGGTCGGTAATGGTTCTGATGAAGGCTCGGTATAATGCTGGAGGTGTGATTGTACTGATGGCCGGCTGTAATTAACGGATTTTCAAGGGATACGCCAAGGCATACGTACGTCTTTCTCGCTGTTCCTCACGGACAATCTCTAGTTCGCGTGAACTATCACCCTCCGCCCACTGCTCCACCCAAACCAACCAGGTCTGTAGCTCTTCGATAAAAGTCCACGGGCGCGTCCAATCAAGGGCAATGATCACGACTGTATGCGGTAGTGATTGTCGTGGCGGCAGGAAATCGGGTAACAGGGAGGTATAAGTCGTCGCGGACGATGGCACAGTATAAACAGATAACCGTGCCAAGATGTCTGTTCTCGAAGAAAAGTTGCTTCAACGTCGCCGCGGGGAGAGAACGGAAGAGCGTTGTTTTACCTTCATCACCCTCGTCTCGCACGTCGGCCCAATCGTACCCAAGTGCAAACTCAGGCAGATTTGCCTCTGAGGGGTCGTCTGATGGTGGTTTCTGGAGCAATGCCGAAGCAAGGGTGGACTTTCCGGAGGAAGGTTGGCCGAGAATCAAGACCTGTTTGGCCGGTATTGACCTCGACTGAGACACGGAATCTAAGATTGAAGACCAAAGGTCTTGAGGCGGTAATTCCGGTGTAGATGAACGCGACATCGCTCCTTCGCCTCTCGTGGCCGTTCTTCGGTAGGTGTGGTTGTTGTCGTCGTTGAGCCGATCGACCAAAGTGCGGCGGCGATCACCACTTCGCCATCAGTTGCTTCTCTCCTGGTTCGCTCTTGTCTGTGGGTGGATGGCAACGTCGACGGCGCCAGACAAGCAGCTAAACTACAGAAACGCGATCATGGCATCTGCGGTCAAACTTCCCTATCATACGCTCCAGGAATCCCCAAACTCGCGAGGAATTGCTGTGCACGATTGGCAGATCTCTGCATGGACGCATCCAATCTCCAATGCCACAGAGCTCGACGTGATCCAGGCGTCAGTGGGCATTCCGTTACCAGAGATGACCTTCGGTAACAACGTTCTCGAATTGGAACACAAACCTTCGGGATGGAAGTACGAGTTCAGTGCCACCAGCGCGTTGAAGGGGGTGAAGAATGGGTCGTTGGAGGAAGGTGACGGAGGAGTCAAGGTTGGATATGCCGAAGCCTGGCTGAAGAGTCGGTGCATCGCTGTGCTGTATCTGACTTGTGGGATGAAATGCTAACTGGATCCTGCAGGACTGGGCCAAACTCCAGCATCCCAATCCCCGAGACATCGGCCACGAAGCCATACGACTGGACGTACACGACGACGTATGGCGGGCACCCCCCCTCGTCTTCCACAGAACTCTCTTGGCAACCCGCTGATCCAGAAAATGAGTCCCATACAATCCCTATGGCAGAACTCACCCGGCAGGACCCAATCTTATTCTATGCTGAGATCCCCCTCTTCGAGGACGAGTTGCATGACAATGGTTCCTCGGATCTACTAGTTCGCATTGTATGTGTTACTCCAGCTCTCAGATTCGAAATCCGCACGTTGACGACTGAAACCAAGAGGGTCATGCCAACATGCATATTCATCCTGGCCCGCCTAACACTTCGGGTCGATAATGTCCTTTTCCGAACGCACGACACAAGGATCTTCCATTCCTACGCATCCAATCCTCCTTTGGTCATACGCGAGACAAGTGGGTGGGAGGCGCCCTATGAGCGAGTGAGCAAGGTGCGTCGCCATGTCGCTGCCTGTCCTTGGCTGACCAGTGGGATGCAGCACCTTCCCAAGAAAGATGACAAAACTCATCTAACCGACCCGACCTGGATTGCGCAAATCCTTTCCGGTCTCCCTAAAAGGATTTCACAATCCGAAGGAGCCGGAACCGGTTGGAGAGGCACGAGGACGCGGCGTGAGGTACTCGTGTTGTCGAAATCAGAACGGTGAATATAAAGCGATAGTAAGCGGTGTAAAGCAAAGGGATGTCCCTCATGTCCAAGTCGCGCGGATGTACATGTATAACGTAGAACAGGTTGAACGTTCGTTTAGACCAAGGCCAAGGGATCCCAAACATCGAAGAATTCCTCCAGCGGAAGCGCAGTCATCCCACCTGGACTACCGCTGCCTGATTTAAGATTGGCACCGAAGGGGGTTGAAGCTAAGGATCGGTCGTCTGAGTGTCTATTCATCGTCCTCACCCTCCTCGTCACTATCCTCGCTATCCTGCTCCACTAGTTGTTGAAGAATCCTGGACCCGATCACCCAGAACTTTCTATGGTTCTCCGCAGGATCACCCTGTCCAGTCTTTGAAGCGGGCAACTGTTGCCAATTCTTGAGATCATCTTCATCGACAATGTCGCCTTGGTAAAAGGCGACCAGGACTTGGCCGAACAACTGGGTATCCGTGGTTGCACAGTGGTTCTACGAGGGGTTTTACGTCAGTCTCCCTTGACGGATCATCCGTTAACACTGGTACCTGGAGGATGGAGATCGCCTCAACCCCGTCGACGCCTCCGATCTTGTTAATTAAATCTCCCCACCTCTCCACGACATTCTCGACTTCAGCTTTCTGTTTCGCCGGACCTTCTTCCGGGCTAACAACTCTTATCCGGTCTACCAGCGTGGCGATGATAGCCTCCCTTACCCTCGTTAACGGGACATTACTCGCCATCCGAAGGGTCTTGAGTTCCACAGCGGCGTTTTCGACTGAGTGACCCTCCTCGAACGCACGTTCCAGAGATTGGGTGACTTCAGCCTTGAACTCGAGTTCCTCTTCGTTAATCCCCTTACTTGATGCCGCGGGTGTGGAGATAGAAGCAGCGGAGGAGGCGGAGGAGAGAGACTCGTCGACGTTGTCTTCCACATCGGATTCCGAGGGGGACGAGGCACCTGACGTTGAGATGGACTCCGCGTCACTCGCGTGGAGGTCTGGAGCGTCACCACCGAGGCGCATGAGTCGTTGGTTATTGAAGTTTTCGATTTCATCGGTTTCCTCATCTCCAGGATCGGACATTCTGGGTGGCCAGACGAACGCGTTTGAATCTGTGCCCAAGTCCGCCCGAAGTTTTTCAAGCTGCTCTGAGTTCAACGGTTAGTGGCAATTCGGGAGTTGTACCGAAAAGTACTGACCTTCGTCGACGTCCTCGAGTTCCGAATCCTCGTCTTCGTCATCTGCACCAGAGGGGGCCGGGGGTTTCTCAATCCTTTTAGACACCCTCTCAAACTCTTTGAGCCGCCCTTTTGGCCCGACAATGACCTCGTCAGCAATTAGGCACCCTTTCTCGACCACTGTACCCGCTTTTACTTGGACCATACTCCCGATGATGCTATTTGTGATAACACAATCAGCCTCAATAGTCGTATCATCAAAGACATATGAGTTTGTAATCTTGGCCCTGGGATGGATTTTACACCGTCTCCCAACGACAGAGGACGTGACGATAGCATTGTCGAATATCTGAGAATTTGAACCGATCAATGTATTTGTGCCAACGGTACATGTCCTGGAATTCATAAGTAAACGGCAGTGTAACGACAGTACAACATACCGCGATAGGACAACAGTGTTGTCTCGAGGAAAATATTTGTTTCCTCTCCTGTGTTCGTACACGTGCGAACTTGGGTGATTGTTATCAGGGACGAGAGGGAACGTCCATCTTGACAATATGTCTTTGCTGAAAGCGGTGTGCGTGAGTCTGCAGAGCGGGGGGGGGCCGGGGAATCTACAGACCTAATGGCATCATAGCTTCTGGTGTCCTGAACGCGAGCGGCATACCCATCTTTTGCGACATAGGTGTAAATGTTTTTCATGAGCAGGTCAGAAGTGAGGACCCCGTGGACGAAGTCTCTCCGGATATGGCCATAGTCGAAGTTGTCTTGGAACAACGATGGGACCTGGATTTCACAGAGATTGCCTAAGTGCAATAGAAGGGGTTGTATGACTGTGGGCTTACTTCGACGGAGCAGATGTCAATCGAGCAGTCAATCAAATCGTAGCGGATTTCGCATTCCGGGTGCTCATTCAGCACCTCTCTAGGAATCCTGGCGACTTTGGTTGGGGGATACCCAGTCACGGGCACGTAATGCAATAATTGGTCGGTTTCTGGGTCGACCATAAAGACTGCACTTTCTCCCTTCGATCTGTTCTGACGTTCAGTTGGACGGCCTGAATCTAGGACGTAACTCCGACAAACCTCGTCCGATGCGCAACCCCGCACTCCTTGACCACCATAGTCATAATAGCATCACGGTCAACCTTCCGTCTCTCTTTGTGCACTCTCACAACCTCGTCTATCCGGATGTTACTCACGAGGTCACCGGTAACAAGAACAAAGTCGTTGGTGATGATGCCATGGGTGTAGATATCACGGAGAGCGTCTCCCGGTGTGAACGTCTGTTTGGCAGTGACAATCGGAACAATCTTGAGACCTGAACCAGGTTTTGACCATTTGGACTCCCTACAGGACAGAAAGGTTGGTTCTATTTGGATGAGGCGACAGGATCGAGTACGCACTTGATGGCGGCCTTGACAAGGTCTGGGTGCGATCTGCACACGACGAAGATCTCCTGTATACCCGCCAACGCGAGGCTCTCGAGCGTCCAGTCGAGCAAAGGGGCATTGCATATGGGCAATAAACACTGGTAGCCACAAACGTTAGATCACACCGCGGGCAGAAAGGCGGTGGTTCGTTCAACTTGCTCTTGGTCGATCGATAGTCAATGGCTTGAACCTTTTGTTAAAGCTTTCTGCAAGAATGACAGCTTGGATGACGTCCTCCTCCACGGGAGCTATGTCCTTATCTTTTGCTGCGGGGCCTTTCGGAGGCATGATATCGGAGGAGAGAATCGAGCAGTGACTCGATCACATTCTGTACATCATCGTACACCGTCCGCGACGTGCATGGATCAGGAATATTTCGTGAATTTTAGCATACGCTGTCTGTGGATATTCCGGACTACATCGCTGTGTAACCAACTACCAGCTTTTGAACAAACAGCTCGTTCTTGTGGAACCGGTCCCAGCGAGACCAATCAGCCCGAGTCCGTCGATCGCTCCGAGTCCGATCAACCAAAAACTTTCCTCCGACCCCTCCTCCAGAAATTATGGACGTTTCGGACATCCTCGCGGGACAGGCTGAAAAACAGTGGGTCGTAACATTTTCAGGCGTCAGCTGCGGGGACATAGCGATAACCCCAACAGAAAATCAATAGCGGTCGAACGAGAAATCCCTCTCGAGACCGACACCGGATTCTTAACCGTGACGGACCTCAACCCCATAGATTCAGAGAGTTACAAGCAAGTTCTCCTCGAGATACTCATCCCGAGTCATGTCACCAACCATTTTCCCCCCCACAGCGAGGATCTCGAAGCCTACCTCCAGTCCAATGCTCGGGATGGCGTCCAAGCTCTCCTCAATGCGCTATTCGCCCTCCCCTCCACACCGTCTCCGGACGGCCCCGTCGCAAAACTCCCCCCATCAATAACGCAACTGCCTCGTGCCAAACCATTGCCTAAACCAAAACCTTTGACGAAGTGGGAGAAGTTCGCTAAGGAGAAGGGTATTTCACACCGAAAGAAGGAGAGGGCTGTTTGGGACGAGGAGAAGCAGGAGTGGGTTAACCGATGGGGATGGAAAGGAAAAAACAAGGAGCTCGAGGAGCAATGGCTCACGGAGGTTCCTGCTAACGCCGGTATGCATCTAATTTGGCACCCCACGGTCAGATGAATACTCATGCGAAAGTTCAACAAGATGTCGATCACGATCCCTCTAAAATTGCTAGGGCGGAACGGAAGACACGGGTGGCCAAGAACGAGCGACGAATGACACAAAACATCGCACGCGCCCAGGGTGAGACCGCAGTTGCCGGACCCCTACCAAGGGAGCAACGGAAGAAAGAGATCAACAGGACACTCGCGACTTCTCGCGTTAGCACCGCCAGCATGGGCAGGTTTGATAAGGTTTTGGAAGGTGAGAAGAAGTTGAAGGGGGTGAAACGTAAGGTGTGTTCGCTGTTACTCTAGGTTCGCCATGCACGGGAGGCTGACCTGCGTTTGCAGTTTGAACCCACCGAGGCGCCTGTCGAGCGGGAAAAGGCAGCAAACCTTGCTCTTATACACAAGATGGAAAAGGAGCCGCGCCAGAAAAAAGCCAAGAAAGACACCGGGGACGATGTTCTCAATGTGCGCAAAGCCATTCGCGCAGCCAGTGGAGGAAGGGGCAGTGTCGCACCGGTCAAACCCCCCAGGGGAGGCAAAGCGAAGGGCAAATCAAGACGCTGATCTGGAGGACTCAAACACGTTCAATGTACTGGAGGACACATGTTTCATTACTTTGTGGTAGTGTTAGACAAACATAAACGAGAGAGAGGAATGTCCATAACTGGGCATGTACTTTAGCAGGGGAAAGCAATGTTACAGCGTCCATCATGATATCAAACCCAACGTCAACAACGAGCCTAGCGAGCACTCTCGACCGGCAATCTGTCAAGAGCTGCCTTGCCCTCCTCGATCCACTTCTTGTCCACCAACTTCTCCCGTTCGGCGTAGTACAATCTGTACACCAACCGGATTGTGCCTTCACTGACACCCGCGACCGTACTGATGTCCCTGGCCGGCCGCGATTTTCCGAGAAGGTGGGCGGTGAAGTAGATGGCACCTCCCGCGATGGAGACGGGGCTTCTTCCATCTGCGATACCGAGCTCGCGTGCCGTTCTGATGATGTCACGGCAGATTGGCTGAACGTTGGGAGGGAGATCGAGATGGTTACAGTAACGACTGAGGAGGTCTTCGGCGCCGGTAGTGGTGTTCGCGTTGTGGTTGCTATTGGCGGAGGCGCCAGGGGTGAGGTTGAAAGCCTGCTCGAGGGCTTTGTAGCACTGTCCGAGGGTCTTTTTCGACACCTGCGTGAGTTTGCAAATCTCCCTGAAACTACGGGGGACGTGGGCCTGACGACAGGCAATGAAGATGCAAGCGGCGACAACAGCCTCCATTGGCTTTCCTCGAAGGAGTTTCTCTTCGTCGGAGCGTTTGTAGACTTGTTTCGCTATATCGCTGATCGTCTTCGGGAGCGAAAACTGCTCGCACATGGCAGAGATGTCTCGGAAGGCGGTGAGTATGTTTCGTTCCGCTCGTGAGCCGTGAGCTCTCGTGGCTGCTCGCTGGAGTTCGCGAGAGAGACCAGAACCGCCATCACGGAAGCTGATCATGGTGTCGAGCTGCTCGATGCCCTCCATCAAGGGGTCCGCAGCAGCTCCAACACGGGACGGGTCGTCGCCTTCGTCGTTCGCGAAGGTCTACACGTTGCGGATCCCAAAGATAGCCGGGACATCAAGCATTGTTGAACGACCAATGGGTAGAGTGAGGATGAAGGGTACTTACACGCCATTCACTACGGGTGTCCACGATACGATCTCCAAGAACCAAACCACAACTCTGGCAGACGAGGTCGCCGCTGCTGAATTCCTCTGATAACTTGGGATTTGGGTCTCTGCAGTCGGGACAGATGAGGCGAATGGCTAAATCTGGTCCGAACTGGGGCTGCTGAACTTTTTGCTGTTGCTGGGCAAGAGGAAAAGGTTGTGCGTAGGCCATATTTTTGGCGTCGCTGCAGAGAGTGGGCGGAGGAAAGGGGCGCAGGGGCGAGCACGACGCCCGGGAGTTGTGGTTGATGTTTTCGCCGACGAGAGGAGGGTTTTTGACGATGGGGGCGACGGCGACGGCGATGTGTTGTTGTGGTTGTGGAACAACCGGCGGCGGGTGGCGCTGACTCAGCGGTGCCACAGCTCTTCGGTCCACCACATCCATCTTCCACCCACGCTTACTTGTTCAGTTTCTTTCCCTTGCTCTCGCCTTCTTTCCCAGACAAGTACGTTCTCTCTCAAAAACGCAACCTACAAAGCCTCCAGAAAATTTATCATAATTTTTCCGATTTTTGCGCCAGATCCACCCCACTTTCATGCCCGCCACAACTCTCCCTTCTACGAAACACAATGCAAAGGCGGCTCAGAAGCCCAATGGACACCACAAACCAAAGAAGACCCGTGTAGTGCGGAGAAGAGGCCGCGGCAGAGATGCTACCGACAGCGAAGATGAGCTCGAGCGAGAGGCAAGATCAGACTCTGGCTCAGATGACGAAGACGACACCTCTGGTTCCGATTCGGATGACGATGCTCTCTCCGGCTTTCCTAACCACACCAAGGATACCGTCGTCACCCCCAGCACCACCGAAAGCCCCCCACCCGATGACAAGCCCCTCTCAAATGGCGACATGGCTCACGATCCCGAGCCTGCGACCGAACCATCCGCATACAATGACGTTGGCCGTCACTGGAACGCGCTTGATGATGAGGATCCGTGGGGGCCTGCGCCGGCCGTGGTCAACTTTGACAATCTCGATCAGCTAGTGGAGGAGACCAAACCTCGTCGGAAGAACCGCAACAAAAAGAAGAAGAAGCAACAGCCGTCCGCAGACGCAGGCATCGGCGACACAGCTGACGTTGATCCAGAGGCTTTGTCTTCTCGTCGTGGAGCCGGCTCCCCTCCCCACGGTCGATCTGTCCGGGAGACTTATCGAGACAGACTGCAGGATCCTTCTTACGTCCCAACCGTCGGTGAGTTCTGGGGTCACGACGATCGCCTTCTGGATAAGGAGTTGCGGAGTTTGAGTGGCTGGTGGAGGGGTCGCTGGCACAAAGGGAGAGGCGGTTATTCTGGCAGAGGCAGAGGAGGATACCACGGAGGAGGAGGTTTCGAATGGGGTCAACCCCAGGAGGAAGTCAATGCCCACCCCAGCGAAAAGCAGGCGTGGGGCCACGACGGATTCGAGGAGATGAAGAAGAGGGAAGAACAGCGTCGTTCGGCTCGGGAACAGCGACAGAAAGAACAGCGGGAAGCTACTGCCACTCGTGGCACACCATTCCTGCGTGGTTCCGCCCGCGGAGGTAGGGGTGGTTTTGTTGGCGCCAGGGGACGAGGAGGCTTCTCCCGAGGAGGTTTCAGCCCATCCTCTCCTCGCCCACCCCATCCAGTCGATCGACCATGGTACGCACAAAAACCTGAACGTGTTTGGACAAAACAGTTGGATGGTTTCTTGCACTTCGACTCTGCCCTCAAGCCCAGACTTGGTCAAGGTCAAGGATACCGAGTCAAGCTTGCTGGTTCATCCAAGGAGAAAGTCATTAGAGTCTCTCCCGAAGTCCGTGCAACTCAGGCGATTGATCAAGCCAACCCCACCGCCACCACCGCCGATACCGTCAGCTCGCCCGCCGTTGACAACAAGACTGTGACTGTGCGATTGCCCAAGCTGAAGGAGAAAGAAAACACTCCCGAGGCTCCTCCTCCCGCTCCCATCCCTGAACCTGCACCTGTAGAGGTTGAAGCGGTGTCGACGCCGCTCCCTGCGGAGACGGAAGAATCGCTGGATGAGGTTTTCACCGTGAAACCCCGTCCCGTTCCTGCACCATCTATCCTCACCATCGTCCCTCCCCCCACAACAGAGGATCCTGTTGCATCCCAACTGCGATCAGAGTTCGTAGAGAGAGCTGTTGTTAAACAGTCGCCGTCTCGAAGCGTTGACGGTGGAGATGTCAATGGCACTCCGCAGTCCCCAACGGAATCGCAGCGTTCAGCACCCCCTGTCCTCCATCCCATTCGAACATCCTTCACCCCTGTTGCACCTCAACCTCAGACCTATGCTTCTACATACCAGTACCCACCGCAATTGCCGCCTGGCATCGCCATGAACTCGCACGGGATCACGTACGAGATCGCCACAGGACGCCCCGTCTACGTTCAACCCACTCCCCCGCCAATGTATGACCCCCGACCGGTGATGCCCCCCATGCATCCCGGTGCAGTTCCGTTCGTTCCTGGTCATATGCACCATCTTTCGGGACACTCGGCCGATTTCACCCATTCGCGATCTCATTCGATGTCTGGTTATGATCCTGTCACCGGAATGACGTTGTTCTCGCTACCGAGACAGAACTCCCGCATCGTAATTCGTCGACCGGATGGAACAACCCCTACCAGCCCTCCAGCGCCTGCTCAAGCGCACCAGCCCTCGGGGTTGCGAACGACTGTCTCCACGCAGGATGGCGGCGGATTCCAGGAATCCCAAGCCCAAGCCCAACAGCCGGAGCAGCCCTCCGACTATTACCCTAGCATCGCAGACCAACACCCTGGGGATGGGCACGCTTCACCCCCACCGCACGTCGACCCTCGATCCGGTAATGGCATGCAGCACCCTGGTTTGAACCCGAACGTCATGGCGTACCAACCTCAGCCATACCCCTACTATGGTTATCCGGACTACGGGTACCCGCAGTATATGGATATGTCGCAGATGGGATACGAGATGTACCCGGACCCCCACCACCCCCATCATGACCCACAATCCAGTATTTATTACTGATGAGAGGTCAAGCTGCTTTAATTTCCTTTGTTGTGTTTTAACGGCATCATTTCCCCACCCCCATCCTTTTCCCCCGCCCCGTCCCTTTCCTGTCCCCTCCCCCCTGCCTCCTTTTCTTTCTTTCACCGTATATTTTGGAGAAACAACCCCGCTACCCGACCAATCTTGCTGTAGCTTTCTTGACAATTGTTCATATTTCCCTTCACCGTGCGAGCGGTCACGTAATGATTCTGTGTTTGCCTGTTCCTCTATTGCCGTGTATTTGTTTGTTATGCCAGCAGCCTCACGCACTTTCATGCCCCTCCCCTGTTCCATGATCTGTGTTTCGAACGCACTATTTTTTCTTTCCTCTCGTGTGCCTCCGTTTCTGCTCATTTTTTGTTTAGTCATAGGTTTTCTCCCCCCTTGTTTGCAATTCTTTACTATCCCTACACAACTCGCAACGACAACACCTAGCTATCGATCACGTACACCTACACACAATGGCTACCGCCACGCATTCTCCATATAGATTTAGCCACCTCTTCTGGTCCTGCTCTAGCGTGCATCTGTCCTACCATCAATACCCACAGAAGCTGTAAAACAACCTCGGCACGGTTGATACACGAGGGAGTTGAACTATCCAGTGTTCCACCGCTGTTCGGTGTCCCGGAAGTGCCTCGAACCATCGATGCAAAGGAGAACATCATAATAGTACCGCGCCCAACGAGACTACTCACAAATCGGGCGTTCGAGCCACTTTCGACGGCAAGTGTGTCAAGAAGATGAATGGTCATGCTCGAGGGGTACGGAGTATGGGGGGGGGGGATATTACAGCAACCGTATTAC
>Ga0307517_10010569_pt1 | contig 12908 bp, 15 predicted proteins | sample 23_EM_MG_FD_194515 | JGI IMG/M metagenome (GOLD analysis project Ga0307517, IMG submission 194515) | Populus trichocarpa ectomycorrhiza microbial communities from riparian zone in the Pacific Northwest, United States - 23_EM | ecosystem: Host-associated > Plants > Roots > Unclassified | place...
ATGACATTCGAGCCTCATTGCCATTGTCGATTTAGTGGACAATGTATTTCGAAGGGATTTGTGCGCAGTTCAGGAATTATGAGTCCAAAAATTATCTGGTTCCGGGGCAAAACCTAGACTCTGTGATTGCTTCCGGGTCATCTGGCACTTGGCTTTATTTTTCCAACGACAAGAGCCATTACCGGTATGTTATTAAATCATCTCCTATATCCCACGTAACCCGATTTCATTTCAGATTTTATGATCCCAAATCTATAAATTCAATTCAGAAAAACGAGAAGGATGTACTTGGATTATCCCGCACCCAGGATAATAAAAGCCAATTGTGGACTTTGGAAGAGGTACCTGTGTCATTGCTATAACTTTAGCACAAATTATGTGTTCCCCCTGTAACAGTGGTATGTCTCGAGATGCTATGGCGAGACGGAGTGAATGGAGATAAATAAATCTTTTTAAAGAAGGAATATCCGTGTCGTTGCCATGGACGAACTTGAAGCTATGCTAGACTAGCACATACTTAGACTCGGAGTTGCCCAGCCATCGATTCATTACGTCCCCACTCTTCAAGTTCAACTGCAATGGCTACCACTCCCAGTCCTGGCAACACATACATCATCCAAAACAAATGGAATGGATATGTCTTGGACCAGATTCCAAATTCAAACAACAGTAGGTCTTGATATTGCATGCCATATACTAATGCTCATCTCACCTGCCGCAGTCACCTGCTATCCTTTTAACGGGGGGCCCAATCAAATGGTACGTATACGGGTCATGACTTCAGACCTCATTGCCACTGACATTGTCAACTTAGTGGACCATAGTCGAGCTTCCGACTCAAAAATTTAGTGGTGAAATAGCGATCAAGAATGTGGGGTCCGGGCAATATTTCGACATAACTACTACAGATCCTCTTATTTTGTTTGCCTCCGAGTCTGGCACTAATTGGAAACTCTTTAGAAAACATATGAAATTCCAGTAAGTTTTTATATCATCATTCCAACTTGAAGTGACTTAATCCGATTTCCTTTCAGAATTTGCGATCCACAGAGTATCTCTTGTTTGGATGTCAATGACACAGGAACTCGTTATGACATAAATCCAATTTATTATCGACAACAGGATTCTCGTGGGGCTAGTCAACAGTGGTTTATTTTACCATTCAACAACACCTGTAGCTTTCAGCAGAACTAATTTGATGTCTATGTCTTCCCTGTACAGCTGTGCCTGCTCGCGCGACACCCCGACACCGTGGTCTGGTAAATAAAAGCTTATTAAAAAAAAAGGAAGGCCGCCAAGCCAAGTGAAAGCCACTAAGGTTTGTGCCAAGTTTGTGCGTTGCGACTCTTATTGATATAATCATTTTGAGGTGTCGGCTCAGTCACGGAGCTCGAGAATACAATCACAATGATGGTGTCAAACTTCGAACTTGTTACATAACAACACTGCGACCTACGGTTCATCTCATGAACTTCACAGTTTCAAGACGAATCTGCGCTTAAGACTGGCACATAAGAGTCCCAGCCATCATTATGTCCCTACTCCTTCAACTGCAATGACTGCCAATATCACTTCTGGGAAAGCATACGTTATCCAAAACAAATGGAATGGATATGTCTTAAACCAGAATCCAGGCTCGGACGAAGGTGTGTACTGATGATATATTGGATGCCATTTATTTATCTCACCCACTGCCAGTCAACTGCGCTCCTTTTAACGGGGGACCCTATCAAGTGGTACGAATTCATTACTTCACTGAGGCCTCACTGCCATTGTCGACCTAGTGGATCATGACGCTGACTAAACTTGGAAAATATGTGATCCGGAATATGGGGTCCCAGCAGTATCTCTATCTAGCTGATAAACCTCCCCGTTTGGTTGCCTTCAATGGTGACGCGGATACTCCCGCGGAATGGAGATTATATCCAGGAGATATTACGAGCCAGTAAGGTTATCATCTCATACATTCCAAATAACTTACCGCGAATCCATTCAGAATTTGCGACTTTAGGGATTTAACAACGTGTTTGGATATCCCAAGGGGAAATCGTCATGAAACAAATTCAATTAGTAATGAGAAAAATAATTCTAATCAGGCTAGTCAACAGTGGTTTTTCCTTCCATTCGAATCCTGTAGTTTTCAAGTTCAGCGGAGGTAATTCTTCGTAATTTGTTGTGTACATTTTCCCATAAATCGAGCTTCAACTTCAAGTTGTGATAAATAAAAGCGTATAAGAAAAGCGGATTCAGAAGAGAAGTAAGCATTTGCAGAAAAAAATACTATAATTCTCCTTCAAACATACCAATGTTAGTTGCCATGACTCTCAAGATGGAGCTGTGCTTTAAGACTGAGTGAACCTCCCTTCCTCTCAACAATGACTACCAAAATCTTTTCTGGCACGACATTCATCATCCAAAGCAAATGGAATGGATTCGTCTTGGACCAGACTCCAAATTCCGACCAAGGTCTATTGATATTGCATCTACTACTTACTACTTATCTCACTGCTGCCACAGTCACCTGCTATCCTTTCAACGGGGGACCAAATCAAATTGTACGTATGCAGACGGATCATTACTTCAGGCCTCATTGCCTTTGTCAACCTAGTGGATCGTAGATGTAGTAGGTATTGGATTTGCCACTCTCAAGAATGTCGGGTCCGGGAATTATCTCGGGCTAAACGCAGACAGGAATCTTGTGGTTGCCACCGAAAGTCCACTGTACCCTTGGCGGTTTGATCATCCTAATGATGTTTTGACCCAGTATGTTATTATATCATCTCTCATATGTTCCAAGTAATCCGATTTCCTTTGAATTTCAGACTTTGCAACGACGCGGCTTCATGTTTGGATGTCAAAGGAGGTCGAAATGAGGTAAATACAATTTCCTATGGGGAGGCATTTCACAGTTCGGGCCAAGCTAGACGAAATTGGTTTTTTTTACCATTCAACAATATCACTTGTACCTTTCAGCAGACGTAATTTGATGTTGACGTCTTTCTCGCACGATGCTGGACATGGCGTGATTGGGCATCTATAATAAAAGGCCAAGATAGTTAGATGAAAATGAAATAGAACAAATCCAAGACTATGAATACGAAAGTAAACTCAGAAGGAAAGCTCAGAAATTACGCACACTGTGCCTATCGAATTTTCGAATTTGTGGGGCCTTTCGCCAATCACTCCACCTCGACCAATTTCCATGTTCGCCAGAGAACTGACATCCCACTGGACAATGCCCTCACCGACTCAGAGTCCCCATCCTATCTGTCCAAAAGTCGGCCTGTGCGAGCATCCCGTATTTTGAGCAGACCACCAAATTCCATAGACGCGACATGTCGTCCGTCTGGGCTGATGCAATCGAGTGACTTTAGCATTGTCCAGGTTTTCGAAGAGCCAGACCAAATGCGGACAAGGAATCGGTCATTGGGAGAAAAGCAGAGAGATCTGGGAGGAGACTTGGAACAGTCTTATGAGCGCTCGTTTTCGTGTAATATCTGACTCATCGAAATGATTTTGTCTGATGCAGTCGCATTACACTTACTGTCCGGGCTGAATTGAATACTCCATACTTCTCAGGTACGAAGGGGCGAACCAAATATTTTCTGTTCGCTGCCGTCAGCCTGGGTCAGAATCTCGGAAAAGGGGTTCGGAGGCAGACCTTCCAGCTTTCGGGCCGACTCACATGAGTCTTGACATTTGCCATCTCGCATTCAACAATACTTGTACCTTTCAGATGTCTTTCTCGCACGATGCTGGACATGGAGCATACAAATAAAAATAAAAATCAATCGTTGTTATTGTAGCAAATACCCGCTCTAGGGAAGTTCCCTCCGGCCCGGACTATACACCTTAGTTCGCTATACGTCGCAGAGCACCATTACACTATGCTGTTAGGTTCTTCGTGTGTCGACAACAACCATACGGCGACTGGCCTGAATAAATATTTGCCAATATTCTTTTACATTCATGTTATACTCACTTTATTGATCGTCTGTCCCACCTGGGGACCTGCTGAAGGGGTCCCCCACATAGTCGTGCCAACCGATATTGTCTTTCACAACCTCCACGGCCACCAGGTTAGCATTACGCATATCTTGCTCGTTTTAGCTCATATTTTCCTTAGAATCAATTGTACCAACGCCTGCAGGTTTATGGTATTGTTCCGATATTCTAAGCTCCTCAATTATTTCCAACGGTTTGTAGGTGAGTGGCCCGTCGAAGAGGTGGAAGAGTCTGGTGGTTATTGTGCCTACCTTGAACATGTGAAAGGATGGGACAAAGGAACGAATACAGTTTTCATTTTCGACAATGCACAGCTGACATATTGGGATGAGCAGCTCTGGGTCGATTTCTTCAGGGTGTTGAGGGACTACAATAACCTCCGGTTGCCTTTGCAAACTACGACAATCCTTCTTCACGGGGGTTGAAACCCCAATTTATTTGATCGAGAGACAAAGGGTCACATTGACAGCTATTCCTCACGCCAACGGCCTTCCATCTGTTGGACTGCTTTTGTCTGAAAAAGAAATGGTGGAATTTACGCCTTTTTTCTACCCAACCAGAATACTACTTTGGTCCGTCGTTCTTCAATGCTCTATTTGCTCTCACGGAAGGCGGGCGGCCCATGGTTTTGTCCAGACAATTGCTACTCATGGGTGGGTTGCACTCGAAATATTTGAAGACTTTATTTCACTTTTTTTTAGTCATATCGCGGACTCCAGAGCAGGCCAACTTTACGCTTGGGACAGGAGCGCAGTTGTTCCACGAGATTTGTTGGATCTCCTTAAGCCTCATGCCCCCATATTTATGACGGGTGTTGCGCATGATGATGACCTCAAGGATTTGGACGAACGGATGGCTCCACTTTGTGGCATTGACCAGGGACACATCGTTGCATATTTCTTTGCGTCGCCACTCCACCGCTGGTATGTGGAGTGGAAGCTATCTGAGATGTTGCCTGCTTTCTCAATTCAAGCATGCAACACCCTAAACTTCGTGATTACCGTGCGACTTGCCGCTGAAGGACGAATGGGCCCCAAGCGGAATCCAACGCCCACTTTACCGAGACGAATTTTACCGCGGTTGTCGTGTCTGGTTTCAACGGCTCGGTTGTTACCTGAATCCGGAATACATAACCAAAACGGGACGGTCTGATTTCTACATTCCCGCCAACGAGTGGGGAGTAGAACATGTGTGCGATGGTGATTGACTTGACGAACACACTGGTCGCTTTTCGCTGGAAGGGTTATACATGGACAGCTCTCCCATTGTCTGACTGTGTCATCATTGATTGCCGTAGCTTCTTTAAAATCCCTGTTGGTGGGCTTATTCAGGCATTCAGAAGCTGTACCATGTGCACTGTTTTCCCTAACTGTGCCATAAATTGAGCTTTTGTTAAATAAAAGCATATAAAAATGCGGATTCAGAAGAGAAACATATGTAGTTGCCATGACTCCCAAGTGGGAGCTGTGTTTACGACTGAGCGACCCTGCATCTTCTTTCACCAATGACCACTACTGGCAAGACATTCATCATCCAAAGCAAATGGAATGGATTTGTCTTGGACCAGACTCCAAATTCCGACCAAGGTCCATTGATATTGCATTTACTACTTACTACTTATCTCACTGCTGCCACAGTTACCTGCTATCCTTTTAACGGGGGACCAAATCAAATTGTACGTATGCAGACGGATCGTTACTTCAGGCCTCATTCAGCCTTTGTCAACCTAGTGGATCGTAGATAATCCATTTGGTGATGTCTTTCTCAAGAATGTCGGATCCGGGAATTACCTCGCGCTAAGTGGGCCAGACAATCGTGTGGTTGTCGCCGGAATTCCATTCCCTTGGTCTTTCAAACCCTTGTCTAAGGGTTTTATGTTCAAGTATGTTTAAATTATTATGACATCTCTTGGTTCCAAGTAATCCGATTTCGTTTTCACAGTATTTGCAACGACGGGCGTTTATGTTTGGATGTCAAAGGAAATCGAAATGACGTGAATCCAATTTCCTATGATGAGAAGAGTGGTACGCGCGAGGCTAGTCAAGAGTGGTTTTTTTTACCATTCAACAATACTACTTGTACCTTTCAGCAGATGTCAATGGCGTAATAAAAGTCGTTATTGTATATCACTATTAATACAAAGAGAGTAAAAAATCGTTAAAAAGGGCGTCGTGCGCTATATAAAAAGCAGAAGGACGCAAGACCAGGAGATCTAGAACCAATACATGGACCAAGGAGTACACTATACAGAATCCGTGTCCGTCCAAGAGGAGTAAAATAAAGCAGTTGCGGGGAAAAAAAAGCAATATACTTGTTCTAAATAGCAAATAGATGATTTTGGTTCACTATTCCACACCCTGCCAAGTCGCTCTGGGGGCTCCAATCGACAATTTACCAAGTTGCTTCCTCTGCTTCAGATTCTTCACTTCGGTATTGATGAGATCCCGTAACCGCTCGAGATCCAAACTTCGTTCCGCACGGGAACCCATCAGTACATTGCGCCATATACCAGCCGCAGCAACGGAATTATCGATGGGAAGTTGCATAGGTCGATGGAGTCGTACCATCTTTTGAACGAGATTATCAGGGTTGGGATATGTGGGATGTGGCCAGGCAACGCGAATAGCGAACCACCACCCGAGCGGCTGAAGGAATCAAGTGTCAAGACAAAAGACTTGTACGACTTGTGATCAACTTACACGTCCATCTGGTAGTGTTCGTTCAGGGTATGAATCGTAAGTTGTTAAGCCACCCTCGGGTAATGAAAATCTATCACGATAATATTAAAAACTGTCCAATAACACAAGGAGATACGTACCGGTGGACTACCCAATGGTTAGGATCCGACCTATGCTTTGCCAAAACCACGATCAACCTTGGCGTCCCGTCCAACCCAAACGGATACCACAGATCCTTCAACATGCCACAGGCATCCCCGTGTCGTCCATTATATACTGCGTTATTGATAGCATCCGCCATGTTTGGTGGTACGAACAGCCTGTCTACCTGACCTCGAGGGCTATCGGTCAACTTCGTCCTAACATACCGTTTGTACGTCTGAGTGGACCAAATACTGAGAGCTACCTCGTCAACCTGCTGTCCACGAGTGGTGCTATTCAAAGCATTCTCCAGCTCCGACATTGGCCATATAATGGCCCAACTAAGGAGTCTCGAATGAATCCGCTGCCAAGGTGCCAACGGTCCCCCATCTGGACTGTATTCACCAGATTGGTACCCTTGAGGTTGTACCGCCATTTCTTCTTCGCGGTTTGCTTCAGGAGGTAAGTCAGGCAACGGTCGGGATTCATGGTCTCCTTCTTCATCATTGTCATCAGGGATCGAAGGCAAATTGGAGGGGAGAATGTTACCATTGTCGTCATCATCTTCGTTATGCTGGGCCACCTCCCATGTCCTGTGTGATAATTGGCTACCTGCTGGCCTCTGTCTGAGCCTGAATAATTCTTCCTCTAGCAATTGCTGACCAGGTGAATCATCTCTAGCATGTTCCGACTCGTAAACACTTCGTGCAAGTGATCGCGTCTCGCCATCTGTTTGGGGGATATGGTCCTGTGTCTCCGTCATATCATCGAACTCGCGAATGCGTTCATCATCGTCCACTAAGATTTCTGTATCCCCCCGCTGATACATTGAATCCGCCATTGTCCCCGTGGGTTGAGTTTGAATATTCACGGTCTGCGTCATTGGAGTACGCGTCGATTCATCGGGTGCATATGCAAACCGCGAGCCTCCGCCGTTGAAGGAGATGTCGGTGTTTTTCAGGTTATCAATCTTTGGACCAAGGCTTTCGATGCGCTGCTGCATGAGGACCAACTCACGTTTAAGATCAGCGGCCCATCTCGGAGGGTCTTCAAACTCATCATGTAGGAGAACGGTTGGGTCATGATCGTGAAAGTTCTTTTTATACTGCTTGATGGACTGAGAAAGAAAACCAAGTGAGAATGTCTGCCAGTGAAATAAAATGGAAGAGCGCACCTCTTGGTCATATTTCATACCCAGTCTCTTGATCCTCTGCCTGATAGCTTTTCTGAGCGCCTTCTTCACAATATCGTGTTGGGCAGGATCAGTTTCCTGATGCAACAGAACACAAAGCTCCATATCATGGTAGTGTTCGGTGTCGTCTGGTTGAAGAGAAGCACAATAGTAAGAGGTACGAGGAGTGCGAGCTGCGAGGGCATCGTTGACCATCCGAGCCTCTTCAGGATCCAGAGCGTCTAGTGATAGTGGCCTAGAGTCCCGTTCCTTATGACTGGTACGACTTGCTTGTGACGCCCTCGATCCACCTACAGATGGCTGTTTGTTGACCGATATCTGAGAACCGACTTTGCCACCTTCTGCATGTGATAGGGGCCGGCCCTGGGACTGGGTTTTCGAAGGCGACTGAGATACAAGTGAGGGAGCCTTTTCTGGACTTTGTGGAATAACGAGGGACCGGCCTCGCACAGCTGCATTTAGGAGATCTTCATGTGTTGGGGCATGGCGATAAGGCGAAAAGGGACGATTCTGGGCTGCAGCGCCTGATTGAACAGAACCAGGTGGAGGTGAACGAGCTACAAAAAGCAAGTCAGACGAAATGGCGCGACTTGAGATGACAATTACGCACCGCCATTGGTGTATAGCTGTTTGGAAACTCTCTGGGAGGGGGAATCTGATGGGGAGATGGATGGGGCCTTGGAGCGAACACGTGACTTTGTAGGTGAACTCGGACTATCGGCGTACATATCGCTGTTGCGCCTGCTTTCGAGGCGCTTTTCTGTACTCTGTCCGAGCTTTGATCTGGCTGAGGGGGGCGACAACAAATTATGGTCGAGATCTCCCCTGATAGTGGCTCTGCTCTGCGCGCGAGACTGTGTTCAGAGAGCGTATAGCAATAGTGAATCGAAAGGACAAGTTCGCACGCACGGTTGGTCTGCCTCCATCAATGTTTGGGGAGGTTTGTACGGGAGTGCCGTGTGACGTAGGTTTGGAATTGACTATGTCGGACCAGACGGGCTGTTGGCAAGTGTGAATAACATATAACATATACTTTCTCCGGTTTGCAGCTACCCACATTCCACGATCCATACGGATTCTTCGCGGGGTGATCATCCGGCGGCAGAGGACCGAAATTACCGAATGAAGGCCCAGAGTCATATGAGGCATACTTGGGACCCGGAGGATCATCAGGTCCCGGCTCTCGCTGTTGCGCTGTCAGAATACCTCTCAACGGGTAACAATTCAACATACCGCTTTCACCTCTCCCAGATCCGACCTAACACCATCTTGAATGTTCGAGTTCACGTCCTCTCCATTGACCTCCTCAACGAGGCCGTTCGTCTTGAAATCCTTCCTGGGAGAGAACATCCCAGCCATGCCGGTGTTCAGTAGCGTGTCGCTCGCCTTGCTTCGTGGAACCGGAGAGTATACTTGTGGCGAACGAACTCCATTCCGGATGGACTCTGGTCTCTCATACTCGTCTGGGTCAGCTATGGAACGAGGTGGGGTATTGTCCGGCTCTTCGCCCTGAGCCATTCCCTGCAGAAACTGTAAAACTGTGTAGCCCCTATGAGATCTCCTGACAACGAGCGTTATCCACAATGCCAACCTTTCTCGTTCGCCGCTGTGCTCTGTGGTCAGTCCAAGTCGTGCTGATATCTTTAGGGACGCACCTGGTGTTGCTGAACGGAGTTGCAGATGAGCAAATACATTTTGCTCTGGAATCGTTAAAGAAGTCGTCTGTGGAGATTTTGCCATTACATAAAAATCAAAGGGTGTCGCAGTATTTCAGGAAAATATGGAGTTGAAAATGTATAAAATGTTTGAAAAGGTTGGAGGAGTTGGGCAAGAAGGATGTCGCAGGAGAAATAATCATCCAAAGTCCAATCCAGTTGTCAAAGTTGAACCGAGTACAAATATGTCAAAATATACAATAACATCACGTCAACTTCCGAAACAAACAAAAAACTCCTTTTCCAGAATTGCTTTTTTTGAAATATCACGATCGAAAGTCCATGATCGAGGGTGCGGATCAGGAATAAAGGACTTACATAAACTGGAGCGGAAGAAGATCTAACGTGGCCTAACGGAACCACATTTGCAAATTGTCGGAGAGAATGCTTGCGGTCTTCCAAATTCGAATTGTACTGTGCATTGATTCACGCGCTCATCATTCAGAATGGAACTAGGTTCTATAATGAACAGGGACGCGTAAAGTTGGACGAGTACTCAATAAGCAATGGCTGAAGGTGGTGCGTAAACAGTCTAGTTATCATCCAATTCATCCGAAAACTCATATAATATAGGAGGTTCCACGATTGAGCTACCATACGAGATACAATGCATCATATTCGAAACCGCAGCTAAACTCGACGGACGTTGTGCGTACAGGCTTATTCTGCTAGCCAGATACGTGCGAGATTGGATACACCCCATCCTCTATGAACGAATAGTCATCCGCGACCGAAAATCTGCCTCTAGCATCCTCGAGTCCGCTCAGGCCCCAAACATTTTTTATCTCTCGCAAACTCACTCACCGTCGATAAGCAGGTTCCAAAGAATCTCATTATACCGCTTTTCGCGGATTTTTCGAAAACCATTACCTGTCTTACCATCTTCCGTGATTCCAGTTACTCAGACCATCTCTTACGCTATATTCGCTCTCCGTCGATTCGTCGCCTAACATTGGTCTACCATGATGTGCCAGGAAACCAACTTGAAATTCCATATGACATCGCACCCTCTCTTTCTCACCTCACACTCATCTCCAACACCTCACTTGGCGGATTCACCATGCACCGATCCATCCAAATCGCCGCTTCGTTAATCACCATCGGTTTTTTAAAAACCTTACCGTCTCCGTTCCATCGCCTCACATTCATCGCAATCTCATATGAAAGATGGTCGGAAATGTTCAAAGTGCTCGCCCTTGCCCGTGGCCTGAAATGCTTTGCAATTTTGCTACCGACAACTCGTCGATGCAAGAGATAAGTCTCTGCATTTCCGCAATCAGATGGACGAGGGACCCGAGGGTGGTTGTCGTTGCGCATCACGGACATCCTCTGGATTGGAGCAGTGACCAGGGGTTTGTACCTTCGGATTTTTGGACCTCTGTTGAAGAATTGTCAAGAAACAGATGCATCTGTGACGACGGAGAACGATGGGAAGAAGTTGTTATTAGTGACTTCCGTGATCAGAACCCAGGGATCTCTTTGCTAGGAGATTCAGTGACGAATGCATGAGCCAAATTCGTATGATTTTTGTCCCATAGTCCTGGCTGCAGATCCAGAAGCAGAGGTCTATGATTCGCACGGCGAAAAAGAGGCCTCCGAAGCCAAGTACAAATCATATTTGTCAATAACACGAAACTTTTAATACAACCATAAATCACAAAAAAAGAAAGGATTTCTGTCCGCTCAACGATTGGCAATATCTCAACTCTTATTCAGAAACGCTGCTTGTATATTGGCGAACGAGGAGACGCAGCAGACACTGTGATTTATAAAATTACTTCATTGTGACATCAGCAATCAAAAAAAAAACACATACCCTTCGACGTCGGGGTCAGGTTTCTTTTTCCAAAGAGTCTCCGATGCGCCGCAGCTGCAACAGGCAACAAATGGCCGCTTAGTGACGCACTAATGGCAGGTGCGGTAGTAGACCCAGCCTGGACAGATGGAAGCGCCCCAAATGGAATTTGGCTCATCTGGTCTTGAAGACCTCCTGGAGTGTCCAAGAAAGGGTTCTGACTCTGTATATCACCCAATGGCTGGGAGTAGTTCTGCACGCCATCTAAACCATTGAGTGCCTGGTGAGTATTCTGCGTAGCTTGGAACGGATCGTAACCTGGGGGAAAATCACCTCCGTATGCGTTGTACTGCTCGACACCAGTGCCAGACGGCTGAGCTACGCCTTGTCCCTGTACATTGGTATAATCCATGCCCTGCCCTTGCACGCCTTGAGTATCGGGACCGTTCATTTGGGTATATTGTCCGAAATCTTGACCATTAGGCTGGGCATACCCCCCTTGGCCTTGAATGCCCTGTCCAGATGTATCAGACGTGAAAGGGTTCCCCTGCCCCTGCGTTCCGTCAGACGTAAGTGAACCTTGTCCCTGAATGCCCTGTCCAGATGTATCAGACGTGAAAGGGTTTCCATGCCCCTGCGTTCCGTCAGAAGTAAATGAACCTTGTCCCTGCATTCCATTCTCAATTGAACCATGAAGGTGCAGAGCTCCCTGAGACTGATTGTGATGGGGTCCATAGCTACTTTGAGGTTCAGGGTCAATTTGGCGTAGACGTTCTTGATCCTCAGATTTGTGCTGGTAGGTATTTGTTACTTTCTTAAATCTAAAAGATCGTGTCAAAAAATCAGTATGAGATTTTTAAATGAACCGAAAAAAATAGACCAACAGGAAGTATCCCGCCAAGCCGAGTAAAAGGGCACCAAATATACTTCCGCAAACGCTTCCAACAACTTTTAATGTGTTAACAGGTGGACCATGCGAGGGTGAGAAACCCGTCTCTGTCGATTGAGCACCATCTGCCGTATCTGAAACGGCATACGTAGAATAACTGTAAATAGTCGAAGAGCCGGAGGTCGCGATTGGGACCGGAACAACACGCACAGAACTTGCACGGGTCGAGGTCGAATCGGATTGTGATTCAAATTGCGTGGCCAAAGGACTGGGAACTGACTCCGACGAAGATAAAGAGGGCGTAGGGATGGATGTAGAAGACGAGGTCAAAGAAGAGGGCGGGGTAGGAGTAGATGTCACATCCGAAGAGGAAGCAGTGGACGAAGAGAGAGTGGTGGATGAAGAGGGTGAGGTGGACGAAGGGGGAGTGGTAGAGTCAGGGGGTGAGGTGGACGAAGAGGGAGTGGTAGAGTCAGGGGGTGAAGTGGACGAA
>Ga0307517_10010570_pt1 | contig 12908 bp, 9 predicted proteins | sample 23_EM_MG_FD_194515 | JGI IMG/M metagenome (GOLD analysis project Ga0307517, IMG submission 194515) | Populus trichocarpa ectomycorrhiza microbial communities from riparian zone in the Pacific Northwest, United States - 23_EM | ecosystem: Host-associated > Plants > Roots > Unclassified | place...
TGGCGGTAGTGATCTGACAGGCGGGGGGTTCCGGCAGCAGGTAGCCGATCTCGCGCAGGAAGGCGGTCTCCTCGGCCACGTCGAAATCGCGGCCCCGGCGCTCGCGCCACCAGCCGTCGATCTGCGCCTGCAGCTCGTCGCGGCGCGCCAGCAGGGCGGCGTTCTTCGGCGTGAAGTCGGCGAGGATCGTCTCCAGCGCCGCCCAGAACGCCTTGGGGGTCACGCCCGTCTCCGGCAGCAGCTCCTGTTCCACGAAGGCGTGCAGGATGTCGTCGACCGAAAGGCTCTCGGAGATGTCCATGAACTTGACCGGGCTTTGGCGAAAAAAGGCTCCCGCCACATGGCGGGAGCCCAGAGTCTCGTGGATGGGCCTCAGGTGCGCAAGGCGGCCTTTAGGCGAACTGGCCCATGGTGTTGTGGACGCCGCCGGCCTTGAGGGCCGCTTCGCCGGCGAAGTATTCCTTGTGGTCGTCCCCGATGTCCGAGCCCGACATGTTCTGGTGTTTCACGCAGGCGATGCCCTGGCGGATTTCCTGGCGCTGGACGTTCAGCACATAGCCCAGCATCCCCTGGCTGCCGAAATATTCCTTGGCCAGGTTGTCCGTGGACAGAGCGGTGGTGTGATAGGTCGGCAGCGTGATCAGGTGGTGGAAGATCCCCGCCCGCTTGGCGCTATCAGCCTGGAAGGTGCGGATGCGTTCGTCGGCCTCGATGGCCAGCGCCGTGGTGTCGTAGTCGACGCTCATCAGCTTCTCGCGCTCGTAGGCGGAGACGTCCTCGCCGGCGGCGACGTAGGCGTCGAACACCTGCTGGCGGAAGTTCAGCGTCCAGTTGAACGACGGCGAGTTGTTGTAGGCGAGCTTGGCGTTCGGGATGACCTCGCGGATACGGTCCACCATCCCGGCGATCTGCGAGATGTGGGGTTTTTCCGTTTCGATCCACAGCAGGTCCGCGCCGTTCTGCAGCGAGGTGATGCAGTCCAGCACGCAGCGGTCTTCCCCGGTGCCGGCGCGGAACTGGAAGAGGTTGGAGGGCAGGCGCTTGGGGCGCAGCAGCTTGCCGTCGCGGTTCAGCACCACGTCGCCGTTCTTCATGTCGGCCGGCGAGATCTCCTCGCAGTCGAGGAAGGAGTTGTACTGGTCGCCCAGGTCGCCCGGCGCATTGCTGACGGCGATCTGCTTGGTCAGGCCCGCGCCCAGGCTGTCGGTGCGGGTGACGATGACGCCGTTGTCGACGCCCAGCTCGAGGAAGGCGTAGCGGCAGGCGCGGACCTTCGCGAGGAAGTCCTCGTGCGGCACGGTGACCTTGCCGTCCTGGTGGCCGCACTGCTTTTCGTCAGAGACCTGGTTCTCGATCTGCAGGGCGCAGGCGCCGGCCTCGATCATCTTCTTGGCCAGCAGGTAGGTGGCTTCCGCGTTGCCGAAGCCGGCGTCGATGTCGGCGATGATCGGAACGACGTGGGTTTCGAAGCCGTCGATGGCGTCGAGCAGCTTCTGTTCCTTGGCCTTGTCGCCGGCGTCGCGCGCGGCGTCGAGGTCGCGGAACAGCATGCCGAGCTCGCGGGCGTCGGCCTGCTTGAGGAAGGTATAGATCTCTTCGATCAGCGCCGGGACCGAGGTCTTCTCGTGCATCGACTGGTCGGGCAGGGGCCCGAAGTCGGAGCGGAGCGCGGCGACCATCCAGCCGGACAGGTAAATGTAGCGACGGTCGGTGGTGCCGAAGTGCTTCTTGATCGAGATCATCTTCTGCTGGGCGACGAAGCCGTGCCAGCAGCCCAGCGACTGGGTGTAGTTCGCAGGATCGGCGTCATAGGCCGCCATGTCCTTGCGCATGATGTCGGCGGTGAAGCGGGCGATCTCCAGGCCGGTCTTGAAGCGGTTCTGCAGGCGCATGCGCGACACGCCCTCGGCGTCGATGCCGTCCCACGTCCCGGCCTTGCTCTTGATGAGCTGGCCCATCTCGATGATGTGGTCCTGGTATGCCATCTGTCTCTTCCGCGGTTGTCGCCGGCGAACCTACGCGCCCGGTGCTTAATCTTCGGTACGCGGTGTGCGGCCCCCCTGGCAGGCGCCGCGAGGTTCAGCTGTAAGACTTTACAGATTTCCGATGTAATGTTGTAAAGTCCAGTACGTGCAGACCTGAGCCCTAAGATGCCCACCGACCGCCGCCTCTATGTGGGACCGAGGCTCCGCCGCCTCCGCCGCGACCTTGGCCTGACTCAGGCCGACATGGCCGCTGATCTGGAGGTTTCGGCCTCCTACATCGCGCTCCTGGAACGCAACAACCGGCCACTGACCGCCGACCTGCTGCTGCGGCTCTCCCAGACCTACAAGATCGACATGGCCGTCCTGGCCGGCGCCGGCGCGGCGGATGAGACCGCGCGGCTGCAGGCCGTTCTGAAGGACCCGATGTTCGCCGACATCGACCTGCCGGCGCTGGAGACCGCCGACGTGGTGGCGCATTTCCCGGGGGTCACCGAGGCGTTGATGCGCCTTTATACCACCTATCAGGAGGAACAGCTGGCGCTCGCCGACCGCAGTGCGGAGTCGGGCGCCGCCGACGAGGCGCCCGATCCGGTGGCCGAGTCGCGGCGCTTCCTGGCGGCCCGGCGCAACAGCTTCCCAACCCTCGACGACGCCGCCGAGCGCCTGGCCCAGGCGGTGAGCGGCCACGACAACGTCGTGGGCTATCTGAAGGCCCGCCATGACCTGCGGGTCCGGCGACTGCCGTCGAACGTCATGGTCGGCTCCATGCGCCGGCTTGACCGCCACCGCCGGGAAATCCTGCTGGACGACGCCCTGGACGGCGCCAGCCAGGCCTTCCAGCTGGCGCTGCAGCTCGCCTATCTGGAGCTGGGCGACGAGATCGACGCGGTGCTTGAGGCCGGCAGCTTCGCCACCGAGAGCGGCGAGCGGCTGACCCGCCGCGCGCTGGCGAGCTACGCCGCGGCGGCCCTGCTGATGCCCTACACTGCGTTCGCCCGGGCGGTTGAGCAGCGGCACTATGACGTCGAAGCCCTGGCCCGGCAGTTCGGGGCCAGCTTCGAGCAGACCGCGCACCGGCTCACCACCCTGCAGAAGCCCGGCCAGGAGCGGGTGCCGTTCTTCTTCATCCGGGTCGATCCGGCCGGCAACGTCTCCAAGCGGCTCGATGGCGCCGGCTTCCCCTTCGCCCGCCACGGCGGCGGCTGCCCGCTGTGGTCGGTGCACCACGTCTTCCGCACGCCGCGGCAAATTGTCACCCAGTGGCTGGAGCTGCCCGACGGCCAGCGGTTCTTCTCCATCGCCCGCACGGTCACGGCCGGCGGCGGCGCCTTCGGCGCGCCGAAGGTCGAGCGGGCCATCGCACTGGGCTGCGCGGCCGAGCATGCCGGACGGCTGATCTACACGCGCGATCAGCCCGGCCTCGGCGCGGAGGCCGCGACCCCGATCGGGGTCACCTGCCGGCTTTGCCAGCGCACCGAATGCGCCGCCCGTTCGGAGCCGCCGATCGGCCGCCAGATCCTGCCCGACGACATCCGCCGCACCAGCCTGCCGTTCGGTTTTTCGGATAACTGAACCCGCACTGAACCCTATGGCGCTGCCGGGGTTTCCATGCCAAATCGGATACTGTTTGAGCGGGGATTGTGACCGATGGCCCAGCGCGCGGTGCTCAGAGCGACCGACCGGTTCGAGCGCAAGCGCGAGGCGATCCTCGACGCGGCGACCGTGATCCTCAACCGGCGCGGCGTGAAGGGCCTGACCCTGGGCGTGGCGGCCGCCGCGGTCGACCTCTCCACCACCAGTGTCACCTACTATTTCAGGCGCAAGGACGACCTGGCCGCCGCCTGCATGCTGCGCGGCATCGAGGCGCTGGCGGCGATGGTCGAGGCCGCGCTCGCCGAGCAGACGCCCAGGGACCGGCTGCACCTGCTGCTCACCCTATATCTGGAGCGTGTGCGGCGTTCGGTGGTGGGCGAGGCGCCGCCGTTGCCCGTGCTCGCCGACCTGCGCGCGCTCAACCAGCCGCAACGCGTCGGGGCGGCGGCGGCCTTCATGAAGATGTTCCGGCGGCTGCGGCAGATCTTCGATGCGCCGGAGCTCGCCTGGCTGTCGCGCGGGCGCCGCACCGCGCGCACCCACATGCTGCTGGAGCAGCTCTTCTGGGCCTCGGCCTGGCTGCCCAAATACGAGCCCGAGGACTATCCGCGCCTGCGCGAGCGGATGTACGACGTCCTGACCGGCGGCATGGCGGCGGAGACCTCGGCTTGGGGCCCGCTGCCGATCCCGATGACCGAGCTGACGCCGCGCGATCGCCAGGAGATGAGTCGCGAGACCTTCCTGCTGGCCGCCACCCGGCTGATCAATGCGCGGGGTTACCGCGGGGCCTCGGTGGACAAGATCTCGGCGGAGTTGAATGTCACCAAGGGCAGTTTCTATCACCACAATGACGCCAAGGATGACCTGGTGGTCGCCTGTTTCGACCGCACCTTCGAGGTGATGACCCACGTCCAGCGGCTGGCCATGGCCCTGCCCGGCGATCAGTGGACCAGGCTCTCCAGCGCTGCGGCCGCTCTGGCGGAATACCAGCTCTCGGAGTATGGCCCGCTGCTGCGCTCCTCGGCCCTCGCGGCCCTGCCGGAGGCGATCCGCTCAGACATGGTCAAACGGTCCGACCGGGTCTCTGACCGATTCGCCTCAATGATCTCCGACGGCATCGCCGAGGGCTCGATCCGGCCGGTGGACCCGTTCATCGCCGCCCAGATGCTGAACGCCACCCTGAACGCCGGCGCCGATCTGGGCTTCTGGGTGCCGGGGGTGACCCACAAGGCCGCGCCCGCGGTCTTCGTGCGGCCGCTCCTGAACGGCATCTTCGAGAAATAGCTCGCCGAGCAGCGGCAGGCCAGGAGCCGGCCGGCGCGAGGACCGCCCATACGAAAAGGGCGCGTCCTCGCGGACGCGCCCCTCGTTTCCGCAAAGCCCGGAAGGTCTAGAAGCGGTACTGCACTTCCACGCCGTAGGTGCGCGGCGGGGTGATCGGATAGCTCGTGGAGATCCCCTGGCTCACCGGGATTTCGGTGAAGCCCGGGGTGGCCGGACCGATGAAGCCCGCCTTGCGCGAGCCGACCGCGCCGCCTTCGTAGCCGACGTCGTTCAGCAGGTTCTTGCCGTAGAGGATGACCGTGTAGTGGCCGCCCTCAGGCTTGTAGGTCAGACGGGCGTCCCACTGATCCCACGATGGTGACTTGGTGTAGGAGCGGTTGAAGATGCTGCCGTACTGGGAGTCGCGCCAAGTGTAGTTCACCGAGCCCGTGAGCGAGCCGGTCTCCATGCGCCAGGTGTAGTTCACGTTCACCGCGACCTTGTTCTTCGGCGCGTTGGGCAGCTTCTGGCCATTCAGGTTCTGGCCACGCTGGAAGCCGCCGCCGGTCAGCGCCGAATACACATCCGTGCTGCAAGCCCCCGGCGTGGCGGCGCACTGCGCTAAGGTGATGATCGGTTTGGCGGCGGGATCGAGCGCCGCCGGGTCGGCCGGGTCCACCGGACCCACCGAATCGGTGATGTGCGAGTCCAGGTAGGAGTAGTTGAACAGGATCTGCAGGTTGTCGATCGGCTGCCAGATGCTCTCGACCTCGACGCCCTGCGAGATGGCCTTCGGCACATTGTAGAAGACCGATTGCGCCTGGGAGACTGTGCCCGAGGTGCCGACGACGGTCAGCGGAATCTGAGCGTCCTTGTAGTTGTAACGGAAGATCGCGATGTTGGCCTGCAGCGTCCGGCCGAAGGTCTTCTTCAGCCCGATCTCGTAGTCATCGAGGTGCTCGGCCTTGGTGTAGGGGTTGGCCGTGAGCACCGTATCGACCCCGACGCGGAAACCGCCGGCCTTATAGCCGCGGCTGTAGCGGGCATAGACGTTGGTGTCGGGATCCGGATCCCAGGCGACGACCAGATTGCCGGTGGTCGCCTGCCAGCTGGCGTCGTAGGTGCGCGTGGCATGACCGGTCGCCGGGTCGTAGGTGAAGTTGGAGGTCACGCCGCGAGGGAGCGCGCCCGCGATGGGCGCGAACAGGCTCTGGGTGAGATCGATGGCCGGCGTGGCCGCGCCGGTGATCTCCGGCGGCAGGAAGCCGGTCGGCGACGCCGCGCTCGGCACGCAGGCGAAGTAGGCAAAGCAGATCACCCGCCCGGTTTCCGAACCGCTCTTGCTGTCGTCCGAATAGCGAAGGCCGGCCGTCAGCTTGAAATGCTCGGCGAACTTCCAGTCCAGCTGGCCGTAGACGGCCTTGGATTGGACGTGGAACTGCGGCAGGTCGTCAGTGCGCTGCAGCAGGGAATTGGGCGCGCAGAGCGAATTGGTGCGCGGGCAGCTTGCGTTGGACGGCGACGCGATCTGCGGCTGTCCGAACAGATAGGTCGAGGTCGGCTGGGTGTAGTTCTCGTTCCAGTAGTACACGCCCGCCAGCCATTGGAGCGGACCGTCCGTGGTCGAGGTGAGGGTGAGCTCGTGGCTCCACCACTCTTCTTTCTCCTGGTAGTTGTAGACCTGCTGCGGCGAGATCGTCAGGCCGCCCGGCAGGGTGAACCGTGACACCGGCGCCGTCGCATCGTCCGGCGGACGGTTCAGGTTGTAGTGATAGCGCGCGCCGCCGGTGGTGTATTTCGTGTCGAAGGTGGGGGCGTGCCAGGTCCACTCGCTGGCGAAGATCCAGGTGTCGTCGAGCTTGACCTGGTAGGGAACCACGGAAGCGATCGCGCGCGGGTCGTTGGCGGCGGGATTGGCGCACCCGGCGGGCGAGCGATTGATGACGTTGGTGGCGCGCCCGCTGCAGCCGTAGCCGGGGTCCAGGCTCGTCGCCTGATTGGCGCTCTGGATTTCGAGCGTGGAATAGGGACCGGGCGTCCATGTGCCTCGGGAGCCCGGACCGCCGCCGCCGTTGCGCCATTGCATGTTGGCGAGCTTGGCCCAGCCCTCGAAATTGTCGTTGAAATGGAACTTGAGCTGCGCCTCGACAATGTTGGTGTCGATCACATTGCCTTCGTCCGGCTGCCCCGGGACGATGTTGTCGTACCAGCCCTTGGTCTGCTTTTCCCAGTTCGCCGCGAGGCGAAACTGGACGCCGGGAATGGATGTCGGGCCGGAGACGGCGCCTTCGAGGACGCTGTGGTTGTAGTTCGAGTAGCTGGCGCGGACCTCCGCGTAGGGTTCGTCGGTGGGGCGCTTGGAGACCAGGTTGATGGCGCCCGCGATGGCGTTGCGGCCATATAGCGTGGCCTGCGGTCCGCGGAGCACCTCGACCCGATCCAGGAACAGCGGCGATTTGCCGGCCTCGATCGTGGAGGTGGAGTAGATGCCGTCGGAATAGACCGAGACCGACGGATCGGCAGAGTGGACGTTGCTCGTCCGGCCGACCCCGCGCAGGCTGACCCGGTCAAGCTGGCTGGAGTATTGCAGGCCCGGCGTGAAGTTCGTCATGTCGGCGACGCTCGTGATGCCGATCAGGTCGCGCTTCTCAGAGGTGTAGGCGGAAATCGCCACAGGAACGTCCTGCAGGCTCTGTTCCCGCTTTTCGGCGGTGACTACGAGCTCTTCGATGGTGTTGCTGGATTGCGCGTGGGCGCCGCCCGCGACCATGGACATAGCCATGGCGGCGGACGCCAAAAGGCGTGCCTTGTTCTGCATCTCATCTCCCCAGAGATTCGCCCTGCTGGGCCAATTGACGTGAATGTTGTTTTTTCTTTTGAAAGTGACGTAGCCCTTAAGACGCGTCAATAATCTTCACTGGGCGCAGAGTTATCTACGATAACGTGGCTTTTATGCCTCGCGCCACCTGCATTGGCCTCATCGATTCGATGAACATTGTTATTCGTCGCGCAGTAATCCGCGTCACCCGGTGACCAGCACGATTTTGCCGACGTGGGCGTCGGTTTCCAGGTAGGCGTGAGCCTTGGCGACCTCGGCGAGGGGATAGGTGCGGTCCAGTTGCGGCTTCACCTCGCCCGCCTCGATCCACGGCCAGACTATGCGCTCCACCTCGGCCGCGAGCCTGGCCTTCTCGTCAGCGTCGCGGGGACGCAGCGTCGATCCGGTGACCACCGCGCGCTTCTGCATGAGCCGGAAGATCTGCAGGGGAACCTCGCCGCCGCCCTGCGCGGCGATGAAGACGATCCGGCCGCCGGTCTTCAGGGCGTCGAGGTCCTTCGAGAAGTAGTCGCCGCCGACCATGTCCAGCACGACGTCGACGCCGCCCTCGCGCTTCGCGACCTCGGCGAAGTCCTCGGCGCTGGCGTCCACCGCCACGTCGGCGCCGAGGGCCTTGGCGGCCGCGGCCTTGGCTGGGGTGCGGGCGGTGGCGATCACCTTCGCGCCGGCGGCCTTGCCCATGTGAATCGCTATGGCGCCGATCCCTGAGGTCGCGCCGTGCACCAGTAGCGTCTCGCCGGCCTTCAGTCCCCCGTGCTCGAAGACGTTGGCGTAGACGGTGAAGACGGTCTCCGGCAGGGCCGCGGCGGCCACGAAGTCCAGGCCCTTGGGGATCGGCAGGGCGTGGCGTGCGTCGCAGACGGCATATTCCGCATAGCCGCCCCCGCCCAGCAGCGCGCAGACCTTGTCGCCGACCTTCCAGCGGCCGCCGGCCACGACCACCTCGCCAGCGACCTCCAGGCCCAGCGTAGCCGGCGCGCCGGGCGGCGGCGGATAGCCGCCCATCCGCTGGAGAATGTCCGGACGATTGATCCCCGCGGCTCGCACCTTGATGAGAATCTGGCCGGCTTTCGGCTGCGGACGATCGATTTGCGCAGGATAGAGCGCCTGTGCAGGACCCTTGCCGCCCTCGATGGCGATGGCCGTCATGCTGTGAGTCATGGGGGCAGTTTCCTTGCAAACTTGCGCATCGGCGCCTCGCGGGGTTGGATAGCGCTCGATCGAGGGTCCGGAAAGGGAGGCTCGCCATGGAAGAGCCCGCTGAGGTTCGTATCGGCCGCGGCCAGCGTCTCGTCGAGGCGGTGCGCGAAGACCTGGAACTGTTCGGCGTGGCCGAGCTCGAGGAGCGCATCGAGGTGCTGCAATCGGAGATCGCCAGGGTGCAGGCCCAGATCGACCGCAAACGCCAGGGACGTGCGGCGGCAGATGCCCTATTTTCGTCAGGCACTTAGGTTCATTATGCAGACGAACGCTTGGCACGTGGGTTGCAGACCCCGAGGTTCGATATGGCGCATGTACCGCGCCGGTGAGAAGGGCTGACGACGGATGGATACGCAGAACGATGCCGTCACGCCCTGGCGCGATGAGGTGATCCAGGACTTCGCCCGCTCGGAGCTCTTCCAGCGCACCTTCCAGGAGGGCATGGACCTCGTGGAGGAAACCGCGGCCTATCTGGACGGGTCGGGCCGGCAGTCGTCCAAGCTCCTGTCGCGCAATGCCGCCCTGGCCTACGCCTCGGAGAGCATGCGGCTGACCACGCGGCTGATGCAGGTCGCCTCGTGGCTGCTGGTGCAGCGCGCCGTGCGCGAGGGCGACATGGCGCCCGACGCCGCCCGCGAGGACCGCTATCGCCTCTCCGCGGAGGACGTCTGCCGCGGCGGCGGTGAGGCTGGTATCGAGGACCTGCCGTCCGAGCTGCTGGTGCTGCTCGACCGTTCGGAGCGGCTCTACGAGCGCGTCCGTCACCTCGACCGGCGGATGTATATCGAAGGCGCCGTCAACGCCGCGCCGCACCCGGTGCTGGCCCAGCAGGATCGCCTGAAGAACGCGTTCGGCAGCTGACGCCGCCGAGCGGCAGCCACGAAAAACGCCGCGGAGAGCGATCTCCGCGGCGTTTTTCGTGGCTGAGCGCTGGATCCCCGCTTTCGCGGGGATGAGCCGCTAGGCGCTTACTTGCGAGTGAAGGCGCCGAATTTGGCGTTGAAGCGCGACACGCGGCCGCCGCGGTCGAGCAGCTGGTGGCCGCCGCCGGTCCACGCCGGGTGGGTCTTCGGATCGATGTCCAGGTTCAAGGTCGCGCCTTCCTTCTGATAGGTGGAGCGGGTCTGGAACGTGGCGCCATCCGTCATCACCACGGTGATGAAGTGATAGTCGGGGTGGGCGTCTTGTTTCATCTCGTAGGCATCCGACTTAAAGGAACGGCAGACTTGATGCCGAGCCAGCCAGACGGGGCGGGCGCGACGGAGCGCCGCCTATACAGAAAAGGCGGCTGAGGGGCAAGGGCGCGCGTTTCATGAGTGACTTCGGGGTTGAGCCGCAGGTCGAGGGCCGACCGACCGCGGGGGCCGCGCTCGCCCAGCAGATTTCCGATGGCGAGGCGCGCCGGTCGAAGAGCCGCAACGTCAAGGCGCTCGGCCGGCTCATGCCGTTCATCGCCGCCCATAGGCTCGACGCGGGCCTGGCGGGCGTCTTCCTGGTCACCGCCGCCGCGGCCAGCCTGGGGCTTACCGGCGCCGTGCGCCTGCTGGTCGACCATCTGACGGGCGCCCAGGCCGCGCACGCCTCGGCTCGCTCGGTCGCCCCCTGGTTCTGGCTGCTGGGCGGGGTGGCCATCGCCTTGGCGCTCTCCTCGGCCTTCCGCTACTTCTTCGTCACCAAGCTCGGCGAGCGGATCGTGGCCGACCTCAGGAAGGCGACCTACGCCCATATCCTGACCCTCGATCCGGCCTTCTTCCTGGCCACCAAGACCGGCGAGGTGCTCTCGCGCCTGACCACCGACATCCAGATCGTCGAGAACCTGCTCACCACCTCGATCTCCGTGTCGCTCCGCAATATCCTGACCCTGATCGGCGGCCTGGGCTTCATGATCGTGGTCAGCCCCCGCCTGACCGGTCTGGTGCTGGTGACCTTTCCCTTTGTGATCGCGCCGCTGTTCCTCTTTGGCCGCCGGGTCCGCAAGCTGACCGCCTCCACCCAGGACCAGTTCGCCCAGGCCATCGGCCACGCCGGCGAAACCCTCGATGCGCTGGAGATCGTCCAGGCCTTCGGGCGCGAGGCGACCGGGGCCGCCAACTTCGGCGCGGCCGTGGAGAATTCCTTCCGCACGTCGCTTCGGCGCATGACGGCGCGGGCCAGCATGACGGCGGCGGTGATCGCGCTGGTGTTCGGCGGGATCGTCTGGATCCTCTGGCTGGGCGTCAACGACGCCCTGGCCGGCCACCTGACCTGGGGCACCTTCTTCCAGTTCGCCTTGCTGGCCGTGATGGCCGCGGGCTCGGTGGGCGCGCTGGGCGAGACCTGGGGCGACGTCCAGAAGGCCGCCGGCGCCATGGAGCGGGTCTCCGAACTGCTGGCCGCCAAGCCCGATATCTCCGCTCCGCCGAACGCACGTCCGATGCCGAAACCGGCGCGTGGCGAGATGGCGCTGGAAAACGTCCAGTTCGCCTATCCCAGCCGCCCCGACCTGCCGGCGCTGAAAGGCTTCAGCCTGAACGTGCGGCCGGGCGAGCGGGTGGCTCTGGTTGGCCCCTCGGGCGCCGGCAAGAGCACGGTCTTCCGGTTGCTGCTGCGGTTCTACGATCCTCAGGGTGGGCGCGTGCTGGTCGATGGCGTCGACCTGCGCGACGTCGATCCGGCCGAGGTCCGCGCGCGCATGGCGCTGGTCGCCCAGGAGTCGCCGCTGTTCTCGGGCTCGGCGCTGGAGAACATCCGCTTCGGCCGCGAGGACGCCACCCTGGAAGAGGTTCAGGCCGCCGTCCGCGCCGCCCAGGCCGAGACCTTCCTGGCCGCCCTGCCGCAGGGCATCGACACGCCGGTGGGCGAACGCGCCCGCAGCCTCTCCGGCGGCCAGCGCCAGCGCCTGGCCATCGCCCGCGCCCTGGTCCGCGAAGCCCCGATCCTGCTGCTGGATGAAGCCACCAGCGCGCTCGACGCCGAGAACGAACGGCTGGTCCAGCGCGCGCTGGACGAAGCCATGGTCGGCCACACAACGCTCGTGATCGCCCACCGGCTCGCGACCGTGCTCAAGGCCGACCGCATCGTGGTGATGGACGAAGGCCGCGCCGTCGAGGAAGGCACCCACCACGAGCTGGTGGCGAAGAACGGGCTCTACGCGCGGCTCGCGTCGCTCCAGTTCGGCCAGGCGGCCTAAGGTCCAAAAACGGGTGTCATCCCGGTTTTGGCGCAGCCAAAGACCGGGACCCATAACCGCAAGCTTCGCTGGATGGAGCGCTGGCCGCGGCGTGCGAGCTCGCTCTGATCAGGCGCCTATGGGTCCCGGTCTTCGCTTCGCGAAACCGGGATGACACGCGGTGGGGGGCCAGGCGTGCGGCTAACCCCGCGCCTTGACCGCCAGCCCCGGGAAGTCGCTGAAGAGGCCGTCGATGCCGCTGGCGAAGAGGGCGCTGTAGACCGCGTCCACGTCGCCGTGGTCGGCCGGCGCAGTCCCGCGGCGCAGCTTCGGCGGCAGGAAGGCGTTCTCGGCGCGCACGGTCCAGGGATGCACCGCCAGGCCGGCGGCGTGGGCGTCGGCGACCAGGGAGGTCGCGGGCCCGAGCCCGCCATCGACGATCGGGATCACCAGCGGCCACTCCGGGCCGAGGCCCTCGGCGAAGGCGGCGATGGCCTTGACGCCCGCTGCGGACTTCACGTCGACGGGCGCGGCGCCCTGGCCGACCAGCATGACGCGGCGCGCCCTGGTCATCCGGCCGATGGTCTTCAGCGGTTCGGCCTCGAAGCACTGGACGAAGACCGGCGCGGATTTCGAGTCCAGCCCAAAGGCCTTCAGCGTGTCGGCCAGGCGCTGCTCCATCGGCAGGCCGAGGCCCGCGAAATAGGTCGGGTGCTTCATCTCGGGATAGGTCCCGATGGTGCGGCCGAGGCGTTTGCTCTCGGCCTTCGCAAGGTCGACGACCTCCTTGTAGGTCGGGATTTCCGCCTGGCCGTCGAAGGCCGCGCTGATCGGCCGGAGCGCCGGCAGCCGCTCGCGGGCGCGCAGCGTCTTGATCTCG
>Ga0307517_10010571_pt1 | contig 12906 bp, 11 predicted proteins | sample 23_EM_MG_FD_194515 | JGI IMG/M metagenome (GOLD analysis project Ga0307517, IMG submission 194515) | Populus trichocarpa ectomycorrhiza microbial communities from riparian zone in the Pacific Northwest, United States - 23_EM | ecosystem: Host-associated > Plants > Roots > Unclassified | place...
ATAGTACAAAATAATGTTGTCGTTGTGTCTTTTCTTAAAATGATGACTAAAATACACATTAGTGAAATGCTGGAAAAATTGAGACAGCCATGAAACTAAGGTACATTGAGATGTACCTCTAGAGAGAGAGAGAGATGCGAAAAGAAGCTCTCGTTTGCTACAGGAGATTTAAGGTTGAAGATGAACAAGTCTTGAAGAGTGCTGTTTGTGATAACATTGTGTTTTCTTTCAAGTTTTTTAGAGAGTAGAGAAGGGGACAGACGTTGTGTCAAGGCCAGGAGTTGGATTCAAGGAAGATGACAGCATTTCCACGTGTCAAAGGAGCAGAAAATGACAAAAAAAATCTTCTTCCATACTAATGGCATGGAAAGACAAATAGTACAGGGGTTAAATTAAAGATAAAGACTTTATTAAGAAAAAATCGCTAATAAGCAAACCATCTCTTGTATAAACAAGAAGAAGAAGAAGAAGAAGAAGCAGAAGCAGCAGCTTACCTTTTAAACATATACATAACAGCTTTCTTCCATCTTGGAATGAGGATTTAAATTATATTTGAGCATATTGATTGTACTGTTGGTATCTTTTTTTAATTGTTGTTTACATAATTTAAACAACAAAAATAATGATTGAGACACCTAACTATAAAAGGCAAGAATAGATAATAGTTCTCATTGAAGACCCAAAATTTGCCATCCATGGAGTCATTGTAAGAATTCAATGGTGATATTTTGTGGTCAGGTAGGAGAGTACAAAGAAATAAATTTATTCATATAGAACTATCTTTTGAGTGAAATTGTCTAGACTATGAGGACCATGCTGCAGCCTGCTATGTATTTCCAAACAGACTGTTGATTCTGGATCAAGGGTTACCAAAGAACAGAAAGTGGATAAATCGCAATAAACCTTTTGATGAATCGTGCATGGGTTAAGATTATTAAACAAGAGCTTTTAATTCTTACATCTTGGGGCTCCCCGTTACGAAGAATCAAACCAGGTTCAAGCAGCATTTATAAATAGACAATTCCTCATAAAAATGAAAAGCTGCAGACTTGCTTCTTCAATCATGTGAAGTTAACCTCCAGTCATGGTGATCTCTCTTAACAGGTCACCTTGGAACCGACAGACCGAGCTCTAAAGAAATAAACACCACAAATACAGGAATCAGATAACAGACAACTGCGAAATGCGCACTCTATAACGAAAGAACAAGATATAGATAACAACATTCCAAATATAAATTAACAAAACAACTCTTTCTGCATTGCAAGATCAACATCTGTGACGATCCTATGAGCACTCTTAATAATTTGTGATTCATCAAACCACAATTTCCCTAGTCATCATAGAACTTCCTTTCATAAGTTTTTATGAATGAATAGCCGAATAGTATCTAATAACTGTAATGAGAAACATCATCCAAAGAAGTTCCACATTGTTTTAGGTCATAGATTGTATAGTTGATGACAGGGCCCACCTCCAATAACAGCAAACATGTCTCACGTACCATCAACTCCATCTGGGACAAGGAGCAGTTATGTTACCAAGGTATTCTAAATTACTGACAAATACATTACTTGATGTGCACAAAGTTCAAGCCCATTACAAAAGAAAAAGAAAAATGACTCAATGATAGCCTTAACGGCCTCTTTGAACCCGTCCAACTAGCTTCACATTTCAACCACACGCTAGCCCGTCAATCGCTCTTTATATTACTCTTATCATATATCCCATAATTGGATCAATTTTTTTGTGATATAAGTTTCAGAATCAACATAATAATCTCACTAAAGAGGAGAATGTCACTAAAGAGGTCCTCTGACCAGTGCATTGTATGATTGACTAAATTGTTCTGAAAATCATCAAAGTCTGTGGTTTTGGTTAGTTAAAACAGAGTTCAGCTGAATACATGGCAAACTATTCCCTAAAAAGAATTGCCAATATAACAAAAGGCGGATTGTAACAACATGTCATCAGAACATTGAATGCTCCCGAATTACACTAAGACATGAGAAAGCCCGGCATGTTACGTTTTGGGGCCAGTTTAGCATCATCCAAGCAAGTATGGAGAACAGCTCTGACATGGACATATGTTAAATTCACTAACATGCAAGAAGGCCTCCATTTTGATATAACCAAATATTCTTAAGATGATTAAAAAAGCACTCATGGTTTCATACTTGACAAAGATGCAGACAACAGGTCCCCAGTTTATTTCTTTGAATTATGTGCCTGCAGGAACCAAATATCCTGGTCAGATTGCGTTAAACCCAATTAAAGGACTCTCAAGTCTCATCCCACTTGACACCCTCAATTTGTTTAACCAACGTGTAATTCCAGCTCCGTGTACAAAAAATGAGCCCAGCAAGCTCATGCAAAGACACTATCTAGATAAAAAAAAATCTTAATTTTAACACTGGACTCTTCAATTTCTAACACCTTGATCAAATTTAAATTAGTAAGCTTTAACTTGACAAGTCTTTTACACAACCCCGGAAAACTGCGAAAATGCCTATCACATCCCTTGGCAGCAATTTCAATTTTCAGTTGTTAATTTCAGTCTCTATCCCAATTTCCACAGAGAGGAATGGAATTCAATAAAAAAAAAAACAAAGAGAAATTGAACTGGATCAACAGTACACTATTCATAGGAAGAAGTGAACATTTTCAAAAGCAAGAAGCAAAATCCAATTCGACAGTGCAAAAAAAAAAGAGCTACTCGCTAGTCACTAGAGAAGCAATAAAAGAGTGCAGCAGAGTGTACCCTGAGAGAGCGCACGGCAACTCCTGGATGTAGTGCTTAAGCATGATGTCATCCTCGACGCCGCCACCGCGCTGTGTAGTGGCAGCAGCGACTGAACGCATCCCAACTCACATGGAGCCCTACACGCACAAAATCAATGAATTAATAAATTCAAAACAAGAAAACCAAAACACATCCATTCCCATAAATACATAAATTTGTTTGCAGAAATATTCGTGAATTTACCTGGAAAAGGAGAATTGAGGGGAGGTTGGTGGTTTGGATGATGGGAGAGCAGTAGCAGATCTGGTGGGAATGGAGGGAGATTTAGAAACGTTGGATGACCTGATGGCTGATTTGATGGACGATAGAGATGATTTGGAGATAAATCTCCTGCAAGATGAGGAGAAAGCCATTGCAGGGAATTCAATATCAACCAAATAAAAGATAAAGAAGGCTGTCTTTGTGGGTTTAGGGTTTAGGGGAGAAAGAGACGGTCAGATACAAGACCAGACCTAGTAGGTCGGACCAGGAGGCTACGATGGGCTAGTTGCTACTGGTTCGAATGCACGTGGAGAGCACAACAATAATTAAAGGCTTATTTGGAATATATTTTTTTTATTTTTTAAAAATTATTTTTAAGATGGATATATTAAAATAATTAAAAATATAAAAAAATTAAAAAAATACGATTTCAATTTTCAAACGAAATTTAAGTAAAAAACTAAAACGTATAGATTTTCAAATTACATGAATAAATTACATGCAAGTGTGAAGAGTGAAAGAAAAAATAAAAAGATAAAGAAAAATATTATTTATATCAACTACTATGATTATTTATATTAAATTATATAAGTTGAGTTGGGTTAAATAAATATGTTTGTGATTGTGGTTACGGTTGCGGTTGTTTTTCAAAGTATTTTTTACTAAAAAAATATCAAAATAATATTTTTTTTATTTTAAAAAATTATTTTTAATATCAATATATTAAAATAATTTTAAAACATCAAAAAATATTAATTTGAAATAAAAAAAATATTTTAAAACACAAAAACACACAAAATAAATATTTATTTATTAAATTTTTTAACCTGCCATCATCATTGATATCTATATCATCTAAATTTAATGGGTAAAATTTGATAGGATAGGACAAATATTACACATAAGCCGGTTTTTTTAAAGACCCTGCTCAAAACCCTAAACCCTCCCCAGCAAAGAAATGAAATAGAGAGAAGAAGACAGGAGGACAGCCAAAAGATAAAAACCCGGAGGAGAAAGAGTGAAAATGGCTCTGCTGCACCTAAGACGCACAATCTCTTCTCGAAACTCTTTTCTCTTTCTTCTTCGAAGCTCCACTAGTTTCACCAAAGCCCGCACTTTCTCTAACACCACCACCCTGTTCTCTCCCCATCTTCTCTCAAACTCTGTTTCCCACAAACTCCCATCAGCAACTTTGCCTTCCTTTGATTTCCTCAAACAGTCTCGTCGTGGCTTTGCTAAAGGCAAAAATAAATCAAGTAATGCTCCCTTTTTTTTTCTCTGTTTTATGATTTACCCATTTCTGATTGATGGCTAATATGTTGTGAAATTGTGATAATCGGAGGATCTGATATCCTTGGCTTGTGCTCATTCTGGGTTTTGCTTAATTTGAGGCAGACTATTCTACTTTGCACTTCTCGTATTGCACTTGTGAAAGTTGGTGTTTTTGGGTTTGATTTTTAAAGATGGAAAATATAGTAAAGGGAACAGTTTCTTGGCTATGTGGAGTGTGGTTTCTTTTAATTTAAAGATCCCGTTATGTGTTTGTCGTGGTTCAATATCCCCAATTTCTTTATTTGAATGCTATCAATGTATGTCAAATTGGGAGATCATTTCTTTTCTTATTTGTATTTTAGAGGATGACTCTGCTGGGGGTACAGTTGAATTTGTGGATATTGGGCCTACTGTTAAGGAAACTGCTAATTCGCAGATGGATGCGGCTGTAGTTGCATTATCTCGAGAACTCCAGAAATTAAGAACTGGAAGGGCATCTGCAGGTATCCTATCATGGCCCTCTGTTTGCTTTAGTTTGATTATTCGTAACAGCTGGTTTTAATTTGTTGAAGTGTTCATCAATTGTATGCTTTGCAGGAATGCTTGATCACATCATTGTCGAAACCGATGGTGTGAAGCTGCCTTTAAATCGATCAGCTGTTGTTTCAGTCATGGATGCTAAAACCTTATCCGTTAATCCATATGATCCAAATGTAATGATCTTAATCCTATCTGTAAAGTTTTGAATTTTTTTTTTTGGTACTTGATCTTTTTTGTCCATTCATTTTGTTTATACTACCCAATAGCTCTGCAGTGTTTCAATGGTGCTAGTTTTCCAATTTAAAAAATGTGGCTTTCAAGGTGATAACTTTTGTGCATCTATTCAAATGCTTGCATTCAGTGCACAACTCAAATGAACTTTGAATAACACTATTGTTGAAACAAGTTGGTCTCCTGTTATAAACTTTATAAAAATTAAGTCTGTGATGCATTTTTCTCTTCCTTTCTTTAACTTTGTTTTACTAGTGTAGTGTTAAAGCTATCGTACCCTTGAGAATCATACCCATTATGTATTTTGCAGACCCTCAAGCAGCTAGAGAATGCCATTGTTTCGTCTCCGTTGGGATTAAATCCTCAAAGGGATGGTGATCGATTGATTGCAGCTATACCACCGTAAGCTCTTGTTAACTTGACATTAATACTTGTTTCACATGAAGCATTGGTCTGACACAAGGGCAATTATTGTTGAGTTAAATTTTCAAGATCTTTCTTTTAAGATGACATAAAAATACTTGTCAAACTGGTTAAACATTGCGAATGCATAAAATGTTGATGATTTCCTGGACTGCTAACTGATATACTTTTTCCATGCTTTTGCATTTACCAGATTAACCAAAGAGCATACCCAGGTTTGCTTATGATTGAATGTCTCTTTCATTTATTTTTTCAATGATGCAATGTGATCCACAACTCATCACTGGAAATTTGTTCTAGGCTATGTGTAAGGTGGTTGCAAAGTCTTGTGAAGATTGTAGGCAAAGTATAAGAAGGGCTCGCCAAAAGGTATCGAAGTTGAAATATTTTAACATTAGATTTGTCATTGCGATTGCGTAGTCGTGTTAAGCATTCCAAATGCAATAATTTTTCCTATAAGTAATGTTCTATAATCATGGAAGTTGGGATCTTTTAGTTCTTGGAAAATCTTGAAAGATTTCCTACTATTTTCTAGATGTTTCATGTTTCCTATATGTGATAAGAGTACAGACCTTCAAATCAGGAATTCATTTACAGTTTGAAGATGGGATTCACAATACAAGTGGACAATTTTCATAGCGTCTTATTAGTCACTTCCTAACTAGTGGCTGTATAACAAATTGTGTTAAAGTACGGCTGTGTTTAGGTGCTAGTATTAGAGAAGTAGAATTTCATGTTCCAGTGCAATATAATATGCTTCGGTGTTCTGTTATTTAAGCACGTTGTTGGTTGGCTTTATAGGCAATGGATACAGTAAAAAAAGCAGGTTCAAGTTTCCCCAAGGATGATGCCAAGAAACTAGAGAAAGAGGTGAGTTTAGGGTTAAAACAATTTTATTCTTTTTCAGAAAGTATAAGTTTTGAAATGATTTGAATGTTTTCTGATGTTTGATCCTCTTTGTCAGATTGAAGAGATGACGAAAAAGTTTGTCAAGTCAGCAGAGGACATGTGTAATAACAAGGAAAAAGAAATTAAGACTGGCTAATTGCTGGAATATCATGATGCACAATTAAACTCTTCTAATCACTTAAAGAGAGTTGCACTTGAAATTGAATTACAAATTCCATTGATCAGTTTCTTAGTAAAATGTTTCAATAGAAGTTTCAAAAATGTGTGCTATTGATTTGATGATAGCTAGCATGAAGTTATATGCTATGTTTTCGTGGATAGCTAGAGACATTACCATGCATAGGTATCCAATGCGTTTCCAACTCCATAAAGGTATTGGAAGTGTATTATGAAGTGAATGTCTATCATCATGATTTTCAAGGACGTAGGTGAAGGTCACAGAATTCACTGAGCGATAAATTTCCTCTGTAACTGTTTCTTCTGCCATTTGTTAGTTTGGTCATCACGGTTAAAATCTATAAACAGTGCACATAATGACAAGTTCGTACGAGTGTCATGTGGTGGGACTGTTGAAATAATTTTGTGCCTTGTATTTGGCCCAGAATGACAAGTTCTCTCTCCATTTAAATGCTCTCAAACCCTAGATTCGAAGTATTTAACAAGATAATGTGGTGGGTATTATGGTTGAATGTGAATAGCGCATTCAGGCCTTGAGATTATCACGATACAAATTTTGCTACGCCAGAGTCTTGGTGCTGCCTTCATTTGAAACCTCGAATGAGGTTATCTCAGATGACACTGGATTTTATAGTACGTGCTTGGCTGCTTTCTTTTATCTTTTGTTTTTTTTCCCCTTGTTTTTTGTGATTTATTGGTAATTGAGGTATCAAACTCTCACTCAAGCAAAGATAGCATCAGCATGAAAAACCTATCCCTGGTGGCCTAAGGATATTCGTCCGTCTGCAACTTCTCCAAGGACAAAAGGGGAGTAGGCCAGGTCTATCCCAAAGTTCAGTTGCAAAGGTGAAAGCATAATTCTGACACTTGGCCGACGGGTTGACTTGTTGTCTCCCAGCCTAAGGCCTGGATCGGATCTGAGTCAAGATGAGCTGGTGGGTCAATTATAATCTTATTAAAACTAGATAAATTATATATATATATATATATATATATATATTCAAAACAATATTATTTCAGTTTGTTTTTAGTTAATTTATTGACTTATCTAACCCACGTCCAGAGTGTGGTTGTGTACCGGGCCAGGTTTCGGTGAATTGAACTACGAGCATCAAAATACTGCTCTTGAAACTGCATGGTGATCAAATGCTGCTGATTTTAATTTGAACGAGGAAGAAAAAAAAACAAGAAAGAGAGAAACATTTACAGCTATTGAGATCAAAACCTAAGCATGAAAAGCAACAGCCTACTTCAAGATGAAGTATCTTCTAAACATCTAATTACTAAGCCAGATCCAGCAATTCAATTCAGCCACGGATGGCCTTTCCATGAAGCAGGAGTTTTGTCACGAAATGTGACGGCCTACTTCAAGATGAAGTGCTTCTAAAGTTCTATACATGCTCTTCCTAGATACGATCCTCCAATCCATGTCCCATCGTGGTATTTAACCGCAGATAGCCTTCCTTGACAAGAGTTGTATTCCCCTGACCCAGAGCTCAGCCATCTCCAGCCCACCATCACATACGAAGTGCACCTCCTTGTTCTTAGTAGTCAAAACCCGAAACAGACCAGGAACATCAGCATCACCCCTACTCCGCCTATTCCTTCGAAAGGTTGGGCTTGGCCCCGCTTCTGCTTCCCTGCATATTACATTTCTCCTACTTGATTTTCCCCATCTAAGCACGCCAGCTTCTCCGATCATTTTTATCTCCTTTCCATGCGGAACACCACTCCCTCGCTTGGTGTGTTTCATTACCTGTGAACCACCTAACACCAGCTTGCAAGCGAGCTCGTCTAGTATTACTTGTTCTGCTTCATTTTTTATACCAACATATCTCCTTGCAAGTGAGAGTGCTGTTTCACCTCTAGCGTTCTTGATTTCACACTGAGCCCCGTGTGAGATCAAGAGCTCGCACATGGACCCGTGGCCCTCTCTAGCAGCCAACATGAGAGGAGTGTAGCCATCCCCATCAGGGACATTTACATCATAACCTCTACTTATCAATAATTTGACTGCATCCACGTCCCCACGACGCGCTGCGCAGTGCAATGCATAGAATCCTCCAGCATTGCGGTTGCCCATTTGAAGAGCAAATTCAAGCATCACCTTCTCAAACAGATCATGATTCTCATTCAGTTCAGAAAGGGTGATTGCAGTTTCGCCACCTTTGTTACAAAGCTTTACATCAGCCCCGGCATAGACCAGCAGTCGAAATACTTCAACATGACCATTCAAAGCTGCAAACATGACTGCTGAGAAACCATTATCATCCTGATAATCAATATCAACTTCTCCCCACTTGATGAGTGCTTTCAAGGCTTCTATATCACCAGCTTGAGCTACAAAGATTAGTGAAGAGAAAACAGAAGCAGTGCTGGATTTGGGAATCTTTCCAGCCCTAATAACTTCAAGTATTATTTGCTGGAAACCAAGAGACCACTGGTTTGAACCAGCGAATGAAGTTGCAGATTGGCCAGCAGTATTAACTAAGCCAAAATCAGCACCGGCCATAGCCAGTATTCTCAGACACTCTTCTTGCTTGTATTTGGCGCATATCATTAAAGCAGTGTCTCCAGAATCAGTCCTCGAGTTTATATCACAGCCTGAGTCAATGAGGCATTGGAGGGTTTTAGATGAGCCTAAACGGGCAGCCATATGTACTGGTCGGAACTCTGTTTTCTGGGTTTTAACAGAGGCCTCTACATTGGCTCCGCTGCTTAAGAGCACATTGACGGCGGCAGCATTTCCACAGAGAATGGCATGGTGGAGGAGAGTTCTTCCATGGTGAGGAGTGTCAGGAGAAAGATGCTGGAGGAGCATTCGCAAGATAGTGCCAGTGATTTCAAAATACTCCACCGCACACCAGGTGATGGCATATGGCTCTGCAAGTCCAGCACCCACTCGAAACTCTTCTCCTGTAGTTGCATCCCACGACCATGCTCCCAGTCTAACTTTGAAATCTGTCTTTGCACCGGCCTGTTTAATCATTTTGATAACAATCAAGATAAGCATTTATAAAAGAATAAAAATAAAAGGATCAGCAAGAAAATTTTCTAGTAAAAAATGACAAAAAATATGCCGCCACTTCACTGTCCAATTCAATCTCAAACTGATTGTCCGATCATCTTCAGTACAATTGTTTTTCACTTAAGCTACAGTAGTGGATCCTATATTTTGAGATGTCATACAAATTCGCATATCCAGCTGAACCAGTGGTTACACCAACCCCATGGAGGGGGTCCAACCTATTTGAAATGTGGGGCCCAATATGCAGAATTTTTCATTCATAATTGAAGGATAATTTCACGTAGCCTTAATTTTGATAAAAAGGTAAAAAATTGACAGCGAAGAATAGAACCCCCCAAACTTGAACCTTTTATGGATCATGCTGATTCTTTTAAGACTCAAACAGAAAGTAAGAGATGAGAAGGTTACCTTGAGAAGCAAATGGACAACTGCAACCTGCCGACTAACTACTGCAGCAACAATTGCATTACAGTCAACATTTGCATGCAGAGAAGGCTTAGATGACAACAGCATCATTCTATCCGTTTCATCAACATCAACACCACACTGCCATTAAACAAGAATGAACAACGTCAATCACACGGCAAAAGCCCCTGCAATTAACTAGAAGACAACTGTGATTAATCAGATCAACTAGATGTTCTAGGAGATTTGTTGAACACATAAAAGCAATTAACTAATTTAACACAAAGCTGACTACTCTGTGGGTCCAGAAAGTTTAACCAATTGTATTTTTAAAAAACCCATGGGGTTTTGGAAAATTCAGGGATTTGGTGAATGTTTGTAGGAAACAGGTCAAAAGGCCAAAAGAGTGGTAAATCAAGCAAAAAGAAACTTTGGTATCAAACATAGTTATCAAATCCATCCAGGGTTTGACCTGGCCCAATGCTTGTTCGCATGTTAGCCGGATCAACCTAATCTATCCCAAAACAACGTTGTTATGGGTTTTTTTTTTTTTAGGAGACGACGTTTTGGTTTTTTTAACAAAATGACATTATTTGAACAACAAAATAAAAAAAATAAAAAAACCAACTTTGTTTCAAACAAAAATTAAAAAAAATCCTTGAAGTTGACATTACTTATTCTCACCCGAGTTTGACCAAGTGCCCCAACCCAGTTCGAAAGCAAACCGAACCTGAGATAGACTCCAATTCAATGGGTCAACACATCAGGCCGGCCAGGGTTGATATCTGTATCAACTATCCCACTTTCATAAGATCACACCGAGAACAAGTAAAAAAAACAGTACACGACAAAGAAAGCAAGGTCATACTTTGTCAAACCAAAACTCAAAGGAGTGAAGAGCAAAAGGAACGGTTCAACAGCTTCAAAAACTGACGCAAATCAGGATTAATAACAGCCATTTACATTTCGCTGCAAGAGTAACTTTGATTGAAGCTTAAAGATGTAGTTGTACAGCAGACATGAATCAGCAAATAAATGGTTTACCTCCAGTAGAGTGCCCACCACATCTGCAAACCCCCTGCAGCATGCGGTGACAAGAACATGCACAGCAACACGGGGCCGAATCAAATCAGAACCCATGAGCAGTTCTGCAAGCCTAGCTCGCCCATGGAAGCCCGCTTCAAGCAGAGCCTCCTCACAAGCCGGCTGAGATGCCCCGGCTTTAAGCAAGATCTCCAGAATCTCTCGGTGGCCCTCCCTCACTGCTGCTGTAATTGCAAAACCTCTGAAGAGTTTCTGGTTGACATCAGCGCCAGCACTCTGCCAATTGGAAAATCCAACCTTTCAGTACTTCAACAAAGATCATTGAAAGACTGGCATCATTCTAAATCCAAGTTTCTGTTGCTTTGTTTTCATAAAAATCTTAATGAGTTTAACAACAAGAAGACAAAACTAGTAGCAGTCTAATAGGTTTCATTTTTTTCACGGAGTACAGGAGGACACAGTAAAGCACAGAAAAACAAAGGGAACAGTACTGATGTGATCGACAAAGGACATGGAACTGTAATAAAAAACTCATTAATATACTCTAATGTACTTTACTCTCCAACCAATCGTAAGAGACAACTCATCATGGGCCTCCCTGATCCAATGTCTGTTAGGTAAAAAGGTTTATGTTACCAGTGTATGGCTTTCGCTTCTTGATTGTATACTTAAAATATAATTTCTCCAGTGAACAGAACAGTACAAAATAATGAATGGTATGTGCAGAGGATATGGCAATTATTTATGGACATGAATATGAACAAACAGTAGGCCGTGGGTATAAATTCCCAACTTCACAAAACAAAGATTCCAGTGATCATTGTAATTTTAGACAGTCATTTAGATCCACACCAAACTGGATTTGATGGTAGCTGCTACGAATAAATAAGCATAGCAGTCGAAGGACAAAAATCAGGAAAATGCCAAGGGGCATTCTGTTTGTGCACTAATATCTAGGACATAATATTTGTTTTTTACTTCTATCAAATTCAGAAAGATAGGTCAGAAGTTAAAATTCCTACAACAACCAATTATAAACACATTCTTGAACGTGAAACAGCAAATCTTGATGCATTAATTAACCAAATTAACAGATTTTTTCCAAGTATAATTAAGATTTATTAATAGGTGCTTATGTATTATTATACTGGTAATAATTAGACATTTAAACTGAAAACAAACAGGTTGGACAATGTAGAGGGTTCATGCAATTTTGTAAACGAGTTATCAATTTTCTTAAGAAGAAAACATAATTAAATTAATTAAATGAAAATCAACTTCTGAAAATTTTCCCATAAAAGAAAAAACAAAGCAAAGCAAAGCCACTGCAAAAGAATGCGAATCTGATTCATATCCAGTGTTTGGAAACAAAAAGTAAACAAGGAAAAAAAGAGCTTCCGTATTCGAATTTAATCAATTAAATTTCTAATTATGGGGGGTCGGCATTAAGACAATGAATCCTTAAAAAAAGATATAAACAGCTTTAATTTCAAAGACAATACCCGCAGAAACCAAAACCATAGCAACTTTATTAAGTTCGAAAGTGACAGGCAGCCAAAGAAAAACGACAATAAGTTCGAGAAAATCACAGTATAAACTAAGCTTAAGCGGATTAATCTAAAAAATCAAATGCTTAATCACTAGCAACCAAAAAAACCCGCAAAATTTCCAGAATAGCTAATCTTGACAAAGGCTAAGTTTGGTTTTTGTTTTAAAGAATAAAAATACAAAAAAGGTGTCCTTTTCATTTTATTTTATTTTTTGAAAAAACACCGCTTTCCGTATCAGAGGGATTCAAAATTGAAAATTCAAAAATTTCAGTTTTGGTAAAAAAAGAAGGGAAAAAAAAAATACTATTTAATATTCGGGGGGT
>Ga0307517_10010573_pt1 | contig 12906 bp, 14 predicted proteins | sample 23_EM_MG_FD_194515 | JGI IMG/M metagenome (GOLD analysis project Ga0307517, IMG submission 194515) | Populus trichocarpa ectomycorrhiza microbial communities from riparian zone in the Pacific Northwest, United States - 23_EM | ecosystem: Host-associated > Plants > Roots > Unclassified | place...
GAATGGGAACAAGAGACAAAAAAAAAAAAAAAAAAAAACAAGCCACGAGGCATGAGGCTGGGAACCACAATTAATTGGGTAATGGTCCAATGAAAACGCCACGAAACATTTGCTCCCTTGGATCGCCGAATGAAATCGGACGACCTCGAACTTCCGTCCCCACACCGAAAACAAAAGAAAAAGAAAAAAGAGGAGAAAGGAGGAGGAAAACAAGAATAGAAAACGACCAAAAAAGAAAACAGTAGAAAGAAAGAACTCACGACTTGAATCCCAAAATTCCGCAACGATATCCCATTCGGCACCTTCGCAGGAACAAACTCCCAACTCCCTTCGTCCTCTCTCTCTCCCTCCTCCCGGGCATGACCAGACAACACCTTCACCCCGTTGCCCTGCTGCACCACAATCCTCTTCGTCCTTCTCACCAGCTCCTTGGGTCGAAACGTCGACGTCAAAAGCGGCGGAGCAGACGGGTCAGTGGGGTGCTTTAGTATTGGCTTGCTTGACCGTTGTGGGCAGTCATTTGATAGAGGAATCGAAACCTGGGTAACAGTGTTCGCTGAAACGTTCGATATCAACATAGGTTGTGGTGGTGGTGGCTTCACATCAGGGAACGCGGGTGTAGGCGACAAGGAAGGTTCTTCTGAAGAGGACGATGAGGGGGTAGAAAGCGGGGTTGTGAAGGTTGATGAAGGTGACGACGGAGACGAAATACTCGAAGACGTAAACGTCGACGAAATAGAGGCTGGTGTCATTGAACTTTTATCCAAGGAGGTAGTTATCCCCAATCCATGGGGGTTGAAAGGAACTGGGACGGGGGCAGAGACAGGGGGAGCGACCGGAGTGGCGGATATAGGTGGGCGGTGGGCGACGGGGTGCATATGTTTGCCTTCATAATGTTGCTCGTCCTTCTCCAATTTATCGTGGTTCTCCTTCTCTGGGGAGACGACAACACCGCCTTCTTCCTCGTCCGCACCAGCGCAGACCACCCGAATGTGGTCATTGAGTGGCAATGGGTGGTATTCCACAGGGGACGCTAATAACGGCGAAGTGCCTCCATCCGAGTCGGAATCATCGACGATACCGATACCATTACCAGCGTCGTGAGGATTGAACCCGTGCCTTCTCGCCTCCGCCTCTGCTTCTGAAGTCTCTGCCTGGATCATGATCAACATATCATGCTCTTCTTCGTCCAAATCATCATGAAAGTCGGAAGATTCGCTGTACCCATCGTCTTCCCCCTCCTCGGTATCACCCGAGTCGGAGCCTTCAGACGACGACGAAGGTGTGGGTGCTACACCCTGCACACCGTTCTCCTGAAGCGGTTTTCGGCGCAGGATACGCAACGAGGTATCATCTCCTGCCTGCTCAAGGTCATCTTCGCAGACGACCCACACTAGACCGCGATAGTTGGGGACCTTTGGCGTGATCCGCGCGTTGGGGTGCACATGGTTGCTGGCGGACCTGTAGGAGGTGCCAGAGGCCGAGGCGAAGGAAGAGGAAGCAAAAAAGGTATTTTGAGCGTGGTTATCACCTTCGAGACCATGCAGGAAGGGAAAAAGAACGTTGTCGGGTGGATGAGCGAGGGTATGCTGGAGATGGAGCTCGGCGAACTGGCTGGCGGAGAGTTTACGGATATTATTGGGCGGGGGTGAGCTCGTCGTCGTTGACGGCGACGGCGACGCAGGAAGAACGGGAAGGTTGTCGAGAAAACTGGAAGGATATACGAGCCCGTTGACGTCCATGAGTAAGAGGACAGACAGACAAGGGCGAGTCCCTGCTACATACTAATTCAAATCAGATCAACGACGGACCTAATTTGAAACGCGAATCTCGATCTTATCAGACATTTTGTCCCTCGTTTCATTGCCGAACAACGCCGACCGTTTTTTGGTCTCGTGACAGCCCCTCCTCCTCCTCTTCCAATGCTCATTCAACGCAGGGATAACGGATTCAAAACCATTGATGACCGCTAGCTCATCACACACAGAAAACTGGTCCCCGCACCGACTCGTGACCTGACCCCATGACCATGTCTTCGACTAACTCTAAACGTTCTCTTCTAAATGCCATTTACCTCCCCTCCTGACCTTCGAATTACACGCCTAATAATATACCCACCGCCATTGTCTCTGTACACTGCATCCCCGTGCATGGCGCACTCATTCCCCACTACTGGTTGAACTCGGAGATCTCCGCCACTGCATCGTCATTCAAATCCGCTTTAGCCAAGCAACTCTATTCAATCAATACACCAACGGCAAACCGCTTTCATTCACTCATTCCCATGAGTAATCGCTCCAATTGCCTCCGCCACATACACCACTCCACGATCCACTGCCATACAAATCATTACCTATACAATCGCAAGCCGCGTTACCTTCAGTCAGCGACCGCTTCAAAGTTCACGGTAAAGTTATAGCCTATACCGCTCACACACTTTACACACCAAGGTCTCAACCCTGCAGACGTCACCGGATTGCCAGCCCGGAACCCTCCTCAACGTCAACCCGGATCCTGACGGTACTCAAATGTCCTGTTTGTATATATGTAACTGTAACGACACCTTCAACCTTCCTCATCAATCAAACTACCTTGCCATATCAATTCTTATCTCATGTCCATGTCGCCATCAAACGGCTTTCGTTCCCCTCAACCTGCGCCGCTTCCCAAGGTATCGAAGAAGCTCCACTCAACTTTCCCGACGATACCATAAATGAACGGCGATCAAGGGGTCATTCGAGGCTCTGAACTCCCACTCCAGAGCGACTTACATACCCTCAATAAACTCCGAGTCAGATTTCGAAGCTCGTTATCTCTCCCAACGCATCGCGTGCCCAAACTTCAAATGTCCAACCCAGACATCGGAGATTGCCTTTGTCTTCGTCGTGTTCGAAGCAACGCAACATCTCCATTATCTCCAGTCTAGACTTCTATAGGTAGAAGTGATTCACATGCCAAACTAACAGGGGACTTGGACTCTATAAAGTCGCGATTCTTCAAGGTGCATCGGACCGGTGTCAATCAAATTGTAAGTAAACCATTTATCTAAGTCTAGAGAGCTAACCAAGACTGACAACCCCTCCGCGCTCAGTGATCTCGCGGGCCTTCCGAGAGCGAGGCCGAATAACTAGGTTTACTTATTCACTCTCCTCTGAACAACCTCGGCAATCCACAACGACGGAAGCCCGCCGGCGTTTATGTAGCCCAGACCCATAATGTATGTACCCTGTCCATGAATCACGAGCACTGGACCCTCGTACCTTCGCATCAAGTTTAAGCCTGTTCAAGCGTCGGTCATAATGCATAATGAAGTGCGCCACACACAGGATTAGGATAGGGTTATACAGTACAACTAATTTATCCGAATTCGATTTCAATTTCAATTTGACCGTTGACAATTTTAAATGATATCAGGCACTGCATACCAAGAGAGTACTAGCGAAACTACTCAAATCCGCCATCCAAAGGTGGTATGTATATCCAATTCTTCCGTCAATTCAATATATCAGTTTTAGTCCCGCCCTGCAGAGGTACTACCCACAATCCGTTGTAGCCCATACTTCCGCCCTCCATTCTATTCTGTTCCAAGTATCCGGGGTACAGAAATTGGACCCTCAAATTAACATTCAACGCGAACATCGATATCTACCACCTCCACGCGAACTCCAGACGGACTTAATCTCGTAAATAACTCAATTACTACCCCTCCCCACTCTCCTTCCTCTTCTTTCCACTCTGCTCCTCTCTTTCACAGAAGATCCCTCCGGGAGTATCAAAATATGTCGAGTCTCGTGCTCGCGCTTTCCCAGTGTCACTCCCCGGCTCCGCGTTGTCAATCTTTTGTGTCATCAACATACCGTCCCATTAGGCTCAAGCCATCATCGTAATGAAATGCGCCACACATATTAATAGGATTAGAATGGATTTAAGATTATATGTATATCTGAATTTGATATCGATTATCAAACTTTTAAATGATATCAGGTACCACATAAAGGCATAACTATGTAGCATTGCTACTGGAAGGCACTCAAAGCACTCAAAGCTGCTGGCCGTTAGAGGGGTCGTATATAGATCCAAATTCTTCCGCCATTCAATAATTCAGTTAATTCGCAGATAATTGAAGTACTTACAACCCCCGCCCTGCACGCATAAACTCGAGATAAAACACCGCCATTTAAATTAGCTCCATACTTACCTCCACCCATTCGTTGGACCCTCAATATTATAGATTACCTCCACACGATCCAGACGGACAAATTCCCCAACCCTCCGACCTCTCGTAAGTATTCCATTATCACTTCAGCCTTCAAGTTATACATACCCCCTCTCCCCTCTGTTCTCCGCCGCTCTCCGACCTCTTCTTGCAGAAGATCCCTCCAAAAATAACAATACGACGGATGGATCATGGACGAAATCGTCGATTCGTCGAGTCTCGTGCTTGTGGCGCTACTTTCCCATTGTCACTTTCCCGGGTCCGCGCTGTCAATCTTTTAGTGTTATTGAATCCGAAAAAGGGATCTGAAGGCATACTTACAGCTCACGACGGGTTGGCACGGCCGTGTCCCCACCTAATACGTCAGCAAATATGATCATACTGGACTTTCGGCACGCGAGACATAATAATCTCGAAGACGATCCTTTTTGTTGGGTGTATAAACCTTTTTCCCTGTAGTACCTCTCTCTATATATATAACTCAATTTGAAAGTGAGAATAAAGTTGATCAGTCCCCTCCCTGCATATCTATGTGTCGATATCGACATAGAGCAGTGAAGGGGCAGCACCTGCAGAATCGGCTCGAAGCATCAATATTGATGGAGGCCTTTGTTTGGCCATCAAGCGCGCGCTTAGCTCGAATGGTAATCAAATTTTCATAACGGGCAAAAGATCAGCCTCTGCATGCTCAAGTGAGAGCGCCTACTAGATACATGAAGTAGATTCGGATGTGATTAAAGGCCGTGTTTGCCAAGATCGTGGGTTTGAGATGGAAACCCTAGAGGGAGAAACGATATATCTACGCGTAGCTTTAAAGGAAGGCATCATTATTATGGGGTTCTCCGCCTCTCACTATACTGTATGGTCGGACATGGATCTTTAGTACCGTGCATATTCCGACGTTCTGCTTTAGAACCCATAATATGTAAGGAGCAGGATGGAGTCGAGATTTTTCCAATCAGCTTTCTGCTCCACAGAAGTGTGGAACTGCCCTAGTTAGATGGGCCTCCTAAGTGATTATGGATAGAACCAACGTCGAGAATCAGATCTTTCCTAATTCAACGAAACCACAAAGCATGTGCTACACAGGTTATAGATTGCACGATTTATGTTTTTACATATGGACATACACAACCAAGGCGTTCTACTGGTTTCCATCAAATATCTTCTGAGAGCCCAATATCCAAAACCTTCGCTCTTCTCATCTTTGTCCCATCTTCAATAACAAATGCCAGAGGGACTGCTGCTCCGAGAACAGTGAGTGTTAACCGACCATCGTTACTCCTGATATCGGCACCAAGCTTGTGAACTGGCAACGATTTGAAGGCCATCCCTCCTCCACTCGTGTTGGTCTCCTCAAAAAGAACCAAAAGATAAGACCCCTCCGATTCTGGGCGGAACACAAATCTATCCTTAGGCCGCTGTGAGCCGGTGTCGATTCCGCGTGCATTTTTAGGCGACAGTTGGAATGGACCCAAGCTTTCGAACGTGGCGAATGTGAAGTCGGGGAATCTGATCCTGATGCGGTAGTATCCGCGCCCGTGTACGTAGGTTTCCAGTGTGAGGGTTTTGTTGGCTGAAATAGGGAATAAAAATGCGTTTTTTTGCCCGAACTCATACGGGGCGAGAGGTGACGCTCTGCATATAAGTATTAGAATAAAGCTTGATCAGTCCTCGTGTTCGAAGTTGGGGGTGAATGTGGGATTGGTACACTTACGTTTCCTGAAATGGCTCTAGCCAAAACTTTCACTTTTCAAGCAAACCCTTTGTCCCGCCTTGAATGAAGATTAGAATTAACGACACGAAAAGGAGCGTAGAAATTATACCTATCCCAACGGTCGCCGCAATCGCCACGGAAGTAAGTGCGAGGATGGAAGAAGTTAGCCTATAAACAAAATGCCTTGAAGTTTCATCACTTGAAAGGAGGGTCATTTTCTGGGGAAAGTGGTACTATCTACCGCTCGAATTATATAGTTGGCAAATAATCAGCTGTTCCGTCCCAATGTCAACCTAACGTCAGCGGCGGAGGCGCTTGGTATTGAAATCGAGACTTGAGACGCTCACCTGACAGATGACGTTTGAAATCACCAAGTACTAGGATTGAAAGCTGTCATAAACCAAATTATCGATGCATAGCTTGTTAGTGTTTGTGTGATGCAATGAATCAAAGCTAAGTATCGCTAGAGAATCAGAGATCTGTCGGTCACCACAGGCAGGAACTAGTGCCAGTCGCCTCGATGAAAAGTATTAACGCAATACGAATGCCGTCCGTGTCGACATTGATGATGACGAGCCCATCTTCGAACTCTAAAACAACTGTGAACCAGCTCATAACCCCTGTCAGGGGAAAGATCGCATGTATCCAGATGATGGTAAGGGATAACGAGTTTCCAAAGCAAGGGGCTCGGAGTCCAATTAAGCGGAACACCTCGAATAGTTCTTCACAACACATCGTTGAATGAACCACTAACGACGTGAGTAATTGACGGCCGTCCCATTGCTTTGGTAGACAGGATTCCTGTGCACTGATGGATAGAAAGGGCATAGAAAAGACGAGGAAAGAACAAAGGCAGTACCAAGTCAAGATTTCCGATGACGAAGAACGGAATCGATATAGGCCAAATCATTAGGCTGGGGTTTGGTACAACACCAAGAGACTGAAGATGAACTTTGACGGCGCCCAGGCCTCCGCCGTCAAGTACAGGGAGCCTGACAATGATGCATGACGGAAAGGCAACGAGAGATCGATGGATCAAGCATATCAGACGATGGTGCTTTATGAAGGAAAGCCAGCTGAATTTCACGGTGGTGAATAAACCGCTCAAGCCTTAGATATGGCACACGCCATCGGAGGGAGTTCGCCAGAGAAGCCGTATCAGAAGCATATCAGGTGAGGCTACGGGCAAGTAGTGACTAAAGAAGGGAAACGATGTCGCCAATGAGAACTCCAGACAGACCAATTCCCCATTAATCATACCCCTTACCATCTCCCTCTTCTCCTCTCTTCTCCTCTCCTCTCTTTTGCCGAAGATCTTTCCGAAAATAAATTTTCGACGGATGGATCATAGATAGAATCGTCGAGTTTCGTGCTCGTGCTTTCCCATTCTTAGTACTCCCCTCGGCCCCGCGCTCATCATCACGCCCTCGCATCAAGCTCAAGCCATCATAATGAAATGCGCCACTGCACATACTACATAATAGGATTAGAATGGATTTAAGATTATATGTACCATTAATTTATCCGCATTCGATATCAATTTCAAACCATTTACCATTTTGAATACTTAATATCAAGTACCACATAACTAATGTGGCATTGCTACTGGACTTAAGGCACTCAAAGCACTCAAAGCCGCTGGCTGTTTGAGGGTCGTAGTATAATATATCCAAATTCTTCCTCCATTCAATAATTCAATTAGTTCGCAGATAATTGAAATACTTACAATCCTCGCCCTGCACGCATGAGCTCGGGGTAAGCACCCCCGATTAAATCAGCTGCAGATGCGTCGTAAGATTTAAGCCGCAGGCTTTCCCATCTTTCCACCACCATTCCTAATGCGCCTCTATTCGAGTGGGAGTTGAGGTGGCAGTACAGACCAACCCAGGTCTTTTTCGATCCCGGTGTCCCCTTGTTTACATAGGTCTTGTATCGCACAATTTGGCAGTCCTTGTCTTATGATAGCAAGGAACTTTTCGTGTATTTGTAGAGGAAATCGTCGTCTTGGAGTGTTAGATAAACTGGAACAACGTCAGAGTATCTTGATTCAAGATGAGCTAGGAAAGTCCGTTTGCATTCGGTGTGTTGTAATAAACATTGACAAGTTTGGTTGTCGAATCTGCAACAAAATAGTTGTAATATACACGGAGGTGGAAAGTCCCGCAGCCAGATCCATCGGAAACCACCACCATTTAGAGTGGTTTCTAATAAATTTCACTGGCAATCCAATGTTAGATATATATTTTTCCAACCCATCGCAGGATAGTACTGATATTGAGTTCCGCAAGATCTATATGAGGGTATATACAGGTAGTGTGAATTGCGTTCAAACAAGAGAACAATGAGTATTCCTTAAAAAAAAAATCTACTTTAAAGAAAGAGTGGTATAGAGGGAGATATCGGGAATGACATACTAGCATACACTGGCAAACATCCTCACCCACCACACCTATGATCGTTTCTTCCCCAACATCTCCCGAACATCCTGCGGATCCTTCTTGTCCACCGAGTACATCAGCGCATCCGCCCAGCCCGATTGGAAGTCCGCACTCGCCGTCTTGCTCATCTTCCGCCATTTATCGATGTTGAGGTCATTCCACTGTACGAACCGCAGCCGGCGCACTTCTCCCTCATAATTCTGCAAGATGACAACGAAACGCAGACGCGTGAAGTCTGTTGGGTCGATGTACACATTGAGCTCAGGGAAGTGGGCTCGGACGGTTGATATGGGAACAACTGAGGCCTCGACAACCTGTGGAAGGCGTGAATTGTTGGACCGAGATCGCGGCGTAATCAAAAGACATTTTACTGACTTGATATTGTTTGGCATGATCTTCTTCTAAGTTGCGGGGCTGGACGACGAGTTGCATGCTAAGGAAGAAGTATCATAAGCTGTACATGCAACTGCAACGAATGAAATCTTGAAGGCGGGTGCGATCACTCACCAATGTGTCGTAACTCTCTCAGCAGGATGATTTGCCAGATCTAGCGCCATCGCCGTCCAGGTTTGGAAGCTCGAGCGCCAAATCTCTAACCAGCGCGAAAGGCTCCGATCCACCTGGAGCTCGATCCACTCGGGAGAAAACTTCGTCGGACGCTCTGCCTTGGATACAGGTTCGCCTGGGTTGGAGTTGCCATTGGAAGGGTGGGTCATGCAGTTGAGCTTATGGCTGGATTTCCAGGACATAGTTTGACATTCTTTGGACTAAAATCTCCGAACTAAGCAAGTGGTTTGGATGTCTAGATGCTGAGAAACGCACGCAATATGTTACTAATCTGAAGAAAGGATCGATTCAGCTCGTAAATCTGGCAGAAGAGATCAAAAAGAAAGTGGCTTACAGGCATCGCGCACATCGTTTCATCTGTTTGCTGGGCAAGTTTTTGTTGCAGAAATAACAGGTGAGGAACATTGCGAATTCACTGGCAGAACGAAAGAACTTGGCAGCTGTCGTCTTGACATACCGCCACGTGGAAACTCTTAAGAAAAAGTCAAACGGAGATCTCCGATGCTTCTCTCACCTCGTCCCCTTTTTCCCACCGCATACGAGGAATCGACTAAAACCAAAATACTCGACAGATTCCAGATTCCAGCTCTCAGTCTGGCCTGAAAAATTGCACCAGCTGTAAGTACATCTCAATCATCTGACTCTCCCCAAACCAGGGCATACCAAGGTCCAACATTGCCAAATCGGAACCGCGACACATTGGGTAAACAAATAACACATTCGTATGTTAATGTGTCGACAATGCGACACACTCAGTCTGGACTTCGTTCAAAATTTATACTAAGTTCGAAAAATCAAATGAGTATGGTGTATAGGGGTATGTGTATGTACTTTTTTTCCGAACTCTCTATCCTCTTTGTAATTAGCCGCTCCTCCTCGAGAACGGTTGGGGACTCCTGGATGTCCATGCCACCGGATTCCCGCCGTATCCCCGCCGTCTGAGTTGCCATTTCGTTTGTCTATCTGTCTGCATTCTTGTGTTGTAGCTCGACGGGGTGGTCTTCAAATTGGCTCTGCCCTCTTCGCAGCCCATTCGGATTTCGGATTTCGGATTTTCCTAGATCAAGATATCCTCTTCAGTCCATCCACGCACTCATATAACGTATGCTTCGTTTAGAGTCGGAATCATTAGCCGTCTCATGCATGCATATGAGGCTGTTTCGAATGGGAACTTAGCGGCTGCGACAACCCTGTGGCTTTCAAAGTGTCTATGTTATCCAGATTCCTGGAACCCTACGGTTGATGGGGAAAGTAAGTTGATTAACCTCATTCTCTTCCACCATGGCGAGCCAGCGCTTGACGACATTTTCAAGGAATGTCCGAGGTATTGGATCATTTTATTTCGACCGCATCTCGTCGACGTACTAATCACCTTTAGGTTCCATATTTTGATATCAGGAAAGGTAACTAGTCTTAGAATAGTACCTCAAGTTCGGACCCGCAGATTAAACAGACCGTCGTTCGGAAAACCACCCTCCTCAAGGAAACGTTCAATATCGATCAACTCAAGGTTTGCGTTACAGCTTGTGTGGATCGAAACTGATACTGGTGTAGGAATCTGATAAAGATTGGGGTAAATGCAACATAGAAGGTGAGATCTCCTCATCATAAAACGACCTCTTTATATTGCATGATTCTCAAGGATTCGAAGCTGGCGAAGTCGATAATTTCAACACGGTGAAGGCCTTCATTGATCGTCGAGCACAAATGCCTGAGATCAAGGATCGATTGCATGCTGGATGGTATGTTGTTTATTCCGCACACGAGAACATCGCTTATGTGCGTCCAGGCTATGCATACAAATTCCTTATGTTAGTGGCCGTCTCATAGAGACTGGTGATGAAGAGTTCTTGAAGCTACCATTTGACGATCGTGCGTTTTGAGACGTCTGTCAGTTGCTGAATTCGTTCATCCCCTGCTCCCTAGCCCTGGTCGTTATCGTCTTCACGCAATACGACAAGTTCTATACCCAGTTTTCCTATGATATAGCCAAATCTGGAGAGTTTAAAGCAAGAATGCAGAGCAGCAGAAAGAAAGAATAGAGCAGGAATCGGAAAGATATTTTTACAAGAATTACATCGAGCAGTTTAAAACCATCAAGCATCATTCAAAGCGGATGAAATGGGTCAAAGTTTCCAGTATGCCTTTCAGCTCTTTTTCACCCGTCTCCTTTATTTATGCATTGCAGGTTGGCCAGATCATTTCCATACACTCAAAATGCTGACCAATACCACAGGAAGAATTAGTTCGCAACCATGTGCGGGAGTCTGCGTGGGTTGCTGCTCAGAGGGTCAATGCCGACACAAAGGTCAAGAGTTGTATCGCGTGAGTTCTCCGTTGTTGGCATTTGAACCTGACCCTTTCTTTCCTATAGTGCAAAGTGGCTATTCTCCTCTACTCCATTCCCAAATATTCTGATGTCTTCCTCAGAGTACTGGTGTGGCCTCGCAGCGGGTACTTATTTTGCTGACCATCGTCTCGATGCTTGCATTGGCGTCGTCCGCCAGGGCATTGCGGGGATCTGGAATGCCGTTCTTTTGCTTATACAAGATCTGGTCGATCCCAATGGCTTTGAGTCGACCTCAGGGTTTACGTATCTCTTCTTTTTTCGTTGCCCATGCATATCTCAGCATGAAAAATCTCGGGGCTATCAAGGCGGTTCTCGACGTAGCCACACCCATATCTGGTCCACTAACTCGCGGTAAGCACCCCCGATTAAATCAGCTACAGGCCATACTACTTCCGCCCATCTACTAATCTGTCTCGGTTCTAAGAGAGTATTTTGGTAGTGGTGTTGCGCCCTCAATATATATCACTTCCATGTGTAAACACTCGATTACTTCAGCCTTCAAGTTATACCCCTCTCCCCTCTACTCTCCGGCGCTCTCCTCCCACATACGATCCCTCCAAAAATAAAAATACGACGGGGATGGATCGTCGAGTCTCGTGCTAGTGATTTTCCCATTGTCACTCTCCCGGGTCCGCGCTGTTAATATTCAGTGCTATTGAATCCGGGAAGGGATACTTACAGCTCACGACGGGGCCACGGCCATGTCCCCACCTGATAAGCAGCGAATGATTACACCGGAGTTTCGGCATGCGGGCTTCGAGTTTCGGCATCCAACTTGAAGTGAAAAAATACCCGTCGCGCAACTTGAAACGGAGCCGCTAAGAGCAATGGTCAAGAATTCGTTGGGTTGGATTGGGCGTATTAACCCTTTCCCCTTTAGTGCCTCTATATATCTCCTATGATCTAAATTTTTATGTTGAAAATGGGGGGATATTGATCTGCCCGATATAGAGCAATGCAGACGGCTGTAGAATCCGCTCGAAGCATCAATATTGATAGAGCCCTTTGTTTAGTCATCAAGCGCGCGCTTAGCTCGAACGGCAATCAAAGTTTCACAATGGGCAAAGGACCATCGATGAGGTTCTGCATGCCCAAGTGAGCGTGGCCTAGACACTTGAAGCAGATCCAGACAGTGGCTACACCCCGTGTCTGCTTAGATCACGAATTTGAGATAGAAGCCCTAGAGGGCGGAACGACACCCACGCCTAGCTCTATCGGAATAAACCGTAAGGACATCATGGTGGTTATAGGGTTCTCTGCCTGTCGCTATATTGTATGGCCGGACATGGATTTTTTGTACCTCGCGTATTCCATTCTGTTTAACAACCTTTTAATATGTAAGGAGAGGGACGGAGTCGAACAGCTTTCCTGATTCAACCAAACCACACAGTATGCATGAGTTGTATAAATTAGTCCCAACGGGTTTATTTATAACCAGTATCCAGATGTATTAAGGTAGTTGTCATCCACAATCGACTAAGTCAGGTGATGTAATAGACATCGACCAAATATAGAAACTTTTCTATATTTCGGCAATATTTCGCACTCAAGAGACGATATCAAAAATCGGTTTCCTACAAATTGTTTATTACCTTGTATATAACCTCCTTACGAGTTC